>Ga0308005_10000204_pt1 | contig 22770 bp, 23 predicted proteins | sample Neamet67_FD_203142 | JGI IMG/M metagenome (GOLD analysis project Ga0308005, IMG submission 203142) | Marine microbial communities from water near the shore, Antarctic Ocean - #67 | ecosystem: Environmental > Aquatic > Marine > Unclassified | place: Southern Ocean | collected 2014-06-07 | reverse complement strand
GGCGCATGCTCGGCGACCCCCGTGCGCGAACCAAGCTCAATGCCTTTTTCTACCACTGGCTCTCCCTTTCCGAAAAAGAACACCTCAACAAAGACCCTAAAACCTTCCCCGGATTCGATGAACACATCATCGCCGACCTGAGAACCTCGCTGAACCTTTTCATCGATGATGTCGTCTGGTCCGAGGCCTCCGACTACCGCCGCCTGTTCACCTCCGAAAACGTCTACCTCAACCCCCGCCTCGCTAAATTCTACGGAGCCACCGCGCCCAAAGACGGCACCTTCCAATTTCTCCCAACCCCCGACCGACAACGGGCCGGCCTCTTCACCCACCCCTACATCCTCACCGCCTTTTCCTACCACAAGCAAACCTCCCCCATCCACCGCGGCGTCTACCTCAGCCGAAATATTCTCGGTCGTTTCCTCAAACCCCCACCCAATGCCATCGAGTTCAAGGACGCCGACTTTGATCCCACTCTCACCATGCGGGAAAAAGTCACCGATCTCACTAAGGACCAAGCCTGCATGGCCTGCCACTCCATCATCAACCCCATCGGATTTTCCCTCGAATACTACGACGCCGTCGGCCGCTTCCGTACCTCCGATAACAACAAACCCATCAATTCCGAAAGCGACTACGAAACTCCCGATTTAAAAAAGATCCGCATCAAGGGCCCCCGCGATCTCGCTCGCCTCGCCGTCGAATCTCCCCACGCCCACCGCGCCTTTATCAAACACCTCTTCCATCACCTCATCCAGCAACCCGTCAATAGCTACGGGTTCGCAAAAATGGACGAACTCCACAAGACCTTACAGGACTCCAACTTCCACATCCGAAACCTCATCGCCACGATCGCCGCTTCGACCGTTCCCCAATAAGAATTCGGCTCTAGCATCCTCCTCAAATCACCCTCACCCTCACCCTATGAAAATGGGTAACTCTCATGAAGTTGGCTTGGTCCTCGACGATCTCTACCTCAAGCACGTCACCGGCCAGCATCCCGAGCACTTTTCCCGCTACCATGCGATCACCGCGATGTTCGAAGAAAGCGGCCTCGCAACAAAAATGAAACCGCTCCAATCGCATCGGGCCGCTGGAGAGGATCTTCGAGCCGTCCACAATCCCTCCTACGTCGCGCTCGCCGAAAAAGAAATTCTCTCCGGCGTCTCCCAACTCTCCACCGGAGATACCGATGTCTGCCCGGACAGCTGGGAAGTTGCCACCCATGCAGCTGGGTCCGTCTGCGCCGCAGTCGATGCCGTTTTCTCATCGGAGCCCGATCCCATCAAGCGCGCCTTCTGCGCCGTCCGCCCTCCCGGTCACCATGCCACCCCGAATCGCGGTATGGGATTTTGCGTCTTTAATAACGTTGCCGTGGCAGCCCGCTACGCGCAGCGAAAATACGGCGTCGGAAAAGTCGCTATCCTCGACTGGGACGTCCACCACGGAAACGGCACCCAGGACATCTTCTACGAAGACGAAACCGTCCTCTTCTGCAGCACCCATCAATCTCCGTGGTATCCCGGCACCGGTTTCAACGATGAAAAAGGAAGCGGAAAAGGCCGCGGCCTCACCCTCAATGCAGCCCTCCCTTCCGGCTCCGCCATGAACGAAATCGGCGGCGTGATCGACGACCAATTCCTCTTCGCCATGAGAAAGTTCAAACCCGAACTTGTCATGATCTCCGCCGGCTTCGACTCCCGTCTCGGCGATCCCCTCGGCCAGTTTCGCCTCCTCGACGAAGACTACCAAACCCTCACCAACTGGATGCGCCAGATCGCCGACGAATTCTCCAATGGCCGCCTCGTCTCAGCCCTGGAAGGCGGCTACTCCCTCGAAGGCTTGGCCGCCGGCGTCAAAGCCCACGTAGGAGCTCTCCTCTAGGTCCCGAAGCACCTGTCGCGCCGTATCCTCGGCAAAAGAGGCTTCGAAGACGGAAGTCTGCTCAAATCTCACCGTTCATGTTCAAACCTCACCCCCTCAACCACTTTCTCAAAAATCTGGCTTAATCTCCGAAATCTGCGGATAAAACCCTCTCCCCTTCCCCGTATACTCTCCCATGACCTCACGCCGCCAATTCATCCGCGATCTCGGCATCTCCACGGCCGCGCTTCCCTTCGTCTCCGGCCTTCCCGCCTTTGCCGACCGCGCCACCGTCGGCCGCAAGCAGCGGATCATCGTCATGTTCTCGCCAAACGGCACTGTCCCGGCAAAGTTCTGGCCCAGCGACCCCAACGATCTCAAGACCTCCCCCATTCTTTCCTGTCTCGCTCCCTTTCAAAAGCAGTCCATGGTCCTCAAGGGAATCGCCAACCGGGTCGGCGGCGATGGCGACCGACACATGCGCGGCATGTCCTGCCTTCTCACCGGAGCACGACTCCACCCCGGCAATATTCAAGGCGGATCCGACTCACCCGCCGGCTGGGCCTCCGCCATTTCCATCGATCAGGAAATCAAAAACTTCCTCCAGAAAAACGAAGCCACGCGCACGCGCTTCGGCTCTCTCGAAGTAGGCATCGCCGTACCCGACCGCGCCGATCCATGGACCCGCATGTCCTACGCCGGATCAAACCAGCCCGTCGCCCCCATGGACGATCCCTACCAGATGCTCAACAAGCTCTACGGCCAGTCAAAGGATCGCGAAACCTACACCTCGATCCTCGACTCCCTTGGAAGCGATCTCAAAAAAGCGTCCAAGTCCCTTGCCGCCGAAGACCAAGCCCTCTTGCAACAGCACATCGAACTCGTCCGCCAACTCGAGCTGGAAATGCAGGCTTCCGCGAAGCAAGGCGAACTCGTCCATCCCGAGCCCGAACTCGACCCAAATATCGAACTCGTCAATGATAACACTCCCCAAATCGCACGCATGCAGATGGATCTTCTCATCAACGCCATGGCCAATGACATGGCCCGCGTCGGCACCCTGCAGTTCATGCGTTCCGTCGGACAAGCTCGCATGAATTGGCTCGGCATCAATGACGGCCACCATTCCCTCAGTCACGAACCCGATAATAATCAAGAGGCGCAAAACAAGCTCGAAAAGATCAATATCTGGTTCGCTCAGCAGCTCGCCTACCTCGCCGGAAAACTCCGCGACACTCCGGAACCCGGAGGCGATGGCAACATGCTCGACCACACCACAATCGTCTGGGTCAACGAACTCGGAAAAGGAAACACCCACACTCTCGACGACATCCCCACCGTCATCATCGGGGGAGGCAGCGGCCTCGCTACTGGCCGGATGCACAACTTCGTCAAAGTCGCCCACAACCGGCTCCTCATGTCCCTCGCCCACTCCATGGGCCACGACATCCCCCACTTCGGCGAAGAAAAACTCTGCCAAGGCGGAGCCCTCCAGTTCTCCTAAAGGAACAAACCCAAAGGCCGCCACTCCTCAACCCAGGCAAAGCGAGGACACCTGCCGCGCCGTTGGCATTGCAAAGGACGAAACCTACGACCTTAAGATCGCCAAAATCGTCCGTTGCCGCGTGAGATACTTTCGCGACGGAGTCGTCTTGGGAAGTCGCAGCTTTGTCGAAGGAGTCTTCAATCTAAGCCGTGAAAAATTTGGTCCCAACCGCGAAACCAGAGCCCAGAAGCCACGCGGAGCCATGACTGACCTCGCCGGAGAGAACTGGTCCCTTCGGGACTGGCCGTAATAAGCGAAAACACCTGAACTGCGATGCTCCCCTCATTCCTCGGTGGGCTAGCTCTTCGCCGTGGTAGCTTTCCAGATGAGGAAAAAGCTGAGGACTAGGAGGATGAGGAGCCATACCGTGGTGAGGCTATTGCTCTGGCCACCTTTTTTCTCGAACTCGAGTTCCAGTTGCAGTGGCTTTTCTCCGCTGACTTGGATCTCGCGTTCGAAGACGATGCTTCTTCCGGATGAAGAAATGACGGGATCGAGAAGTTGAGGAACCGGCTCGGTCACTCGCTGATGCTTGATCCACTTCGTAGCAATCGTGTTGAGCATGCGATTGACCTGGATGTTGTTCCCCAAGGTCACATTGGCAAAGTCATTCTTGTCGTAGTTCAGGTTCCCGGAAAAGACGGGATTGGCATTGGCAGCGCCCGCGTGCCCGTCTTATCGAGAGCGATCGTATCAATCTGCGCCAATTCCTCAATCGCAGTTCCTCCCCGAAACAACACTCCATGCTTCGCACCCCACGCTATTCCCGCCAGGATCGCCGACGGAATCGACAACACCAGCGCACACGGACTCGCGACCGCCAAAAAGGCCATCACCCGATAAAAGGCATCGCAAGCGATCACTTCGACGCCATAGCTCACAGAGGGAAGGAGGAAACCAAGTCTCTCAAATTTCAGCGTTCGAGCTCAAATCTTAAATTCAAGGCCTTCAATGTTCAACGTTGGGCGTTCAACGTTCAAAGCTTCCTATCCGCGCGCCTTTTCCAATCTCGCAAGCACTTCCTCATAGCCTTCCATCACACCGCCGAGATCTTCACGGAATCGATCCTTGTCCATCTTCTTCCCGGTCGTGGCATCCCAAAGACGACAGGTATCCGGGCTCACCTCATCGGCGAGCACGATCTTACCATTACAATCTTTTCCAAACTCAATCTTAAAGTCCACCAGCTTGAGCCCGCACTGCAGGAAAAAGTCGGACATGACTTCGTTGATCACGAGCGCCTGCTTTTTCAAAAAGGCGCAGTCCTCGGGCGAAGCAATATTCATCTCACGGGCGTAATCGTCATTAATGAGAGGATCTCCGAGTTCGTCGGACTTGTAGGAAAATTCCACGATGGGGATCTTAAACTCCGTTCCCTCTTCCATGGCCGTCCGCTTGCAAAAGCTCCCCGCCGCGATATTCCGCACGATGACCTCCACCATCAGGATATCCACCTTCTTCACCAACAGATTGACCTCATCGACATCAGACACGAGATGGGTTGGCACCCCTTTTTCCTCCATCATTTGGTACATCAGGAGCGTGATCGCCTTGTTCAGCCTACCCTTATTTTCAAACTGGGCCTTCTTCTGCGCATTGAAGGCAGTGGCGTCATCTTTATACTCCATGCGGAGCACTTCAGGGTCGTCGGTCGTAAAGAGTTTCTTGGCTTTGCCCTCGTAAATTGGCTCCATGCGGGAAAGTTAGTTTCCCACCTCGCTCTTGCCAATCATAGATTCACGGAGAAGCAGCGAACGCGAGCGGAATCACTAAGAAACCTGAAATACTGGCCACTTTTCCCCTTGGCATTAGCCTTTTCTCGCAGAGAATCGGCACACACCTCCTTCCTGCGCCATGAACATTCTTTTCAAAAAATTTCTTTGGTGGGTAGCGCCTCTCACGATCCTCCTCTCCACCGCTGGCCAGGCAGCCGATTATGCCTGGAAGAAAGTGGAGCGCAATGGTGTCGAATACGTCGACCTCTCTCAAGTCAAAGGCTTCTACAAGTTCCCTACCCTCTCCCGCTCTGGTTCTAGGATCGAGATGAAGAACAAGGACATCACCGTTCGCTTCGCCGCCGGTGCCCAGGAAGTTCTGATGAATAACGTCAAATTCATCTTCAGCAATCCCATCATTGCAATCAACGGAAGCTACCACGTCTCGGTCACCGATCTGCTTAAAATCATCGATCCCATCCTCCGGCCCGCGTCCATCGCCTCGGCCACCCCTTTTGACACCGTGATCATCGACCCAGGCCACGGAGGCAGCGATTCAGGTTGTAATAATAGCCTCGGCACCGAAGCAAACTACAACCTTAAGGTCGCGCGCATGCTCAAGGACCACCTCACCAAGCTGAAGTTCAAGGTCGTCATGACCCGAAACTCCGATAAGTTCCTCACCCTCCAGCAACGTGTCAATATCGCGAATAAATGTTCCAACGCGATCTTCGTCAGCATCCACTTCAATGCCATCGGCCAACGGGGACGCACCCGCGCCCGGGGCATTGAAACATTCACCCTCTCCCCTGTCGGAGTGGCCCACTATGGCCGTTCCCTCAAGGCATCGGACTTCGTCCTCAAAGCGGGAAACCGCCAAGACTCCGCCAACATTGCCTTGGCCACCGCCATTCATTGGGGCACTCGCATGCATCTCAAAAAAGCCGGCATGGAAGTGCCCGATCGCGGAGTCCGCCGCGCCCGCTTCAGTGTCCTCACTGGAGTCAAGCATCCCGCCGTCCTCCTTGAAGGCGGCTTCATGAGCCATCCCACCGAAGCCCGACTCATCCACAGCACCTCCTACCAGAAGACCCTTGCTCGCTCCATCTGCGACTCGATCGTCTTCTACCGCACTGCCACCATCCAGCGACGCAAGCGCTGATCGAAAAGCGCTGCCACTAAGGAAGATACTTTCTGGAAAAGGAGCCACAACCGTCCCGGCCTGCGTCCCTCACGATCAATAATTCTCTCCTCTCCCTAAGAAAGCCCCCAACTCAGCGAAGGACAAATCACCAATGTCGTCTCTCATAAAAGTCGCGGCGAGCTCTTTGCCCACCTTCAGACCCATCACGCTGAAATCCTCACGGTGATGGGAGTTGACCCGAGGACGGAAGAAGATGCTCTTCGTCGTCGCGGTTACTCGAGCTAATCACCTCCAAAAAACGCCTCATTCCCCTCACGAATCATTTGCCTTTTTCCCACCGCGAGACTAGCTCACTCCCATGCGCCCGCCTGAGAGACGTCGTGGATTCCTTGCTCAAGAAGGCTACCTTATCGTGCGGGAATTCTTTTCGCCTGAGGAGATCGAAAAGGTCGCCACCGCACAAGACGCCTACTACCGGGGCGAGCACGACATCCAGCCCGTTTTTTCCTGGCCTGGCCCGCGACCCTGCCGCGCGCGCACGCGCAAGAATCCCTTCGCTTCCTTCTTTCTTTCGCCCCTCGCCCAGCTCCTGCGGGACGGGCGACTGGCAAAGCTCGTCGCAGAAAACACCGGGATGGATGGCATCCGCTTTTGGCATGATCAACTTCTCTACGAAGAGCCCCGTGATCCCGGCAAAGCTAACTACCATTGGCATCGGGAGGAATCGCGCTGGCTCACTTGCGAAGCCTCACAAATGGCAACCGCCTGGATTCCTCTCATCGATTACACCGACGAAATGGGCCCGATCACCATCATTCCTGATGGCCGCGCTGAATCGCACATGAAACGGATGGCGCTCAAGGCTGGCGACCTCGTCATCTTCAACTCGCACACCCTTCACGGAAACCCACCCAACTTCGGTGACATCCCCCGTCGAGCGGTAGCAGCGCACTTCGCTTCCGCAGATCTCCGCTATCGAAAAGCGGGGAAATTTTCCCACGTCAACGAACGCCTCGTTTCCCGGAGAAATGGAGTGCCCGATTTCCAGGACGAGCGAGTCTGCCCGACTATCTCAGTGAGGGAATCTTGTCGCTAATGAGACGAGAAACCTCCTCAAAATCCTCCGGCGTCTCAAAGGACTCCTTCGGGAGAATGAGATACTGATTCTTCTGAGGGTAGAGAAGGATGCACTTGGGAGAAAGAAAGCGATCGCAGAGCGATTCCCACTTGAGATCGACATCATGAAACTCAGACTTCTGGTGGATCCCATCCTCACGAAACGTCCAATGCAACTTGTGCCCGGCCTGCGGAGAACTCTTGGCATTCTGTATCAGCCGATATTGCCAGAAGAACTTCCGCACAAAAAGAATCGGCCCTGTCATGAGAAAGAGGTAGCCGAACATTTCGTCCCCTTTCCACAAAAGGAAAGCACCCAGAGGAATGAGCAAAAGATACAGATACCGCATCACCACGAAAACTGGATGCCGGTAGCGCATATGCAAAGCCGAGCCAAGCTTCAGCGTCGTAATATCAAAGGAGCTGGTTGCCTTAATCATTCCTTAGCGCTCACCGATGGGAGGCACTGGCGAGAGTGTCGCAGGTCCCACGTATTTCGTAAGCGGACGATAGAGGCGGCTGTCTTCCAGTTGCTCGAGCACCTGCGCTGTCCATCCCGCCATGCGCGCAATCGCAAAGATAGGCGTGAAGAGATCGGTCGGAATTCCAAGCGAGTAGTAAACGGTCGCAGAGTAGAAATCGACATTGGCATTAAGGCCTTTCTTCTCACGCATGAGAGTGGCAATGCGCTCAGACATGTTGATCCACTTGGACTCCCCAAGTTCCTCGGTCAGTTTGATCGCCATTTTCTGGAGATGCGGCGCACGAGGGTCGAGCACCTTGTAGACGCGGTGACCGATACCCATAATCTTCTTCTTGTTCGCAAGGCAGTCTTCGACGAAGGCGTCCACCTTATCAAGCTCTCCGATCTTCTTAAGCATCTTGATCACTCCTTCATTGGCTCCTCCGTGCAGAGGTCCCTTGAGAGTTCCAATAGCCGAAGTCATCGCCGAGTAAAAATCGGAAAGGGTCGCGATGGTCACGCGCGCCGAGAAGGTCGATGCATTCATCCCATGATCCGCATGAATCGTGTAGGCGATATCGAGAGTCTTGACCGCCGCAGCGGAAGGCTCTTCTCCCGTCATGAGGTAAAGAAAGTGAGCTGCCTCGGAAAGATCACCTCGAACGGGCAGAAGATTGAGCCCCTGACGAGCACGGTGGAAGTAAGCCACGATCACCGGAGTTTGAGCCACAAGAGAGAGTGCCACGTGCCGATTCGCTTCCTGATCCGGCTCACCAACTTTGGCGCGAGGGTCATAAAGGCCGAGCATGGAAACTGCCGTGCGGAGAACATCCATGGGATTGGCATCTTTCGGAGCTCCTTTGAGAAATTCGATCACTCCTTCCGGAATCTCGCGATCCCCGCGAAGCTCATCTTCAAAAGAAGAAAGTTCAGCAGCATTCGGAAGCTTCCCGCGGTGAAGAAGGTGCGTCACCTCTTCGAAAGAGCAGTTCTCCACCAGCTCATCGATGCCGTAGCCAAGATAGGAAAGACGACCTTCTAACCCCTCTACTTTGGAGAGGGCGGATTCATTGGCGATGACTCCTTCGAGACCTTTAGCGTAATCAGACATGGTAAATAATAGGTGGACAGTGAAAAATCGATGATGCGGGCCGAAAAGAAATAAGGGCGGGATCGGAACCACGCAAGGGTTTCTCTTCTGTGAGAGGTCGTTTTTTTATTTAGCAGGAGTGAACTGTCTGCCAGCCTTACAGAGATGGAGACGAAATGGACCTTAGCAATGGAAACGAGTGTGGCCCAAGCCACCCTTGCGCTGGCCCATGGTGACAAAATGGTCGCCCAGGCAACTTTCCACAGTGAAAGGTCACAGGAAGTAGATCTCTTTGCTCCTCTCGCTGATATTCTCAGCGCACTTCCTCCAGGAGAGACGCTTGATGCGGTCGTTCTTGGAACCGGGCCAGGAAGCTACAATGGCGCCAGGGTCGGCATTGCCGCCGGACAGGCCCTTGCTCAGGTGTATCGCTGCGGCGTAGCTGGATTGTGCTCCTTCGAGAGTGTCCCAGAAATTGCCTGGGCCGCCGGAGATGCGCGTCGGGGGAGTTTTTTCCTCATGCCCATCGGCGGAAAACCCGAACTCTTTGAACACGAAGAGTTCCTGAAGAAACTGGAAAAATGTTCGGGCGGCATCGGGACCTTCGAGGCCGTCGAAAAACTCAACTGCCCGGCTCACCGGGTCAGTCAAGTCACCTCGACTGCTGAAGGATTGCTGCAAGCTTGGCTCCAACGCTCCGAATCGGAAAAGGAAGCACTCCAGAAAATCCCGCCCGAGGCTTTTTATATTCGGCCTCCCCACATCACTATTTCCAAAAAAAAGCCCATCTAGTGGAAGCACGGAAATGAGCCTGGCTACTCATCACCGATCCATTCTAAAAACTTCAATATTCAACGTTGAGCGTTCACGGACTTCCATCGCTTCGACTTCATTTCATAGCGCTCCAAACTGCCCGACTCCACTTCCTCCACCGGAATGCGCAGGCTGAAAACTTCCTGCAGTCTCTGCGCCAAGTCAGCGCTCCCGGAGCCTTCGACCCGAAGCCTCACTTCAGACATTGCATTCACCTCTTCAATGACGACCTCGTATTCGAGAATGCCCGGTACGCTTCGCACCACCTCCTCGACCGCACCCGGATAGAGATTCACCCCCCGCACCACCACCATGTCATCGACCCGCCCGATGATACCGCCTTTTAAGGCAAAGCCATCCTCGGTCTCGACCGGCTTCACCAAGTCCCCGGTACGATAACGGAGCAAGGGTGAAGCATAACGACCCAGCGTTGTTAGAACCAGCTCACCCACCCCTTTCTCATCCTGATTGATGATCTCGCAGAAATATGATGAGTGCTTGATTTTCAAAAGCGTCGGATCTTTGAGATCTCCCACCGTCACCGGTCCCACTTCAGTCATCCCGTGGTGATCGATCACTTCCGCACCCCACGCTTCCTTGAGCCTTGCGCGAACCTCAGGTAGACTCCCACCCGGTTCACCTGCCACAATAAGTTTTTGAACTCCCAAATCAGCGGCGTTGTCAGCAATCTCGGCGAGCCTCAGCCCATAAGTCGGGGTGCAGCATAAAACCTCGGGCCTCAACCGTTCCATCATCTTGATCCGGTTCTCACTCGAAAGCCCCCCGGCCGGAATCGCACGAATTCCCAGCGCGGTCGCCGATTCAAAGCCCGCCCAAAACCCCAGAAACGGCCCAAAGGAAAACGGAAAAATAGCCGAGTCACTCGGCTTCACTCCCGCTTCCTGCCAGACCCATTCCCAATTTCCGCGCACCCATTCCCATCCTTCGGGATCATCCAGCCACACCATCGGACTCCCGCTGGTCCCACTCGTTTGGTGCAGACGTGAGTATTCCGAGAGGGGACGACTCAGATTAGTGCCATAGGGCGGATGGTCGTCCTGGTCGGCAGCCAGCTCCGCCTTCGTCGTAAAGGGAACCTTTTCCGAAAACTCCGAAAGGTCCCTCACCTTGCTAAGGCCTTCCAGTTTCCCCTGATAAAAAGAGTTCTGCGATGCCGAAAGCCCGGACAAGAGAAGATTTACCATACGCAACTGCTCCACTTCCAATGACATCCTGCCCCTATGAAGCAAAATCTCCTCCTGATGTAAATAACTCCCATCGCCCCACCTCTCATCAAAAAATCCTAGAATTTCCCCACTCCGCTGGCTACGCTCTCCTTCGAATTCTTCTCGAATATCACTTGCGGACTCAAAAAACCGGAAGACTTTTTATAAACCCATGGCCTCTATCCTTTTCCACCCTGTCACCACCTTTTTTGCGGGTATTCTTCTGGCGGTAATCGCGCTCGGACTGATTCTCAGTTCCTACTCTGGACCCAACCAGACGAAAAAATCAGTGGTTACCTACCGCAATGCCATGTCCAAAGCGGAAGAAGTCGGTCCTGTGGCAGGTTCCACCGGCGAAAAAGAAGCCCTCGAGCACTTCTCCAATTTTCTTAGGAATGTCGGAAAAAAAGACTACCTCGAATCCAACACCGCCAAAGTCTACGCCCTCGGAGCCTATCTCAATGACACGCTCGCCACGCACTACGGACCCAATGAGATCAAAGCCTATTTCCTCAAAACTGCCGACACGATGACGAGCTTTGAGGTTCAGATCGATGACACCTCACGCTCCGGCCCAGATCACTACATTCGTTGGACCATGATCTTTTCCGCTCCAAAGCTTGGAGGAGGAGAGCCCATTCATTCCGTCGGAATTAGCCAAGTGCGTTTCAATAATAAAGGCCAAGTAAATTTCCATCAAGACTTCTGGGACTCCGGACAAAATATCTATCGCCAAATCCCCCTTGTCGGCGGCCTCATCGGAATCGTTCAAACGCAAATGAAGCAATGAGTTCTCTAAATTCATCAGCGGAGCAAATCCGTTGTTTACCGTGACCCCGATGAATCAAAACCCCACCCCCTCACCTCTCCCTCGAAAGCAGGGTCTCTTTCAGACGATCTTTCGAGTCGTCGGGCAGTGGTTGGATTCCGACTTCCGCCGGAGTGACGCCCCTGATCCCAAAAAACTCCCCGACAAGGTCAATTGGGAACGGACCCTTCCTTTTGTCTTCCTCCACCTTGGCTGCCTCGCCGTCTTCTGGGTCGGTATCAGCTGGACCGTCGTAGTCGCCGCGATTGTCCTCTACCTGATTCGCATGTTTGCCATCACCGGATTCTACCATCGCTATTTCTCCCACAAATCCTTCAAGACCTCGCGCCCGGTCCAGTTCCTCTTCGCCGCCTTGGGAAATAGCTCGATGCAACGCGGACCACTCTGGTGGGCTGCCACCCATCGGCACCACCACCGGCATTCCGATGAAGAGGTCGATATCCACTCCCCCGTCGTGCACGGCTTCACTTGGTCCCACATTGGCTGGCTCACCTCGATGAAGAATTTCCCGACCGCTTACGAAAACATCCCTGATCTCAAAAAATTTCCCGAACTCGTCTTCCTAAACCGTTTCGATCAAATCGTCCCCCTGATTTACGGACTCATCATGCTCGCCATCGGCTCCCTCCTCGAAACCTTCGCCCCCTCGCTCGGAGTCACCACCGGACAGTTCTTCATCTGGACTTTTTTCATCAGCACGACCGTCTTGCTGCACGGAACCTTATTCATCAATTCTCTCGCGCACGTCTGGGGGAAACGTCGCTACGAAACCAGCGACGACAGCCGTAACTCCCTTCTCCTCGCCATCATCACCCTTGGTGAAGGATGGCATAACAACCACCACCGCTACCCGCACTCAACCCGCCAAGGCTTTCAATGGTGGGAATTCGACCCCACCTACATGGGGCTCAAATTCCTCTCATGGACCGGCCTAATTTGGGACCTTCGCCCTGTCCCAAAATCCGTCAAAGAAGAGGCCCAATTTTCCACCTAAGAAGATGGAACGCCAACGCATCGCCATTGTAGGAAGCGGAATTTCCGGGCTGGCCTGCGCTCATTTTCTGCATCCTCATCACGAGATCACTCTTTTTGAAAAAGACGACCGCATCGGTGGCCACTCCCACACCGTCATGGCCTCCGAGAACGACCGCGAAGTGCCGATCGACACCGGCTTCATGGTCTACAATGAAGTCACCTACCCTCACCTCACCCGCCTTTTTAAAGAGCTCGACGTCGAGACAAAGAAAACCACCATGTCCTTCAGCGTGCAACACCGCCAGGACAGGCTCGAGTTCAATGGCGGCTCACTCAACCTTCTCTTCGGCCAGCGCCGCAATCTCCTCCGGCCCCGCTTTTGGAAAATGCTCCTGCAAATCAACCGCTTCAATAATGAAACGGTGGCCGAGCTTAAGAACCCGCAACACGCTGAGCTAACCCTCGCCGAATATGTCGAAAAGCGCAGCTACGGCCAAGATTTCCTCCGCTGGTATCTCTCGCCCATGGCCGCCGCCGTCTGGTCCAGCCCGCCCGAGAAGATCGAGGAATTCCCCGCTCACACGCTCATGCGCTTCTGGCACAATCACGGCTTCCTCGGCCTCGATACCCAACACCAATGGCGCACCGTCTGCGGCGGCTCCCGCGAATATGTCACGAAGATCAGCGCCCCTTTCTCCGATCGCATCCACCAAGGCTCAGGAGTGCAAAGCATCTCCGCCGAAAACCGCATCACACTAAAGGACGGGGCAACTCAGGACTTCGACCTCGTCATCTCAGCCGCTCACGGCGACCAAGCCCTCCAGCTTCTCGCCAGCCCCACTCCCTTGGAAAAGGAAGTCCTCGCAAATTTCTCCTACCAAAAAAACGAAGCCGTCCTCCACACCGATCCCCGGTTCATGCCTGAAACCCGACGTTGTTGGGCTTCCTGGAACTACCAGATCACCGGCGGTAAACATTCCACCATCTACTGGATGAACTGCCTCCAGGGAGTCTCGGATCGCGAGAATTACTTCGTCTCGATCAATCCCTCCGGACCGATCGACGAATCCAAAGTGATCCGCCGTCTCGACTACGAACACCCTCTCTTCGACCTCAAGGCCATCGGAGCCCAAGCCCGCATTCCCGAACTTCACCAAGCCGGCCAGAAGTCCGGTCGCTACTTCTGCGGCGCGTGGCAACGCAATGGCTTCCACGAAGACGGCCTCTGGTCCGCCCTCGAACTCTGTAGATCCCTCCTCGGAAAGGACCCCTGGTAATGAGAGCGGCCCTCTACGAATGCGATGTCATGCACCGACGGCTCAAGCCGGAGCAAAAGCGCTTCGACTACCGCATTTTCATGCTCAGCGTCGACCTCGATGCCATCCCTACCCCCACTTTTCTCAGCCACAACCGCTTCAATCTCTACTCTCTCAACGACGCCGACCACATCGACCTCGGCCACCCCGGCGGCATCAAAGCCAATCTCCTCGCCTGGCTCGCCGGACAAAAGATCGAAGTGCCTAACGATGTCAAAGTCCGACTCGTCACCCTGCCTCGAATCTTGGGATACGGCTTCAACCCGGTGTCATTTTTCTATCTCAACAAAGCCGATGGCACGCCCCTCTTTGCCGTCGCTGAAGTGGTCAACACCTACCGCGAAATGAAACTCTATCTTGTCGATCAGGACGGCGCTGAGATTTGGAAAAAGAGAATCGCGAAAGACTTCTACGTCTCCCCCTTTTCCGATCCCGGCGACGCCTTCGACTTCCGCCTTGGACTCCCCCGGGAGAAGTTCCGCGTCACCATCAATAACCTCACTGAAAACGAAGTCACCCTCACTTCCACCGTCCGTGGATCCGCCCGCGACCTCACCTCTCTCCGTCTGGTCGCTTACGCCTTCAAATACCCTCTCCTCTCGCTCAAGATCATCACTCTGATCCACTGGCAGGCCCTGAAACTCTGGCTCAACAAAGTCCGCTTCTACAAAAAGTCCGATCGCCCGGAAGCGCAAAAAGAAGTCCTCCGCCCCCACTCTTCCCTCACCAAAAAACCATGAACTCCGTCGCCCCAGCCAAACACGGCCTCCCCGAAAAACTCGTCCTCGGACTCCTCAAAAAGATGCCCCTCGGTGGACTCCGCATGGAATATGCCGATGGTTCGATTCGTCAGTTCGGGGCGCCCGATTCCGACGTCACCGCGAGCGTCAAAATCAATAACGACGAAGAGTTCTTCAAGCGCTGCGCCTACTATGGAAACGTCGGCATGGGCGAGGCCTACACCGATGGCATCTGGGACACCCCCGACATCCGCGCCGTCATCTCCTGGTTCATCTTTAACATGGAAGCCCTGCAAGGCTCGGACACCGCCTCGGACAAACTTCCCGGCGTCAACCTCCTCAAGGTCGTCAATTGGTTCCGCCACCTCAAGCGCGCCAACACCGTCGAGACCAGCCGTCGTAACATCGCCGAGCACTACGATCTCGGAAACGAATTCTACTCCCTCTGGCTCGATAAAACGATGACCTACTCCTGCGCCAAATTCGAAAACCCCGACGCCGCTATCGAAGATGCCCAGACCGCAAAATACGACGCCCTCTGTCAAAAACTCAAGCTCACTGCCGACGACCACGTCCTCGAAATCGGCTGTGGCTGGGGCGGCTTCGGCTGCCACGCCGCCGCAAACTACGGCTGTAAGATCACCGGCGTCACCATCTCCGAAGCACAAGCCGCATACGCCCGCCAGCGCGTCAAGGACGCCGGCCTCGAAGACAAGTTCGAGATCCGCATCGAGGACTACCGCCACATCAAGGGCACCTTCGATAAAATCGTCTCCATCGAAATGATCGAAGCCGTCGGCGACAAGTTCCACGAACCCTTCTTCGCCAAGTGCCACGAGGTCCTGAAACCCGAAGGCCTCCTCGCCATCCAGATGATCACTGTCCCCGATAATCGATACAAGAGCCTCACCAAGGGCGTCGATTGGATTCAAAAAGTGATCTTCCCCGGCTCCCTCCTCATGAGCATCGGCCGCGTCAATGATGTCCTCGCCAAGACCTCCGACATGTTCCTCCACGACCTCGAAGACTTCGGAGTCTACTACGTCAAAACCCTCGGCCACTGGCATGAGCGCTTCAACGCCTCCTCCGAAAAGCTCACCGAACTTGGCTTCGACGAACCCTTCATTCGCACTTGGAATTACTATCTTAAATACTGCCAAGCCGGCTTCGGCACTCGAAACATCTCCGTCGTTCAAGCCGTCTACACTCGTCCCAACAACCCCACTCTCACTGCATCGATCTAAAGGAGCCCCTGACTTCCACCCTTTCACCTTCCTCTTTTTTAGTCTATCTCCATCCTATGAACGTTCGTATTTCCATCAACCCGGACATCTGCAATGGTCGTCCCATCATCACTGGCACACGAATTACAGTCCACACGGTCCTCGGATTTTTGGGCGCTGGCGAATCGATCCAATCTATCTTGGAAGAGTATCCCTCTCTCAGCCTTGCCGATATTCACGCTTGCTTCGCATATGGCGCCAGGGTGCTCAATCAGCCCTTCGTTCTGGAACCTGTCGCATGAAACTCATTACTCTCGATGAGAACATTCCAAGACTCCTGAAGTTACCCACCGAGACGCCAATTCGTCACGTCACCTCGCTAGGCGAGAGCCTCACCGATAGCGATATTTGGAACTATGCTCTCGAAAAAGATGCCGTCATCATCACCAAGGATAGTGACTTCTCTCATCGAATCCTCTCCAGCGAGCCACCACCAAAAATCGTTCATCTCTGCTTTGGTAACATGAAGTTTGTACCCTTCAAGGAGTGGCTCGAAAGTGTCTGGCCAAGAGTTGCAGTAATTCTTGAAAACTCCAAATTGGTGAACGTCGACCCAGACCGTATTGCGTCACTGGAATCCGAATAATTCACTCCAACTCTTGAACCCATTTCATGACCGAAGCGATCCAGCAAAGAGCCCCTTGGTGGAAGCGCTGGTTCGTCCAGCCCATCACCAAGCAACTCACTCAGGGCATCACCCCTGAAAAACTCGGCTGGACCATCGCCACCGGAGTCGTCCTCGGCATCTTCCCGATCATGGGGACCACCACCTTCATCTGCTTCTTCGCCGCCTGGCTCTTCAAGCTGAACCAACCCGTGATGCAAGTCGCCTGCCACGCCGTCTATGCCCTTCACCTCGCCCTGATCCTCGTCTTCATCCGTGCCGGCCAGTGGCTCTTCGGAGCGGAACCTATCTCTCTTTCCATTCCCGAACTCATCAAACAATTCATGGAAGACCCTTGGCGATTCGCTCAGAATTTTAGCGTCGCCGCCCTGCAAGGAATCGTCGCTTGGTTGATCCTCGCTCCCTTCCTTCTCATCCTCATCAAAGCAATCTCAATTCCGGTCCTTAAGCGCCTCGCGCGTCGAATCAAACAGCGGAAGGAAACCACCGCATGAACGATTGGACCCTCTTCCTCAGCGTCGGCCTCCTCATCCACGCCCTCTTTTTCATCGGCTGGCTCGTCGGCAAAAAAGTCACAAATTACTCCCTCGTCGATGCCCTCTGGGCTTTCGGGATCGCCCTCTCCGGCATCCTCTTTGCTCTCCTCGGAAATGGCGATGAACCGAAACGCCTCGCCGCCGGTGCACTCGCCGCCTTCTGGGGCGTCCGCCTCGGCTACCACCTCGCCAAGCGCATCCGCAAGCACCACCCTACCGAAGACTCACGCTACCAAAAACTCCGTGAGATCTGGCAGGGTCGCGTCCACTCCGCCTTCTTCTGGTTCTTCCAGGCCCAAGCCCTCTCCGTCCTCATCCTCGCACTCCCCTACTTCCTTGTCTCCTGCGACGCCACACCCTGGGGGTTCTTCGAGACCATCGGCCTCACCATCGCCCTCATCGGCATCTGCGGAGAAATCCTCTCCGACCACCAACTCTTAACATTCGTCGGAAATCGCACCGACCCCAACGCCGTCTGCAAGACCGGCCTCTGGCGCTACTCCCGTCACCCCAACTACTTTTTTGAAATGGTCATCTGGATCGGCATCTACCTCTTCGCCTGCGGATCCACCTACGGCTGGGTCACCCTCCACGCTCCCGTCATCATCACCTACCTCCTTCTCAAAGTCACCGGCATCCCACCCTCGGAAGCCTCCTCGTTGAAGAAGAAAGGCGACCACTATCGCCAATATCAACGCACCACTAGCCCCTTTATCCCCCTCCCACCCAAATTACCATGAGCACCATCGACGACCTCCTCGCCAAGGACATCCTCCCCGACTTCCTCATCCGCTACGGCATCCGACAACGCCTCCAGGAAACTCTTGACCCCTTCGAACAACTCGACCCTGAAGGCCGCCAAAAACTCCTCATGGAGCACGTCGCCAACCTCAAAGACTCCCCCATTGCCATCGCCACCGATCAGGCCAATGAGCAACACTACGAGCTTCCCACCACCTTCTTCCAGAAGTGCCTCGGCCCCAACATGAAATACAGCTCCGGATACTGGGACCCCGGCGTCACCGACATCAAAACATCCGAAGACCGCATGCTCGCCCTCACCTGCGAGCGCGCCGACCTCCAAGACGGCCACCGCATTCTCGAGCTCGGCTGCGGCTGGGGCTCCCTCACCCTCTGGATGGGGAAACACTACCCCAACGCAAAAATCACCGCCGTCTCAAACTCCCGCACCCAGAAGGAATACATCGACGCCCAAGCCAAAGAGCGCGGACTCACCAACATCGAGGTCAAGACCGTCAACATGATCGACTACCAAGGCGAGGGCGCCGACATCTTCGACCGTGCCGTCTCCGTCGAAATGTTCGAGCACATGAAGAACTACCAGCTCCTGTTGGAGCGCATCGCCACCTGGCTCAAACCCGGCGGAAAACTCTTCGTCCACATCTTCACCCACCGCGAATACGCCTACCATTACGAAGCCAAAAACGAAGACGACTGGATGGCCCGCTACTTTTTCACCGGCGGCCAAATGCCTTCAGATGACCTCCTCCTCTACTTCCAGGACCACCTCAAGATCGACGACCACTGGCAAGTCTCCGGCACCCACTACCAAAAAACTTCCGAAGCCTGGCTCGCCCTCATGGACGAGCACGCCGATGAATTAAAACCCCTCATCGCCGAAACCTACGGTGCCGATCAAGCCAAAAAATGGTGGGTCTGGTGGCGCTGCTTCTACCTCGCCTGCGCCGAACTCTGGGGATTCAAAGATGGCCAAGAATGGATCGTCTCCCACTACCGCTTCCAAAAGCGATAGCCTTATCGAAGGAGGAAGCCCTTAAAAGCTCTGCGCCTCTGCGTGAGAATCTCCCCTACCAAGAATTCACCACTCACTCTTCAAAACCAAACCCTCTCCGCCGTCCACCAAATCCCCACCCCAGCAATCCCCAGCGAGGCAAGTTTTCGAAACACCTCAAACCCCGCCTTCTTAAACGCCCAAAAGGTCAAAAGGAAAGCTCCTCCCAAGATTGTCACCTGCCCCAGCTCCACTCCCACATTAAACCCAATCAGCGGTTTCAAAAGACTCCCCGTCGGCAGCTCCAGCTCCTGCATCACCGACGCGAAACCCATCCCGTGAAGCAAGCCCAGCGCGAAGACAAACGCGACCCGGCGCGCCCGCAGTTTCTTCAGCCAGAGATTCTCGATCCCCACGTAGGCGATGCTCAACGCGATCATCACCTCCACCAGACGCCCCGGCACCGTCACCACCCCCAGCACCACCAGCGCCAGCGTGATCGAGTGCGCCACCGTAAACGCGCCCGTCTGATACAGCAGCGGCTTCCACTTCGGCTTCAGGAGAAACAGCCCCAGGATAAACAAAATGTGATCCAGTCCCTTCGGTAAAATATGCTCAAAGCCCGACTTTACCCAACTCCACAGCGACGCCTCCACCACCACCGGCTCCCCGCCGGAAGAAAAGACAACCAACTCCTGCGTCCCGCTTCCTGATTCGATCGTCCGCGCCTCCAGCATCACTCCCGACCTCCTAACTTTCAAAATCAAATCCGCCTCGTCCGGTTCCTCCCAAATCACCGAAAAACTCCCCGTCAGCACCTCCGGCAATTTGCCCTCCACCCGAATCCGCAGCAGCGCATTGTAATTTGCGTTGAGTTCAAACTTCCAAGGCTCTCTCTTCAAATCCGGATAAGAGAAAGTAAACTCCCGCAATTCATCTCCAAGCATCACCTTAAACCACGACCTCACATCCGCCTCCGCCATCTTCTTAATAAGCGCCCACCCCTCCTCATCGAGCGAGTCCATCCACCCCTGTCCCGAACTTCCCGCCATCGTCGGATCATCCTCCGCCAGCGGCCCGTCCTCCGGATAAAATAACCAAGCCTCCATCCAAAACGTCGCCTCCCACTTCTTCTCCGTCACTAACATCTCCCCCCTCACAAAATTCCCGTAATGCCCCCAAAGCGGCGACAAAAACAGCAAGCCAAAGAACAGCAAAAGAGCGTCCCTCATTCCCCCGATCCCGTTAAAAGATACGTCGCAAATGAACCCAGCCAATGCTCTCCCGCATAGCTCCCGCTAAAAATCTGCTTCAACCCCTTCTCCTCATGCGTCTTCGCAATCGTAAGAAACTTCTCCTTCTGAGGGTTTTCCAGAGCCGACGCCACCCCGCGCAAACTCCAAGCCCGATTTAGATTCAGTCCCGCAAGGTGCACCAAATGCCCGTCTTCCAAATCACTCACCGAAACCGGCTCGGCCAAGTTCCCCAGATCGAACTTAGGAAAGAACTCCGAGAGCCACTTCCGATAGTCCTCCCTCCCCATCACCCGGCGCATCAGATCAGCCTCATTGAGGCCCGCCGAAAAGAAGTCCGTCCCGCTCGGTTCATAGCGCACCGGATAAGCCCGATCCTTCGAATAAAAATGAGCCGCCTTAAGGAGAAGAAGAGTCTCAAATCCTTCATCCCCGGTCGCCCTCGCCCAATCCAACATCTGCCCCATCGGAAAAGCCGACTCCGGGTGAAAGCCACAGCGCACCGGCCAATCAAGCTTGGGCAAATAAACCTTCGCATTCGAGACAATCACCTCCTCCAGCGCCCGATACCACTTCGCCCACTTCTTCCCCTCCTCATCTTCTAAAAGGCGCAACTCCATCCCAAGCCGCAGCGCCCAAGCCCAGCCATACATCCGCTCAAACGACTTATTCGCCTTCAGATAGGCCGCCTCTTGCTGAAGCTTCTTCTCCGAAAACTTCCCCCGCAGCGCCTCTCTCACTTTCCCCTGCCAATCTGCCTCCGGAAACATCCGTATCAACCGCACCAGCGTCCAGTGACCATGCACCGATGAATGCCAATCAAAGTGCCCATAAAACACCGGAAACATTTCCTGCGGCGTCTTCAAATCTTTTTCGCTCTTCAGCACCACCGAAATTTTACTCGGATACTCTTTCGCCAACCCCTTCAGCGCCAACTCCACAAACTTCCCCGCCTGCGCCCCCGTCATCCGATTCTCCCCCTTCAATGCCATCGTCAAAGCAAGCAACAAAATACCAAGCAACTTCATTTCCCAACTCTCAAACAATCCTCCCCATCTGTCCACCACGCATCTTCCACCACAACCACCTGTCGCGCCGTCTCGTCCGCCGTAGCCCGAAGGGTGTAGGAGGAAGCCCCCCTATCAAAAATCCCATTCATCGATGGTTCAAAATCCCAGTCCCTCACTTGAACGTTCAATGTTGAACGTTCGATGTTGAACGTTCACCCTCCTCCCCATGCCAAACCCTCTCATCGCCACCATCGAAGCCGGAGGCACCAAAATGGTCGCCGCCCTCGCCTCCGGACCCGATGACATCCGCGCCCGGGAACGCATCCCCACCACCACGCCCGAGGAAACGATCCCCGCCCTCATTTCCTTCCTCAAATCTGCCATCGCCGATCACGGCCAGCCCGACGCCCTCGTCATCGGCACCTTCGGCCCTGCCGACATCACCCCCACCTCTCCCGCCTACGGCCACATCACTGCCACTCCCAAGCCCACCTGGTCAAACACCGATCTCCTCGGCCCCATCCAAGAAGCTCTCGCCATCCCCGCGCTCTTCGACACCGATGTCAACGCCGCCCTCTTTGGCGAAGCCCGTTGGGGAGCCGCCTCAGGATTAAAAAATGCCGGCTACTTCACCATCGGAACCGGCATCGGCGGCGCCGTCATGATCGATGGAAACCTCATCCACGGCATGGGCCACACCGAGATGGGCCACATGCGCGTCGCCCGCCACCCCGAGGATTTCTTTAAAGGTCACTGCCCTTTCCACCAAGATTGCCTCGAGGGCCTCGCCGCCGGCCCCGCCATCGAAGCCCGCTGGGGAAAACCCGCCCAAGAACTCCCAGCCGATCACCCGGCTTGGGAAATCGAAGCCGACGCCCTCGCCCAAGCCTGCCTCAACCTCCTCACCATCGCCCCGCCCGAGCGCATCATCCTCGGCGGCGGGGTCATGCACCAACGCCACCTCTTCCCGCTGATCCGAAAGCGCCTCAAGGAACTCCTCAACGGCTACCTCGCCCACCCACCTCTTCAAGGCGACATGAAAACCTTCATCGTCCCCCCATCCCTAGGCGACAACGCCGGCCTCCTCGGCTGCGTCGCCCTCGGCCACCACCTTCTCACCAGATGAAACCCTCCTCTTCCTCGCCTTCCTCCTCGCCGCTCTCGCCTTGGTTTCACTTCCCTCCGTAACCAAAGCCAAAAGGAACGCCGACAAAGCGAAAGCGATCAGCTGCGCCAAAAACCTCGGTATCGCATTCAACGAATTTGACTCCGACTACGACCAATACCCCGGCCCAATCATCCCCGAATCCCTCCTCTCCATCTACCCCCAGCAAGACCGCCAAGACTCCAACTACATCCTCGGCCAACTCATCATCTCTCAAGCCACCGACTCCGAAAAAATCTTCGATGCCGGACGCTCCGTCGGTCGCGGCACCCAAGCCGACGATATCATCTCCCCCTCACTGACCTCCTC
>Ga0308005_10000202_pt1 | contig 22801 bp, 24 predicted proteins | sample Neamet67_FD_203142 | JGI IMG/M metagenome (GOLD analysis project Ga0308005, IMG submission 203142) | Marine microbial communities from water near the shore, Antarctic Ocean - #67 | ecosystem: Environmental > Aquatic > Marine > Unclassified | place: Southern Ocean | collected 2014-06-07 | reverse complement strand
TGAGCGCAGTTTTCAAGGCGTATACCCCCCCAAAAAAACTGCTAAGAATTTGCTTTTGGCGGGAGGGCCTTGAAGCCGCCCTTGGACCGGAGCTGCGGGGGGAGAAAGGGGGTTATGGCATCAGGGGCGCTGGAAGCTGTGCGATCCGTCAGCATGAGATTTTATCCGAGAGGGTGGGACAAATGTAGGGTGATGAGCTTGATGGAGAGGGAGTATTACTCATTCCTTGGATTCAAAGTGGAAGTGCGTAGGTCAGACTGCTAGCAGTAGATTGCTGATTCACTGGCTTTTCTGTAGAGCGAATGGTGGATGGTTTGAAGTGGTCCCGTTATTGTAGCCAGTAAATTCTGGAGTTTGTTGATGATCCGGCTGATCTGCGGGGCAAGGTTTTATGCTGCGGTTTTTTAGATCACCAAGCTTCTTGCGTGTCAGGAGTCGTCGAGGACTAGGATGCGACCGTCGCCGAGGGTGAGAATTACACGCCTCTTTTGAATACATTTTAGGGAAGCTGGATTTTTGATTTTGATTTTTTTTGCAATCCCAACAGCAGGACAGGACCACCCCATTCCCACACGCTCATCGAGGAGATCATATCCGGGATCGCTGGTGAGCTTATGCTCCAGCATTTGACGGACTCTGAGATTCGGGCGACGATGGCCCTAATATAATACCACAATGACCTTCCTTCGGATTTGGGGGCATACCCCCCGATCCATTCCCAAATCGTGAATCGCTGGTGAGAATCATGAAAGCAAAGGGTGCCAGGCGGCTCCACCAGTCATGAGAGGTGGGATGCCAAGGCTACCGGTGGCGTGATTGCCGTCTACGATGCCGAGGGGCAGCTATTCAAAACCATAGAGATTGCTCCTGAGGTTTTCGGCGAAGATGGCTACGTGCTTGCCTTCAATCTGAACCATCCAAAAATCTGTTGCCCATTTGTTGCCCGCTTCACCTGCAATCGGCTGCATTTCCTTGCATTTAACGAGGGCACTCCCAAAGAAGAAAAAAGGCCGGATCCCTTATTATAAAAGGATCCGGCCAGAAAAACTGGAGGCGGAGGCGAGAATCGAACTCGCGAATACAGGTTTTGCAAACCCGCGCCTTACCACTTGGCTACTCCGCCGTGGAGATGGGTTGATCTAAGCTTGAGAGCCGAAAGTGTCAACGCGATTTGAATTATTCGTCGTCGAGTCCGAAGGCGGTGTGGACCACCCGGGCGGCTTCTTCGATCTGATCTTCTTCGACAGTGACGGAAATCTTAATCTCGGAGGTGGAGATCATGCCGATGTTGATTCCGGCTTCTCCAAGGGCTTCGAACATTTTGGCAGCGACTCCAGAGTGGGAGCGCATGCCGATGCCGACGCATGAGAGCTTGGCAATTCCGGCTTCGGTTTCAATGGCGGCGTCGCAACTCAGTTCGGAGAGAACCGGTTTGAGGGCGCCCTGGGCACGACCGAGGTCGTTCGTGTTCATGGTGAACGAATGACGGGCGCAATCATCGGCGGCGATGTTTGAGACGATCATGTCGATGTTGATTTCTGCTTCGGCGAGGGCGCCTAGGATACGTCCGGACATGCCGGGGGTATCGGGAATGCCGGTGATGGTGACGCGGGCTTGGGAGCGCTCGATGGAGACTCCGCGGATGACTACTGCTTCCATGGCTTCGTGTTCTTCGGTGACGATGGTCCCGGGATTATTGTTGAGGGAGGAGCGCACTTCGAATTTCACACCATATTTTTTGGCGAATTCGACAGAGCGAGATTGCATGACCTTTGTTCCCACCGAGGCGAGTTCCAAAAGTTCATCATAGGAAATTTCAGGGAGCTTGCGGGCCTTCGGGACGACGCGTGGATCGGCGGTGTAGACGCCATCGACATCGGTGAGGATTTGGCAGACGTCGGCATTGATGGACGAGGCCACCGCGATGGCGGAGAGATCGGAGCCTCCACGACCAAGGGTTTGGATGAGGCCTTCAGAGGTGATTCCCTGGAAGCCGGCCACGACGATTGTTTGATCGTCGGCAAGGCAGCTCGTGAGATAGTCGGAGTTGATTTGCTCGATCCGGCCACGGGTGTGGGATCCGCTGGTGGTGATGCCGGCCTGGCGTCCGGTGGCGGAGAGGGCGGTGACGCCAATCTCGTTGAGGGCCATTGAGAGAAGAGCGATGGACTGCTGTTCTCCTGAGGAGAGGAGGACATCAAGTTCTCGCTCGGTGGGGTCCGGAGAGATCTCCTTGGCAAGAGTGATGAGTTTGTCGGTGACTCCACCCATTGCGGAAATGACGGCGACGACTTGGTTTCCAGCGTCGCGTTCGGCTTTAATGCGCTGGGCAACATTACGAATGCGATCGATCGAGCCGACGGAGGTTCCGCCGTATTTTTGGACAATCAAGGCCATGGGAGGGGTGGCTTTAGTACGGAAAGCGGGTTTTAGCAAGCTCAGTTGCCAATGCGCGGTGGGAGGAGATTTCGCATTTCTTGGGCGAGGTCCTTTTTTCCCATCTGCGATGAAGCCACTTGAAGGACGAGATTTTCCCAAAGGTCTACGTCGAGATGTGTCGATTGATCGAACAAGCCATTCTGAGCTAAAAATACGAGACAGGCAGCAAGGGCCGTCCTCTTATTGCCGTCGTTAAACGGGTGGTTCTGGCAAAGATGAAACAAGTAGGCTGCGGCAATATCAAGAGGGTCTTGAACGAGGGCTTGACCGGAAAAAGAGGCTTGTGGAGCGGCAATAGCACTTTCGAGAAGGGCCAAGTCTTTGACTCCAGCCAAACCTCCATGCGCTGCTAATACTTCCTCGTGAATCGGAAGGATTCCCGCAACGGTGTGATGAGTGCACTCCATTTCTTACTTGGAGAGACGATCAAAGAGTTCTTTATTGTTGGAGATAATTTGACGTGCAACAGCGGCTCCTTGTTTTGGTGAAATGGTATCCCTGATCGGAGTAAACATGATTGCGCCCCCATCATGAACGGTGACGGAGAGTTTATCACCTTCTGCAAGATGAGCCATTTCCAAAAGGGCAGCGTCAAAGATCACTCCCTTGGAATTACCGAGTTTCTTAATGGTCTTAATCACAAGTAATACATTGTATTACTTGTGGGGCTTTGTCAAGAAGTTGAAAAAACTCAAGGAACTCAAAGCTTTTCAATTCGGAAAACGACCGGGCGGGCGGTGATGCAGTCGAGTTCTTCGACTTTTGCGAGTGCTGTTTTGAGCGGGCCGAAGGGGCAGGAATGGAGGAGGAAGACCATTTCGACGAATTCGGCGTCGGGGTTATCAGGGTCCACGGGGGAGTGGGTGCCTGAGATGCCGAGGCCTGCATCGGCGAGGATGCGGGAGATGTCGGCGATGACTCCAAGTTGGTCTTTGACGGAAAAGCGGATGTAGTAGGAGGTTTCCGTTTCGGCGATGGGGACGAGTTGGCCATCGCTGCGGTGGGGCAGGAATCCGCGATTTGAATCGGCATTGCGGATGGAGCGCGCTGCTTCGGCGAGATCGGAGATGACGGAGGAAGCGGTGGGTTCTTGTCCGGCGCCACGTCCGTAGAAGAGTGATTCGCCAAGTCCGTCGCCCTTGATGGCTACGGCATTGAAGACGCCGTTGACGGAAGCGAGGATGTGCTTTTTGGAAATGAAGGAGGGCTGGGTGCGGATTTCGACGGCGCCATTTTCCTTCAACCTGACGAAGGAAAGGAGTTTTACGACGTAGCAGAGGTCCGAAGCGAAACTGATATCGAGGGGGGTGACTTTTTCGATTCCGCGGACGTAAACGTCGGTGGGGTCGATGAGGAATCCGTGGGCGAGGGAGCCGAGGAGGATGGCTTTGTGCGCGGCGTCCCAGCCGTTGACGTCGAGTGTTTCGTCGGCTTCGGCATAGCCGAGATCTTTGGCCTCTTTGAGCGCTGCGGGGTAGCCGAGGCCCGCTTCGGTCATGCGTTGGAGGATGTAATTCGAGGTGCCGTTGATGATGCCAACGATGTCCTCGATCTGATTTCCAATGAGCGATTCCTGAATGGCCTTAATGATGGGGATGCCTCCGGCGACGGCGGCTTCGAAATAAATGGAGGTTTTCATTTCGGCGGAAAGGGCAAAGAGCTCGGCTCCGCGCTCGGCGAGGAGGGCCTTATTTCCGGTGACGACTGGTTTTTGAGCTTTCAGGGCAGCGGCGACTAGGTCGAAAGCAGCCGTGGTGCCACCGATGAGTTCGACGACGATATCGACGCTGGGATCCTCGACCACGTCCATGAGATTGGTGGTGAAGAGATCATTGGGAGCATCAACATCACGTGTTTTCGTCAAATCGCGGACGGCAATCTTCCGAATGGCAAGGCTGACATCGCCTTGGGAACGGGAGTTGATGAGGCCACCATTGCGCTCAATAATTTTCCAAACTCCGGATCCTACTGTTCCGAAGCCTGCGAGACCGATTCCTGTTTGGGAGCATGACACGGCTTTGCTTTAGAGAAACACTGATGAAATAGAAAGCGCTCTGAAGTCTTTTTTGTTCTTTCAGAATAGGAACGCTTCGCTTTCGGGTGGGATGACTTGCTGCCGCGCACTCCTTCTTTGATGAGCGCTTCGCTAAGTGGGAATTCGATGAGAGGGGGAAAAAAAATGTCGCAGATCCTTGAATTGCACCTGAGATTGGTGTCGTTATAGTAACGAGGACGATGAATTACGGATATTCATGGGAAGAGCAGAGCACCTACGAGCCCCCTAGCCGGGGAGGGATCGGCTGGGCTGTGCTTGTGGCGGTGGTATTGGCGCTTTTGCTTCACGTCGTCTTCCTGATTTGGGGGGGGTCCCAATTGATTAAGTTTGATATTACCGAGCCGAAGGAATGGGTCTCCGAGCCTGTTCGCCTGAAGACGGTGGAAAACGAGCGAGAGATGATTTCGGAGCCTCCACCTGCGGAAGAAATCGAACGGCCTGATACTGAAGGCGAGTTGATTGCAGATGTGCAAGACGTTCTTCCCGAGCTTCGGGACATCTCGATCGATATTTCGCCCCTTGAGGAGCCCGCTCTTCCCGCGATGAAGATCGAGAAGCCTATGGTGAAGGGAGAGGACGATGGCGATATTCTCAGGCCCACGGTTGGGATCAATGCGGGCACGGACAGTCATGACTTGGGAACGATAGAGAGTCTTTTTCCGGAAGCGAAAGCGAGCCAGCTTGTGGTAGATTCCGGAAGTCCTCTCGAAGATATTCTCAATGTGGAAGAGGTCACCGCGGAGCTCGGAAAGCGGAAGGGCACAGGTGGGCTCGCAGAAGATGGGGTGCTCAGCGGCTACACTGGTTTGTCAGCCTACTCGCAGATGTCTCCTGGCGATCTCCAGCTGAACAAGGCGACGATCGGGAGTGATCTCCTTTTCGAATATAACCAAGTGACCCTGCGGGACGATGCTCGTCTGACTCTCATGACGGTGGCGATGCTGATTGACCGCAATCCGAACATGTATTGCTGGGTCGAAGGGCATACCGATCTTTTTGGACCTGAAGATTTTAATTCCAAGCTTTCGGGGAAGCGCGGTCAAGCGGTGAAGGACTGGTTGGTCAATGCTCTCCAATTGAGTCCGGAGCGGATTTTGGTGCGCGCTTTTGGTAAAACCCAGCCGGTGATCCTGGAAGGTTCGATTGAGGAGCAGGGCCCCAATCGACGAGTTGATATCAAGATGCGTAAAACGCTTCCCGAGTCTCTTCGGGTTTTGGTGAAACCAGGAAAAGCGATCGTGGTGGAAGATGACGAAGATGGGATTCCTCGTGCGATTCCGGTCGAAGAAGCACCAAGAGCGATTCCCGTCGAGGAATGATTTCTTTCGGTATCGCCTGCAATTTGATTCTCTCTCGCTGTGGTTAACATTTTAGAAGAGCCTCCGACGTGGAAAGCCGTGATGGGTTTCGATTTCGATGACACCCTGATGCTTGGGATCGACCACAAGGAGCGGATAGATCCTCAGTTTTTCGATTGCCTCCGCTGGGTGCGCGCAAATTATGGCGCGGCTTGGGGGATTTGCACGGGACGATCGTTGCCGCAGCTCATGGAAGGATTCAACGACGGGAAGTTTCCTTTTCTACCTGACTTCGTGGTGGTTCGCGAGCGGGAGATCTATTTTCCTGGTCAGTTTGGCCGCTGGATGCCCCACGAAAAGTGGAACAAGAACTGTGACAAGGATCACAAAAAACTGTTTAAAAAGCACAAGCGGACTCTCGCCAAGGTGCGCAAGTTTGTCGAAGGCCAGACTGATGGTTGTTGGGTCTCGCACGAGGGCGATCCTGCTGGCGTTGTTGCGGCCAGTGATGAGGAAATGAATCGGGTGATTGGCTTTTATGAATCCTTGAGTCCTGCTGAGAACCTGTGCTACGAGCGGAATGGAATCTATTTACGCTTCACTCACAGTGGCTATCGAAAGGGGACTTGCCTCCTCGAAGCGGCCGCACGTTGGGGAATTGGTCCCGAACTCATTCTCGCAGTGGGGGATAATTACAATGACCTGAGCATGTTGAGTCCCGAGGTTTGCGGCGCTTGCGGATGTCCTTCCAATGCCGTCGATGCGGTGAAAAAGTATATCCTCGGACGCGGCGGCAAGGTTTCTCGAAAGCCGGGGAGCCTCGGGGTGATGAATATCCTGGGACATTACTTCAACCCGTGAACCATTTGGGAGATCTTTGGGCTTTTGCCCTGTTGATTGCGATCGGGCAATTTAGCCCAGGACCGGACATGCTTTTGCTCACCCGCACGGCACTTGCCGAGGGATCGAAGGCGGGGTGGCTTATGGTGTTTGGAATCGTCACCGGCTTGGCCTTTCATGCCACAGTAGCGATTGGGGGAATGGCGGTTCTTTTGGCACGAGGTGGAACCATTACCTTCATCGTGAAAATTATCGCGGCTGCTTACCTGTGTTGGCTGGCCTGGGGACTTTTCAAAAAGACTTCGGTTACGGTGGAGGGGGTGGCGATCCCAAAAAGAGGCCCCTATCTCCGGGGGCTTTTCTGCAATCTCCTCAACCCCAAGGTTCTCATCTTTTTCGCAGGAGTGATGGCGCCCTTTCTGACTCCGGGGCATCCGGAATGGTGGCCTCTTGCGCTGTGGGCGATGATTATTTTTGAAGGGCTGGCTCTGTGGTGCCTCTGGGTCTGGTTGCTCCAGATTCCAAAGGTGCGTGCTACCTATCAAAGGGCGGGAAGATTCATCGATCTTGCCTTTGGGGTGGGGCTGGTTGTTCTAGCGATCAACCTACTTGCTGGAACGCTGTGAGAGAGCGAGATAGCTGGCCGAGGTGATGAGGACGGCGCCTGCCATTGCGGCAAGCTGACCGTTTGATCCTGCAAATCCCAGGAAGGCTGCGTGGCTCACGAGGGCTCCAGCCATCGTGCCGATGGTGCGCAGCGCTCCTTTTGCGCTGAACTTGGGAATGAGGCTCGCAATCCAAGCGGTGGCTGCGTTCATGGTGTTAAAGTCGTTGTCTGTTAGATCCATTCCCATAAAGTTTGCTTATGGTCTTTAGCGATAAAATTGGCGGTAATCTTTGGGGCTCATGTGCATCACGGAGGCAAAGGCCCGGGTGAAGGAAGCGTGCTCTTGGTAGGTGAGAGAACTCGCGATTTGGCCGATGCTGAGAGTGGTGTTTAAAAGGAGGTCGCAGGCGGCGGCGATGCGGGCGTGAACGAGGTAGCGTTTTGGAGTGGTCCCGAGATACTGGCGGAAACGTCGTTCCAGGCTGCTGACCGACATGCCGGCACGTTGGGCGAGGTCTTGCACCGTGATGGGTTCTTCGAGGTGCTCGTTGACGTGGTCGATGAGCTCGGAGATGGCGCGGTGGGGCGTGGGGAGCGGTGGGCCCTCGCCGTGCTCGAGACGTCGGGAGATTCCCGCTGTGCCGATGACGGTGTCATTTAAGTCGAAAAGGGGAATCTTCGAGGCCATGCGCCATTCGATCGCTCCTCCGGGGCGGGTGAGGAGTTCGAGTTTGTTGTGCATCGCCTTGCCGGTTCGGAAGACTTTCTTGTCATCCGATTGGTAAACGTCGGCCATGGCACGGGGATAGAGATCATGATCAGTCTTTCCGACGAGATCTTCAGGCTTGGAACGGAGGACGTCGGAGCAGGCTCGGTTCGCGAAGATGATGACACCGGTTTCGTTTTTGAGCCAAAACATGACCTCGGGGAGGGCTTCGAACAAGCCAAGGGCTATTTGACCTGAGCGTAATCTCCCGATGAATTCCTCAAATTTTGAGCTTTCTTCGCTTGTTGTGGACGTTGGGCACATGATGAGTGAATTAGGGTGTGACGAATTAAGACAAAAGAACGATGGTTTCCATCATGGCCTTTTAAAAGAATTTTCTGCTAAGTTCATCACGCCGCAGAATAAAAACTGCGTTCTAATTTTTACGAACCAACAAAATGTCCGATTACTTCCCAACCATTCCCAAGATCAAATACGAGGGGGCCGACTCCGATAACCCGCTTGCTTTCCACCACTACAATCCTGATGAGGTTGTGGGCGGCAAGACGATGCGAGACCACATGCGCTTCGGGGCAGCTTACTGGCACTGCATGCGTAATGGATTGGGTGACCCATTTGGAGAGGGCACTGCGCTGACGCCTTGGGACGATGGATCTGCTCGCGAGGCTAATGCCATCGCGCGGGTCCCTGTTTTCTTCGAATTCTTGGAGAAGATCGACATCGACCACTATTGCTTCCACGACCGCGATATTTCTCCGGAAGGAAACTCGCTTGCGGAGACGCACGCTATTTTCCATCGCGTTGTCGATGAGTTCGAAAAATTCCAGCAATCTTCCGGGAAAAAGCTTCTTTGGGGAACGGCCTGTCTTTTCTCACATCCTCGCTATGCACAGGGAGCTTCAACTTCTCCAAGTGCGGATGTCTTTTCCTATGCGGCGAGTCAGGTGAAAAATGCCATTGATGCGACACATCGTCTTGGTGCTCCTGGTTACACCTTCTGGGGTGGTCGTGAGGGCTACGGTTCTCTCATCAATACCGATATGAAGCGTGAGGTGGAGCACCTCGCGACCTTCCTGCACATGGCGGTCGATTACGCAAAGAAGATTGGTTTTACGGGTCAGTTCTACATTGAGCCAAAGCCACGCGAACCGTCCACCCACCAGTATGATTCTGATGCCGCGGCTTGTTTGAACTTCTTACGTGAGTTTAATCTTCTCGATCACTTCAAGCTGAACTTGGAGACGAATCATGCGACCCTTGCGGGTCACACGATGGAGCATGAAATGGAAGTGGCAATCGCTGCGGGCGCACTCGGTTCGGTCGATGCAAACCGCGGAGACGAACTTCTTGGTTGGGATACAGACCAGTTCCCGACGAATCTCTATGGCACCACTCAGGTGATGCTCCGTCTTCTAAAAATGGGTGGATTTACGACGGGTGGTCTTAATTTCGATGCAAAGCGTCGTCGCGAAAGCCATGAGCCTGAAGATCTCTTCCACGCGCACATCGGCGGAATGGATGCTTTCGCTCGCGGTCTTAAGATTGCTCATAAGATCATTGAGGACGGCCGCATGAATGACTTTGTCAAGGTGCGCTACGATTCCTTTGACTCCGGTATCGGTGCTCAGATTGAATCGAAGAGCACCAACTTCGAAGCTCTCGACGAATACGCCCAGGGCATTACCCCACCGCAGCTTGCGAGTGGTCGCCAGGAGCGTCTTGAGAATCTCTTCAACGACTACCTTTAAAATTTATGCCTACCGTCCTTGGCCTCGATTCATCGACTCAAAGTATCTCCGCGGTCATTCTCGATACCGACAGCGGAGAGCTGCTGGCGGAAGCCGGGGTGAACTTTGGAAATGATCTCCCGCAATACGGGCAACCCAGTGGATACGACCCATCGGGTGCCCGGGGAGAGGTGCATTCTAATCCTCTGATGTGGGTTGAGGGGTTGGATCTCCTGCTAGGGAAAATGAAGGCAGAGGGGGTCGACTTTTCTAATATTTCCGCCGTTTCGGGATCGGGTCAGCAACATGGCTCGGTTTATCTGAAGAGTTGCTTTGGAGAGAAATTGGCTTCCTTGGAGGCATCGCAAGATCTCAAGGATCAGCTTGCGGGCTGTCTCACGAGAACGAGTTCGCCGATTTGGATGGATAGTTCGACGGCGGAGGAGTGTGCTGAAATTGCGGAGACGGTCGGAGGAAACGACGAAGTCTGTCGTCGCTCTGGTTCCATCATGGTGGAGCGCTTTACGGGCTCGCAGATTCGTAAGTTTTTTAAGACCGAGCCCCAGGCTTATGCTGAGACGGGGGTGATTCATCTGGTAAGTTCCTTTTTTGCTTCGATTCTTGCGGGCAAGAATGTCGCGATTGATCACGGCGATGGCGCGGGCATGAATCTCATGAACCTCGCTTCGGGCGAGTGGGACGAGGCGCTTGTTTCGGCGACTGCCGAGGGGTTGGCTGAGAAGCTTCCTTCGGTGGCTCCATCGGCGACATTGTCCGGGTCGATTTCTTCCTATTTTGTCGAGAAGTATGGTTTTTCTTCGGAGTGCGAGACGGTGATCTGGTCGGGCGATAATCCCTGTAGCCTGATTGGAATGGGCGCGGCAATGCCGGGAAAGATCGTGATTAGCCTCGGAACGAGCGACACCCTTTTCGCAGCGATGTCGGAAGCGAAGACTGATCCGCAGGGCTTTGGTCATGCTTTTGGAAATCCAGCGGGTGGTTATATGAGCCTCATTTGTTTTAAGAACGGCTCGCTTGCTCGCGAAGCGGTGAAGAATGAGTTCGACCTGGAGTGGAGCGCTTTTGAAAAAGAAGGCCTTGCTGAAACTCCGATCGGGAATGGGGGACTGATGATGCTGCCATTTTATGAGCCGGAAATTACGCCGCGTCTGGATACTGGTGGTCCGATCTTTTCAGAGGAAGGGGAGCGGAGTGCGGCGCAAGTCGCGCGCGCAGTTGTGGAGGGGCAGTTTTTGAATATGCGCCTTAATTTTGGCTGGCTTGAGGTGGAGCCGACCCGGATTTCGATTACGGGGGGCGCTTCTCAGAATGATGGGATTGCGCAGGTGATTGCGAATGTTTTCGGAGTGCCGGTAGATCGCCTTGATGTGCCGGGATCGGCTGGCATTGGGGCCGGGATGAGGGCTGCGCATGGGATGGGAGGAGATCTGGCGGATCTTGAATCAAAGTTTAGCCAAGTGCAGGAGGGGTCGACAGTGAATCCTGAAGAAGGTGCGAAGGAGGTCTATGATGCCATGTTGGGGGACTTTAAAGGATTCCTCGAATCTCAGTCCGGTTAGCAGGAGAAAACCTTCAAGAATCAGATTGATGAAGATTTGCTCTGATTCTTGAAGATTTCCCCTAGCCTTCGTCCAGATAACTTAACAACCTCACTCAAACCATGCCAAGACCCGTCACACTCTTCACCGGCCAATGGGCCGATCTTCCGCTCGCTGAACTCCTCCCGAAAGTCAAAGAAATGGGCTATGATGGAGTCGAACTCGCCTGTTGGGGCGATCATTTCGACGTCCAGGCTGCTCTCACTGAAGAAGGCTACGTCGAAGGACGCTGGGAACTTCTTAAGCAGAACGACCTTTCTTGTTTCGCCATTTCCAACCACCTCGTGGGGCAGGCGATCTGCGACAACATCGATGAGCGCCATGCGGCCATCCTTTCGGCTGCAATCTACGGCGATGGAGATCCTGAAGGGGTCCGTGAGCGCGCGGCTCAGGAAATGATCGATACTGGCAAGGCTTGCCGCAAGTTTGTCGACGCAGGAAAAGATTACATGTCCGGACGCGAGGAGTCCGGCATTGGTGCGGTCGTGAACGGCTTTACCGGGTCGAGCATCTGGCATGCGCTTTATGCCTTCCCGCCCACCGATCAGGCCTATCTCCAAAAAGGCTTCGATGATTTCGCGAAGCGCTTTGGTCCGATCCTCGACGCCTTTGACGCCTTGGACGTAAACTTCGGACTCGAAGTTCACCCGACTGAGATTGCTTTCGATATCGCTTCGGCAGCGCGCGCGATTGAGGCCGTCGGCGGTCACAAGCGTTTTGGTTTTAACTACGACCCCAGCCACCTTGGTTACCAGGGTGTCGACTACGTACGTTTCATTCGCGAGTTCTCGGATCGCATCTTCCACGTCCACATGAAGGATGTTTGGTGGGGACACGGTGATGGCACAGTGGGCGTCTTTGGTGGACACACCGATTTCACGGACGCGCGTCGTCAGTGGGACTTCCGCTCGGTGGGACGTGGTGACATTAACTTCGAGGAAATCATCGTTGCTCTCAACGACACGCGCTACAGTGGGCCGCTTTCCGTGGAATGGGAAGATGGACGCATGGAGCGCTTCCACGGTGCAGCCGAGAGTTGCGCTTACACCAAAGCACTCGACTTCCCACGCAACGAAGGGGGAATGTTCGACTCAGCATTCGACAACGATAATTAGTAATTTTATAAGAACATGGCTACAAAAATTGGAATCATCGGAGCAGGAGGCATGCTCAAGTATCATGCCGAAGGATTTAAAAAGGCAGGCGGCCAGATTGTCGCTGTCGCTGACCTCGCTCCCGGAGCGGCTGCCAAGGCAGCGAAAGACTGGGACATCCCGCTTTCCTTCGAGAGCGTCGAAGAGATGCTTGAAAAGGCCGTTCTCGATGCCGTTAGCATCATCGTGCCAAACAAGTTTCACGCGCCTCTTGCGCTGCAGTGTCTTCACGCGGGCAAGCACGTCTTTTGCGAAAAGCCACCTGCGCTGACCGCTGACCAAGTGGAAGAAATGCTCAGCGTTTCTCAAGCGGTCGGCAAGCACCTGATGTTCAATTTCAACAACCGTGCGCGTCCTGAGTCTCGGGAAATGATGAAGCTCATTGGCGCGGGCGATGCTGGTACGATCAACTCGGCGCAAGCAAAGTGGATTCGCCGCACCGGTATTCCCGGATTTGGTGGCTGGTTCACGAACAAGGCTCTCTCCGGAGGAGGCCCGTTGATCGACCTTCTTCACATGGTCGACCTTGCGATGTATTTCATGGGCTATCCCGAGCCAAAGGCGGTCATGGGACAGACCTTTGACACCTTTATCACCGACCCTGGTCACAAAGGTCCCTGGGGGATTCCTGATAATGCTGAGGGCGCGACCGATGTGGAAGCAGCGGCTCACGGCTTCGTCAGCTTTAAGACAGGTCAGGTCCTTTCGCTTCAGGTTTCCTGGGCGGAAATGGTGAAGCGCGAGGAAGTCTCAGTTGTCTTCCAAGGCACCAAGGCCGGCGGAAAAGTAGAGCGTCTCTTCGGAACCGATGGTCTTGACGAAACCGCGATTGATACCTGCGAACTTTACACGCAGGAAGACGGCAAGTCGGTCAATATGACCATCGAGGTGGAAGAGTGCGAAGACATGGGCCGGATCGATTCCGCGGCAAACTTTGTCGAAGCGATCGATGGTAAAGCCGAACCGCTCAACACTCCGCATCAAGCACTCGCGCTGATGCAGGTGATCGATGCCATCTACAAATCTGCTGAGAGCGGAAAACCTGTCATTCTGTAATAAATTAAAAATCCGGAAAAAAATCTGTGCAAATCAGTGACAATCAATTCTTAAAAGCGGTGTAAAAAATTCCTAATCCCAGCCCATGAGCCAATCCGACCTCACTTACGAAATCATCGGAGCAGCGATGGAGATCCATCGTGAACTAGGCTCTGGTCTTCGTGAATCACCCTATGAAAACGCCCTCCGAAACGAGTTGAGGATTCGAGGTCATCATGTCGAACAGCAGAAACCTTGGCCGATTCTTTACAAAGAAGCAGTGGCTGGCGATTGCATTACCGATTTGGTCGTGAACGGCGAAGTCGTTGTCGAAATTAAGGCTATTGATTCGCTGGGAGCTTCTGAGGAATCGCAGATATTGAATTACTTGAAGATTTCAAAAGTGAGGCTGGGGTTGCTTTTGAATTTTAAGCCTGCTTCGCTTGAGGTGAAGAGGCTGGCGCTTTGATGAGATTTTTCACACAAATTTTAAGATTGATTGGCGCAGATCTTCACAGATTTTCTTAAGACCGACTAAACGACTTGGGTGGCTAAGTCCTAGAGAGAAATTTGCACAGATTAACACAGATTTTTCCCGACCAATTTATCTACTAAACAAACAACAAATTTTATGAACAGAAAACTTAGAATGGGCATGGTCGGCGGAGGTCGGGGTGCCTTTATTGGCCAAATTCACCGCATGGCGGCGAATCTCGATGGAAAGATCGAGCTCATTGCTGGTGCCTTTTCCTCAAGCCCTGAAAAGTCGAAGCTCTCGGGTGAAGATTTCTTTCTCGATCCTTCAAGGGTTTACCGAAACTATCAGGAAATGGCGACCGCGGAAGCGGCTCGCGAGGACGGTATCGATTTTGTCTCCATTGTGGTACAGAATCATCTCCACTTCGATGTGGCGAAGACCTTCCTGGAAGCAGGGATTAACGTCATCTGTGACAAGCCTCTCGCGCTTAATATGGAGCAGGGGAAAGAGCTGCAGGAGTTGGTGAAGAAGGGCGATGTCATCTTCGCGCTCACGCACAACTACACGGGCTACCCGATGGTGAAGGAAGCGAAGCGCATGGTCGCTGATGGCGAGCTGGGCCGCATCCTCAAGATTGTGGCCGAGTATCCTCAGGGGTATGCGGTGGGCGATGTCGAAGGCGAGGGCTCGAGTAAAATTGCGAATTGGCGTGCTGATCCTAAGATTGCCGGTTCCTCGAACTGTATCGGCGATATTGGTACTCACGCTCACAATCTCGTGAAATACATCACAGATCTCGAAATCGAAGAACTGGCAGCCGAACTCACTGCCTTCATTCCGGGTCGTGAACTTGATGATGATGGGAACTGTCTTGTTCGTTTCGAGGGCGGGGTGAAGGGGATCATTTATGCTTCTCAGATTTCCAACGGAGACGAGAACAACCTCAATATCCGTGTCTATGGCACGAAGGCGTCGCTTGAGTGGCACCAGGAAGAGCCAAACGATCTCCTCGTGAAGTTTGCCAATGCGCCTCGTAAAACCTATCGTCGTGGAAACGACTACCTTGGGGCAGCGGCGCAGTCGAATTCGCGGACGCCCTTTGCGCATCCCGAAGGGTTTATTGAGGCTTTTGCCAATGTCTATCTCGCTGCGGCTGCGGCGATTTCTGACAAGATCGATGGTAATGAGCCGCCTGAGGGGGGCTACGACTATCCCACGGTCGATGATGGCGTAGCGGGCATGGCTTTCATCAAGGCTTGTGTCGATTCCTCCAAAAACAACGCGGCTTGGACCAAGCTCGAGCAGTAAAAGAGGGCTTCAAACTTGCAAGAGCCGTCGAGTCTTCGGATACGGCGGTTTTTTTTGAGGCAAGAATTGGAACTGATTCGCTTATTGGGTGAATAAACCGTGCTCTTTTCTCGTATCAGCTAAAAAACCAGCGCTATGAAACGCCTCTTTTCGATCTTCTGCCTCGCTGCCGGCCTGGCCACCGCTTCTCCAATTGTTCATATCGACAAATTTGGAAAGTCCCTCGGGGGATGGAATGATAAAGGAAAATATGCCGAGTTTGAACGATCCGGGAGTATCTATCGAACGTGGAGGCCAGAAATCACTCCGATGGTGAATGGTGGTGTTTTTGTCTCGCTGCGGGTTGATCATCTTCGCGGCGTCTTTGCGAGCGATGATCATGCGAGTTTAGAAGTGACTTTTGCTCCAGATGGAACGGTGGAGTCGGCGCGGAGTTCGCTGGCTCTTCAGGGAAAGCGAGTAACGAGTGATCTCATTGCCGGAACTGGCAAACTTGGCGCGAATGTTGCGGGGCTGGATCGAGCCGCAAAAGTGGGTGCGGAACTCCTTGCCAATCTATCCGCGAAGATTCTTCGCGAGAACATTCGTGAGCCGGGGCGGGTGACCTTTCCCGCAGTGCTGAATCATAACTATAACCTTCTTTGCCTGGCTGTTACGAACGTGCCTTTGGCTGAACTTGTATTAGAGGATGAAGATGAAGAAGATGACGAGACTGAAGCTCCTGAGGAAGAAAAAGTCGAAGAGCCGGAGGTTCCAACGGTGGTGCCTTTAGTCATTGAGAAGCCGCCTGCGAAGAAGTAGGGAGCGTCGTCCCATCTGGAAGTTCGATGGTTTTAATGCGCGACGTCTGACCTTTTTTTAAGGTCACCTGCGGCTTCGGAAGTCCAAGTTCTTTGGCAAGAAAGACAGTGAGCGCTTTGTTGGCTTTGCCGTCGATGGGAGGGGCTTGAATGGGGCCTTGAAAAGTCGTCCTGCGTCTGGATTTTTCTTCCAACTGATCACGCCATTGCGCGAGGCATTTGGGGTGATCTTGATTCGGAGAAGCATTTCTAGTAATTAGAGTGAGAAGGTGTCTTCCTTTGCGTTGGCGCCTTGGGATTGCTGGGCTTCGCCGTTGTTGGCGAGGTGGACGGCAGCGTGGTAAACGCTTTCGGTATCGGCCCCGCACTCGAAGGCCAGCTGCTCGGCGTCCTTTCGCTCGCCGGTGAGATGGCCTCGCACTTTGTTGAGGATATCGAGGAATTCTCCGGCGGCGGCCTTTCCTGCTTCGACACCCGGCTGGTGATAGGCGTTCACGTTGATCAGGGAGGCGTAAAGGCTGACGGAGCGCTCGAAGAGTGCGATGAGTTGGCCTAGGGAGCTTGCGGTGACCTTTTCGATGGAGATCGTGATCGAGCTGCGTCCATTTTCATAAAGAGCATTGCGAGTGCCACGAAGGAAGCCTTGAAGGTAGTCAGTAGCGGTGTTGTCGCCATCGACCGTGATGGATCTGCTGTCGCGGCCCTTGCGCACTTCCACGAAAGTGGCAAAGAAGTTATTGAGACCGTCGCGGAGTTGCTGGACGTAGGCGTGCTGGTCGGTGGAACCCTTGTTGCCATAGACGGCGAGGCCCTGGTTGACAGTGTTGCCATCGAGGTCTTCCGCTTTTCCGAGCGACTCCATGATGAGCTGCTGGAGATATTTAGAGAAGAGGACGAGTGAGTCTTTATAGGGTAGGATGACGAGATCCTTTTCACCTTTGCCATTTCCGGCGTGATACCAAGCGAGCGCAAGCTGTAGGGCGGCATTTTGGGAAACGTCGCTGCTACGTGTTTTCTCGTCCATGGCCTTGGCTCCCGCGAGCATAGCGTCGATATCGATATCCTGAAGGGCCATCGGAACGAGGCCAACGGTCGAGAGGATGGAAGTACGGCCTCCGACCCAGTCTTCCATGGGGAAGGTGGCGATGAAGCCTTCTTCCTGGGCGAATTTGTAGAGCTTGGAGTCCTCGCCGGTGACAGCGATGGCGTGCTTGGCGAAATCGAGGCCGGCTTCTTTGTAGGCGTGCTTTGCTTCGAGCATGCCGTTACGAGTTTCCGCCGTGCCGCCCGATTTGGAGATGACGACGGCGAGGCTCTTGCCGAGAGATCTGCCAATGGTGGCGAGATCAGTATCGATGCCGGCAGGGTCGGTGTTGTCGAAGAAATATGTTTTGACAGCCGCCTTGGGGCCGCCGAGAGCTTCTTCAATGAGCTGGGGGCCGAGGGCGGATCCCCCGATGCCGATGATGATGATATTTTCGAAAATCCCGCCGGAAGGGGGCGCGATTTCTCCGGAGTGAATCTTTTGGGCGAATTCTTTAACGGCCTTGATGGGCTCGGTGATTTGAGCTCGGATTTCGGCGGTGGGTGCGAGGGAAGGATTGCGCAACCAGTAGTGACCGACCATGCGGCCTTCATCGGGGTTGGCAATTGCGCCTGCCTCCAACTTCTGGAGGTCGGAGAGCGCCTTTTCGATTTTTGAGGCCATCGTTTCCGAGTAATCCGAAGGAATGTCCATGCGGGAGAAATCGATGCTAAAGCCGAGATCGGGGTAGCGGAGGAGGGATTGGGAGAAGGTGTCGAAATTCATGTCGATGATCGAGTTTTCAGATGATTGAGAGTGGTTTAGTTAGAATGGGGTCATTTGTAATGACTCGCAAGTTATTGGCTTAGGTTTTCAGGGCTGCCCTTTTACCATGGAGATTTTCACCTTGGATGGGATCGTCGTTTAAAGAAGACTTCTGTTGGAAATGGTGCTCACCGAGGATTTGGTTTGGAACGAAAGGTGGAACTGTTAGATCATTTTCCAGATGCCGATGGCTCCCCGTGCCTTGCCTGAAAACGCGAGCCATTTATGGTCAAAAAATTGATCAATTTTAACGACGACAAGTTCATGAGGTTGAAAGCGGTCGATGATGTGTTGAAGTGGCTCTGGCAGAGGGAGCGTCATAAAGGAGCTTCAGTAGGTAAGAATCGCTTCGGTTCTGGGGGAGTCGATTAGGGCGCGGCCGTTGAGGGCTTCGAGCTCGATCAGGAAAGAGGTGGCGATGAGGTCGGCATCGAGGACCTTGAGGAGCTTGATGGCGGCGGCGGCGGTGCCTCCGGTGGCGAGGAGGTCGTCGACGAGGAGGATTTTTTCGCCGGGCTTGATGGCGTCTTTGTGGATCTCGACGCAGTCTTCGCCGTATTCGAGGGAGTAGGCCATTTTATGAGTGGTCCAGGGGAGTTTGCCTTTTTTACGAATGGGGACGAAACCGGCGCCGAGAATCTGAGCGACCCCGGCGGCGAAAATGAAGCCGCGGGCGTCGATTCCGACGACTTTGTCGATTTTTTCGCCCTGAGCGGTTTCGGCGAGGAGTTCCATGGAGGCTTTGAAGAGTTCAGCGTCGCCTAGAACAGGGGTGATGTCCTTGAAGAGGATTCCTTCTTTGGGGAAGTTGGGGACATCTCGGATGGCGGCATTGAGGTCGGCAGCAGTCGGCATGCGGAAAAACTAGGCGGATTCTGGGGAGGGGGAAAGCGGATATCGGGAGAGTTTCTCTTTCCGCACTTGAAAGGATGGCACTTCGAGTCCAGTTATCCCCATATGGAAATGGCTTACCTGATCGGGGCGACTATTCTGGCAGCTGCCGGAGCGGTCTTCGGTTGGCGTGCCAGAGGAGACGAGGGGCATGGACATCGGGCCTTTTGGTGGATGGTGGGCGCATTTGTCTGCCAATTACTTTTCTTGGGAATTCGGGGCGAATTGCGCGGGCAGTGTCCTCTTGATGACCTGGGTGAGATTTGCCTCTTTCTAGCGTGGTCGTTGACCTTCTTTTATCTGGTAACGGGGACGACCTACCGCCTTTCCCTGTTGGGGGTGTTTACGGCACCCGTGGTGGTGATCCTCCAATTGGTGACTCTCTTTCCGGGGGCTTTGGATACGAATCCGGTCAGGGCGGAGGTGGTGGACCCGTGGCGGGAGTCGCACGCGGCATTCTCGGTCTTAAGCTATGGGGCTTTAACGTTGGCGTCGGTCGCGGGCGTGATGTTTTTGGTGCTTAACCGGCGTTTGAAGAGCCTGTGCTTTAGTGGGGGAATGATGACGGGGATGCCATCGGTGAGCCGCTTGGTGAAGGCGATTGCGCGGATTGCGCTGGTGGGATGGATTCTTCTGACGATTGGTGTCGTTTCTGGGCTGTTGATGGAGAATGGGGAGGTGAGTGTCCACCTCGTTGTGGCGACGGTGACTTGGGTGCTGTATGCTGTTTTATTGGGAGTCTACTTTGTGAGGGGCTTGCCGGGTCGCTACCTGGCGTGGGGGCTCATCGTGTTGTTTATTCTTTCTCTCACGGTCTTTTCTAAACTTTAATGAAACTCGTTTGTCTTGGCCTCAATCATGAGACTGCGCCTGTCGAGGTGCGGGAGCGCTTTGCCTTGTCCGAGAGTAAGATGAGTGAAGAAGGAAAGCTCCTTGTTGAGGATCCGGCGGTGGCCGAAGGAGTGGTTCTCTCGACCTGTAATCGCACGGAATATTACGCGGTGATTGAAGACGGCGGGGTGCAGCATCTGGAGAACTGGGTGTGCTCGCAGAGGAATTACGAAGGCACCCGCGAAGGGGTGTTTTACTACTACGAATCGAGGAGAGCGGCAGAGCATCTTTGTCGGGTGGCGAGCGGGATGAATTCGATGGTGCTGGGGGAAACAGAGATCTTTGGTCAAGTGAAGAAGGCTTACCAGGCCGCTCTTACTGGAGGAACGACTTCGGGCATTTTGAACAAGCTGTTCCAACGGGCTTTTGGGGTGGGGAAGCGAGTGCGGACGCAGACGGGGATTCAAGAAGGCGCGACGTCGGTGGCGGGCGCCGCGGTTGAGCTTGCGGAGCAGGTCTTTGGTAAATTGAAAGGAAGCTCGGTCATGGTGGTGGGCGCAGGGGAGATGAGCCGACAAACGGCGCAAGCGCTGCAGTCGCGTGGCGCAAGCTCGGTGATTGTCACGAACCGTTCTTTTCCGGCGGCGGAGAAACTTGCGGCAGAGATTGGGGGGGGAGCGGTGGGTTTTGATGATTGGCAGAACTCATTGGAGAAGATTGACGTGTTGATTTCCTCGACCAGTGCCCCTCATTTTGTGGTGAAACCACGAGATATCGAAGCGGTGCGTCGAAAGCGCAAGTTCCGTCCCCTCATCATGGTGGATATTGCTGTTCCACGTGATATCGACCCCGAGGTCGGAGAGATCGAGGAAGTCTATCTTTACGACATCGATACTCTGCAAGGGATGGCGAGCCGAGCGCGCACGCGTCGCTTGGAGCAGTTAAAAATTTGCGAAGGAATCATCGACGAAGAACTCACTAAAGCAGCACTACCAGGACTGGAATGAAGAAGCTTAAAATCGGAACACGCGGGAGTGCTCTCGCATTGAAACAGGCGGAGATGACCGAGGCGGCATTGGCTGTGGCTTTTCCCGGGCTGGAAGTCGAGCGGGTGATTATCACGACAACGGGGGACCGTCGCACGGATGTTGCGTTGAGCGAAGTTGCGAAGGTCGAGGGGGTCTGGGACAAAGGAGTTTTTATCAAAGAGCTGGAGATTGCTTTGGAAACGGGGGAGATCGATGTTGCGGTGCACTCGCTGAAGGATCTGCCGACGGTTCTGGAGGAGAAATTTGTGCTGGCGGGAGTGCTGGAGCGCGCGCCTGTTAGAGATGCCTTTATTGGGAAGATTTCGTGGAATGACTTGGGCGAAGGTTCGCTGGTTGGAACGAGCTCGGCACGTCGAGCGCAGCAACTGATCGATTTGAAGCCGGGTCTTGAAGTGTGCGATCTTCGGGGGAACGTTCCGACGCGTCTGCGCAAGCTGGCTGAAAGCGAGACGATGGACGGAATTATGCTGGCCGAGGCGGGGCTTCGTCGCTTGGGATATTCTGTTGATCAGGTTCTCGAGATCGAAGGGGTAGCGCTTCAGGTTCATTGCCTGCCGGAGAAGGAATTTTATCCAGCGGCCGGACAAGGAGCGGTGGGATTTGAGATCAGGTCCGATGATTCGGAGAGTCGCGACATTATTTCGGCACTCAATCATCAAGAAACCTGGGATCGAGTCACGGCGGAGCGCGGATTTCTCGAACTGCTTTCGGCAGGCTGCAATACGCCGGTGGGAGTTTGGTGTGAGATTTCCGAAGGCCTTGTCACGATGGGTGCTCGCGTCTATCCGGAGACGGGCGGAGAGCCAACGCGGGCCGAAGTTTCCGCACCACTGGCCGAAGCGGCTCAGTTACTTTTTCAAGAATTGTCATGATCAAAAAAGGAATTTGTTACCTGGTGGGCGCGGGCCCGGGAGATGTTGGGTTGGTCACGCTGAAGGCGAAGGCCTGCATCGAGAAATGCGATGTTCTGGTTTATGACGCACTTTCGAGTCCCGAGCTGGTTTCGTGGACGAAGAAGGGCTGTGAGCTGATTTTTGCGGGCAAGCGCGCGGCGGCTCATGCTATTCCGCAAGATCAGATTAATGATATTATTGTTGAGAAGACGTTGGAGGGAAAGATTGTCACGCGCCTCAAGGGCGGTGACCCCATGATTTTTGGGCGCGGTGGTGAAGAAGCCTCCGAGCTGGCAGATGCGGGCGTGAAGTTCGAGATCGTGCCGGGAATTTCCTCGACGATTGCCGGACCAGCCTACGCGGGGATTCCAGTGACGCATCGTGATCATTGCTCGCAGCTGACGATTTTTACGGGACACGAAGATCCCACGAAGGAAGATACCTCGCTTGATTTTGAGCAACTGGCGAAGGCTCCCGGGACGAAAGTGTTCGTGATGGGGGTTGCGCGGTTGCGCGGGATCTGTGAGCGCTTCATCAAAGGTGGGGCCAGTCCTTCGACTCCGATTGCGCTGACGCGCTGGGCCACGACGGGGAAGCATCGCACGATTGAAGGAACCTTGACGACGATTGCGGATATTGCGGAAGAGCAGAATTTCAAGTCACCGGCAGTGGCGGTGGTGGGCAATGTGGTGACCGAGCGCAAGAAGATCAATTGGTTCGAAACCAAGCCGCTCTTTGGAAAGCGGATTGTGGTGACACGGACGCGCGAGCAAGCGGGGGAACTGAGTCGTCAACTGGGTGATCTCGGAGCCGACGTGGTGGAGCTTCCCACGATTCGGATCGAGCACCCGAAGGATAAAAAAGATTTTGCGCAGATGGTGGCGGATGCGCACACCTACGACTGGCTCATTTTCACGAGTCCGAATGGGGTGGAGAAATTCTTCGACGCTTTCTATGCCACATACCAAGACGCCCGCAGTTTGGGTGGACCCCGGATTGCGGCGATTGGGCCGAGCACGGAAGCGAAGATTCGCGAGTATCGTTTTACGGTGGATTTGCTTCCTGAGAAATTCGTGGCGGAAGGATTGATCGAGGCCTTTAAGAAGCTAAACGTAGAGCACCAAAAATTGCTCTGGGTGAAGGCGGAAGAGACACGCGATGTTCTCTATCATGAGCTCATGAATATTGGAGCGATCGTGG
>Ga0308005_10000201_pt1 | contig 22924 bp, 20 predicted proteins | sample Neamet67_FD_203142 | JGI IMG/M metagenome (GOLD analysis project Ga0308005, IMG submission 203142) | Marine microbial communities from water near the shore, Antarctic Ocean - #67 | ecosystem: Environmental > Aquatic > Marine > Unclassified | place: Southern Ocean | collected 2014-06-07 | reverse complement strand
ATGTATCACATGTACGATGGGAAACGAGATTCCACCATTGTGGGACAAGCGCGGGGTTTTGTGGAATCTGTATGGGCCGATGAGTCGAAATTGAAAGACATGCGAAGTTCCGCGAGCTTGATCGTCGTGCCTGGGTTTACATCAGACCGAATCAAAACACATCTCCAGTATCGCAAACCAGTCCAGATCAAAGGTTCGAGCATTTCCGAGTACGTAGATGTCCTTAAAATGAGAGATGTGTTGAAGTATGGAAAGGCGGAAAACGAAAAACGGGAATTGGACCCCAAGCTCCGATATGGCATCCTTGCACATACACTGCTGCAACACGATAGCATCGCGAAAGATTTCTGGGTCTTGCACACATGGGGTGTCAATTTGGAAAGTCTGCGTACAACCGATGCAAAATATGTAGTGCCAAAAGGTGTGTTCCACATCGAGAGATACCGAGAACTCCTAGAAATCATGTTTTCGATTGTGAAGGCCGGGGCCAATGCGCTACACAAAAAAACAAACAAACCTGTTGTTTTGCGGATAACTGGTCTGGGATTGGGTGAATGGCTTAGAGTTGCAACAGCTCTGAAGAAAGACCTAGAGGTCAAAGAAATGTACAAACAGATGTTGCATGAGTTAGCCCGTGATTGGCTGCATATCAGACACCCCGACTACCCAACCATACAGACTCTTGCACCAGCAGGCAAGGATTGGAGGGTCGTGGAAAAAAATCATGACCCATTCGGTGATTACCCCACGCGATCGGGTACCACGATAATAGAACCATACCCAGAGGGCGCGGTTGTGCTTATTGTGAATGCATGGGACGACGGGTCATTTATTGGAAATGGGGGTAGAAAGGACAACTCATTAGATGGTTGGATGGTTGCGGGTGGATCCATAGGTTCGTTTTCCTCAATGGCCCTGCGTCGACTCGGTGGTGTGAAACTTGGCGGTAACGCCGTCAATGCCAGTTTTCTACACAATGTGTTCTTCAACCCATTGCTGTTGGACGAAAAGAACTGGGTGTATGCCAAGAAGACAACAAAGAGCAAGCCAGTGAAGAACACCGGGGGAAAGCCCATGACAACCAAGAGCAAGCCAGAGAAGAACACAGGAGGAAAGTCCAATTCGAAGAAAGGGATAGAGGGAGAGACAAGCAATCAAGCGAAGAAAACCGGAGAAGGAGAGTCCAATTCAACTCATGGCCGGGTCCAACAATCGGAAATTGATGGATCCAGGGATTTTGCGAAAATGGAAACTCATGACGGGGTCAAACCACTGCAACCTACGGCATATAGTTCACCTGGGGATGAATGGGCAAGCATTGACTTGTCGCGTGCTCAAATGAGCAAGAAAGCACATGATAAGTATTTACAAGATATATTTGCTATGTATCACATGAACACTGGGAAACGAAATTCCACCATTGTGGGACAAGCGCGGCGTTTTGTGGAATCCGTATGGGCTGATGCGTCGGAATTGGAACACATGCGAAGTTCCGCGAGCTTGATCGTCGCGGCGACGCCTGGGTTTACACCAGACCAAATCAAAACACATCTCTGGTATCGCAAACCAGTCCAGATCAAAGGTTCGAGCATCCCCGACTACGTAGATGTCGCTAAAATGAGAGCTGTGTTGGACTATGGAGAGGCAGAAAATGCAAAACGAGACTTGGACCCCAAGCTCCGATATGGCATCCTTGCACATACACCACTACAACACGCTAGCATCGCGAAAGATTTCTGGGTCTTGCACACGTGGGGTGTCAATCTGGAAAGTAAGGACACAACTGATGCACAGTACGTAGTGCAAAACGGCGTGTTCGACATCGAGAGATACCGAGAACTCCTAGAAATCATGTTTTCGATTGTGAAGGCCGGGGCCAATGCGCTACACAGAAAAACAAAGAAACCTGTTGTTTTGCGGATGGCTGGTCTGGGATTGGGTGAATGGATTAATGTTGCAAGAGATATGGATGAAATGACTGCGGTCAAAGAAATGTACAAGAATATGTTGCATGGGTTAGCCAGTGATTGGCTGCATATCAGACACCCCAACTACCCAACCATACAGACTCTTGCACCAACAGGCAAGGATTGGGAGGTCGTGGAAGAAAATCATGATCCATTCGGTGATTACCCCAATCGATTAGAAACCACGATAGTAAAACAATACCCGGAAAATGCGGTTGTGCTCATTGTGAATGCATGGGACGATGGGTCATTTGTTGGAAATGGGGGTAGAGAGGACAACTCTTTAGATGGTTGGATGGTTGCGGGTGGATCCAAAGGTGGGTTTTACCCAATGGCCCTGAGTGGAATCGATGGTGTGAAACTTGGCGGTAACGCCGTCAATGCCAGTTTTCTGCACAATGTGTTCTTCAACACGCGGCTGTTGGATGAAAAGAACTGGGTGTATACCGTTGATGATAAGAGCAACCCAAAGAAGAACACCGGAGGAAAGCCTATTTCGAAGAAAAAGAACACAGTAGGAAAGTCCAATTCGAAGGAAATGATAGAGGGAGAGACGAGCAATCAAGAGAAGAAAACCGGAGAAGGAGTGTCCAATACAACAAAAAGGAGCAAGCAGGCAGACAAGGCGCCTCCGAAGGAAAGGAAGCCTCGAAGAAATCCGAAAAAGAACACCACGGAAGAAAATTCCGATCTGTTCTGGCCGAAACTGAAGAAAAACAATAAGAAAGTAGGCAAAACTAAAGAAAAAGCATCAAAGAAGAAGAAGAAAGAAAGCGATGAAAAGGATTGTGACGATCAGGCTCGGAAGCTGGATGTGCACACACATGGAAATAGGTGTTTTATATACGTCAACCGAAAGTCCGGTGGACAACCAAGGAGAGTCTTCCTTATCAGAGAAACAAAAGACCCACTAATTAAGAAGAGCAGACAGGCCATTAAGAATCTTTGTCCGTCGCTCACACTACTGCGAGAAAATAGCAATGGGTTGTGTTATGTAAAGATAAATGGAAGAAGGGTGTTCCTGTACAAATCATCAGCCTAGACTGTTATGGGCAATGCGCTTACTCCGCCGCAGTGTGGATTCGTCCAGTGGTCGTTTCTGTGTCGTTTGCAATAATTGTGTGGACCACATCTCATCCACCGAGGAGAAGTCGACATACGCTAGAATCAGGTCCGAAAGACTGGTGGGCAGTAAGCAGGAGGTCTGGACAGCGACTCGTCTCTGTTCTTTGTACCATGGTAGTCGTTTGCCGATCCTGGTACCCTTCTGGATCATTTTTTTTTGCAGAGGGGTCCACACGATGACTGAGTTGGTTGGTATGGGGTGAAAGATTGGGATCACGGACAACCATTCCATCCATCTATATTCGGGGAGTGTCAGTAAAATCACCCACAGTGTTGGGTCAGCCTCACAGATTGCTCCCCGGATCAACAACCATGTAGTTGTCGATACCCTGTCGTGCAAAGCAGCGTAGTGTATGGGTGTGAACCCTTCATCGTCCGTTTCCGTGATACACGCGTGGTGTTGGTCGGCCAACCACTCCACGTCCGATACATCGAAGTGTGACACGGCAAAGTGGAGGGGGTTGGCACCATGATCATCTTTGTCTAACATGCTGGCACCAGCTCGGTCCAGTAACCATCTGGTGATATTGATGCATTTGCCCGCCGCGTGAAGGAGTGCTGTTTTCCCATCGTGGCTTCTGTCCGACACAGAAATGCTGGTGTGGCAGACAAGCCATTGGGTGACGGCCAAGGATTCTGATAATATGGCGATGTGTAGGAGAGATCGTCCATCATCGTCTTTATCATTGATGCATGCATGCCCGTGCAGCAATAACCATTGCACGACGACGAGCTGCCCAGCATGCGTGGCACACATCAGCACTGTGTGTCCGTAGACATTCGTCTCTGCGACACTGATCAGGCCCTTGTTCACCAACCAGATAACAATGTCGAGATGCCCGTGGATGGCAGCATGGTGAAGGATCGTCTCGGATCGCATGCATCGGTCTCTGATGTTTCCACCACCTTCAGACAACAACCATTGAACAGTGGTCAATGAGCCATGGATTCCTGCGTGCAGCAGAGCTGTTCGTTCCGCATTGTCAACCATTGTGACATCGGCGCCCCTGTAAATCAACCATTTCAGTATGGGCAGATTGCCATTCTTAGCACAATGAATGAGAAGACTGGCCCCGTCATAATCAGTGTCAAAGATGAAGGACCGGCGCCCCTGAACCACGTTCTGTAGAAGATCGAGATCACCCAATCGGACAGCATGGAATGCCAGGGTGTGCCTCCATCGCTCCATTTGCTTTCTTGCCATGCACTCGTGCTGTGACCCATCCTAGACATACTCCAATGAAATGTATTATAAATAAAATGATTCCTAACGAATAAAACAAAAACACGGATGAGTCAGAAAATATTCATGGATGAGAAATCCCGGGGACAACGTTTCGCATTAATTTGTGTATGCCCAACTTATTGCACCAAGACAGAATTTGACCTTTCTCATGGGCACCCGATCCGAACAACCACTGTACTGAAAACATCTGAGGCGGTGGAATTCGGCAGAACACACATCTCGAGGGATGTTGTGCTAATGTCTGGCACACACAAAGAACATAACAAGAAGACAATATACAAGATATTACAACTCCCAAACAATGCGGGTTTTGTTGTGATGAAAACCATATACACCCGAGCAAAACACCGCATCTATACTGAATGTAGTGACGCAGTCGAGCATGGGTTGCTTTCATCCTTTGTGAAATCATTAAACAAAATTACCAACTGGAAGGAATCGAGGTTTGTGTGCAATGTGTGTAATATCGTCAATCGGATTCAGTCGAGTCAGCATAGAACATGTCTACAAATATATAATGACGTGTACGAGTTCAGCAATCATATGGAGGTTGTACAGGCTCCTGTAGATACGTCGCGATATGGGGAACCCATCTATGGAGACTTCAATGAAATTACAATCCGGGCAGCGAAGCCTCTGGGTACAGGGCTTGTTGAAGAACCAGATAAATACAATGAAATACGCAGGCTATCCCCAGGGTACGCACTGCTGGCTAAGGCAGTTAATGGAACATTACGCGAAAACATGATGTATTCTTGCATCACTGGTAAGCTGACTGACAGCGGGATGATCAAATACGCGAACTAAGCATAGAGTACCAGTTAATAAAACATGACGAGCTGTATGTTTAAAAATCTATGGATCCACGCTCGCCATGCTCTCTTTTTTTTTCTCTTTCTCTTTGCTCTTTGCTCTTTGTCTGTGCCATTGTCTTTCTGAGAAAAAACATCGGAAGACATAATATGGATCGATATTTTGGTACAGGCTCGATCTACAGACCGGGGCAACGAGAGGCACTTGATGTTCTGGAATCAGGGAACGATGCGATCGTTGTTCTCCCCACGGCCGCGGGTAAATCTCGGATATACCAATTGTTTATACTCGGGCGGCGAGAACAGGACTCATCCATCTGTTGCATCATAGTATGCCCACTCATTAGTCTTATGATGGATCAAGTGCATTCCATCAATGCTGCCCTCGGCATCAATCGAATGGAGAACAGGATCCACCCGAGGCAACCAGGTGACGACGATGTTGCCACTTTCCTGGGGTCCGCACAGACCAATCCCTCGATGGAGCGCAGTGTGGAGAATGGACTGTACACTTTTATATTCATTTCGCCAGAGAAGTTGCAGACCTGCCAATCTATGCTGAGACGTCGTAACATCGCACTGGTGGTTGTCGACGAAGCACATTGTATTAGTGAATATGGCCATGATTTCCGACCCGATTATCGTCGCATTGCCATCATCCGACGCGGTCTGCCTGCCACGAGTCGCATGCTCGCATTGACGGCGACCGCAGACGCTGCATGCGTCGGGGATATCGCTACATCGCTGTGTATGGCACCGTGTCATAGAATAGTTCGGACCAGCATGAACCGACCGAATATCACATACCACGTATGGTGGAAGCGTGGCTGGCCAACGGATGTAGTAACAATCATGGCAATGTTATGCGATCGTAATTACAAAGGCGGTTCAACCTTCATCTATGTTCCCACGCGAATGGAAACGGAACGGATAGCAGACGCGCTCCGAGAGCGCGGTGTGGACACAGTCGCGGCATACCACGCGGGTATGACGACCATTCATCGACAAGAGGTCCTCGACGCGTTCCGATCTGGCGAAACCCATGTACTGGTGGCGACCATCGCCGCCGGGATGGGATTGAACATCACGACCGTGCACACAGTCCTTCATTATGGCATGAGCCGCAGCATCGCGTCCTATATGCAAGAGAGCGGACGGGCTGGGCGCAGTGGAACCCAGTCACAGGCCATCATGATGGTTGGGCCAGGAGACTATGCCACACAGATGACCCTGCTCGATAAGCACACGGATGATACTTATAAAAAGACACAGACGCAAGCATTGGATGTCATACACGAGTACGTCAGCGCCTCTACCTGTCGTCGATCGACCCTGTTGCTCGCAATGGGCGAACGCCTTGGCAATTCCTATTCGCCATGTTGCGATGTATGCGACCGTGATGCAACCATCACCCTGTCCAGGCTGTGTCGGATCATATTGACCGTCGCGATGCAGTCCAGTCGAGGTTTTGGAATGAAACAGCTGATGAATGTGCTCAAAGGTGTCCGCGATGCGGGCACACGACGCTTCACCGGCGGTCAACTTCGACACAAAACAAAGAAGGATATAAAACATGGGATCCACGCGTTGGTTGACCATCATTTTGTGGAGCATTTCCGACGGGATCAGATCCCATTGATTCGTATCAGCGCAGCGGGCAAGGCGTATTTGGCGGAGGAGAAACCAGTGCCAGTTTTGGCGAATTTCGACCAATTTAAATATCAGGCATCGGGTTGAGCATGCCCAGCCTGTCGCAAAAGAACTTGGACTGATGGTACCGAGACAAGCGGTGGATGTAAGACCAATAAACTATTGTACTCCTTGAGTTGTGCGCGCTGTTCACCCGTCACTCCGACCGAAAACAAGAATTCTAGCACCCTATTCACAAGATCTCGGACCGAGAGCATCGGGTCCAATACTGCCCGGAACCGCTCAATATAAAGGTGATGATGAGGACAGACAACAAATGTGCTGTCGCGTGGTTGGTAAAAAAGACGAGAACAGAAGGGGTCCAAGAAGGACCTGGTTTCGGTTCCGAGTCGATGGACTGGGTTCGGCAGTGTGAATTCACAAAGGTTGATGCAGCGTATGTGATTCATTGTGATCTGAACCATTAAATGATTCAATCCAGATGCCCGGAGCTCTGACAGCTTCCATCGCATCATTATAAGGAAACGGCGAAATGTGACATGACGAACGAGATCGGCGTTGCTTGTCGCCATAGACAGGATAGCCAAACACGCACGAATCCGATTCACTGGCCCCTGTGCGTCTTCGCACGCGCGAAGTAGATCCTTAAATATGCACACAAACTGGTGCTTTCTCTGGATCCATTCCGATGTGTCCATTGCCCCCCCTTTTGGTTTTTATAGAAGAAAATCGCAACGGTCTGTTGACCCAATGTTTCTTTCATGACATATCATATCAATGGTTCTGATTCCAAACTAGACGCCTCGCATACACACGCAATACCCTTATATCCAACTCTCACACACGATGCACAACACACAATACCTTACACATAATTACCACCTCACCCACACACACACAATGTCAACTCTCACACACAAACACACATGCTGCACACATAATTACCACCTCGCTCACACACCATGTCAACTCTCACACACACACGCACATACACACATGCTGCACAACACACAATACCTTACACATAATTACCACCTCACTCACACACAATGTCCATGTCAACTCTCGCACACACACACACGCGTGTCACACACACATACACATCATGTCAACTCTCACACACCTACACCCACACAATGTCAACTCTCACACAACACAACACACATACACTGTATAATACCTTACACACATAATAATTAATATGCACGACACCTCGCACACAAGCACAATGTCCACGTGCACACAATAGCAAGAAACCACCTCATACAGAAACCACCTCATACCACACACAACAGCACATATGCGCTCAGAAACTTATACATATTTCAGGATGGAGCCGGAGTTTTTTGCTACGCGAAGCGTCATCGACCAAGGAAGCATGATTGCTATGATAACCCAAGCTCGTAATGCGTACTCAAACGAAAGCTACTATGTGGAACGAGATTTGCGGACAACGTTCAATTTGGACGAAGGCCAAGCGAGGGACTTATGTGCATGGGTTGACCATGTAGCAATGGTGACCATCCAGGAAGAGAAGAAACAATCAAGACCTCGGACTATTGGAGTTCCACGATCATTCGAAGAAATCACGGCAGCCATTCTCCCGAGTACAGTGTTCAGTATTGATCTGGGCAATGGTGTGAAGGTGGCATGGGCACACAGACACGAGAGTCTTCATAGTCATAGTGTCCGCCGAGTGGCTAGCGAGTTCAACTGCAACACTTGTGTTAGCAATGCGAAATTCTGCACGTCCATCGCGGGTCCGCACGGCGCAATGTTTTTTGAGGGAGAACAGTTGCCCAGCAATGAACAAACGGTGGATCAGCTGAGCCAACTGGCAGCCGAGACTTGCCAGGGAGAGGACTACACCCTGGTGTTAGTCTCCGCGACAACCTTTCCACCATCCAAGTTCACCGGTCATGGATCCGTGGAGGAGTTCTCCCACTGGACGATCGTCCCTGAGGCTGTGACTACCCCCGAGATGATATCCCGAATGGCACCACTGTGGGCCCAGGTACAGCATTCTGTTATTGGTCGTCTGTCCAAGTTTCTCTGCGGTGGGGCCCGCGAGACGATGCGCATCATCGAGGACGTTATCAGGACGAGTGGTATGGCACGCCCGGAGTACTGGTCTTCAACATGCCGGTGGATCCTCGACATTCAAGCCAAGTTTATTGACTTCGGCCAGATGACCAAATCCATGCGGGAAGAATGCAGTGTCTATGCCATGGCGATTGGAAATGCCAGTGGTGGGGTTCACTTCAACTTCCAAACCGCAGAGAGCTTCATTGGCTTTATGGCCATGGAGTCTCCAGAGGCTATCGCTGATTTGATGGATCGTCGTTCGGATCCGAGGACAAACCAAATCTCTCAGGTTGCGAGGGCCAAGGCGAAATTCCGTGTGAAGACCAAGTGTACGGCTTCTCTAGTCTGGGATGGTAACAAGTACCCAGATGATCTGGACATCCGCGCCAAGACGCCATATGGTACAGTATCTTTCCAGGACAGGACCGTCTACAACGACACCGGTCACGAGGTTGCCCATCTCGACTTTGATGCCGGAATTGGGGGTAGAGAGGCTGAACCAGTGGAGAACATCTCTTTTTCGGCTGCCGTGGCTGGGTACCCAATCGATATTTTCATCGATAATTTCTCCCGCCGCACCCGCGGTAGCGATGTCCATTGCCATATCATTGTCCAGCAAGAGGGACAGGATACAAAGGAAATACCCGTCGTCTGGCCCAAGGACCGCCGTTCACATGATTACCTTTTTGTCTTGAATCATACCTTCGCACGGGTCAAGGAGCAACCAGTCGAGTTGTCCGTGCCCCGGGCACTCGCTGCACGTACGCAGAACGCGGAGTTCATTGAGCTCTTTGGCACCCCGACGTCGGCAATCGCAACATCCGAGGACTTGGCACCACTGGGATTCCGTTGCGTCAAGTCGGTTCCCCTCGTCGAGTCGGAGTTCGAATCATTAGTCCATGCAGCCACGCGGGGTCGTAAAATATTCCTGTCGGACCGCATGAAGCAACAGCCACCAACCTCGATGGAGGAACTATGGAAGCGAATGGCGGAAGGGCCTGTGAATATCTCGATCCATCTACCCGACCACACACCCGGTTACGTGACCAGAATTACCGTCGCTGGTGAATGTACACTTCGACCAGGTTGCTCCACGATCGTGTCTCCTTGTTTCTTCGCGAGCAAGTTCGAATTGCCGACCAAGCCATCCGTTCCTGGCAATGCGCGTCTGGATGGATCTTGGGTCCAGAATAGCACCGGTGGTAACGTCGCTGTCCATGCATTGGGCAAGATCAATGGTACGTTCTTTATGGTTCTAGCAGGAGCACGCCTACCCGATGATCCAATGTTCCCTCTGAGCGCTGGGTTCTACCCACACGACCTATCGGAGGTGGCCCACAAGCATCGCAGCCAGTGGTCATTCCTCAATGCGTCTCTGAAGCCAACAATGCCAATGGCCCATTTCATTCCCGCGATTGGTGCGTTCTTAACCGGGGCGACCGCGACGGTCTATGTGAACGAGAAGAAGCTTCTGTTGAAGGTATGAGTAGTTTTTGCAAATTCCAATGGTTAAAATTGCCCGGGTAGTCCAATTTAGTGTATTCGATTCCACCGACATCAGAAAAAAAGCCTAAAAATCTTGCATTATGGCGTGTGCAGGCATGCGCCTTTGCAGGGGCTCATTCGTAAAAAATAATTGATATATAAATAAAATACAAACCATGAGCGCATCATCATCAGCATCAGATGCAAAACTTTCCATGTGCAACGTATCGCGTCGGCTCTCAGCCCGTCATATTTCCACCACAACCCCACTGCGGGTTGGTCAGGTTCGGATCCCGACTGATGTTGGCTCTCCAGGGGATGTCTTGACCAGCAATGGTCTGGGTTCCGACTGTTCATTCCAAGCACCCCCGGAGGCGACACAGTCTATCGCCGGTTTACTGTCGGCTGAAGATAAAACCAGACTGGATCACCTGTGGGGGCTCTCAGACCTTGGGAATTCCCCGGCAAATTCAGACGAGGGAACCCCCTCAAATGGCTCAGTCTGAGCGGTCAGGGTGTTGAGTTAGAGAGAATGTGATTTTTTTTTTGGGAGAGAGGGGGTTCCCCATTTGCTCACTGATGATTAAACAGAAAAGCGTTAAATCATGCAATAAGGCAAGTTTTTGATACTAGTTAAACATTCATTATATATAAAACACGATGCATTATACACGTGTCAATGAAGTTCCTACTCAGAGCGTTCATGTTCTTGGTCAACAAACCCCCAACCAGGGATTATATCGCAAAGATTGGGGTTTTATCGCAAAGAGTCTGGCTGTGGGCACAGGAGTGGCCGGAGCGGCCGGAATGACCGGGCTCGCGATTGGGAAGAGACTTGAACGTAGAAAAAACCGAAAATACAAAAAATGCCTGAACGTTATGCTCTGTATTTACAATACAGATAAAAGCTCGGCCAAGCGCCTATTGACCACGTTGTTCGGATCGAACTTTGCACTCCGTAAATACACCAAAGCAGACAACCATACGTTCGTGGCAATTCTTGAAGCTAATCTTCCACCCAACAACGGAAAAAAACAAGCGATTTATGACCTCATTGACTGCTCGAGTTCAGCTATGATCGCACTCATACATGATCTCCGTCAATCATAAAATGAAAATATGTTCGCAGATACTGGGCAAAGAGTCTTTGCATAACTCTTCTGATTATGAGCGGATATGTGTTTTTCACAAACATCTTATTTGCACTCCGTGAATACACTAAGGCCTTATCGATTCTTAGAACTACTCTTCCACCAAACAACAGATTTAAAGACCACACAGAGCTCAGTAGCATGCTTTATGGATGTCTTCTGATACACTGCTTGTTGCAATTGCTGAACCTTGTCGTGAGAACCACTAGGAGAATCACGATTATGACCACCGCCGTCGTGAAAGCAATTATGTTCGTGGCGTGACCAACAATCATTCTGGTCTGGATACTACTCTTATGCCATGTTTGTTTTGCGATATTTCTATCATTCACAATGGTCAGATACCCACATTTACCGAGTGATTGTATGTGCATGTCCACTTGGATTTCCATCGGTAGTGACATGGTCAACAATGTCTGACAAGCGGCATGATCCAATGCGTAGAAATGAGCACCGTTATTCTGAGACTTTACGGTGCACATAAATACGCGACAGGGGTTGGACTCCTCGAAGAACTGGTTCATCTTTGACAATTTTGCATTCCTAACAAATCTGACATCATCTTCGGCAATCACGATAATTTCACCAGGTTTGCATTTGGCCCAGCATGCTCGATGTGACAGCGTGCATCCAAGTGCCCCGGTGCCGGGAAATCCAGACCAGAGATGTCGCCCAAACCGTATGGCGTCGTATCCAGCGAGACTTAATTCATTTCTCGCGACCATCTCACGGAGGCGATTATCGTCCCATTGGCGTGCATCGATTGCCTCCACGTGGTTGATATTGGTGAAGTTCTGCGCACGTAACGTCTTTTCGGTGAGTGGGTTTGGCTTGAACGAGATGTAATGCACTTGACAGTTAAGGATATCAAATGGCATGGCTTTATTTAAAAGGCGGATAGAAAAATATGAATCGAAAGAAAAGGGTAAAGTGTGTCCTTCTACTTTTTCGACATGTCTCGTGTTTATTGTGTGGTCAGAGTTTGGCAGTACTGACTAAGCAATCGAGGGGCACAATAACCGTGTTTTCACATTTTATCTAGTTTGCTGGTCTATAACCATTCTCTCGAGTAATTTGAAAATTTTCGCGGTTTGATTGGGCAATATGAGTCCTGGTAGCTGCTCAACTGCCTTTTTCGAGAGCATCACACTAAATATAGGAATGGTCCATCTTCTGACAGCAGAGACGTTATTGGCAAGTTTTGCATGGTCAGATAAATTGACTGGGCTAATATTCTGCATACATGTGTTGTGTTTCTTCGGTTTCTGTAAAACCATGGGATTCTGGCAGATTTATCTGCAAGAGATGCCTTACTTGCCTGATTTGGTACACATCTTGTTACAATTGCTGAACACTATCTTGAGAACCACCAGTAGTATTATGATTGTAATGACCAACACTGAGAGAGCAATGATGTTTGCGGGGTAATGACCAACGAGGTCTCGGACAGCAACGGTCTGGATAGTACTTTTATGCAGTTTTTGTGTTGCGATATTGGTATTATTCACAATGGTCAGATACCCGCATTTACCAAGTGCTTGTATGTGCGTATCCAGTTGGATTTCCATCGGTAGTGACATGGTCAACAATGTCTGACAAGCGGCATAATCCAATGCGTAGAAATGTGTACCGTAATTCATGATCTTCAGGGTGCACATAAATACGCGACCAACCCCTATCGCGTTGGACTCCTGAAAGAACTTGTTCATATCGGACAATTGTGCTTTTCTAAAAAATCTGACATCATCTTCGGCAATCACGATGATTTCACCGGGTCTGCAATTGACCCAGCATGCGCGATGTGTCAACGTACAGCCAAGAGCGGCAGTGCTTGGAAATCCCGACCAAATTGGTCGCCCAAACCGTACGGACTCATACCCGGCGAGGCTTAATTCATTTTTCGCGACCAGCTCACGGAGGCGATTGTCGTCCCAATGACGTGCATCGATTGCCTCCACGTGGTTGATATTGGTGAAGTTCTGCGCGCGCAGTGTCTTTTCAGTGAGTGGGCTTGGCTCGAACGAGATGTAATACACTTGACAGTCGAGGATATCGAACATGGTTTTAGTAAAAGAGATTCAAAAAAAAAACCCCGGCCCTTGGTTGAAGATATATATAAATCCCGGACACACACGTAAACCATTCTGTTCAGACTGATCCAAACACCCTCTTCTGAGTAAGTCAAGCACAGATTGGTTACCGCACGCGATTCATACCGAGTCGTGAACAGGTAGAAACTATCTGGCTATCATAAAATGATACATCATGAAGATGTGTAAGGCGTGGGGTTTCAATGCAGTCCTCTCCATACCACCTTTGCAATACACCAGAGGTATTGGATGGACATTTGTATTGTTTGCCATTGATACAGCATGATTCCAGTTGATATATTTCATTATTCATAAACCATGCACGAGGCCATGCAGATCGCGCAGATAAAAATGTATAGTTAATAGCATCTTCGGTGGCAGTGGTAAAGAAGAAAATATCGATGAATATGTTTAGATGTCTATGATGTATTTTACAACCGAAGAATGGGAAATCTTCCACGTAGTATGTGTCAGTGATCTGCTTCTGAATACGTTCGATGATTTCTTTTTCTTCTCCTGGTCTATGGTATACGCCAATATCAATATCGTCATCCCATGGGATCAAGGTCCCGTCTCGTTTTGACCCCAGCAACGCCCCACCAATAACAAAATAGTACAGATCGGCCTTTCCAGTACATCGACTGCATCGTCCAAACAAGTGATAAGATTCTTATGTAGAGTGCTATTCCGGACCGTCCAGTATTCCTTAGAAAACAAGCTACTGGAGACACATTCTCTCTCTCTCTCTCTTTCTCGCTCTCTCTCATCTCTATCTCTCTCTCTTTCTCTTTCTCTCTCTCTGCGCCTGATCAGGAGCAAAATAATCAGAATGAGAATAAAACATAAAAATATAAGAATACTGAATTTGCATGCTCTTACCATTGGATTCTTTACCGATCTACCCGCGCTAGATGGGTCTGCCATGGTTTTACATGTAATAGAACAATTTTATTACCAGCCTGTTCGGAAAATTTAATAATTATATTGTCAGTATATTGAAACATTGATGGTTCAAGACAAAAAACGAAAAGGCATTAAGCCCGGCACACGCAAAGTTTTTCGCGACAACATCCAGGGTATCACCAAGCCGGCAATTCGTCGCCTCGCTCGCCGTGGTGGTGTGAAGCGCATATCTGGTCTTATATACGAGGAGACTCGTGGCGTCCTCAAGGTTTTCCTTGAACGCGCCATACGTGATGCCGTCACCTACACAGAGCACGCGCGCCGCAAGACCGTCACTGTGATGGATGTCTTCTATGCACTCAAGCGCCAAGGTCGCACTATATACGGATACGACAAGGAGACAAAAAGTAAAGTCACGCGGGGGAAAAGACCCCCAGAGGAGGAGAAAAGTGATGATGGGAGTGCAGAGATTGCAGAGATTGCAGAGAGTAAGGTAGGTACTTATGCCAATCCAGTGGATGGTGTAGTGCCTAATCGAGAGGCTTCTGGTTTGATAAAGCAGGGATATGATGATGAGCTAAGTCATCTAGAAACTCCCCTGGAGGGCACCGGGTATGATTGAGAAATAGTATAAGTCAGATGAGGGTGATGGTAAGTAATCCCGAGGGTGAGGGTGATGCGCCAAGAATATAATCCAGTGTATGTTCCCAGGGATCTTCTCTATGTTTCATGCGTGTTTATAAATTCATTCATCATTTCCTAAAAGGCTTGATGAGCAAAAACACAAACAAGAGACCCAGAATTCAACGCAACAACATCGAGGGTATCACCACGCCAGCAATTCGTCGCCTCGCTCGCCGGGGTGGTGTGAAGCGCATAGCTGGTCTTATATACGAGGAGACGCGTGGCGTCCTCAAGGTTTTCCTTGAACACGCCATACGTGATGCCGTCACCTACACAGAACACGCGCGCCGCAAGACCGTCGCTGTGATGGACGTCATCTATGCACTCAAGCGCCAAGGTCGCACTATATATGGATACGACAAGGAGACAAAAAGTAAAGTCACGCGGGGGAAAAGACCCCCAGAGGAGGAGAAAAGTGATGATGGGAGTGATGGGAGTGATGAGATTGCAGAGATTGCAGAGATTAAGGTAGGTACTTATGCTAATCCAGTGGATGGTGTAGTGCCTAATCGAGAGGCTTCTGGTTTGATAAAGCAGGGATATGATGATGGCCTGGGTCATCTAGAAACTCCGGAGGGCAGCGAGTATGATTGAGAAATATTATAAGTCAGATGAGGGTGATGGTAAGTAATACCGAGGGTGAGGGTGATGCGCCAAGAATATAATCTAGTGTATGTTCCCATGGATCTCAAGAGACGCAGAATTCAACGCGACAACATCCAGGGCATCACCAAGCCGGCAATTCGTCGCCGGGGTGGTGTGAAGCGCATAGCTGGTCTTATATATGAGGAGACGCGTGGCGTCCTCAAAAACCCTTGAACACGCCATACGTGATGCCGTCACCTACACAGAGCACGCCGCAAGACCGTCACTGTGATGAACGTCTTCTATGCACTCAAGCGCCAAGGTCGCACTATATACGGATACGACAAGGAGACAACAAGTAAAGGCACTCGGAGGAGAAGAGCACCAATGTCCCCAACACCCAAAACACCTCCCTCGGGGGGTGATAGTGAGCATGAGGATCTAAGGTATCCCAACAGGATCCTGGGTGTAAATTTCTTTCCCACAACTCCCAAGACGCCTTGAGTGACTTTCCCACAACTCCCTCCCATGAACAATGTCCACAGCAGTTTTAGAAGAAAGAACCCATGAACCTTTTTTATTCCTTTTTCTGCTACGAGACCCCCCCCCCTCGCTACAAAAAAAACATACACCTGGTGGGGGATTTTCGGCCACCTGCCTGCATCACACTCAGTCTTGTAAAATGAACGATGTCCATATCACCGGCCTTTTCGTATAGGTTGTCCCTAGGGTGATCACGAACGTTTATCATCCTGAAAATTAAATGTCGGACCAGATAGTAATATTGTCATGTTTCATACGTGTTTATAAATTTATTCATCATTTCCTAAAAGACTGATGAACAAAGGCAAAAACAAAAGCAAAAACAAAAACAAGAGACGCAAACATTTACGCGACAACATCCAGGGTATCACCAAGCCGGCAATTCGTCGCCTCGCTCGCCGTGGTGGTGTGAAGCGCATAGCTGGTCTTATATACGAGGAGACGCGTGGCGTCCTCAAGGTGTTCCTTGAACACGCCATACGTGATGCCGTCACCTACGCAGAGCACGCGCGCCGCAAGACCGTCGCCGTGATGGACGTCATCTATGCACTCAAGCGCCAAGGTCGCACTTTATACGGATACGACAAGGGGACAAAAGGTAAAGTCACGCGGAGGCAAAGACACGACAATTTTCAAAATGATATAAGTGGGGGCGAGAATGAAGGTATGGATGATAATCGAGAGGCTTCCCCAACACGCCAAATAGACACAACACCCCAACTCAGGGAAGACCAGCCAGATGGGGATGTAATGGTTGCAGATGAAGAAGCTGCTACTCCAGAGGTGGAATGGAGGGACTCATCTGAGGAAGAGCATAGTCCGGACGAGGGTGAGGGTGATGCGCCCCGTGTCTGATTGACAACAGATTATGAGTTATAACCCCATGGTAGTTTTATCTGAACTGGCAAGAAAAGAGAACCTACACAACTTTTTTTTTTCTGGTACGCGACCTTGTTCTATCTTTCCTTGCTACAAAAAAAAACATACACCTGGTGGGGGGACATTTTCACCACCTGCCTGCATCACACCCAGTCTTGTAAATGAACGCTGTCATTCGCAGATCCACCAGGGCCGTGTGGGCGCGGCCGTGAATCAAGGGTCCGCCCCAGAACGTGTACACTTGCTCATTTTTGCAATCTTTACCACGGGCTTTTTCATCGAGTTGTTTCACCGCGAGCAGTGTGCAGAACACACGTGGCCACTGGACAGCCCCCTTCGACCCGGTTCGACTCATGGTCTGTTGGATCATCCGCATGTCGAATTTCGCATTGTGAGCGACGAACACGCCATCATTGGCTCGTATTCGTGTTAGCACGTCACAGAAATGGAGTGATTCGACGCTCGGTGTGTATGGGCTGCTCTTCACGACATCGTCCGGGATACCATGAACTCCATAGGCCCGACTGTGGCTTTTCCTGTCAGTCTGCCAAATTCGTTCGTAGACGTAGAGTTCCTTGCCATGTTCGTCGTATACGACAAACCCCAGTTGGATCACATCATCCTCCTTGGACAATCCAGTCGTTTCCGTGTCGGCTACCACCACCGCGCCTTGGTTGATCACGCTGGATTCGCAACAGGCGTAGCAGTTGTCTCGGCGACTTTGGAACTCGGGCCCGACAAGCGAGAGAAACTCCAATGATGCCTGGACATTGGTGTAATTGCAATGTTCGTGGTACGACACGCACAACTGGATCGATTCCATTTCATCGGGGCTGAACATGGTGTTTTTCATTTGTTCCCGGATGAACGTATACCGACATTCGTCCGCGTGGACACACTCGTCGACCCACGCCCACATGGGATCACCACGTCGACGCTTGGGGTGTTGCATCTCCGAATAATGATGGATTCTGGGGAGAGAGGGAGTATGCTTGGCGTTGCGCGGTAATAAATTGACAATGGCCTGAAAAATCATCCCTCATTATACATCAACCACGGTCGCGGGATAGTTGTTCTCCCCACACCACTTCTCAAAATCAAACGATAGTTCTTGGTTTTCTTTGCGCGCAGTCATAACATCATCCAATCGTTTGTGTCCATAGACTTCTTTGATTTTCTCAGGGTCGATGTTGTCGGGGAACTGCCACGCGTACATGTCCACAACATCAATGTCACTCGTCGGGTACTGTCGGGTAGCGGTGGTTTTGGCATACGCGAGCGCATCCTCCTCGTTCCCGAACACGTCCAGGATTGCAATGCAGGGTTGTGCAATTGCTTCCCCGCTCGCCACAGACTCTCTAATATCCGACAGAACCATCACAACGGCATGGGTTTGTCCCGCAATCTGTGCGATCCCTGACATGTTGTGGGGATTGTGTTCCACCTTATCAGACACATGACTCTTGTCATATTCTCCACCCCTCGTCGCCATAGCAGCCATGCATTTTAACTTTGCACTGTAGATTGAATCACCGACGGACCCAACGCGCTGTTGGTCCGTATTGTGTTTGAAGTCATCATCCCTCTTCTTTGCTGCCTCTGCGTACATCTTGACCAATGTTTCTATCTGCGTCTTGGTATGCAGCACGCTCATCTGATCCTCGTGTGATGCAGAGATCACAACCAGTTGGTGCGCTGGTGTTTGGAAAATAGAGACCTTCGACTCGGGGAAATACAACCGGCTGTGTTCCGCCGCTGCGTGGAGATTGGGGAAAGCGCCCAGAATCCGAAAGCCGGGGAATTTGTGCATTGGTCGCTGTTTCTGATGAGTCAAATTCAACAGGATTACATCATGATTGGGGTTCTTTAGCTGTTGAGACCGAGCATGTGAATCGAATTTTGTTTTCTCCACCACAATCCGCCGATTGTTCTCGCCCTCCACTGGTCTATCGAAATACATATCGTCTTTGGTAGATCGATCGAATTTGGGAACAAATTGTTTGTAAGTCTCATCATTCTCTTTAGCTTCTTTCATGTTTTTTTTTAGAACCTTTACGGTTTTAGTGTTACACCGTGTCTTTTTAATATACGAATGCGAACGCGAAACGTTATATTTTTTATGCGATTGAAACAAAACCCCATTCCCCCCCTTGAGTGGCTATAATTAAACGAATCTCCTTGTTCTGCATTCACCATGGATCCACATCTATTGGAATTGACGTTTGGACCAGACCCAGCGACCGAATTCAAGAAGAAGACCACTGCAACCCATCCATCCCGACAAGCCAAGCGTTTCAAGGAATCATGGTTGTATGAATGCCCGAGCTGTCGGGTATCCGTCGATCTGAATCAGATCACTGGCAACAAGTACACACATGATTGTGGAAAATCATTCTGTGCGAGCTGTGCAATCACCGGCGACGGCATTGAAATTGACGCACATCTATGTCTGCGTGATGACAAAGAACAATGTCAGACAAAAAAGCAGTATCCGTTCCATGAATGTGGTCCATGTGTGAAATTCTTCTGCGAGGAAGATCGTGGAGCCCACGCGCGACCAATGGTCTTCAAGGCGCTGACACGTTCCGGCTAGAGATAATCAAGAAGCGCGTGGTAGAATTCTCCATGGGCCTGGACGTGGGTCAGCATGCCATTCAACCCGACCGAGATCCGAATGAGCCACATCAACTCACATGGTAATTTCAGCTGTTGGATCCACGCGAGCTTCACGAGTGCGCTATCTTTCAGCCATGTGGGTGTGAATTGGAATTCCTCGGATTTGAACCAGGGCTGACACTGTACTAAAAAGAACTGATATAGTTCGCGACCAGGGTTGGTGATGCTCAGATCCAAACAGACGGATAGAAAGGCCTCGTAATCTTCATCAATCAATGCAGAGTAGAGTCGTTTAATACAGGTGTGTTTTTCCGGCGAGAATCGTTTTATGGCGCCAAAATCAACGACGACCAGCTGGTGTGTCTCGGGGCAGATCATGAAATTACCCCAGTGGATGTCAATATAGAAAATATTGAATACGAGGTGATTCCGAAAGATAAAACGAGCAATATTAAGACATATGATGTTGATGTCGGACGCGCTGGCGAACTTGATGTACTCTGCGAGTGGTATACCCGGGTGGTACAGACTACACAGCACGTTGTCGGTGCATAAAGACGGCAAGATCATTGGGATGTGCAACCACTCGGTGTCTTGCCACAAGCCTTTGACCTCCGCCTGGTTCTTGGCTTCGGCCAACAGGTGGGTTTCCTCTATCAGCACTGATGTGAACTCGGTGTCGGCACCATCGAGCGACACCCCAAAGAATTTGGCCAGGTTCACACCACTGGACACAACTGATGATTGTTCTTGGATATCCGTGCGAATACCAGGGTGTATCACTTTGAAGCACACCATCCTCTCTTCCCCGTGAACCAGCCCCGTGTAGACACACCCAATGCTTCCATGCTTAATCGGCACTGCTTGAATCGACTGCACTTGTTTAAACATCACCGGATTGGCCAAATACTGAATTAATACATTGTCTTGATCCGCGCAATCCCCGTCGATGATATCGCCGTTGAAGCAGCTGGCGGTTGGATTGTTCATGTTCTTAATCTGTGAGAATTTCGTCAGTATGACATTCGGCCGGCGCGAGTCATTTCGTCCTTGGAGCACATCCCACAGGAAGGTCGCAGCGGCTTGCATACAAAATCACACTGTTTTTTAGTTAGAAGCAATATAAAAAGATTTATTCCTATGAACGGGTGACGGAATGTATGTCGCACATTAATTTGAAACGATTTCGTAATATGCCCATGAGACTGCCGAGCTGTCTAATTTCGCTATCCAACGTTAGTTGTCGCCATCGAGAGACGTATCCAGCAGCATGGCTGGCGGCAATGTCAGAGATTCGCGTCAAAAGCGCATGTATCTGTTGCACGCATGAAACAATATGCACCGTGGCCGTTCTAATTGGTTCCTTGTTAGACTTCAGCACACTACAAGTTGCGTCCATCATTTGCAAGGTACACATGACGTCGTGTTCAGTGAGACATTCATGTAATGTTGTTATGCCAAGCACGGGGGAGGTGTTCAAGGATGAGACGAGTAAAGCAGTGGATTGCACCATGGGTGTGATCGCCGACGTTACGACCATTTTTCCAGCTGCCCCCACGATGTAGGCGAGACTGGTGTTGAACATTCTCTGGAACACTGGGTTTTATCTCTTCCATCTAAACAGTTGTTCCTTCCGGAAACAACAAAGGTCTCTGGGATCGAGTACAGCACCCCGGGTACGAACTGTGGCGTGACTGCAGGCAGCAACTCATCCACCTCTTCCCAGAACCATTTCAGATGCGACTTCCTCTGTGAATCTGGCAGGTCCGGAGAACAGGAGGGGTTCTTCTTGATCCGGCGATGTTTGCGTACAGTCGGTCTGATACGAGCCATGATCTGCACGTACGCGCAGGTGTGTGATTATGTTTTGTGGTTTGTGTGTGTGTGTGTGTGTGCATACAAGATAGATATACATACAGATGAGGTGTGTGTGTGTGCATACAAGATAGACATACATACAGATGATGTGTGTGTGTGTGCCTGTATGCATGATCCATACTGAATTAAAATATTCTTTGTACAAACAAAACAACATGACGGAGCGGGAACATTTTTTGATAGGAGCGGGTCTGGGAACGGCTGCTGCCGGGGGGTATACATTCGGACGTGTACTTAGACACCGGGAGAAGAGGAGAGAGGAGATGAGAAAGCGGTTTAGAAAATCCGTAAAATTAATGAAAATTCTGCTCTGCAGTTACAATAGAAAAAAAACCTATGCCATACAGGTATTAGAGGATTTGTTTGGTAATTACGACACGTGGAAACCTACAATGTGGAAAAATACCACAAGCATTGCTGAGTTCTATGCAATTATCCGAACTGAGCTGAAGAGGTTAAACCCCGCCTCTGAAATAACAACACAGATAATTCATGATTTTGCTAACGGTCGTAGGGATGACCTGGAACTTGTCATTGCTGACCACCGCCGTGAATGCCCGAGTTCACATCGTGACACGTATGAGCCGAAATCACACCGTGACATGTATGCACCCACAAGGACTTAAAATATTCTTCATGTGTCTGAACATTATGCTCTGTCTGTTCCCTGCAAGAAAATCATGACCCATACGTGTGGAAAAACAGAGCATGATTGTCATAGTGTCGAGATTTTTTTGTTCCACATCTTGTTGATGACCATATTGCTCTTTGCCACACCTTGACCAATTCGGAGAGCATCCAACTCTCGATAGTCATACGCAAGGTGTTTATTACCACTGAGTGTGTAGGTAGATCGCAGCGGTTCGTATTCTACTCCATAATACACAGTCAGTTCAGATCCCTGTTTGATGGGAAGCGCCGTGATCAAACAATTGTAGTCAAATACACAATTGTGCACACAATCTATGCTTTCGTTCACCATCATTGCAATCGAGAGCCCAAAACTACCGACTCCTTTATATGGGTTAATCGATGGATGGCCATTAACCCCGCCACGTTTACCATATAACCATCCATGAGTAAGTGGTTCACTGGTGTAAAAATCAATCACTTTCTGGCCAATAATCGGTATCATCGTTCCTACAGAGAGATCCTGTTTTGCAAACAAACCACTTTGTCCGATAGGAGAGGGTCGCACTTCGACTTCTTTCCAACTGTAGCAACC
>Ga0308005_10000197_pt1 | contig 23114 bp, 19 predicted proteins | sample Neamet67_FD_203142 | JGI IMG/M metagenome (GOLD analysis project Ga0308005, IMG submission 203142) | Marine microbial communities from water near the shore, Antarctic Ocean - #67 | ecosystem: Environmental > Aquatic > Marine > Unclassified | place: Southern Ocean | collected 2014-06-07 | reverse complement strand
AAAGACAGCGCGTGACGAGGACTCCGGCATTTCCGGCGATGAACCGGCCGGGCTCGAGAAGGATCTTTAACCCCAGTGTCTCAAGTTCTGGAATGATGGCGGCGGCATACTTTTCGGGAGTGATGGGCCGGGAATCTTCGGCCTGCTCGGTCCACCAGGTTTCCTGACCAGAAGCGAGTGCTTCCTCGTAAACAATCCCAATGCCCCCACCGATGGAAAAGAACTCGATGCCGTAATCCGCCTTCAGTTGGGCTGCAAGCGGGCCGGCTTTTTTAACAGCTTCCACAAAGGGGGCAACGGAGGTCAGCTGGGAGCCGATGTGCATTTGGAGCCCTTTGAGATTAAGGTTGGGTAGCTTCGAGGCCCGCTTATAGGCATCCACAATGTACTCGAAGTCGATGCCGAACTTGTTCTCAGACTTTCCGGTCGAGATGTATTTATGAGTTTGGGCATCCACATTGGGGTTCACTCGGAAGGCGATGGGAGCGATGACATCCATCTCACCGGCCACTTGACTAATAAAGGCGGCTTCTTCCTCCGATTCGACATTGATGGAGTAGATGCCTTGCTGAAGAGCATACTCAATTTCGGCACGAGTCTTGCCGACTCCCGCGAAGGTACATTTGGCGGGGTCTCCTCCGGCTTTTATGACACGGTAGAGTTCCCCGCCCGAAACAATGTCAAAACCGCTTCCCAATTCAGCCAATAGGCGGAGGATGGAGAGATTGGAATTTGCTTTGACCGCGTATGCGACTTCATGATCAATCCCCGCGAACGCGGAATCGAGTTTCGTGAACCGGTCGCGGAAAGTTTCCGCGGAGTAGACATAAAGAGGGGTGCCGTGTTCTTCCGCGAGTTGAGTCAGGGAGGCATTTTCGCAGTGAAGACTGCCATGAATGTATTGAAACGAGTGCATCGATTTGGCGACGTATCCTCGTCTGGGAATTGAGGCTGTCAAGACTCCAGCAAGGGGGGGGAGGACAAAAAAATGAAGAAAAGGTGAGCGTTTTATGATGGAAATGGTCTTTGTTAGGAATGACCTTTTTCAAGAACAGGGGGCCAAGCCGCAGAGGTTGGGTGATGTTGCAAGCTCCAGGTGTCAATGCGGCGACCTTAGGAGTTCTGATTATGGTTACGGTTCATCTTACCGTTTTGTCTGTCTACAAGCTATGGGGAACGACGGCAGGCGATTCACTCTACTACAGAGGCGGACTTTCCTGGGACGGAGTGAAAAATGGTCAGATCTGGCAACTCTTCACCCACAACTGGTTCCATGGGACGTGGTCGCACCTCGCCTTAAACGCTGCTCTTTTCTATTATGCGGCGGCTCGTTTGAGTCATGTCCTTGGAAGTTTAAGGATTCTTATTCTGTTTCTGATTTGTGGAATGGGAGCAGGTCTGGTGCATATTCTGTCCCAAGCCGCCTTCCCGGGCCTTCCTGGGCAGCCTTTGGTAGGAGCATCTGGAGGGGTTATGGGAATGCTTCTTGGCTTCTTTGCGCTGTCACCGGAATCCCGCATGCTTCTCATCCCGGTTTCAGCCCGGAATCTTGCAAAAGGTGTTTTGGTCTCAAGTTCACTCCTTTTCATCATGACTCCAGGTCTAAATCTTCCCTTCATGGCTGATTTTGGTCTTTGGATGGAAGGGGCCTGGGGAGAGAGTCTGTTTCACATTGCCCATTTGGCACACTTCGTCGGGGGCTTGTTGGGCTGGGTGATGATCCTTCGGTTTTTTCCACGCCTGCTCGACAGCAATGACTTGGCACGGATGAGAGGCGAAAGTGAAAGCGGGATCGTGCCCAATAGCGGCAAGGAAGAGTCATGATTTGACGGGAGGCAATTGCCCTGATTCACTCGCGACATTCCATGGGTAAGCAATCTGTTCTTGTTGCCGGAGGAGCCGGCTATATCGGCTCTCACACCGTTCGTCTTTTAAGTGCGGAAGGGTATGAAGTTATCGTTCTCGACAATCTCGTATACGGCCACCCGGGAGCGATTATTGATGACGAAGTTGAGCTGGTCGTTGGAGCAGTCGGCGACCGAGATCTCTTGGTGAGGCTCTTCAAAGAGTATCGGTTCGTTGGGGTGATTCACTTTGCGGCTTTTGCCTACGTGGGCGAATCGGTCACTGATCCCCTAAAATATTACCGGAATAATACCGCTGAACCACTGACTCTTCTTGAGGTGATGTCAGAATTTGGGTGCAATCATTTTGTTTTTTCCTCCACCTGCGCGACTTATGGGGAGCCTGAAAAGCTTCCCTTGACCGAGGATCACCCCCAAAATCCGGTGAGTCCATACGGCAAGAGTAAGTTGATGATGGAGTGGATTCTTCAGGATTGCGATACCGCGTGGGCCCTTAAAAGTGCGGCACTGCGTTATTTCAATGCCAGTGGATGTTCGACCGATGGGAAAATTGGGGAGGATCATAACCCGGAGACCCATCTCATTCCTTTGGTATTACAGGCCATCAAGGGGGAGGTCCCCGAACTTACGGTCTTCGGGACCGACTATCCCACACCTGACGGAACCTGCATCCGAGACTACATTCACGTTGAAGATCTTGCGATCGCCCACCTCTCGGCATTGCGATATCTCATCGAGGGTGGCGAATCGATTCAATGCAACCTTGGGACAGGCGTAGGGATTTCAGTCAAGGAGATCATCGATACGGCAGAAGAAGTGACCGGGCAGAAGGTGCCTTTAACCTATGGTGAGCGTCGGCCAGGAGACCCCGCCCAATTAGTGGCGGCGCCGCAAATGGCCAAAGATTTATTAGGGTGGGAAGCCAAGCACAAGGATGTCCGTTCTATGATCGAAACAGCCTGGAAATGGATGTCGGCGGAGCACGGCGGACATTTTCCGAAGTGAAATATTCAGATATACAGTGTAACTACAATTTTTTCCTTGATCTGAGGTCCGTTTGGCCTGATCTCTCAGTAAGAATATGATTAGAAAGTCACCAACTCGTCACTCTGGAGGTCCCTTTTCCAGAAGTTTTCGGAAGGGCTTTAGCCTTGTGGAACTTCTGGCAGTAATGACGATCATTGCCATCCTGCTTTCGCTTGCGTCGGTGGGAATTAATAAAATCGGAAAAGGGCAGGGGGTGACTGCAGGTATGGCTCTTGGCGAAGGGCTTCTTACGCAGGCACGTAGTCTTGCAATGAACCAAAATACTCGCGCCCGCTTGATCATTCACAGCGATCTGAACGATTCCGATCCCGAGGAGCGTGAGAGGTATCGTCGTCTGATGATGGTGGTTTATAAGGAGCTTGATGAAAATGGTCGGGAAAAACAGGAATGGACGCGGGCTGGTTCTCCCACCTTTCTGCCTAAAAGTGTTTTCTTTAGCCCTGATCTCAGTCGCGCCGATATGCGCAGCGGCGGGGTTCTTCAAACAGACAATCAGCAACTGAGTTCCCAGACCTCGGACGTTCATCAGTGCTACTTCTATGAATTCAACGGCCAAGGAATTTGCTCGACGCCGGGTGCGGGATTCATTCTCAAAGAAGGGGCGCGGCCGAGCGGACGGGAACGCCCTATTCTTGGTGGAAGTCGGGATGTGGGCGGATTCGTGGTTCTCAAAAACGGAAGCACAACGATTATTCGAGACATCAAGCGTCTTGGTGTGATCGGGTCCGATTAATTTTAATTCCTACAATTCTGTTATGAAGAAACAATTTTCAAAAAAACCGCGAATTAAACGCGGATTCACATTGGCTGAATCAGTGATTGCCCTTGGCATTTTGACCGTCCTGATCACCGGGTTCCTGGCGGTTTTTGGACCGGCAGCAAAGACGATCAAAAAAACGCTGTCCACCGACGAGGCAAGTCGCCTTCAGGCAACCTTGGAATGGGAACTGAGTCACATCAGGGTGGGACGGGAGAAACAAAAGTATCAAGACAATGCCTTCCGAAAAACGATTGAGTGGATCGTTCAGTCGGAAGAGCCTGATCAAACAATTTTAATTTACAAATACCGGGCCCTTCCAGGAGAGATAAGAACAGATGGGACCATGGAACCCGCAGAACGGGAGCTGGGACTCGCTGGCGAGGACTTTATCATCCAACCCATGGTGCGCCGTTTGAGTGATCCCTTGGTTGAGGAAGATCTTCAGGTCGTTGAAGGACGTGTTTTCTTTGTGAAGTTGCGGCAGCTTGTCTTTGAGGGTGAGGGATTGCGTGTGACTGATGAGCCTGGAACTATTGTCGATCCAAATGATCCCGGAAAGGATTACGCAACAACCCCGGAGGCCTATCCGGAAGCAATCGTGGCTTTTGAAGCAGAGTATTACAATCTCCCGACGACGTCCTATCAGTTCCTGACAAACGCCTTTGACTCAAGTAAGTTCACCCGCCCCATTTTTTCCCGTAACCTTGCGGTCGCCCGCTAATCCCTTCTGCTAAAGACAAATATGAAGAATCTATCCAGCCTCGCAGGCCGAAATAAAGGGTTTACACTCGCTGAGCTTCTTGTGGCCATGACGATTACGATCGTTCTTGTCTCGCTCACCGTGGTGATTACTGGTTCTGCCATTGACGCTTGGAGAGGAGCTCGAACAGAGATCCGAGCTGCAGGACAAGCAAAGGTCATGTTGAATTCACTCGGCCGAGATCTGGAATCGATGGTCTATCGGCAGGGCAATAACAACAGCCAATGGCTTATTGCCTCATCCCGTGGTGAAGAAATTGGAACCAAGGAGCAGTCCAGCCCTAATGCGGCAAGGGTCACTTTCTTCACTGCCGCTTCAGATCGCTACAACGGAAATGCGGGGAGTCGGGAAAAAATTCAGAGTGATGGACCGACTGATCGTGCGGCAGATAAAGGGGGGGATGTTTCAGCGGTTTCATACCAGCTCGATTTTGCGGACCCGGTTTGGGGAGATCAAAGTGAAAAATACTCTACTTTTGTCCTTTATCGCAAATTACTGAATCCCGATGAAACCTACGCTGGCGTCACGGGCACGAGCGACCTGGAACAAACATTTGACACGAGGGGGGGGCAAAATGATCTGGCAGATCTGATGTGCGAGAACGTGTATGAGTTCACAATCACCTTCGTTGTTGCTTACCGTGATTCGACCGGGAATAACAAGATGATAAAGGTCCCTGTGATGTCCACGAACGCTGGCAAGGATGTTGTGAAGTCATTCGCCATTAATGGCACTGGGCTGGCTCCGAATGAAAACACCAAATCTGAATATGTGGGTGGAAGGATCTCAGCGGTTGAATTGTCGATCACGGTCCTCTCCGACGAGGGGGTTGCCATTCTCAAAAAGAGTCCGTTTAAGAGCGATCTCGATAAACACAAATTTATCGAACAAAAAGGCTTTCGCTACACTCGCTCGGTGTCGATCCCTCAAGGGTGATTTTTTTAAAAGTATTTCTTGAATAAGGGGTGGGGGGCGACTACTTCCTCCGCCGTCAGAGAGACAGTGCTTAGCGCGGGTGGCGGAATTGGTAGACGCGCCAGACTAAGGATCTGGTGTCCATTGCGGACGTGGGGGTTCGACTCCCCCCTCGCGCACCATCTCCCTGACAAAAATACCTACTGAGGCCCCTTCCGGGGTCTTTTTGGGTGTCAGTCTTTGGAAATAATGGTCGATTAGCTCAGTGGTAGAGCGCTTGCTTCACACGCAAGATGTCACTGGTTCAAATCCAGTATCGATCACCATTTTGCGATGACCGGTATACAGGTGAAGTGCTTAGCGCGGGTGGCGGAATTGGGAGACGCGCCAGACTAAGGGACGAGTGGCTATTGCGGATGTGGGAGTTCGCCTCTCCTCCTCGGTTTCGATTTTTCACTTTTTTTGAGACAAAACGCTCTCAGTTAGGCATTGTTCTAGTTGAAGAATGGTCAAGAAACGACAAGTCCTCGGAGATCGATGGAAGGATTGGCTCGACGAAAGTGCGCCACGTCTCCTTGCCTATGCCCGGGCCCGTTGCAACAGCGTTGAGGAAGCCGAGGATCTGCTTCAGGACGCGCTCATTAAATTGTGGGGATATCAGGAGGAGAGAGGGCATCAGCCGCCTGACCTCCCTCTGGCCTTTTCTGTCATGCGTTATCTTGGACTCGACCATGGGCGTCGAAAAGGAAGGCAGGAAAAGCGGAATCAAAAGATCATTCTTTTCCAGAAAGATAAGGATCATTGGCTTGATCCTCCCTTGGAAGAAGCTGAAGAAGCGCAGTTATTGCGGGGTGAAGTCGAGCTCCTACCGGAGAAGCTGCGGGAAGTATTGACCTTGAAAACATGGGGTGGCCTCACGTTTGCCCAGATCGGGGATCTCTTAAAGATCTCCCAGAATACGGCGGCTTCGCGTTATCGATACGCCCTCGAGCAGCTTCAAAAGAAACTGAAACACCTTAAAAATACAAACCATGGATAAGTCTTTGAAAGAATTGGAATTCCAACTGGAGAATCTTACCCCGAAAGAATTGAGTGACGGAGGGAGGAGTGATTGTCGCTTGCTGATTGACCGTTTGGTAGCGGGCGAGCTGAATTCGATCTCCAGCTCTCCGATCGGATTGTCATGGTTCGGAACTGCGGCGGCGGCGGCGGTTGCCCTTGGAATTGGGATTGGAGGGGGATGGTATTTGGGGAAAGGCGATCCGGTCCCAGTCGCCGAAGGCCCGGGAGGTGGTGACTCTTCCTTGCTTGGAGCCCAGTTTGAAGAGTTGGATCGGGAGTCGTGGTTCATGACAGAAACTTCGCCAGATGTTTATGTTTCCAAGGGGGGCGAAATTCGGGAGATCTCTCATGAGGTGGAAATAACGAAAGAGGTCGTTAAGCACCGCGAATCGGGGGTGGTTGTTACGGTGGAAACCACTGACCACCATGTGGTGGATTCGGTGAAAAGTGAGTTTTAAATTTTCAGCAAATGCGTCATCTTGTCTTCATCTTTAGCTTGATTTTCGTCAGTGTTTCAACTGCCGGAGAGTTGCCGTGGATTGGAGTATCGCTCGATCAGGTATCTTCGGAATCAAGAAAGGAAACCGGTCTGATTCATGGGGTTGGATTTGAGATTTCGAAGGTGATTACCGGTGGGCCGCTGGCAAGCGCAGGAGGAAAAGAAGGAGATCTTTGGTGGAAGTTTGATGGTCAAATCCTGGTGAATAAGAGTCAGATGGTGGTCCTTTTGAGGACAAAATCTCCCGGAGACGAGGTTGAGGTGGAATTTTACCGGGGAGGGGCACTTGATAAACTAAGCGTAAAATTGGGTTTGCGAGAACGCAGTGGAACCTATCCGGTAAGCTTCAAACATGAGAAGTCGAACGTTTCGCGGGTCCTCTGCAAGAGGGAACAGATTGCGCGTGTTTCCGTTGACGGAAGTGATCTTTCACTCGAACAAGAAGATGGGAAATGGCGTTTCAAGGTTGTGGAGAATGGAACCGAGGTCCTGTCGGTCTGGCTCTCTAAAAAACATTTAGTGGGTGAGATCCCGGTGAAATGGCACGGATCGTTCATAATCTTGAAGCAGACTCTTGGCGATTCTGAGCAACAGACCAAATCTTCTTCGCAAAAGCGGGTTCGATACGTTCCCCGGGGGAAATCTCCGGAGAAATGAAATTGACGGAGGTTGAGTGGTCGATAGGGTTGAGGTTTTTTGCTTCAGTCCTTGCTATTGGTCCTTGTCCCTAGCAGTCTCACGACATGCATCCTGATGTAGCGAAATTGGTGGAAGCGGGCCGAATTACTGAGGCCGTCGGAGAAAAACTCTCGAAGATTGCGCCCGGGTCGTTTCGAATCCACAAAGGCTATGGTGGCGGAGTCGTCACTGATTGGGATCTTTTTAACGGCAAGGTCACCATCGATTTCCTGAAAGAGAAGGGAAAAGTGATGGGCTTAAAGCTCGCTCTTGATAAGACGGAACCAGTCGACGCTGACGATCTTCGAGCCCATAAGGTGAGCAAACTTGATGAGCTTAAAGAACTGGGAGCAAAGAACCCGGTCGAATTGGTAGCCCGCACGATTGAAAGCCACGGAGGAACCATGACAATGGATCAGCTTGACGCCGAACTTTGCGGCAGCGTGGTTGATGAGCGAATCTACAAGAAGTGGTGGGAAAAGACCAAGAAGGCTCTTCGTGAGAGCAAACGTGTTTCGGTTCCTACCAAGCGTACTGATCCGTTGGTGCTGCGTGACGAATCGACCGGGCCTGGTGAAGCGCTGGTTGAAGATCTTGATCAAGCCCGCACTCCCAAAGGAAGGGTCAAAGCATTGGAGGCAATTCAAAGAGAGGCCCCTCTGGTTGCGGCCACCGAGGGACTTTTGGCGAAGGCTTTCGATATTGTTAATGAAGCAGCCTTGAAGCTCATAAAGCTCTCTGCGGCCCAGTCGCTAGAGTTAATTGCTCTCCGGAATGAGATCGCCGAGGAAGTGAAGCAGGAAAATGCCATCGCTGGTGACGCTCCCAAACTCTCTGAAATCCTTCAAGTTGCTGATGGAAACCTTCCCGAAGATTTGAATCAGGTTGCGGCAGCGCGCTTGAAGCGAATCCTTGAAGCATTTCCTGCTGCTTTTGGTGACGATTGGGTCAACAAGGTCCTTTCGGTCTTCGGGCGGATTAGCTCCCGAGGTGTTTCCGAGATTGCCAAACTCCTCAACGAACAGGGCAAGACGAAAGACCTCGATGCGCACATTACCGTGGCTCTTTCCCGTCACGCGCTTGGACCCGACGCTCTCGCTTGGATTTGTCGTGAACGGAAAAAAGGTTCTGAAGATGTGTTCGATGGTTCCGTTGGTTCGGTGATTCTTACCGTGCTTGAGCAAGATTCGCTTGATGATGGTCCCCGCCGGAGTGGCCGCCTTGGCAATCTCCTTCTGGATGACAAGGAATTGATCGCAGATCTCCTGGATGGTATGGAGCTTAATGACGTTCGGAATTTCGCCCGTAAACTTCTGGCGAGTCCGGCCTTCCCGGATCTCGATCGAAAATCTCTGATGGCGCGGGTGATCAAAAAGGTCCCCGAAACCCAGGAAATGGTCACTGGAGAAAACCAGTCCAAAGGCGAAGATACGCTCCTTGTTTCATACGAGAGTCTCGATCGTCGTAAGGCGGAATACGAGGATTTGGTCAATAAGCGTATTCCTGCCAACGTGAAAGAGATCTCAGTTGCCCGTGCTCATGGTGACTTGCGCGAGAACTTCGAATACCACGCGGCCAAGCAGATGCAGACCGTTCTTAACTCCCGGAAAAACGATTTGGAACGCGATCTTGAACGGGCCCGTCCGACCGACTTTAAGGGCGCTGACACCTCGGCCATCAACATCGGAACGAGGGTAATAGTTGACATCGAAGGGGGCGCCGAACGTTCCATGACAATGCTCGGTGCTTGGGATGCCGACCCTGATACTCATATCATTTCCTACCTTTCGGAGATTGGTCAGGTCCTCCTCGGGAAGGCGATCGGCGATACTGTCGAGATTCGCGATACCGACACTGAGGAGCTCATCACCGTGACCATTGCTTCGATTGAAGCGGTTTGAGGCCCGCATTTTCAAAAACACTCTTAAACACATTCATGTCAGACACCACTATTCAGTCGATCAAAGGCCGCGAAATCATCGACTCTCGGGGGAATCCGACCGTCGAAGTTGACGTCACTCTCTCCGGAGGAGCGTTCGGCCGCGCCGCTGTTCCTTCGGGAGCGAGCACGGGGGAGCACGAAGCTTGGGAACTCCGCGATGGAGATGATTCCCGCTTTCTGGGCAAAGGCGTACTCGGAGCTGTTGCCAACGTTAATGACAAAATCGCTCCTGCTCTTCTCGGAAATTGCGCTTGCGATCAGCCGGGCATCGACAATGCCATGCTCTCGCTCGATGGGACCGCAAATAAGAAAAATCTTGGTGCCAATGCCCTCCTCGGAACTTCTCTGGCGGTTGCGCGTGCCGCAGCAGCAGCTTCCGGCCTGCCACTCTACAAGTATCTCGGTGGACCCAATGCTAAAGTCCTTCCGGTTCCCATGATGAACATCATCAACGGTGGTTCTCACTCTGACGCACCAATCGCTTTCCAGGAGTTCATGATCCGTCCTGTTGGAGCACCGACTTTCACCAAGGCCATTCAGATGGGTGCCGAGATTTTCCACAATCTTAAGAAAGTTCTCCATGACCGGGGTCTCTCGACAGCTGTGGGTGACGAAGGGGGATTTGCTCCCACCTTTGACGGAACCGAGGATGCCCTCGATACCATCAGTCAGGCGGTTGAAAAGGCCGGTTACAAAGTGGGCGAGGATATTACCTATGCTCTCGACTGTGCCTCTTCCGAGTTCTTTGAAGACGGCGTTTACAACTACGCCAAATTTGAAGGAGACAGTGGAGCCAAGCGTGGCTCCGAAGAACAAGCGGCTTATCTTGCCGAGCTTTGTGATCAGTATCCCATCGATTCGATTGAGGATGGTTGCGACGAGAACGACTGGGACGGCTGGAAGGTTCTTACCGATAAAATTGGTGACCGGATTCAGCTCGTGGGTGATGATCTTTTCGTGACCAATGTTGACTTCCTTCAGAAGGGCATCGACTTGGGCGTTGCCAACTCGATTCTCATCAAGGTGAATCAGATTGGCACCCTGACCGAAACCTTCGACGCCATCGAACTCGGCAAGATCAACGGATACAACTCCGTGATTTCCCACCGTTCTGGTGAGACCGAGGACAGTACTATTGCCCACCTTGCTGTTGCCACGAATGCTGGTCAGATTAAGACGGGTTCCATGAGTCGCTCTGACCGGATTGCCAAGTATAACCAACTCCTTCGAATTGAGGAGGCCCTTGGGAGCAACGCTATCTACGCTGGTGGGAAGTGAAGAAGGCTTGAGCGATAGATTTACAATCATACAGCGAAAACCCGCAGGTGAGGACCTGCGGGTTTTCATGTCAATTGTGGAAGATAGTTTAAGCTTCCTTACTATTACGGCCTCGTGGTAAACTTTGCTCATGCCCCGAAAGAGAAAGGCCTTAACAGAGCGTGCGCCGGAGTTTTCCGTCGAGCCAACGAGGCGTGAACTTTTTGGAAAACCAACGCTTTGTGTGTTCTGGCTTTTCGTCGTCGCAGTCTGCACGGCTCTATTAATTCCCGCATTGCCCCAGTATCGGCTTTTGAAAGAGATCGAGGCTGAACTGGCTGATGCCAAGATGAATGAAGAAACTCTCCGCCAAGAAAGGCACAAGTTGGAAGCCGAAGCCGAAGCTCTAAAGCAAAACCCGCGCTATCTGGAAGCGCGGGCCCGTGATCCCCTCCGATATCAGGTCGAAGGGGAGACGGTTATTCAGATGGAGGACTAGATCGTCATCGAGTTGAAGCCACCATCGACAACAATTTCGGTGCCGGTAATGAATCCGCCGGCACGGTTGGAGGCCAGCAATAGGGTCGCTCCGATCAACTCTTCAGGATTTCCAAAGCGGGACGCCGGAGTATGACGAAGGATATCAGCGACACGAGACTCGTCGAGGACCTTACGATTCTGCTCGGCCGGGAAGAATCCGGGGACGAGGGTATTTACGCGGATGTCACGGTCTGCCCATTCGCGGGCAATATTCCTGGTCAGGTTGTGAACAGCGGCTTTCGACGCAGAGTAGGTAAAAACGCGGGAGAGAGGATTGAGCCCCGAAATTGAGCCCAAGTTGATGATAGAGGCCTGAACATCCCGGCTCAGAAAGTAATTCCCGAATACCTGACAGGCACGCATGACGCCCACGAGATTAACATCGAGGATCTTCAGCGCTTCCTCATCAGTGATTTCCACGAACGGAGTGGGGGAATTGATTCCGGCACCATTGACGAGAATGTCGACCTTTCCGGATTGCTCCACAACCGAGTCTAGGAGTTCATTAAGAGATTGCCGGTCGCTGGCATCAGCCAAAGCAAAATATCCTTTGCCTCCAGCTTCCTCAATCACTTTGAGGCGCTGATTGGCCTTCTCTTCATTTCGGCCAACAAGGACGACTTCGGCCCCGGCGCGGGCGAGCCCCAGAGCCATGTGCGAACAAAGTTCACCGGTTCCGCCGATGACCACTGCGGTTTTGCCTTCGAGGCCAAACATTTCCTTCAAGAACTGCGCTGATTTCATGTCGAAGAAATTCTAATGCCAACCCCGCCATCAGCAAGAAATGATCCAAACTTTCCCCCCCCTCGTTCGTTCACACTCACATGCGTAGAAAGCGGACTGAAGCATATATCTCCAGAGCGCCGAAGCTGAGATCGATGTCGGATGGGCAGGTTATCGTGAATCCTGCAACCGAGGCTGCCATCGTGGTTGAAGGTCACGATGATCACATTCTGTCTGTTCTCGCTACCCGCTTCAACTGAAAATCTCCGATGCTCAGAGCTACCGACCAATTGGTCGTTTCTTCCTCGCAGAGGGAGTCAGTTCTCAGAGAGATATTGAAGTTTTGAACTTCTTCGTAGGATCCGGAGTCATCGAGTGCGAGTTTGTCGATCTGGACGGTTTCGAGAACGATGAAGATTGGGAATGATTCCCCTAATTTTCGGTAGCCATCCCGCACTCAGTGGCTACCCTTTCTGTGTAGATGAAGTGCGATTCGTGTCAGGAGAAAGCCACCGTGTTTTACACGCAGGTCGCGGACGGCAAATTGAAGAAATTTGTCCTTTGTGAGGCCTGCGCCCAAGCCAAGGGGATTACGAATCCCGAGGGACTCCTAATGGCTGAGGAATTGCTCGGGGACGCGCCCCAGAAAACAGAAACCACAGAGTTAGCCGCCTTTGAGCCCCAAGACAAATGTGACGGTTGCGGGTTTACCTTGGAAAACTTTCGAAAGGTCGGGCGACTAGGATGTCCGGACTGCTATCGGACCTTCGCCCAAGAGATCAATCAGCGTCTCCCAACAATGCACAAGGGATTAAGTCACACCGGTTACATTCCCGAGGGCCTTATAAAACAACAAGCTCTTCGCCATGAACTTTCCAACCTCACCAGACAGCTTGAGACTGCGGTTTTGGAAGAGAATTACGAAGAGGCCGCGAAGATCCGCGACTGTATTGAAGAACTCGAAAAAGGAGAGAAGGCCATTTTGTCATGATGCGTTTTGCAACACTCTTAAAGAATCCCGCTGACTGGATGGCAGCACACGATGAGGAAACGTCGGTCGTGCTCACCAGTCGGGTGAGATTGGCCCGAAATCTTGCCCGCGTACCTTTCCCGGGGTGGGCTCGAAAAAAGGAGCGTGAGGCTGTTCGTGAATCGCTCCAGAGCAAACTCGAATCTCTCTCCGGGATGAAGGATGGCTTTTCACACGAATTGAGTGACCTTGATCCTCTCCAAAAACAAGTTTTGGTTGAACGTCACCTTATTAGCCGTGAACAGGCAGCCCGAAGCGAAGGGAGTGGTTCAGTGGTAAATCGCAAACAGACCTTGAGCCTGATGATCAATGAAGAGGATCATCTTCGCATTCAAGCCATTCGCCCAAGCTTACAACTCAGGGAAGCCTACAAGTTGGCCCATTCAGTGGACCGTAACCTCGAAGGATCGGTCGAATTTGCGGTTGACCCGCAACTTGGTTACCTCACTGCTTGTCCCACGAACCTAGGCACCGGAATGAGGGCATCATCCATGCTTCATCTTCCCGGTCTGGTTCTAAGTGACCAAATCGGCTTGGTTTTGAAAGGAATTAATAAGCTCGGGCTCGCAGTTCGAGGGCTCTACGGAGAGGGCACCGAGTCACTGGGGAACCTTTACCAAATTTCAAATCAATCGACCCTCGGCGAAACCGAGGAAGCTATTTTGGATCGACTGACCAAAGTCATCGGAGACGTCGCCCGTTATGAGATTCAAGCACGACAAAAACTCGTGATTGAGGATCCTGTTATGGTCAAGGATCGTATCGGCCGGGCCGCCGGGACGTTGACCTATGCCCGCATCATCACGTCAAAGGAAGCCCTGAATCACCTCTCCATGCTTCGGCTTGGTGCCGATCTCGACATTATGCCGGCCGAGTTAGTCGAGATCTGTGATCGACTTTTTATGGAAACCCAACCGGCCCACCTCCAGTGGAGTGCCGGCAAGAAACTTCAACCCGAAGCTCGCGATATTTTGCGGGCGCAAATGATCCGTGAGCATTTGCATTCTTCCTTACCACCTGCTATTGATATTTCAGGAAAAGAAAATTAACCGAAGCCCCCAGCTAGAAAAAATTTCATGAATAATTTCACCCCTCGCGCCCAGCAAGTCTTGGCGCTGGCCCGTAAAGAGGCCGACCGTTTTAATCACAACTACATCGGAACCGAGCATGTCCTTCTTGGATTGATTAAGCTCGGCCAGGGTGTCGCTGTCAGTGTCCTCCAGCGCATGGGCCTCGATCTAGAGTCGGTCCGGATGGAGGTCGAAAAGGAGGTGGGAACTGGTCCTAATCAGAAGAGCTCACCTAACATCCCATACACCCCACGTGTTAAAAAGGTCCTCGCTCTCGCAAACAAGGAAGCGAAACAGCTGAATCATTCCTACGTTGGAACCGAGCATATTCTCCTTGGTCTTCTCCGTGAAGGCGACGGAATGGCCTCCCGTGTTCTTACCAGTTTAAGTGTCGACCTGCAAACGACCCGTAATGAGGTTCTTGCAGAAATCGATCCTAACTTTGCCGCTGAGGATACGGAGGAGGATTTTGATTTTGAAGATGAGGACGAGATCGATCTTGGTGGTGAAGAAGAGGCCGAAGGAAAAACAAAAACCCCAGCTCTCAAGGCCTTTGGTCGTGAACTGACCAAACTCGCTCAAAATGGCGACCTTGATCCTGTCATTGGCCGTGCCCCCGAGATCGAACGCGTGATTCAGATTCTCTGTCGTCGCACCAAGAATAACCCGGTCCTCGTTGGTGAGGCGGGTGTTGGTAAAACGGCGATTGTGGAAGGGCTCGCCCAGGAAATTGTCGCCGGTGATGTTCCCGAGATTCTTCGTGATAAGAAAGTGGTCACGCTGGACCTCGCTTTGATGGTTGCGGGCACGAAATATCGAGGCCAGTTCGAAGAACGTATCAAGGCGGTGATGGATGAGATTCGCAAGGTGAAGAATGTGATCCTCTTCATCGACGAGCTCCACACGATCGTTGGTGCCGGTTCAGCTGAGGGAGCGATGGATGCTTCCAATATCATCAAGCCCGCTCTCAGTCGTGGTGAGCTTCAATGTATTGGTGCGACAACTCTCAACGAGTTTCGAAAACACATCGAAAAAGATTCAGCACTCGAGCGACGCTTCCAGCAGGTGAAGGTGAATGAACCATCAACTGAAGATGCCATCGCGATAATGAAGGGGCTCCGTGAGAAGTATGAATCCCACCACAAGGTTCGTTATAGCGATGATGCTCTTGAGGCCTCGGTGAAATTAACGTCTCGCTATCTCACGAGCCGTTTTCTTCCAGACAAGGCTATCGATGTTGTCGATGAAGCCGGAGCACGGGCGCGCATTCAGACTATGACCCGCCCGGCTGGTTTGAAAGAGATGGAGGCTCGCATTACTAAAATTAACGACGAAAAGGTAGCCGCGATTAATGATCAGGATTTTGAAAAGGCGGCTTCCTTACGCGATGAGGAAAAGACGACCCGCAAAGAACTCGATGATCAGATTGAAGGTTGGAGAGGTGAAAGCGAAGAGAAGATCGTTGATATTGAGGAAGATGACATCATGTCCGTCGTTTCAAAGTGGACTGGTGTTCCGCTCCAGCGCATGGAACAGAAGGAAGCTGCAAAGCTTCTCAAGATGGAAGAGAATCTAAAGGAGACGGTGATTGGGCAAAACGAGGCGGTGGCCGCAATTTCGAAAGCCCTCCGTCGCTCGCGTGCCGATCTAAAAGATCCACGCCGGCCGATCGGATCCTTCCTCTTCCTCGGGCCGACCGGGGTTGGCAAGACCTATCTTGCTCGCAACCTTGCCAACTTCATGTTTGGGGATCCCGAGTCGCTGATCCAGATCGACATGTCTGAATACATGGAGAAGTTTAGTGCGAGTCGTCTCATCGGTTCGCCTCCGGGATACGTTGGTTATGAGGAAGGCGGTCAGCTTTCGGAAGCAGTACGACGTCGCCCGTACTCCGTCATTCTATTTGACGAGGTTGAAAAGGCTCACCCCGATGTCATGAACCTCCTTCTCCAGATCCTGGAGGAGGGCATGATCACCGACAGTTTTGGTCGCAAGATCGACTTCCGGAATACCATCATCATCCTGACCTCTAACGTCGGTGCTGAAAGTATCAAGCGTCAAACGACTCTTGGCTTTAACGCGATGGCTGAGAACGAGGCTGACTATGAGGGGATGAAGGCTAAGATCGATTCGGTCGCCAAGAAGCATTTTCGCCCCGAGTTTTTGAACCGACTCGATGAACTTGTGGTCTTCCGTATGCTTGAGAAAGAGGATCTCGATCAGATAGTTGATTTGGAGGTCGCAAAACTGGTAGGCCGACTTGCTGAAAAAGAGATCGAGCTTGTTCTCGAAACTTCTGCACGTGATCTCATCGTAACCGAAGGATACGATCCAGACTACGGGGCTCGCCCGATGCGCCGCGCTGTCGAGCAACTTCTCGAAGACCCCCTCGCCGAGGCGATCCTTGCCGGAGAAGTCAAGGAAGGGAATCATGTTACGGCCAAGGTTAAGAAGGGGCATAAAAAGGTCTCCTTTAAAACAAAGGCGAGTAAGAAGACCAAGGAGACAAGCGCCTCGGCTTCCTAGTCATGTAGCTTTCGGACAATTTTCAAAACGCTGGGTTCGTCCCGGCATTTTTTATTCTGTGATTGCGGTGACGGCCTCGCTGGAAACCCACCCAGAGAGCCCGCCGGGAAGGATGACGTGGGACCAACCAGCTCGCTCGGCTGTCACCTTGCAAAGGCTTCCTGCGAGGTCTTCGCGCATGACGCTGCCTCCCTCAAAGGCCTGACTTCGAAGTGGAGTAGGTTCATTGACAACCGATAGGGCATAAATGGGATCGAAGCTAATTTCGTTTGGATAAAGATAGGACGCCGTAAAGCCGAGTGATATCCCGAGGCCTGCTACGATTCCACAAACCGAGAGGAGGCGATTTTTCAGCTTTCCCGGAGAGAGCTTAAGAGAGATTAGAAGAATCAACAGGGCCCAACATCCAGCGAGGCCGACCTGAAGGTAGAGCGATTTTGGGAATACCGAAACCCACTCGATTCCCTCCGGTTCGCGGATCCGGATTCCAGCGAGCCCCTTGAAGATCTCTCCGGCATTGCCTCCCTGGGCCTCAAACCGATAGGCCCATAGGGCGGCCTGCCCCGGATTATTGAGTGCCTTTTCGCAGAGGGCCAAGTTGTAGAAGTGTTCGGGGGAAGGCGCGGTCGCCATCAGCGAGAGAATCTCCACTTTGGCTTTTGAAGGATCCTGATCAAGGGCATTTGCGTGCGATACCTGGAGAGTCAAAAAGAACCCAATCAGAAAAGTCGGAGAGAGGGTTTTCAGGAGGTTGAGAATTTGGTTTCGTTCAGCAGGTTCAACTGCTTTTGGCACTTTGTCCGGAAGGAAACAAATTTCATCCCTAGTTTCATAAATATCATTGAAGCCTTCCCTCCCATTCCATTCAGTGGCGAAACGGGCCGCTTCCCGAAAGAATAAAACCCGATCTCCGGACTTTAAGCGGATTTTTTCGAGCGCTATTACAAATTTGCGACGGGGTGCCGACTCGCTATAGCGACCGGATGCTCGATTTTTAAAGATCAGTCCCAGAATTCCTAAGAGCAGTGCCGCCGGAACGATCTGCCAAATCCAGTTCGGGAATTTTCGTCCGCTTGAGAAAGTCTGCGGCAGTGCGCCGCTCGGAGTCAAAAAGTTGAGGTCATCACTACCGGAGCCGGAGAGGGCAGGAGCTTCGCCCGTGATGGTGATCGGTTGAGGAGGAGTTCCGAGTGTTTGGAATTTTTCGAGAATCGGATCAAAAAAGACAAAGCGATAGGGCGGAAGAATCGGGACCTTTTTGATTGGTCTGATGACTTGGGAAAATTCGACAGTTCCTGAACTGGTCCGCCGCTCACTTCCCGGAGGTTTGGCGATCATGTCGAACTGCTTCCAGTCTTCTTCCGGATCTACAAGAAAAGGACCTGGGAACTGATCGATGTTTCCGGTTCCAGTGATTTTAGCTTCTACCGTGACGGTGTCACCAAACTTGAGTTCCCGTTCAACCGGAGAGACTTCAAGAGTGAAATTGCCAACGGCTCCTTGAAACTCCTCGGGTGCTCCCGAGGGGAGGGGGCGGACTTCGATCTTGCGTGTCGGAAATTCGACTCTGGCTTTAAAACGCGTGCTGGCAAAGCCACCTCTCACAGCAGCCCGCCGTTGGAAGATTGGTTCCGCTTGTCCCGGACCCAAAGTGAGTTTCCCCTCCCGCAGAGCATTGATTGAGCTTCGATACGTATAAACGGCAAAGGTATGTCCGTCATATTTGAGGACTCCAGTGTGCTGGGGCGTGGTGGTAAAACGCCATGCCGCAATGCCATCTTTCTCGATGTTGATCACCTGTCCGTCGGATAGGCGAAGAATGTGGGGTGCGGCTTGGGAAATGTAGAGCTTGGCCTCGGCCACTTGGGTCTCACCGAGGTAGGGGCTTTCTTTTTCAAGAAAGACTCCAGAAAGATAGGGAACGACTGAATTTCCAATTGTGATTCCTTTGGTCGCTAATTCTGAGACCGGAAAGACTCTCAGAACGACTGGTCCAGAGCGAGCGGTTCCGTTTCGAGTCCTTAATTGAAACGCTGGGATTGTATGCAGACCTGGTTTAAGTCCGGAGACGAGGTATTCGAAGACTTCCTGAATACGCCCATTGCGGGTCACGTGGGTCTTTTGTTGACGGGTGATCGAAACTGGCGAGTCCATTCGCGGTGTCTCCGGCCAATCGATGACCGGAGCGTTCTTGACTTCGACAGTGAGGAGAGTTTGTTCCCCGACAACGGTGAACCTACTATTTAGGCTCACTTCTATCGTGGGCATGCTCTGCGCTTGGAGAATCGTCTGCAGGCCCAGAATCAGGCCGATGAAGACGAATAGAAATTTAGAAGCCATCAGTATCATCGAGACTTACCAATCGTGAGCAGAACGCTTGAAGGGTCTTCGGATTCGTCGCGGAGCTTTGGCGCCAAAGTCCGCATATTGTTTAAGGAGCCTTCGGGCCCGTTCTTCCTTGGATTCGTTTTTAGGAGCTTCACTCTCTTTTAACTGGGCCGATTCCTTTTGGGTCTCGTTTTTATCATCAGGTTTGTTGCCCTCTTTTGATTCGCCGGGTTCTTGCTTGGGTTGACCTTCCTTCTCTCCCTCAGGCATCTCTCCGCCCTCTTCCTTTGGTTTGCCGTCTTCACCTTGTTTCTCCTGGTTGTTGTCTGGGTTCTCCTTGTTTCCCCCTTCGTTTGGAGGGCTGTCTTCGGGCTTGTCGCCGTCTTCGTTGTCCTCGGGAGGTTCGGTTGGTTCGTTTTTCTGGCTGTTTTCCTCCTGTGATTTCTCTTTTTCCTGATCCTGCTTTTCCTGATCCTCTTTGCTTTCGTCGTCTTTGCTCTCTTGTTTTTTCTGCTGATCCTTTTGTTCCTGTTCTTTTAGCAAATTCTGGACTGATCGAAGGTTGTCGATGCTGGGCTTATCCTCCGGATTGATTTCGAGCGCCGCTTGATAATGTTTTTCAGCACCTCGCCAGGCTATTTTACGCTCTTCACCATCGAGAGGGACGCCAAGGTAGAAGAGGCTGGTGGCGAGGGCATAGTGAGCGTTTTGTTGGAGTGCAGGATCATCGGATTCGAGAGCCTGGCTAAAAGAGCCGGCGGCATCATTCCAGCTTTTGGCACGGTAAGCAGCTGAGCCGGCAGCAAGATGAAGTCGGGCAGCCCTCTCCCCTGATGTTTCCTTGGCCGCTTCCCGGAAAAGTTGATGAGCTCCCAGCTGATCACCTCGCTTCAATGCTTCGCGACCGTCATCGATCAGCCCAGCGTCGACTTGCGGGAGCGTGAAAATAAACACAGCGGCCGCGGTAACCGAGCGCAGTGGGAGGCATCGAACGAAGATTGAGAGCATGAGAAGAAGGAGTCCTCCAAAAAGAAACCATTTGTAAGCCGGTTTCGCAACTCGTTGATGCTTTCCTTCCTCACGGAACCGGTCCATTTCCTCGAGCGCTGAATCTAGTTTCCCCAGAAATTCCCCTCCGATTCCTTGCGAATAGTAACCATTTGTCCGCCCGGCAAGAATTTTTAGAGAGGCTTCATCGAGGCGGCTAAAGACAGGATTCCCGTTGCGACCCCGGAATTTCCCATCGCGTTCCTGTGCATCCGGGATGAACGATCCGTTGCTGGTTCCCATGCCCAGGGCGTAAATGAAGATCCCCTCACTTGCCGCTGAATCTGCTGCGGTTTCAAGCCCCTCGGTAGATTTTTCGCCATCGCTGAAGATCACCATAATATTACTCTTTTGCCCGGTCTGGGTAAGGAGCTGGATTCCTGCATTCACTCCACCACTCAAATTGGTTCCCCCGTAGGGAATATCTTCCGGGTCAAGTTGGGCCAGTGTTTGTTCAACAAAGCTGTGATCAAGTGTCAACGGTGACTGGACCAGCGTTTCCCCGGAAAAGAGAAGGACTCCGACACGGTCTTGCGGGAAACGTTCCAGAATCTCCAGAGCTGCCGCGCGCGAAGCTTGGAGGCGACTGGGTTTGATGTCCTCAGCGAGCATGCTTCGAGAGATATCGATGCAGAAAAGAATATTGCGTCCTTCACTCTCGACTTCAATCCATTCTTCTCCGGATTCTGGTTGGGCGAATGCCACGATAAGTCCTCCCAAACCAACGAGAGCGAAGCCAAGCGAGGCAAAGTAGATCCAAGGTGATCGGACATGGCTGAGCCGTCTCTGAAGTCGGGGAGCAACTAGTTTTTTCCATCGTTTGCCCCGTGTTTTCCAAGCCAGCCAAGCGACGAATGCCAGGATGGGGATGGCGATGAGGCAAAGGAGCCATTCCTGATTTTCAAATCTCATGGCATGGGAGGAGGGTTAAAGGCGGTATAGGCTATGAACCCAAGGATCAGAAGCGCTGAAGGGCCAACGAACCAAGGATAGAGTTCTTTGCGAATTATCCAGGTATTGCGCTTTACCTCGGTCTTCTCGAGTTCATCGATGCCATCAAAAGCCTTCCTTAGGCCTGTGTAGTCAAGTGCGCGATAGAAGTCGCCCTCGGTGATCTCGGAAATTTGTTTGAGGGTTTCAACATCGAATTCTTGGCCAGTGGCCGTGCCACGAAGACGGCCCTGTGGCGTTCCAATGGCCACGGGATAAATCTTAATTTTTAGGTCCGCGACTATTTTAGCGGCTTCGATTGGAGACAATTGACCTGAATTACTGGCTCCATCGGTGACAAGAACGATAACCTTGCTGGTCGTTTTGGTTCCCGAATCTTCCTCATCACGCTTCAGCCTTTCAAGTCGATCTCCGGCCGCGATAATGGCGCTTCCGATTGCGGTTCCACTTTCGGTACGACTGTTCACCAATGCTAAATCCCTGAGGGTATGTTCAAGGATCTGGTGATCAAGAGTGATCGGAGCCACCGTATAGGGACGGGCGGCAAAACTGACGATGCCGATGCGATCATCAGGTCGGCGTTTGATAAATTCATTGATGATTTTTTTGGCAGCCTCGATTCGGCGCTCGGGCCGTCTCATTAATTCACCGGATTCAAAAAAATCGGCAGTCGACATGGAGTAGGAAACATCGAGCGCAATGAGGATGTCGATACCGCTGGCAGTGCGGGAGGTTCGGCTTTTCGCCTCCTGGGGGCGGGCCAGACCCACAATGGCAGGAACGAGCATCAGAGGAAGAATGAGGGGCGCAAATCGGAAAGGCTTGTCTTTGGATTTCCAGCCAAGGGTGCCCAGAACCCGGAGAGTCGGATAGAGAATCCAACCACGGGTTCCCTGGCGATAGCCCAGGAACATGAGACAGGGGATCGTGAGGAGGAGGAGTAACCACCAAGGCTCGGCCAGGATGTATTCGTTGAAGATCTTCATGTGGTCACCGTGCGGGCTGAATGAATCGTCTCGAGACACTGCCGTGAGCGGGCAACAAATTCGTGAGCTCTCACGGCGTCAATGGTCGAACGTGCATACTTAGCGTTGTTGAGATCGGTTAAAAGAGTTTCGGCTTCGCGAGGAAGATTGCTCTGGCGGGCCTTGAATTCTTCAACAGTTTCATAGAGAGCCGGTTCGGACATCGAATTGGCAAGATAAGCCCGGATGGCCAATGATGCGTGGGCGGCAATTTCGGCGAGAGGGCGGCTTGGGCACTCAGGTTCGAGAGATTTGAGCCGCTTCAGGGCCGAACCAAAAAAATCCTGCGTGGGCTTCTCAGGTGGAGAAACCGAAGGACGGTGCAGCAACTTGAAGAGCCCCCAGATTGCCAAAAGGAGAAGAAGGAGCCCACCCCCGATCGCCCACCAGATCCATTCGGGAGTGCCCGGAAGATAAGTCTCCGGGTCAGGAATGCCATGTTCAAGAGTCGGTTTTTTTTGGGTGTCCATGGTTATCGGCGGCGTTGGGCGCGGCGTTGGGCACGGCGTTGAAAGAGTTGGTGAAGGTCGGCAAGATAGTCGTCACGAGTGGAGATGTTCGCTGAATCGATCCCGTGTTTGTTAAAGAACGAGGCCAATCCTTCGCGATATCTTTTGGAGAGTTTGGCAAGACCCATCCGGGTATTATTGTTTGAAGTGTTTACTAGAACTTCATGTCCAGACTCCGGATCGCGAAGGTAGATTTTACCCACATCAGGAATTCTTTTTTCGAGAGGGTCGAGTAGCGGAAGGGCAATGACGTCATGTTGACGGGCGAGCGAGCCAAGAGATTTCTCAAATCCCCAGTCGATGAAATCTGAAATAAGAAAAACGAGCCCCTTTCGCTTGAGAGTTTGGAGAAGAAATTTGGAAGCTTCAGAAATCGACGTTCCTGGATCTGGAGGTTTCGCCGTAAGGATCTCGCGCACGGCACGAAGGATTGAGCGCCCGCCTTTCGCTGGAGGAAGATAGAGAACAGGCTCTTTCGCAAAAAGCAGGAGGCCGACTTTGTCTCCATTGTAGCGGGCGCTGAAGCCTAGAAGAGCGGCCACTTCAGCAGCACGTTCGCGCTTGCTCAGATAATCGCTTC
>Ga0308005_10000192_pt1 | contig 23387 bp, 23 predicted proteins | sample Neamet67_FD_203142 | JGI IMG/M metagenome (GOLD analysis project Ga0308005, IMG submission 203142) | Marine microbial communities from water near the shore, Antarctic Ocean - #67 | ecosystem: Environmental > Aquatic > Marine > Unclassified | place: Southern Ocean | collected 2014-06-07 | reverse complement strand
CTCGTCGGCAAAGCTGGCGAGCGCCATGCGCCGGGTGCCATTGAGTGCCGTCACGATACCTTCCGCTTCCTCCCGTGCCAGATCAATCCCCCGCTCATCCACCGGGCCCGCTGACATCGAAGCCGAGATGTCGACCACGACAAGGAGGTCCCGTCCATCGTCATCATCGACCCGAGGGCGGGACATCGCAAAAACAATCGCGGCCGCTGCGATCAGCATCAGGCTGAGCGAAAAGAGATCGCGAAGACGACGAAAAAGCGCCGAGGATTTCTTCTCTTCGAAAACCTTCTGCCAGAGAAAAAAGGCATTGGTCTGCTTTCGGCGAGATCGGACCTTGAGGAAGAAAACCGCCGCAATGGGAATGAGCGCGAGCAATCCCCATAGCAAACCGGGAGCGAGAAAGGTCATGCGACGAGTCCTCCTCTCCGTAAAATACCCTGCACGACATCCTCGAAGGGAATGTCATCAGTCGTCGAAGTATACCCGATTCCACGTCGGGCACATTCCTTTTTAAGAGTGGCATTCCACTCGGCCATAACTTCCTCGTATTTCTGAATTTCTTTTCGCGTGATCGTAATGCGTTCCTTTTGATGGGTCTCGACACAGTCGATCTCAACATCTCCCTTCCAATCACAGGTGAGATCGGATTTGACGTGCATCTGCAAACAGTAAACATCGTGACCAAGGCCGGAGAGACGCTTGAGACCGTCTTCGAAACCACCGGGGAAAAGGAAATCGGAAATCACGAGAACGACTCCCTTCTTGCGATGGCGAGCTTCAAATTCACGCACGCAGGCGGTAAAATCGGTATCATTCCCCAAAGTTTCCTGCGCTTCCAGTGCCCGCAAAAAGCTGAGAGCCTTAGCCTTGCCTCGCGTGGGATTTTGGATGGAGTGAAGTTTGTCGGCCATGCCATAGACGGTGAGTCGATCGAGGCAATTGAGGGCAATGTAGCCCATCGCTGCGACCAGCTTTTTGGCAGAGAGGAACTTGCTCCCCATCGAATGACTAGCGTCTGCTAAAATGTAGACGGTGGTATCTTCCTCGACCTCGAAGAGTTTGATCACAAGCTGATCGAAGCGGGCAAAAACCCGCCAATCGATGGCACGGTAATCGTCCCCTAACTGATACTCGGCGTAATCAGCAAAGGTAATGCCCGCTCCTTTGCGCTTACTTTTACGATCAGCTTGTAAAGTGCCGCCGAGAACGCGTCGTGCGAGAAGGTAGAGGCTTTCAAGCCGACAGATAAAGTCGGGATTGGTGAGTTCACCGGGTGAGTCAGACATAGTACGATTGGGGAAGGCCTGAAGAGCAACCTTCCTAATTAGTAGGCAGATTTGATTGCGGACTTGATGAGCTCGTCGGGCGAAATGCCCTCGACTTCACCTTCGAAGGAGAGGATGAGACGGTGACGCATCGCAGGAACGGCGACGGCATCGACATCTTCACGAGCGACATGGAAACGCCCGTCGAGAAGAGCACGGACCCGGGCGGCCGAGAGCATGGCCTGAGCGGCACGCGGAGAAGCTCCGTGGCGCACATATGTCTTCACTTTCGGAGGAGCCTTCTCATTTTTCGGATGAGTGTTCCGCACGACACGCACAAGGTGATCTTGAATCTCTGAAGCGATGGGAATCTCACGAAGGGTTTCACCCAGCTTGATGATTTCACCACCGTTGGCGACGGCTCCGATCTTGGGTTGCGAGTTGCCGCCAGTCCGGTTCAGGATCTCGACAAAGTCTTCGTGGTTTGGAAGTTCGATGGTGAGCTTAAAGAAGAAGCGGTCGAGCTGCGCTTCGGGAAGCGGATAGGTCCCATCGTTCTCAATCGGGTTCTGCGTGGCGAGCACGAAGAAGGGCAAACCAATAGGATGGGTCTCATTCGCCACCGTGACCCGCTTCTCCTGCATGGTCTCGAGGAGAGCCGCTTGGGTCTTGGGAGTGGCGCGGTTGATTTCGTCCGCCAGAAGGATGTTACAAAAAACAGGCCCGGGCTGGAACTTGAGCACGCGATGTCCCTCCGACTCCTGAAGAACCTGGGTTCCCACCACATCACTGGGAAGGAGGTCGGGGGTAAACTGAATTCTGCTGAACTTAAGGTCGAGCGCTTGCGCCATCGTGTTGACGAGAGCGGTCTTGCCCAACCCGGGCACACCTTCGAGCAACACGTGGCCACCGCAACAGACAGCGATGAGCACATTCTCGATAATGTCGTTCTGGCCGACAATAAACTTCCCGATCTCGTCGGTGATCTTCTGGAAGGTCGCGGAAAATTCCCCGGTCCTCGCTTCAATGGAATCGGTCATCATAAAATTCGTAGAGTGTCTTGGTCTTGGGATTATTTTTCTTCGCTCACTTCGTGAACACGTTCGAAGTATTCCTTCACGCCCATCTTGACGTCTTCGGGGACATCATCACGGCGCACAAAGGATTCCATTTGGCGTCGAAACTCCCGCGCCTTGGTCTCACCGGAACGCCCGGAAATTCCGGTTCCGCTATCCGCTTCTTCCACGGCAGTGATGGAGGGGCCGGCTCCCTTCTGTCCTTCGAGTGAGGCCACGTTCCCAACATTAGGAGCTTTATCCCGTGCCTTGCGCTTCGACCTATCAGTGCCGGCGCCAGGGGCAAGACCACCTGCCCCCTTCATTCGCATCTGTCCCTGGGAAAATCCAAGTGTCTGCGCCTGGCCATTGGCAAACCGCTGAGCTTTATTTAAACCCGCCCGAAGGTTGGCCAGTCGACGCTTCGCGAGATTCTTGCCATTCATGCGGCGGAGATTTTCGTTAAATTTCTTGAGGTTCTTATTGAAGTTTTTCTGAAACTTCATGCCCTTGTCCCAATCACTTTTTTGCCAATTCCCCTTGGCAATCTCACCCTGCAATCCCTTAGCATCTGCATCCATCGCATCCATGAGTTGCCCCATGTCTTTCCCGTTGCCCGGGACCATTTTCCCATTGGCATTGCCGAGTTTCTTTTCCTGACCAGCTCCCCGTTTACGGGCGGCATTTGCCATGCGCTTGGTCATCTCGCGGAGTTTCTTAAGTTCCTCTTTCTTTTTCTCGAGTTCCTTAGGATCCATCTTCTTCGGGTCTTTAAACTCGGCTGCTTTAGCAAACTTTTTGAGAACCTCTTCCGCGGCTTTAAATTCCTTCAATTGCAACTTTTTTCCCAACTGACGAGCCGTCGCCTGATCTGATTTGGCAAGCTCGGCTGCGGCAGCCTTCATCGCTTCCTCATCCTTGCGAGCCTCCATGTCCCCCATGGCCTCGGTCACCTTCTGTTCAAAGCGGGCCAGCTGGCGCATCGCCTCCTTTTGATCCTTGGTTCGCTTCAAACCCTTGACCCCTTTCTTAAGTTCTTCGGAATTAAAGACCTCCTTCTCGTCAGCACTCATCTTCTTGTTAAATTCCTCCACATACTGCTCAAGTTTAGTCTTAATTTCCTCGGACCGGCTCTCAGTGAGAGCTTCCTGGTCGAGACGTTTTTGGACGGCCTCACTATTGGGAAGAAAGCCCAGTAAAATGGCGGCAGCAGCGAGAATGCCTCCCACCGCAAGAGAGCGGGTCGGCAACTCCACCTTGAGATCTTTGGCTTTCTTTTCAGAGAGCAATTTCTCGGTCTGCTTCAGCTGAAGCTTGTAGACTTCGCTGTGCTTCCGCTCAAATTCCATCGCCGTTGCGAGCGAGTCTTTCAGGCCTAATTCCTTATCAGCAACCAAAGCACTCTCGCCCGAGTTGTAAAGCAGGGTCAACCAAACCCCGACCCCAAGCGCATGAGCATAAAAAGAGATGACCCACGCTCCACCCCAGGGGACTTCCATTCCGTTGATTCGATAGAGGCCGGCGTGTCCAAGGAGCACGATCCCGGTAACTAGGACAGCCCAACCTGCGACGCGCCACGCTAGGCCATAATTCAATCGACGGGTAACGTCATTGAGAAATTTTTGAATTCCTTCGTTTTTCATTTCACTGAGGTCGTAGGTTCGGCGGGGAGAACAGGTTCGCTGGGATTTGAAGATTCTGTTGTCTTGGCTGTCTCGCCTTCTTTACTTAGTTCATCAGGAGAGCTCTTCAACTTTTGCTCCGATTGAGCAGGCTTTTAGCAGCAGCTTCTTTCCATGTTTTGAGATCGTTGCCGAACCACTTTTGATCGGCCTCGGGCAGATGCTTGGGATCAACCCTTTGCCCGAATTTCCATGATTCTGATATACGGGGTTTTTGACCCAACACGCGAGCATGTAATGCGTCCGCCAAATGAACGACTCTTTGAGTTTTCTGAGTATGCGCGAGTTCGCGCGCTTCCGCATAGATTTTTTCCACCTCAGTCACCTTGCCTTCCCGCCAGCCCATCACACCGGCCTTCTCCATCAAAACCTCGGCCTTACGGGAGTGGTTCTCAGGCAAATTATCGATCACTTGGCATAACTCATCCCTGTTGACGACTCCGGCGTCCATGAAGCTTGAACGCCTATCCGCACAATAAACCTCGTCACTGACCATCTCTTGTAATCCCCAACGATCCTCCCCACCCAGAGATCCACCCTTGATTTCGTCATCCCGGGTGCCTCGATCAAAAACCATACGATGCCCCATTGTCTTTCTCTAAACCCACCCTATTGCAGCACAATCAGGGATACCGAAGTGTCACAACTCTGTGAAAAAATGGCCCGCGGCCGCCAATCTACGATCTGATCCAGCAGTATAAGGAAATCACCACCACTCCGATCAGATTCAAGACCAAGCCCTCACGAACCATTCTCGGCACCGTCAAATGCCCCGAACCAAAGACCACCGCATTTGGGGCCGTCGCCACCGGCAGCATAAAGGCACAGCTTGCGCTCAAGGCAGCAGGTAGCATCACCACTAATGGATCGATGTCATTCGAAAAAGCGACCGTCGCAAGAATCGGCATAATTAGAATCGTGCTCGCGGTATTGCTCGTGAGCTCGGTCAAAAACGTCATCAAAAGGCACACCGTGAGCACCAACGCCAACACCGGCAAAGATCCGACTCCGGACAAGGAGTCTGCAATTGAGGAACTTAGCCCCGAATCCTTGATTCCAGCTGCCAGACAAATCCCTCCGCTAAAAAGCAACAACACCCCCCATGGCATACCTTTGCAGGATTCCCAATCGAGTAGCCTTCCCCTTTCCCCTGGTTTGCCCGAGCCATCGGGAAGGAGGAACAGAAACAGAACCCCAACAAAAGCCACCGAAGCATCATTGGCTCCGGACAAACCCAGCCACGAACTCCATCCACCAAATGGCTCCACCCTCGTCATCCACGCCAGTGCGGTCAGAGCAAAGACGATCAAGGTTCTCCGCTCCGCAGGACGCCAGTCCCCCGCCTTGGGAAGATCCAAATCAATTTCCCCCTTCTGGTTCCGGCTCAGCCACAACCACATCAAAGGAAGCATGAGCACCACCACCGGCACCCCGTATCCCATCCATGTAGTGAAGGTCATCACCTTCCCTGTCGCCTCGCCATATTGCTCCATGAAAACCAGATTCGGCGGAGTCCCGATCGGGGACCCCAGCCCGCCAACACTCGCCGCATAAGCAATCGACATCATCAAGGGAGCCGCCAGCGGATTCACTCCGTCCTCCTCAGATCCACCATCCAAGATCGCTAGGGCAATCGGTAAAAGCATCAAGGTCGTTGCCGTGTTCGAAATCCACATACTCAAAACCGCCGCCGCCAGCATAAACCCCAGCATGAGCAATTTGGGCTTCATCTTGCCGTCACTCTTTTGTCCCCCGCAAAGCCGCACCATCCCAATCGCCAACCGTCGGTGCACCCCGCTTTTCTCCATCCCTTTCGATAGAAAGAACCCTCCCAGCAAAAGTAAAATCAGTGGATGACCGTAACTCTTTGCCACCGTCGTCTTGGCATCCAATACTCCCAGCAATGGTAACAGGGCAATCGGCACCAAGGATGCCGCCGGAATCGGAATCGCCTCGAACATCCACCACAAGGCCGTGAGCACCGTGATCCCCAAGGTGATCGCAGCCAACTGGTCCATCCCCTCTGCCGTGGCTGCCATTCCGGCCAAGACTCCCAACAAGGGAGCCAACCAACGCATCGCAATCTTCACTTGAGCCATCTCGATCCAGCCTAATTAAAAAACTGCCCTCTCCAAACCAAAAGTCCTGACAAGGGGCTACTTAGTTTTGGCAGGCCCTTTGGGAACCTCCAACTGCTGACCAGCCTTTTCCCATCCCAAAGTTCCACTCGCAAGATGAAGAACCTTTTCAAATCCCAACCGCTTCCAAACCTGAAGTGACGCCGAGCTGCGCCCGCCACTACGGCAATGCATCAAATAGGTTTTCTTACGATCCAATTTACCAAGCTTGGCCGCAAAGTTTTTGTCGTTCATGTTGATGTTGATTGCCCCCTTGATGTGCCCGGCGAAAAATTCTTTCGGCGTCCGGAGATCGACCACCACAATCTTGGGATCCTTCTTCAACTTCGCCGCCGCCTTTCCGGCCCCGATAGGAATCACATCACCACCCACAAATCCAACCAAGAGCAGGAACGAAACGAAAGAAGTAAAAGCAGTTTTCATTTGGTTCAAACTAGCACCTGGAGGCCTTCACAAAAGAGCAAAAAAATGGCCGAGACAGCCGATCGGGTCAGGCTCTGTAAAATTAAAGAACAAAAAAGGCGGAGCACCATTACGTGCTCCGCCCTTTGTAAAAGAAGTCTCTGAGAGACCCTAGTAGCGACCTCCGCCGCCACCACGTTCCTCACGCGGCCGGGCTTCATTCACCTTCAGGTTTCTACCACCGAGATCTTTGCCATCAGCTCCTTTAATAGCATCCTCCATGGCTGACTGTGAGTCCATCGTCACGAAGGCAAAGCCACGTGGACGACCGGTCTCGCGGTCCTCTGGAAGGTGAACGTCCGTCACCGAACCATACTGGGAGAAGAAGGACTCAAGGTCCTGCTTTGTCGAGTCAAACGACAGATTACCTACATACATTTTCATGATACTAAATGGCTCGTGTTGTTAAAATTCAGCCATTTGGACTGAAGATAGAACGAACCGAACTAATTCCGTAGCCTACTCTGACACGGCAAACCATAGTTTTCTCGAAAAAATGTAAATCTCCCTATTGCGCGAGATAGAATGAGACCCGAAAAAGAGAGCTATCGCTCCCCCTTGAAGAGGAGCCTCCTCCCTCTCGGTTAAGCCACCTCTGCATACTATCAAAGCAGATGCGCCCCCTCTGAAAAGCGCCTAGTTTGCATGCTGGCTTTAAAACTGCGCACAGTGTGGATCTCAAATGGCAAATGGACTTGAACAAAAATGAGGGCTTAGGATTTCTCCCAAGCCCTCAATAAAGAATGGAGCGGGTGAAGAGATTCGAACTCTCGACATCGACCTTGGCAAGGTCGCGCTCTACCACTGAGCTACACCCGCATTGCGAATCCCCGAAAGGTCAACGCTTGCGGGCACTCTTTGCCATCGTCAAAGACTTGCGACAAGAGTTTTTTCACAAGAATTTTCATCGTAGTAGATTTGTAAGAAACTTTAGATAGCTTAAAAAATACCGGTCTGGTTCCCCAAACCGCAATGTGCATGGAGTTTTAAATTTTTGCATCAAAATCGAAAGACAAGGTCCCCGACCAAGGGATTTTTTAAGATTTCAACTGCGTAACCCGGTGAATCCACACCAGATCGGTTCTTAGGAAGAATCTCTCTAGATTTTTTCTTCCTGACCTGCCGAGGGAGAACGAATCTCTGCAATCCCCAGTCGTTCGGGGAGTTAGCCATGCGTTGTATTCAGTGCGGAAATCATCAGGACAAGGTTGTCGACTCACGTTCTTCAAAAGACGCGACCTCGATTCGCCGACGTCGCGAGTGCCTGAATTGCGGTTCCCGCTTCACGACCTATGAACAGGTCGAACGCACCGAACTCCGCGTCATCAAGCGGGATGGCACTCGTGAAGTCATCAACCGCGAGAAGCTCTTCCGTGGTCTCGTGAAGGCCTGCGAAAAGCGGAAGGTTTCCATGGACGTCATCGGACGGGCGGTGGATGATATTCTCAGCGAACTCCACAAAGATCACCACAGCGAGGTCCCCTCCGCCAACATCGGAGCGAAGGTCATGGACAAACTCCACTCCATCGACCCCGTAGCCTACGTCCGCTATGTCTCGGTCTACCGTCAGTTTGACGACGTTGGGGAGTTCATCCGCGAAATTCAAGCTCTTGAAAAACGAGCAAGGCAGGATGCCATGCAACGAAAGCTCTTCAAGTAATCCGCATGATCTGCCTCGCTGGAAATCTCCCTGCTCTTCAAATCGGACACCAACAAGTGGCCGGTTACCAGACCGGGTGGATTGATGAATCACTCGTCCGGGCCGCAGAAGCCTGCAACCGGAAAGACTTTCCGTTTATCGACGATATACGCGACGGCATTCTCCACTACCTCGAAATCCGATGTCCGCTCCGAGTTTTTGCATTGGAAGACCTCTTTGAGCGCATGCGCAGCATGCTCCGAAAGATTGGCTGCGAAGCCATTGCCGAGCATTTAAAAGCTCTCGCCCCACCCGTCACCGTGTCACTCATTGGACCGGCTCGCGACGCCGGAAATGGCTACGAACTCGTCTTCTTTCGTCTTCTTTCCGAAGAAATCCAACTCCTAAGGGAGTCCGGCGCCGAAGAGATCCACTTTTGTAATCTCAAGGAATGCGTTGAGATCCTCAGCTGCGGCAAGGGAATGAGCAAAGCCTGCAAGCTACTCACCGATGAAATCACCGGCTTCCTCGAACGCTTCGACAAACAACCCATCGCCCAGGAACACAAACTTCACCTCACTCTCGACCAATGAGCAAGGAATCCACTCTCTTTGAAAAAATCATCGCCCACGAAATTCCTGCCGACATCGTCTATGAAGATGACCTCTGTCTCTGCTTCCGCGACATCTCCCCTCAGGCTCCCGTTCACCTTCTCCTTATCCCAAAGAAACCCCTCACCCGTATTGCTCTTGCGAAATCCGAAGATCAGGCACTTCTCGGACATCTCATGCTCAAAGTTGGTGAAATCGCGAGGCAGGAAGGCTACGCCGCAGACGGTTTCCGCGTCATCGTCAACAACGGGGCCGACGGTGGCGAAGCCGTTCCCCATCTCCATCTCCACCTCCTTGCCGGCCGCCAACTCCAATGGCCTCCCGGTTAGGCCCGGTTAGACTTCGCGCAAAGTGGCAACGCGACCTCGTGCCCAACCATTTCTTTCCTTGTAGACCGGCCATCGCGGCTGTTCTATTGTTGAAGTCCCAATGATTCGCAAACTGTCAGCTTCGACGTTCCTCGCGTTGATATCGGTCATTCTCATCTTCCAGCATCCTGCGCTGGGGATTTGCGAATGCTCCCGGGAATTCTACCTATCGGACTGCGCATGTTCCGCACCGGAAGAGGACCAGTGCACCTGCTGTCAGGCTGCCGAGTTTACGGGCCACCCCCGGTCGTCTCCCTGCCAGAACTGCTGTAAAAGAATAACCTGCGACCCCGGAGAGATCCTCTGGAATCCCCTCTCGGACCTTGATCCTTGGGAAGGCATTGAAATCACCTCTTTGGAGCTCCCCTGCTTTTTCAATCATCCTGTAAAACCCGACCAAGGTTTTGCCCGGTCATCCTCTCGACCTCCTCCGGATGGCCTCCCGCGCTTTCTCAGATTTGACGTAATCCGAAGGTGATCCCGCTCGACCGGTTTCTCCGGTCTTGAGCCCTTTCCCCATGGTGTGTCTCCAACGGCAATCACCATTTTCCTCAATACAACTTTTTAAAAACTCATGAAATTCAAAACGACTACCGCCCTGTTTTCAGCCCTTCTTCTTCATCAAGCTTTTGGATGAGACGGTTGAAAACTCACCACTCCGCCAGTTGGCGGAATGAATGATAATAACTCATCCCGTTTCAGCCTCTCGATCGATTACGCTCTTCGAATCAGCGACGATCTCTACCAAGGGTCCCATCAGGCCCCGAACCCGAACAAAGTCAAAACGATCTTCCACCGCTACAGCCTCACCGGGGCATACCGTGTGTCGGATGAATTCGTCCTTCAAGCAGCTGTCCCCATCCTTGATGGAACCTTTGAGGAAAACGGAATCGACAAGAGCACCATCTCCGGCCTGTCGGATATCTCGCTCCTCGGCACTTGGCGGCCTTCACAGATCCCCGAGTTTAATCTTAACCTCGGCTTCATTACACCGACTGGTGACGAAAGGAATCAACCACTCGTCGGAATTGCGGTGCCCTCGGTTTTTCAGCTCGGAACCGGGGCCTGGCAGGTTCTTTTGGGCGCGGGTTATTCCAGACAGGTCGGAGATTGGAATCTCTCGACCCAACTCGATGTTGGCCTCCCCCTTGAGACAAGCAGCCAAGGCTTCAAACCTGCTGAAAGCTACTTCCTGAGTCTCACTGCAGGCAAGACCATCGCAGATTCCGTGGCCTTCCGTTTCACGGTTCAGGGAAGCTACACCAACATGGATGAATACCGTGGAATGGAACTAGCCCACACCGGCTCGACCATGATTTCACTGCGCCCTTCGTTGGTTTGGCAAATCAACGAACGCCTGACCATGTCCGGATCGGTTGATGTTCCGGTCTACTGGGACGTCAATGAAACCGGAATCGCAGCCGGTCCCATCTGGAGAATTGGCCTTAGCACCAGCTTCTAAAAGCCAACCACTTACTCATGGGGGTGGAGCTCACGATACTGAATAGCTTCCACTCCCAGCGCGGCCGCGGTTCCAAGGATCATTTCCTCGGTCGCGGTCCTTGGGACTTGGCCGACCGGCTTGGTGAGGCCTCGAATCAAACGTCCATAACTGGACGCCCCTCCGATATGGCGAAGGAGTTTTAAAGAGATATGCGCTGCATCGAGTGATGGAAATACCAGCACATCAGCCGGCTCCTTCCTCGCCATATTCGGAACCTTGATTTTGGCAGCCTCGCGATCAACTGCCACATCAGCCTGAATCTCTCCATCGATCTCACAGGCATCAACCGAAACTTTTTCCCGGGCAGATGCTGCCGCCGCACTCATTTTTAATGCCGCCTTGGTCGGTGAACTTCCCAGATTGGAGTGACTTAAAAGAGCAACGCGAACACGGCGGCCCAAATGGTGATGGGCAAGCATTCCGGTTTCCGACGCAATGCTCGCGAGATCCTCGACCCGTGGCTCGGGAATAAGCCCCGTATCCGCAAGAAACAACACCCCGTCCCTGCCAAAATTGGGCAAAGTCTCAGAAGTCAAAACCGTCACCGCAAAAACCCTCGGCACATTCGTGTCCGGTTTGATCAAATGAAGGAGCGGGCGAAAGACACCGGCGGGGTCGGAAAGATTCCCCCCCAAACAAGCATCCGCCTGACCGTATTGAACCATCATGGCCGCGAAGTAATGGGGCTTTGCAATCACCTCTTCCACATCCAGCCCGCGAAGACCGCGATACCTCTCAATTCGATCCAAACGCCTGCAGAAAAGCTGAAAATCAGACGACTTTACCGGATCAATCACCCTCACAAATTCCATCGAAAGCCCCAGGTCCTTTCCCATCGCGAAAATCTTTTCGCGATTCCCCAGCAGGATGGGCACTCCTAGCTCGAGTTCGACAAATTTAGCAGCAACCCGGAGAATACGCTCGTCCTCTCCCTCGGGGAAAACGATCCGTTTCGGATGACGCTTGAGTTGGTCAAAGAGCGGCTGGGTGAAGGAATTGGGCTCGAGAAAATGAGACATGACGGGTGAGGCTTTGCGGCCGGCCGAAATTCTAGTAAGAGATTCTTGTAGCGACAACGCCAAAGCCACGATGCTTGCAGATTATCACACCCACACCCCGCTTTGTCTTCATGCCAAAGGCAATCCCGAAGATTACATCGACCAAGCCATCGCCGCGGGGCTTTCCGAGTATGGAATTTCTGATCACGCCCCCCAGTCGCCCGAACCCTTTGACGACTGGCGGATGCTGGAGGAGCACCTTCCCGAATATCTGGATTGGATCGCCCGTGCTCGGCACCATGCTGGGGGACGACTCGAAGTCCGGGCGGGACTCGAGTGTGACTGGCTCCCAGATTGCCACGAATGGGTCGAACACCTCGCAAAAATCTACGAATGGGACTACCTTATCGGCTCTGTTCACTACCTTGGAGATAAATGGGACTTCGACAACCCCAAGTGGCTCGGCCGCTGGGTGGAAACCGATGTTGATGAAATTTGGACGGCCTATTGGAAGGAATACACCGCCATGGCACGTTCCGGACTCTTTGATTTTCTCGGCCATCCCGATCTGATCAAAAAATTTGCTTATACTCCGGAAGGCGACCTCAGGCGTTTCTATGATCCTGTCATCGAGGCTGTCGAAGATTCCGGCGTCGCCATCGAACTCAACACCGCCGGCTTTCACAAACCTTGCGCCGAACAGTATCCCTCTGCCGAATTCCTCAAACTCGCCGCCGAAGCCAAGATACCCATCACTCTTTCTTCGGATGCCCATGCTCCGGCCGAAGTCGCACGGGACTTTGACAAAGGCCTCGAATTAATCAAAGCGGCCGGCTTCACCCACCTGAGCCGCTTTGAAAAACGCGCTCGATCCCAGGTCCTAATCCCGCGATAGCGGCTGAAACCCCGATCGTGCAAAACACATGGACAGGTAGGCTCAACGAAAAATCTTGGAGCAGTGACCAAAGTTTGAAACATCCCTTGGTCTGCTCATATTCATACTTCCTCCTCCAAGGGGCCACGGGCATTTTGGCGAGCAATTGGACCCACTGCCGTGGACGGGGACTTTAGTTGGGGAGATTTCTCCCAATTTGGGTATTGCTCCAGATTTGTGACGCTGGCTTAGAGATTTTCCTTCGCTCTTCTTTTTTCAACCTCGTCATTTCCCTCCTCAATTAAGGCTCCGAAAAGGGAAGCGAAGAAGAAGGCTGCCATCATTCTCATATTGACAGAAAGTGTCAGTCCCATCCTCCGAGTCAAGTGACCGCTCCTTGCGGAGGTGGGATTGACCTAAAGCGGGGATTCCTCTTAGCTGCGCCCGTGCGCGCAATTTTGCTCCTGTCTTCTCTCTTCCTTGCCGCTTGCAGGGACAAGCCGGCGAACGGAGCAGCCAGCGAGCCAAAGCCGGAAGCCAGGATTTCCTATTCGACCCAAATCCGCCCCCTCTTGATTGACACCTGTGTCTCCTGTCATGGAGACCTCCCCCTTCACAATCCCGATGGATGGGATTTGCTTCACCAACACGAGGAGAAAAACACGGTGGAGGTCCCAGGCCAGATTCAAAAGTGGATCGATCAGGGACGGGAGGCAGATCCTCACTGGGCCGGACAACCTTTGCGCAAAGTTCCCGGTAATTCCGTGGATGATTTTGTCATCGCGCACAAGAACGCGCCCGAAATCATCCGCGAGATTCCGCAAGGCATGTTCACCGCCCCGGTCCACGACCTCATTGCAGGCGACCTCATGCCGGAAAGAGATCGGGCCATTTCGACAGGATATCTTAGGCAGGGAGGTGACACCCCCGAATGGCGGGTGGAAAAGGTGGCCCGCGAGTTTTTGGGAGTCCGAATAAGCTGTGCCAAGTGTCACGACCACCCGACGGAACACTGGTCAAACGACCGCTACCAAAGCCTCGCTAAGCTTTTCACGACTCCTTTCGATTCGATTCCCAACGCCCTCCCCCCGCTCCATGTCAAAATCTCCGATGAGACTGCCGCGAAAATCTCCGCAATCGAAAAAGCAATCGAAGAATCCTCCAAACCTTCCCCGGCAGAAGAGAAAGAGTATCTCAACTGGCTCGCTTTGGACCAGAGTGTGCCTTCTCTGCCTGGTCTCATAGCCGCCTATTCCTTCGATGAACGCCAACTCACGAATCTCGCTCCCCTGAGTGATGTCAAAGCGGGAGCCAACAACCTGATTACCGAAGGCGGAGCACATGGATTGGGAGTGCAGTTCGATGGAACCAACCAACTTGTCCTCTCCGAGCTACCGATTGGAACCGAGCTGGATCGTTTCACCATCTCGGTTTGGATCAAGCTCTCTCGGGAAGCCCTATCCGACACCCCGATCGTTACCATTGGATCGAGAGAGCGAGGCTTCGAATTCCGGATCGTCAACGGCAGACTTCAATCCCGCTGGAGTCAAACCTGGCCGCAGCATGCGATCGCAACCACCTCTAATACCCCCCTCATTGCTCCGAATCGTTGGAGTCATGTCGCAATCACCTACGACGGCTCCAGAAACGCCAGGGGCATGAACCTTTATCTCAATGGAAGACCTGTCGAGGCAAACGCCGCTTCCACCAAACTTTTAAAATCCGTTCTCCCTCCCGGAGAAGCCATGATCATTTCGGGAAAGGAGCTCACCGTGGATGAACTCCAAATCTATCGCGAAACTCTCACCCCGATCGGTGTTCGCCAAATCTTCGATGGCCGCAGCCTGACGCAAGCCTATGAAGCAGGCGAGGACCTCCGCGATTTCTATCAGAGGCATTTCTCAAAAGGCGAGGAGTCCCGTCGCAAGCAGGTCCGTTCCCTTGTTGAAGAGCTCCTTGAATTCGAGGATGGCCTTGACGTCTTCCTCGCAATGCAAAGCAACCCCGACCGTAATCTCGCGAGTGATTCTCAAGAGCCCAAAGATCGGCTCGAGTTTGCCCTAGATCTGAACCAAAATCTCCTCGCCCGCTCCCTAGCCAACGAAGTCTGGCGGCGGCACTTTGGCACACCATTGGCTCACAGCCTGGGATTCAGCGATCCACTCCCCAGCCATCCGGACTTACTGGAATGGCTTGCAGGCGAGTTGAAGCGCAATGACTTCAAGGTCATGAAGCTTGACGCACTGATCCGGGATTCAGGAACGTGGAAACGAGAGTGGTCTGGCTTGGATCATAAGGCGGCGACTTGTCCGCGCGAGACTCAATGATCACTTAATAATCCCCGCCAACCGTCCCGCGCGGGTGGCGGCGACCAAGTCGCGAAGGACGTGCAAGCCCTCCCGCTTCACCGCGTCGACTCCGCTGGGCCATTTGAGAGTCTTTTCCAGATCGGCAACTTCATCAGCCGCCTGGCGGATATGGTCATCCGAACGATCCTCTCCATCAAAAAGCGGGAGTAATTCAGCATCCAGATCATCGAGCGTGAGGCGAAAGATCTTAAAGGTCTTTCTATCTTCATCCTCCATGGCGGCATACCGTTCCTCTCTTTCGGCAGTGCGTATTTTGCGACGAACTTCATTCTCTTTCAATTCGGACATTCGAACTTCGCGGTTGAGTGAGACACTGTTTTTCTGAACTTCGTCCTTAGCCCGGCTGATGTCTTCGAGGAGATATTTGAAATACGGATCTTGGTTCACCCGTTTGCCGCTCTTGTCTTGCAAGTGAGTGATAAAAAGATGCTGACGGTCTCGGGGTTTGAAGCCTGAGCTCCTGCGGATGACATCATGGGGAAGCGCATATTTCTTATACCCTTCGCCCATTTCATAGGCGTCGCTCAGGGAGGGCAATATGAGATCGGGCGTAACCCCCTTGATTTGCACCGAGCTCCCTGTCACCCGGTAGTATTTTTGGAAAGTCAACTTGAGCCATCCGGCACGCATCCGATCCGAAATAATGGGCATGAATTCGGAAATATTCAGTGTCTTTTGGACCGTTCCTTTTCCGTAAGTCGTCGATGATCCCACAATCACAGCCCGATTGTAGTCTTGCAAAGCCCCGGCCAGAATTTCGGTTGCTGAGGCACTCCCCTTGTTTGTCAGTAGGACAAGCGGATCGTCATAAAGCGGCTTGCGGTGGAATGAATTGAGCGCTCCGATTTGCCCGCTGATTCCCTTAACCTGAACAATGGGTCCCCGGTGAATGAAGAATCCCGTCAGCCTCTGCACTTCGGGGAGTGATCCCCCGGTGTTGTCCCGGAGGTCTAGGGCAATCCCGTCAACTTCCTCTTTATTCAGGCGCTTCAAAATCCTCTCCACATCCACCGACACCCGGTGGCCGTTGTTATCGAAATCGAAGTAAAATGACGGAATCCTAATGACCGCCAGTTTGGTAAGCTTCTCACCGACGCCATATTCGTAGATCTTGGCGGTGGATAGGTCGTCCTTCATCGTCACGACGCCCCGAGGAATGGCGATCTCAATCGTTTGATCCTTTCCGTCGATCTTTCGTTTCAGGCGGATTCCGACGAGTTCTCCCTCTTGACCCAGGATATGCTCGATCACTTTCTCGATGGGCTTGAACATGATGTCAAACCACTGCCCGTCGTTGCCACGAGACACCGCAATGACCCGGTCACCCAGTTGTAGCTCGCCTTGACTGTCTGCGGGTCCGCCGTTGACGATTCCATGAATTTCGGTCTCTCCGTTATCATTCATGGAAAGTCGGGCACCAATCCCAACAAGTTCATTGCTCACATCGATTTTGAACTGCTCCATCTCATTGGCACTGAGATACTCGCTATGAGGGTCGTATGAAGTCGTGACGGCACTAAAGAAGTAATCAGCAATATCCTCTTCGGTCGTTTTTTCGAGTGTTCTTAAAAGACGGTTATAACGGAGGCCTACTTTTTCCTCCGGGGATCGTTCCTTACGGAAAGGGTCGGGCTTTCCTGCTTCGGTTGCCCGGGCACGAAGCCTTTCGCGACGCACGAACTCACTGAGAAGCGTGTCTTCAAGTTTTTCGCGCCAGACCTTTTGGAGTGCCACCGCATCGGCGGGCCACCCGGCTTGTGCGCGATCCCGTTTGGTCGAACGATCACGGGTGAAATCAAATTCATTTTTCTCCAGCAGCTCATGAGCATAGGCCACCTGGGCTGTCACCCGGCTTTTGTAGATTTCAAAAATCCCCTCTACAATCGGCATCACCGACTTGGTGCTGATGTGGTTATGGAGGTTTCGCTCATGCTGACGTTTGAAGTCCGCCACTTCGGTCGTAAGGAAGTAGGTTTTCTCTCCGTCGAGAGTGCTCAGGTAGCGCTCCAGAAAACGAGCGCTGAGATTTTCGTTAAAGGGAAGCCGCGCGTAATGGCCATTTTGCATCATCCGGACCACCTCACGACCGACCAGTTCAAACTCGGCTGCCGGACTTGGGGTCGTGGAAAGAAAGCCCAGACTAATTGCAGCGGCGGAGACGAAGCGGGAAAATTTAATCATGGGAGACTTTCTCGGTGGCCGAAATCAACTGGTCAATATTCCCCTTAAAAGGAAGGGCTGCTGTCGACGTCACTCACAGCAGGAAGGAAGCGCCGCTGACTGCGTCATCTTTCTCACTTTGTGAAATGACATCCCCACCCAATACGTTCAGTATCCAAGCCATCTTAGCATTTATGTTCGACCATCTTTCCTCAGCACTTCGACACCAAGGGGGGCTTTCCCGCCGCCTTTTCCTTTCTTATGCGGCCTCTCTCTCGACCATTCCCTTGCTGGGCCAGACCGCGGGAAGCGCCAAAAAAATCGCATTTTCGACCGATCCCTTCACCATGGGTGTCGCTTCCGGAGATCCCGACCACGAAAGTGTCATCCTGTGGACGCGCCTCGCTCCCAAGCCACTTGAACCAGGCGGCGGGATGCCCAAACACCCTGTAGAGGTAAATTGGGAAATCGCTAAAGACGACGCCTTCAAAAAGGTCGTCGGCTCGGGAAAAGTCAAGGCCACCCCTGCTCTCGGGTTTTCCGTTCACATCGAAGCCAAGGGACTCAAAGCCGATCATTGCTACTATTATCGTTTCCGTTCGGGAGATGCCGGTAGCCCCATTGGTCGGACCCGGACCATGCCCCTACCCGATGCCAACCCAGAAAAGCTCCGCTTTGCCGTGACCTCCTGCCAGCATTGGGAGCAGGGTCTATTCACCGCCTATCAGCAAATGGCAAAAGACCAGCCCGACTTTGTTTTCCACCTCGGCGACTACATCTACGAATACGCCGCTGGCAAAGGGGGGAATGTCCGACACCATATCGGGGTGGAAATCGAGTCGCTCGACGACTACCGCGTCCGCTACTGCCAATATCGCACCGACAAAGATCTCCAGGCGATGCACGCAGCATGTCCATGGTTCCTGACCTGGGATGATCACGAAGTTGACAATAACTACGCCAACGACATTTCCGAGCAAAGTGGTGTCACTCCCGCCCAACTCCTTCTTCGCCGGGCCAATGCCTATCAAGCCTACTACGAAATGATGCCTCTGCGGCCAACTTCCCTCCCCCAAGGGCCCCATCTGCAACTCTACCGAAGAGGCTCCTTTGGAAAACTCGCCGAATTCTTCGTCCTCGACACCCGGCAATATCGGACCAATCAGCCAAATAACGACGGTCGTGCCCCTCTCAATGAAGCCGCTTTGAATCCTCGCAATACCCTGCTCGGAGAAGCCCAGCGCAAGTGGCTTTTTGAATCGCTCAAAAAATCCCCCGGAACCTGGAACATCCTCGCCCAACAAGTCATGATGGCCTTGGTGGACAGGAAGACAAAAGGCGACACCGCCGCCTACTCCATGGATCAATGGCCCGGCTACGCCGCCGAGCGCCAAAAACTCCTCGAACACATCCGCGACCACAAAGTCTCCAACGCCGTCGTTCTCACCGGAGACATTCACTCCAATTGGGCCAATGAACTCCGGGTCGATGATCGCAAAGCCGAACTCCCCACCGTCGCCACCGAATTTGTAACCACGTCACTCTCCAGTGGCGGCAACGGCAGTCCCAACGTCAACTCCCTGGACATCCTCCAGGGCCGTAATCCCTGCAATAAATTCCACAATCGGGAACGCGGCTATATCATGTGCGACGTCACCCCGGAGACCTACACCGCAGACTACAAGGTCATCAACGAAGTCCAAAAAACAGGTGGCGTGACCACTTCAAGGGCGAAGTTCGTCGTCGAAGCTGGAAAACCACTGATCCAAAAGATTTAGCAGGCAAATCGAGAAGTAATCGTTTTTTTTCACGCCAAAGAAGTCGAGGGAATTGAGATGAACCCAATTGCAGAGGACGTCTGGAATTTCATCAGGCGAAATCTCCCCGTGAAAAGCTAGCATGCTCCCTCAAGCCCTCGGCCCAGATCCCCTTGCTCCACGGTCACGGCCCACAAATTTTCCCGAAAATGCAGGCTTGACCCTTCCCCGCCACCCTCCTAGTTTCCCGCTTCCCGCTGGACCTAGGGGGATCTTATCATGGAAAAACATACTCGCGGCATTGAAGTCAAAAGTGGAGAGAGCGTCGACCGCGCCCTCAAGCGCTTGAAAACCAAGCTCGATACCGAAGGCATTCTCGAAGAAATGCGCCGCCGCCGTGCCCACGAAAGCACCGTCACCCGCGCCATCCGCAAGGCCCGCACCGCGCCCAAGCGCAACAAAGTCCGTTGGAGATTCCAAAGCGAAGGGCAAGTCGCTACCGCTGAGGCAGCTGCCGCTGCAAGAAAAGCCGGATCGCACTCCTAAGAAACTCAAAAAGGGTCCAACTAAACTATCGCCTCGCAGGATTTTTCCTCCGGGGCGCTTTTTTGTCGCAAATTTTCTCAATTTTTATGCAAAAACTCCGCTTGCGGGCCTCATTTTGTGAGCTAATCTGACCTCGTTATGAACGCAAATATTAGATTCGGCATTATGTGTGCCTTTGGAGCAATGACCCCGGCCGCTTTCGCGGCCCCGGCATCTGCTGAAGAGGTTACCGCATCGACCATCCAGGGATACAACGTATCCTTCTCCGGTGGTGGGTGAGGCGCTGCTAAAAAAGCCCGTGTGGCTTTGACGAAAATTAAAGGCGTGGACAAAGTGATGCTCTCGGGCATGACCGCATTCGTGACCACCAAGGGAGATGACACCAAAATCACTCGTAGCACGGTCCGTAAGGCCTTCGAACGCTCCGGCCTAAAGGTTGAGCGAGTTGGCAAAAAGGATATCCCTGCACCCAAGGAAGCCTACATGCTCGCTATCACAGGCGGCACATGAGCACAGACTAACGAGAGATTGCGTGCCGATCTCGAAAAGTTAGACGAAGTGAGTGCTGCCTTCGTGAACAGTGGCCAAATTACCCTTCTCATGACTTCTGCCGACTCCTTCGACGAGGAGAAGATTGGTAAAATGACCAAGAAACGTAAGTCCGTCATCAAGACGTCTACCAAAGTGGGCAGTCCCCTCTAAGGTTACTTCCCCCCTAGTCATCAAAACCGAGAAACCCGGTGCCGTCTCTGACGGTTCCGGGTTTTTCATTTTGCAATCGTTCTAACCTTTTAGCGTTCCGCCAGAAACAAGGTATGCGTGGACCTCTTTGCCTGAGGATACGCCTTCGCGGGAATCGCCTCCACTCTCGAAAAAACCTTTCGAAGTAACTTCACAAATCCAGAATCCTCGTGGGCCGACCAATAGACTACCCTTCCTTTCGGCCTTAAAGCCGATTTCGCGATTTCGAGACCCCGCCGCTGATAGAGCCGCCCATTCCCCTTCTGCACCAGCGGGTCCGGGCTGTTGTCGACATCGAGAAGGATCGCATCATATCGATCGCCTGACTGCATGATCTTAAAAACGTCCTTCATGATCACCTCCACTCTAGGGTCATCCAACAAGGCCCCATTCACAGGACCCAGGTGCTCCCGGTTCCAGTCAACAATCACCTGCAATAACTCCGCCACCTCGACTTTCGAATCTGCTGTCACCAACTCCAAAACCCGCCGCAGCGTATATCCAAACCCCAATCCCCCAATCAGAACCCGCTGCTTCCGCACCTCTCCCCCGCATCCCAACTCCGCCATCGTCTGTTCCGATGACGAGGCCGTTGTGCTCATCAAAGGCACCCCGCCAATCTTAAGAAAGTAGTCACCGTCATGCTCCTGAAGAAGAAGGGTTTCCCCATCAGGAGAAAGACTTGTCGCAAGATTAGTCGTCGGCTTCACAGGACGTAGAGTAGTATTCCATCGACACATTGAAAGGCTTTCGAAAGACTAGCGGTAAGCACTCACCACACGCTTCATGAATAAGAAACGGATCATCTTTATCGTTTTCGTCCTTCTTCTCCTCCTGCATCAGGATTTTTGGAACTGGGACAATGCAAACCTCGTCTTCGGCTTCATGCCGGTCGGACTCTTTTACCATGCCTGCTACTCGCTCGTCGCCGCTCTTTTCTGGGGTATCGTCATAAAAGTCGCCTGGCCCACCGAGCTCGAAGAATGGGCCGAAGGTACAGCTGATCCCCAGGAAGGAGGGACCGAATGAGCACCGTGATTGTCATCGCCATTTACCTTGGCCTCCTCCTGAGTCTCGCCCTCTTTTCCAAGAGACTCTTCCGCGGCACCTCAAAAGATTACTTCGTCGCCAGCCACTCAATCGGCCCCTTCATGCTTCTCATGTCGGTCTTTGGAACCACCATGACCGCTTTCGCTCTCGTCGGTTCCACCGGCAAGGCCTTCGGTGCCGGGATCGGAACTTACGGCCTCATGGCCTCCTCTTCGGGTCTCATTCACGCCGCTTGTTTCCTTCTCATCGGAATCAAGCTCTGGGCCATCGGAAAGCGCTACGGCTACGTTACCCAGATCCAATACTTCCGCGCCCGCTTTGATTCCAAAGCATTCGGCTACCTCCTCTTCCCCATCCTTGTCCTCCTCGTCATCCCCTACCTCCTCATCGGGATCATCGGCGCAGCCAAAACCATCGAAGGTGTCACCAAAGCAAAAGGGCCCATCCCCGGCGTCTTTCCCGAATGGACCTCCAACGGAGCCATTCCACCCTGGTTCACCGGACTCGTCATTTGCATCGTCGTCCTCACCTACATCTTTGCCGGGGGATCCCGCGCCGCCGCTTGGGCCAACACTTTCCAAACCATCGTCTTCATGGTCATGGGAGTCCTCGCCTTCTACCTCATCTCCGACCGACTCGGCGGCGTCTCTGCTGCCATTGAACAAGCCAAAGACACCCACAAAGTCAGAACCGTCGATGGACACGCCGGAGTGTCGCAACTGACCTTTTTAACCTACATGTTCATTCCCCTCAGCGTAGGAATGTTCCCCCACCTCTTCCAGCACTGGCTCACCGCGAAAAGCGCCAAAAGTTTCAAGCTCACCGTCGTCGCCCACCCCATCTGCATCATGATCGTTTGGGTCCCTTGCGTCCTCATCGGAATTTGGGCCACCGGTCAAATTCCCGCTGGCACCAACCCCTCCGCCATCCTCGCCATCATGGTGGGGAAACTTGTCGCAGACCCCATCATCGTTGGGCTTGTGACTGCCGGTATCCTTGCCGCCATCATGTCCTCGCTCGATTCCCAATTCCTCTGCCTCGGCACCATGTTTACCAACGACATCGTCCTACACGATGCTAAGAAGACCTACACCGATAAACAAACCCTGTTCATGGCGAGAGGGTTCATCGTGGCCATCGTGACTGTGATCTACCTCATCTCGCTCCTTCTTCTCCAACAAGAAAAGCAATTTATCTTCTCACTCGCCGTCTGGAGCTTCTCTGGTTTTGCCGCCCTGACCCCGCTCGTCTTCGCCGCACTCTATTGGAAACGCGCTACCAAGGTCGGCGCCTACGCCTGTGTCATCGCCGTCTTCGGCAGCTGGGTCACCTTCTTTGCCATGTCCGGCTTCGGAGGCGAATTCTTCGTCTTCGGCGGAGTCACCCCCGCTGCCATCATGTGGTTCATCGGAGCCGGAGCCATGATCATTGGCTCGCTGGTCTCCCAACCACCGAGCGAAAAGGTCATCGCCAAGTTCTTTTAAGAAGTCTTCTTCTTTGGCCGAAACGATTATTCCATATCCATCAACCCAGCGTATCGCGCTGGGTTTTTCGCGCACAAGTGATTCATTCACAGATAACAACGAACAATCGATTGGTTTGCCCGAGTCCATCACCTCACCTAAAAGAAAATGAATAGATCCTGATATATTTCCAAAACCATCTCATGAGTCCCTTATCCGGAATCGGTTGATCCTTGATCGCTTAGGCTGCATAGACGAGGCCGGTATGATTAAGCTTAGAAAAGGCAACGCACCGACTATCGCGAAGGGGCCATACGCCGGTGAGATCGTAACTGGTGATCACATCATTCCACGCTCTATTTATCCTGAGCTTGATAACGCCCTCTACAACCTTGAGATGATGCCGCTAACGCTCAACCAGAGGAAGAGCGCAAAGATCGGACAGACGCAAATCGACTTAGCCAAACGATGGAATCAGGATGGATTGCTCAGTGATGCGGGGTTAGGGGCCGTCTTGAGGACCAGCAGTAAAAGCCGCTGAGTTTTGGAGTTTCCCCTGCCTCCGAGCATGTGGTAGGGCAAGCGCATCATGAAACCGCTCCAAGCCCTTCTGGCGCTCTTTGCCTGTGCATTCCTGCCTCTCTACGCTGCCAGTTTAGATGACCTGACTTACACCACGACCGACGGAAAAGTCACCATCACCGA
>Ga0308005_10000189_pt1 | contig 23431 bp, 13 predicted proteins | sample Neamet67_FD_203142 | JGI IMG/M metagenome (GOLD analysis project Ga0308005, IMG submission 203142) | Marine microbial communities from water near the shore, Antarctic Ocean - #67 | ecosystem: Environmental > Aquatic > Marine > Unclassified | place: Southern Ocean | collected 2014-06-07 | reverse complement strand
CACCAACCGAAGTGATCCCCCGATCAAAAATTTCCAGAGGCATCCCGCGGGTCAGCCCGCCGATCACAGTGCGAATCTGGGACATCGCCGCATGGATCTTGCTCATGTTCATCCGCACGAGCGTATGGGGAAGACGCGTCAGCGCAGAAAGTGATTCAACGTAGTCATCCGGTCCCTGGGTGGAATCACCACAAGGCAAATCGGCATTCATGAACAACTCGGCCGCCGCCTCGCAATAATCCGCCAGCGTCTCGGCCGGGATGGCATCAAGCGCCGCCTTCGATTCGTGAATGCGCAGAAGGTCGCGGCGAATCAATCCCGGGTTTGCGGTGTGCGTCACGAGAGAGTCATTGAGCTCAACAAGATCGGCTGACTGGTAGGTTTCACCGAGACGAAGAATAGAAATTTGCATGGCTAATGAGAAGTGATTCGTTTGGAAGATGGTTTTGAAATCCTAGTAGACTCCTTCAATGACAGCTTTGGTGCCGCTCTGGAACGGTCGAACGTCGCCAACACCATCCCACGGGAACTCGTCGCATTCAGGGCGGCGAATCGCTTCATCGCGCTCCAGAAAACGTGGGACAAAGAACTCCTTCGTCATCGTGGTCAGCTCAACCCGTCCGTATTCTCCGTAATCGACAACCTTTGTCGAATCCTTCGGATCAACCACTCTCAAAATTGCACGCGGTTGCGGCGCATAGTAGGTGAGCGAATATTCACCCGCCTCCCGCTTCTTCGAGATGGCCAAACCCATCAATGTGTTTCCATAGGTCGGAGCGTAGTTGATTTTCCCTTCAAGCACCTCTTCTTGGATGAATTTCACATACTGGGGAGTCATTGTCGTGCCGCCCGCAAAAACGCCGCGAATCCCGGCATCCGCCAGCGACATCCGCAAAGAAAGACTCTCGAGCAATCGCGGCGTCGTAAAGATGCACTTAATGTCGCGATGACGAATAATGGTTACCGCCTGATCAATCACGTGCTCCTGATAAGCCTTCGCCATTTTCATTTCACCCATCCCGATCAGTCGCTTCACCCAACGGGGATCAAGATCGATAAAGTAACACGCTCCACCGCGGATATTTGCGAGGTGCTCGATCGCCATACGGAGGCGTCGGGGGCCGGTTGGGCCAACCATCAGCCAGTTCGCGCCCTGGGGGAAAAAGTCCGGGCCGTAGTGCTCGGAGAACTCGGTGTAGTCGGTCTTGTAGTCCTCCCACCCGATCCGCTGCTTGGGCATTCCAGTTGTTCCCCCGGTTTCAAACACATTATAAGGACGACCTTCATAAGCCTTCGGGATGAACTTTGCCGGATCCTCTTTTCTCAGGACTTCGTCGTCGAAATTGTCAAAGTGCAGCATGTCCGCAAAACACCGGACCTTCTCACGAGGATCCCAGCCAGCACTTTTGGCCCAATCAAGCCAATAGGGACATCCGGTTTCAGGCGAGAAATGCCAATTGATCAATTCCCGGGTTTGGGAATCAACTTGGGCGTGGGCTTCGTCAACGGTCAGCGAGGAACTCATAATCTGTGGGCTTCAAAATGCCTGCCCAAAGAAGTAGCCTAACCGTCAATACTCGCAAGAAGGAGTTTCTGAATCTCACCTGAAAATCCTCAACAGACACTTTCGGCAGGCGCCTGCACAATCGGTCTCAATCGCGACATGGGACCACGCCCCACTAGGCGCCTCGGCCTTTTAGCCCTCCATTGGATCCAACTCGAACAGGCTCAAGATTCACTCCACGAACCTGAAATGATACCCTAAGCTGGGTCTTACAAAAAACACCTGGCTCCTCCAACTGAGAAGACGTTGATTTAAGCACTCCCTTGCAATTGGGGCATTCGATCCAAACGATCATACACTCGGAATTCTATCCCATCCCAATTCCTCTTCAGGTGACCGGAGGTGCCCTTCAAAACATTTAATTAAGAGGGCTTAATTAAATGCTCCGCGATTCCAAACGCCCAAGTAATTATTGAAAGGCGTCTTCCCCCAAAATGGCCACTCCTCGACTTCGAATCCCTTTTTCTCCAAGGCCCCCCGACCACGTCACAAAAAATCGGAAGTTCTTTTCCTTCAAACCGCTCCGAATCACCAGTTTTTCCCGGGGGACACTCTCACCATCAAAGCCACCATTCAGGGTCGCATGAGCCCCCTCACCAAGTCTTCGACGGCGACACAACACCTTGCCACCGCCATGCTGAGTGGCACCGCGCCATCAGCTTAGAAAGCTGACCTACTCCATCGAGGGCAAGAGAGGCAGGTATTTAAACAAAGTGGGACTTTCTCACGGACCTCCCTTTCGCCAGGCTTGGCTCATGAAGCAAAAGATTCTCCCTCTGACCTTTTCGGCAGCTCTTTTATCAAGTGCGATCGCTGCGGGGAAATCGAAACCCAAGCTGGTGATCGATCCGGATACCCGGATCACTCTGGAACAAGGATTTGATGCCGACCTCCTCTACGAAGTCCCTCCATCCCAAGGCTCCTGGGTTGCCATGGCCTTTGACCCCAAAGGAAGATTGATCGTTTCCGACCAAGACGACAAAGGAGTTTTCCGGGTAACCCTCCCTCAGGAAGGAAAACCAAACTCAAAGGCTTCCGTCGAAAGCCTCAAAGGCTTCCCCTACCTCCCCATCAACTGGGGCAAACGCAAAGTTGGCGGCGCTCTCGGATTCCTCCATGCCTTTGACAGCCTCTACATGTCGTCCATGAAAGGCTTCTATCGCATCAGGGACACCAACGGTGATGACCAATACGACGAATTCAAACTCATCAAAAAGCTCGGCGTGGGCTACGAACATTCCGCGCACTCCATCATCTTGTCGGAGGATCAAAAATCCCTCTACCTCGTCACTGGCAACCACACTCCCATCCCCAAGGACATCCCAAGCCTTCAGCCCTCTGTCTGGGAAAAAGATGCCCTCCTTCCGCCCTTGCCGGATCCCATGGGCCACGCCGTCAGCATTCGACCTCCCGCCGGCTGGATCTGCCGCATCTCGCCCGATGGCAAGGATTGGACCATGATCTCCTCCGGCTTCCGCAATCCCGTCGATCTTGCCCTTAATCCGGAAGGCGAACTCTTCACCTTCGACTCCGATCTCGAGTTTGATATCGGCAGCCCCTGGTATCGCCCCACCAGAGTCAACCACGTCACCTCCGCCAGCGAATTTGGCTGGCGTTCCGGCTCCGCTAAGTGGAAAGAGTATTTTGCCGACAGCAACGGCGCCGTCGTCAATGTCGGCCCTGGATCGCCCACCGGCATCAGCTTTGGTCACCACTCAAATTTCCCCGCTTACTACCAAAGCAAACTCTTCATCTGCGACTGGACCTTCGGCACCATCTACACCGTTGAATTAGAGGAAGACGGCTCAAGCTACACGGGGACCAAACGTGAGTTCCTTCACGGAAACCCCCTCAATGTCTCAGCAATGAGATTCGGACCCGATGGACACATGTACTTCCTCACCGGCGGCCGGAACACTGCTTCCAAGCTCTACCGCATCCGCCACACCGGAGAGCAAACTTCCGGTAAAAAGCCCAAACGCCTGGTCAAAAACCAAGCTCTCCGCAATCTCCGCAATCGCCTCGAAAAATGCCACCGTCCGCTCGAAAACGGCACCGAGGCTATCGCCAATTGCTGGCCTCAACTCTCACACCCCGACCGCAACATCCGCTACGCCGCACGCCTCGGCATCGAGAACCAAGATCTCACTCTTTGGCAGGAAAAAGTTTTCTCCGAATCCAACCCTCGCGCCGTAATTTACTCCGCCATTGCCCTCTGCCGCCACGGCGAAAAAACCCTTTCCAGTCGCCTCCTTAAGAAGCTCAACAAACTCCCTTTCAATTCGCTCGATGCCACCGACCAACTCGCCCTTCTACGAGCCTACTCCCTCTGTTTCATCCGTCTGGAGAAACCCTCGATCGAAGAAATCAATGCCGTCATCGCCAAACTGGAACCCGCGTATCCCGCCAAAGACGAGAACCTAAACACCGAACTTTGCCGCGTCCTCAGCTATCTCAACTCCCCAACCGTAGTTGGAAAAACAATCGCCCTCATGAAGGTGACCCAAGCCAAGACCGTCGTCTTCGATAAGGAAATGTTGGACCGCCACGAATACGGAAAAAGCATCCTCCAAATGATGAGCAACACCCCCAACCGCCAGAACATCCACTACGCCTACTCTCTCCGGCAGGTGCAAAACGGGTGGACTCTGGAAAATCGCAAATTCTACTTCAGCTGGCTCAATGAAACCCTCGAAAAAAACGGAGGAAAAAGCTTCGCCGGCTACATTCGCGCCATTCGTGAAGACGCCATCTCCCATCTCCCCAAAGAAGAAGCCGCCTCTATCTCCTGGCTCCTCGGGAAAATTGCCCCCATCGATCTCAGCAAACTTCCGGTTCCTACAGGACCACCGGTCGTCTGGACTGTCGAATCAGCCTCCAAGCTTTTCGAGGGAGGCCTCAAAGGAAGAGATTTCAAAAACGGAAAAAAGATGTTCTCCGCCGGTCAATGCGTCGCCTGCCACCGCTTCGAAGGCTCCGGCGGCTACTCCGGCCCCGATCTTGGATCCGTTGGGAATCGCTACGCCATCAAAGACATCCTCGTCGCCATCTGCGAACCAAGCCAGTCCATCTCCGAGCAATATCAAGCCAGCACCGTCACCCTCAAAGAGGGCGGCTCAGCCTACGGTCGCATTATCTATAAAAACAAAAAAGAGATCGCCGTCGCCCCGAACCCTTACAATCTCGGCGATGTCATCAAAACCCCCATGGACAAGGTGAAAAAAATCGAATGGTCCCAAACTTCCATGATGCCTCCCGGCACCATCTTTGCCATGAACAAAAATGAAGTCATGGACCTTGTCGCTTACCTCATCTCCAGCGGAAATCCCAAACACGAAGCCTTTCAAAACGAATAGCTCTGAACTCAATACCTTGAAAGCCGGCCTCGTCATCTTCGCCCTCCACCTTTTCTCCGGAAGCGCCCTCCGAATTGGTTTGAGAAATACTTCGCGAGCAATGACGCCTACTTTGGCACCGTCTTGCCTATGGAAGGCTATCCCGTCAATGACATGGTTCACGATGAAAGCGTGATCTGGACTCGATGAGGAACCGGGTCCCACCGCGGCCCGTTAGAACATGATAAACTGGAACGCGCAGACCTCGTTCAGATTCTCCGCAAGAATGTCATTTTTGTCCGTAAGGTTCCACCCAGAACAGAGATCGCCAAATATGGTCTACATCGACCAAAGTCGCTCAATCCCAGCGCGATCGAATCGCACTTTAAACCCTCATCCTAATCGAGTTCAACATTGCGATCCCTGCTTTTGCCGCTACCTCTTCCCCATGAAACCCGCTGCCATTCTCTTCGACTTCGACGGTGTCATCCTCGACACCGAATGGTCCATCTACGAATCCATCCGCGATGTTTTCCTCGAGAACGGACACGATCTTCCTCTCGAGGAGTATGTCCAGTGCATCGGCTCCGACTTCAAAACCTGGTCTCCCGAAACCCGTCTCGAAGAACTCACCGGCAAGTCCTTCGAATGGAAGGCCATCAGCAGGGTCCGCAACAAGTGGATCCGCGAAGAAATTGCCAAACTCGACGCCATGCCCGGTGTCCGTGATACTCTCGAACACTGCCGGGATATATCCCTCCCCTGCGCCGTTGTCTCCAGTTCCACCCACAACTGGGTCGATGGCTGGCTCAAAAAACTCGGGCTTCTCTCGTACTTCGCCCACATCGTCGCTCGCGAAGACGCCCCCCGCATCAAACCCGCGCCAGATCTCTACCTCGAAGCCGTGCGGCGCATGAACCTTCCTGCCGAAAAATGCCTCGTCATCGAGGATTCGCTCAATGGTCTCAAATCCGCCCACGAAACAGGATGCCCGGTTGCTGCCATTCCCAACCGCATCACAAGCTGCATTGATTTCTCGGAAGCCCAACACCAATATCCCTCCCTCGTCGAATTCCTTCAAGATCTGTCATGCGCTTCCTCTTTCCATTGATTCTCTTCCTCGCTTCATGCCAGGAACAGGAATCCCCCGCCAACGTTGAAAATGGCGCCACCCCCATTCGCATTGAGACCCAGCGCCCGCTCATGGGCACACTCTTCACCGTCAAAACCTATGCCCACGATGCCAGGGAAGGCTACCTCGCCATGGAGGAAGCCCTTGACCTCGCCGAGGACTTTGGCAACCGAGCCACCGACTACGACCCCGACTCCGAACTCAATCGCCTCACCAAATCTCCCGTCGGCGCCCCCATCAAAGTCAGCGACGACCTCTTCCAGGTCCTTCTCCTCGGACAAAAGCTCGCCAGAGAAACCGGCGGGATCTTTGATCCCACCTACGGCCCCCTCACTCACTTATGGCGCCAAACCCGCCGCACCAAGCAGGTCCCATCCGAAGAAGACCTTGCCGAGGCCCGCAGCCGCTGCGGCATCGCCCACCTCTCCTTCGACGTGAAAACCCAAACGATCACCGTTCTTCAAGAAGGCATGCAACTCGATCTCGGAGGGATCGCCAAAGGCTTCGCTGCCGACATGATCTTCGATCACCTCAAAAAACAAGGTTACTCGCAATCCCTCGTCGCAGCAGCGGGAGACCTCCGCATCGGCGATCCTCCCCCAGGCAAGGAAGGCTGGAACATCGGCCTCCGGACCTTCCGCCTCACTCCCACCAGCAGCCTTCCTCTACGAAGCTGCGCCGTTTCCACCTCCGGTGACCTCCACCAAAACGTCATCGCAAACGGCCAAAAGTTCTCCCACCTCATCGACCTTCGTACCGGCCTCGGCCTCACCACGAGACGGGCCGCCTCTGTCATCCTCCCCGAAGCCAAACTCACCGACCCTCTCGCCACCGCCGCCTGCTTGTCCAACGATCCAAAATCTATCCTAAAACACTACCCCTCCGCCTCCATCCGCGTCATCTACGAGGATCAAAGCATTCCCCCCGTCACCACCGGCATCTTCTCAAAATAACCCATCACGCTCCGCTCCCCCACGCCTCCGTGTGAGCCCCTCCTCAACCTCACTTGTTCATTGCCCGTTCATCTTCGAAAGGAGAAGATCCCATTCAATGAATCTCGAAACCCTCGAAAACGCCATTGGCCACTGGCTCGAAAACGACGCCACCGACGTCTTCCTTGCCGAGGGCCAACCAACGCGCCTCCGCATCAATGGCGAAGTCGTTGCGATTGAGGAATCCAACATGACCCGTGACGAAATCGCCACCCTCTGGGAAGCCTGTGGCGTCAATCCGGAAACCCATAACGAACACGACGCCCGTCACCTCATGTCTTCCGGCGGCTACCTCCGCGTCAATCTCTACCGGGCCATGGGCAATCTCTCCGCCGCCATTCGCCCCATCAAAGACGTCATCCCGCCGCTCGATTCCCTGGGCCTCCCCACCGATCTTTTTCGCAGTTGGACGAAACGCCGCTCCGGACTCGTCCTCGTCACCGGGGCCACCGGCTCGGGGAAATCCACCACCCTCGCCTCCGCTCTCGATGATTTAAACCAATCCCTCCACGGTCACATCGTCACCCTCGAGGACCCCATCGAATACATCTTCCAAAACAAGCAGTCCTACTTCTCGCAACGGGAACTCAACTCCGATACCAACAGCTTCTCCGGAGCCCTCCGTGCCTCCCTTCGGCAAAACCCCGACGTCATCATGATCGGCGAAATCCGGGACGAAGAAACCGCCCAACTCGCCCTCCGAGCCGCCGAAACGGGCCACCTCGTCCTCACCACGCTCCACAGCTCCGGCGTTGTTGAAGCCATCGAGCGCCTGAGCAACCTCTTCCCCGACGGCCCGCGCGAAACCTCCCTCATGCTCCTCTCCCGCCAGCTCATCGGGGTCCTGACCCAGAATCTCCTCCCCGGCATCGACGGTTCGCTCAAGCTCGTCTGCGAGTATCTCGAAAACGACGGAGCCACCCGCACCTGGATCCGGGAAGGACGCTACCGCGACCTCATCGACCACCTTCTCCGCCCGCAACAGGCACACGCCCGGGATATGCTGACCAGCATCGTTGAGGCCCACCAAGCAGGCCTGGTTGATGAAAATTCCGCCCGCAACGCCTCTCCCAACCCCAGCGACTTCGACCGCCAAATCCGCGGAATCTCCTAACCTTCACTGTCACCATGAACCAAGCCCGCGAAATCCGCGACTACCTCCACCTCACCGTCGAAAAAGGCGGCTCCGATCTCCACCTCACCGTCGGCGCCCCGCCCGCCGCCCGCGTCAACGGGGTCCTGCAGGCACTCGAAGACTTCTCCCTCAACGCCGACCAAATCCGCGAGCTCATCCTCGGCACCATGAATGAGACCCAACGCGCCACTCTCGACGAAGATTGGGAACTCGACTACGCTATCGAGGTTCGTAACGTCGGCCGCTTCCGCGGAAACGTCCACTTCTGCCGCCAAAACATCGAAGCAGTCTATCGCTACATCCCCGCCGAAATTCCGGACCTCTCCTCGCTCGGGCACTACCCAATCATGGAGGAAATCTGTCATCTCCAACGCGGCCTCATTCTTATCACCGGCGTCACCGGATCGGGAAAAACCACCACCCTCGCCGCCCTCGTCCAACGGATCTCCGAACTCCGCTCCGGCACCGTCATCACCCTCGAGGATCCCATCGAATTCACCTTCCAGCACAACTCCTCCCTCGTCAAACAACGCGAGATTGGGCGTGATACCAAGTCCTTCGCCAAGGGACTGCGCCAATGCATGAGACAGGATCCCGACGTCATCGTTGTTGGTGAACTCCGCGACCGTGAGTCCATGCAAATCGCCATGACTGCCGCCGAAACCGGACACCTTGTCATCAGCACTCTTCACACCCTCGACGCTCCCAAATCTATCGAGCGCATCATGGATCTCTTCCCCTCCGACCAGCAAAGGCAAATCGCCTCCCAACTCTCAAACGTCCTCGAAGCCATCGTCTGTCAGCGGCTTCTCCCCCGGGCCGATGTCGACGGCCGCGTCCTCTGTAGCGAAGCCTTACGAGTCAACTCCGGTATCCGTGCCTGCCTTCGTGAGCGAAAAGTCGAACAACTCGTCGGCCTCATGGAAATTGCCCATAAAGAAGGATGTCACACGATCGACGCCTGCCTCGAAACTCTCCTGAAGCACGGATACATCACCCACCACGATGCCGTGCAAAACTGCCGCGACGAACGGCGCTTTAGCTCTGAAAATCTCGCTGCGAGAAGCGCAGTTAAGAAGTAGAACCACTTGCAGCTTCCTTATACAAAGCATTCGCTTGTCCGTAAGACGGATTCCGAAAGTCATGCCTAACGACTGTCACCTTGATCTGCGTCTGACTTTTTCGAGGACAAGGAAATGAGACGGAAATCGCACCAAGTTGCATCGTCTGCGTCCACTGGGATCGAAATGATGCCTTTCAGGATACTCACAGACGTAATCAACCGCTTTCGTTAACTCTTTCCAAAAGTCGTCACCCACCTCCTGTCAAAGAAGCCACTATGACGAAGGCGGCGCAAATTGCCCCTTCAACGCTTCCGGGATTTCCACCTTTGGATGTTCGGATTCCGTCATCTTCCTCCAACCGAGGTGCTTGAGTGGATACAATTGACCAAGAACAATCGCATTTCTCCTTTCCCGGATCACGCGTCGTCCCCTCCGGTCGAGGCGCTTTTTCCCGAAGGCAATGATGGCATCTCCCATTTCGGCATCCTGCATCGGACCAAACGAAAGATCAATCAGCCGACTGTAAATTTCCAGATTCCGGGGGTGCTTTTTCAAGAACTGCCGGAAAAGGTGAAAAGCACCGCTCACATCCCCCTGCATCGCGAGGGCATCACCCTGGCTGAGGAGCGGAGGGGGGTTCCGAAATCTCTCAAGGGAGAAAAACGAAAGCGAATTGGCCATCCTCTGGCTAACCCAATGGGTTGTCCGAATCGCCAGAAAAATTGCCACCACAATGGCAGCGACCACCATGGAGAAAATGGCGAAGAAGCCTTTTAAGGCTGCGGCGAGGATCATAAACTAAAGGCGGCAAAGAGCCCGAGTTCCTACGAAGTTTGCAATAAGAGCCATCACGACGACCAGCCCAATCATCCAGGCTAAATCAACGAATCCGACTGTTCCACCCAGAACCGGAATCACCGCAACGAGCGCTGAAATCAATCCGATGCCCAGTCCCCACATCACCATCTCCCGAACTTCCCGTTTCACGATGGCAGCTCGAAGCCCCTTGGAAATCCCAAGGATTTTCAGCGTTTCAAACTCCCCCTTCCGCTCCACCAAATTCCGTGCGGTGACAATTCCCACCCCAACACTGCCCAAAATAATTCCCAGACCACCGAGCACATTAAAAATCGCGATGTAGGTATTCTCCACCTCATGAAAAGCCGCCAGCCGATCACGGGTTGCCGTCACCTTGCCTCCCAAATCAGCCGTTTCTTCCTGAAGGAGCTTTTTGTCCTCCTCTCCCGGGACGAGGAAAAGCTGATATCCGCCCATCGAAGGATATTTCTCAAGCAGCTTTGCCTCATCGACGATCACGCTCCCCTGAAAAATCGAATCCTTCACCACCCCCGCAATCGTCACCGGATAATCATTCCCCCACTCATCCTGATACCTTAACTCATCCCCCACCTTCTTTTTCAAAACCCACATCATCGTCGTTTCATCAACGAAGGCCGGAACCCCGTCTCCTTTCAAAAGCGACCACTCATCGCTAGTTTTAAATCGTCCCTCCAGCAGTTTCGAATCAACTCCCAGAAGACGCGGCTGATCAGATGCGGTGAGATTAAAACAATCGACATCGTCGCCCACCCCGATCCGGAACGGCACCAGCGAGTTCAGTCCAAACCACGCCACCTCTCCCTTGGCATCAGCCGGTCGATTCACCGGAGAAGTCGTCTCCACCCACCAGGCAAAACCTCCGGATCCACTCTTCTTGTCCTCCCAATCACCCCCGCCATTCTTGCGGAAGGATGCCACCGAGAGCACCAGAAAAACTCCGGCCGCCAAAACGCCAACCACAGTAAGGCTCCTCGATGCCCGCCGACTCAAATTCACCTTGGCCATTCCCTCCGCAGTGAGGCTCCCAAGCGAACCTATCCTGGCCAGTCTCTTTCGAAAGACCGCCAACCCGGTCACGAGCACCCCGAAGCCAACCAGAAAAAAGGCTCCCTGTGCTCCCGCCGTGAAAATCATCGCCACTCCGCCCAACACCAGCAGGAGTCCAATAATCAGGAACCCGGTCGCCCACTTGCTCTTCACCCCGATCTGCTCTTCGGCTCCGGAATTCAGCCGCAAACTCGCACTCTGTTTGGCTTGCTTGCGGGTCGTGAGCCACACCGCGATGAGTGAAAGCTTCACAATCGCCAGCATCCCCTTGGCAATCGTCCAACCACTGAGATGAAGCTCAAAATTCGTCCCGCTTCCCCAGATCGAACTGATGATTTTGAGAACCAGAACGCAGAACACCACCGCAAGCAATCCGCCAAGAATCGTGCCTCCCAAAACAACAACAAAGGCCTCGCCAATCCGCCAATTCGTAATCTTCTTTGCTGACACCCCAACTGCCGCAAGGAGGGCCCCTTCTTCGGCACGCTGCTCGACATTGAAACGGAAAAGCATCGCCACCAAGGCCACCGCCGCAAGGATGAGGAAAAAACTCATGCTCAAAAAGAGAACCGCAAAGTCCACCGGCGACTTCGCAGTCTCCTTGGCTTCAGATGAAAAATTCAACACCTGCATGCCCGCCAACGAGGGCTCCAAAACTCCCCGTAGCTGCGCCGCCACTCCCTGCGCCTCACCCCCCGGCACACGGATTCCCGTCACCTTGCCCCAGCGGTTTGCCCACAAACTCTCCCCGGTTTCATGCGAGACAAAGGCCTTGGGCGTCCCTTTAAACTGCTCCCAGTAATCGTCGTCCTTGTCCCGAATCCGGGTCAAATCGAGCGGTAGTCCCGGTTCCCAATCGCGCGCGCTTTTCACATCCGCAACCCCCGGAAAATCCGGCATCCACCGTTTGTCCCGCGCCGGCCCGGCCATCGGAATAATTGCCTTCACCGTGAAAACCGCTCTTTCCTCCACAAGCTTGCTGCCGTCTTCCACCACAAAATAATCCATCGTCATTTCATCACCCACTTGCGCCCGCAGATCCTCGGCCAACCACTCATTAATGACCACCTCGTTGTCACCCGGTTGAACCGGAAGGAAATCTGCGGACTCCCCACTCACCGCTGTCACCATGGAGTACGGCGTTTCTCCGACTTCTGTCGCCAGCGTATTGACCAGATAAGTCAGCACCGGCTCTCCCGAGACCTTCTCCGCAATGCGCGGCTCCACAAAAATGCGTTCGGAACGAACTTCCACCCCACCGGGAACTTCCACGACCGAAATCCCATAGTCTGCCAGGGTGAGCATTTTCGCATCAAAGGGCGTCTTCTTGTTGAGGAGAAGCGCATTGGCCTTCCCCTCCAATTTAAGAACTTTTTGCAATCGCCCCAAGGGGAGAAAGACGGACGACGGCGGAACCTGCGTTTGCGCAAGACTGAAACGTCCAAACTCTCCCTCGCTGAGCACCTTCCCGATCGTGATGCGCAGCGAAGAAACTGATTCGCTTTCACCCGAAAGTGGGGCATCGCGGGACAAAAGGCCGGGCTTTTGAAGCCGCACCACCGCCGAATCCCCCTTCTTAAGATCCAGGGCCCGCGCCAAAGGTCCGCTAATTGCCGCTTCGCCGTCCTTCAAGGCGACGGAAGTCTCCTCGGGCGCGAAGTCCCAAAAGTCATCACTGATCCCCATCACCTGAACCTGGCCTTCCGCCCGGTCCTCAACATTAACCTGCCCTTTTAAGTAAATCAGGGCAGAGCCCCCATTCCGCATGGCGAGGTCCGCCCGAAAGAAACGCTCCCCACCTGAAAAAATCTTCGCCACCTTGCCCGTCCTTAACTCGGCGGACTTCGAGAGACTCTGCTGCACCGAGTCACCTGCCATGAGAGCCCCGAGAAGCACCATCGCCCCCACCGCAGCCCCTGCCAAAACACCCCAATACGCAGAGCGATAATAACGAATCCCTTTCCAAATAAATCCCCAGCTCTTCACGACCCAAAGTATATGGTCAGATCCCCAAAGGGCAAACCCAAGGAAGGACGGTCTCCAGACCAACCATAAACCAAGAGGGGCCACTGGAGAAAACCCTCCGCTCGAAAACTTAGCCCTTCCCTGCTTCCGGGAGGCCTCAAACAAACTCGGCTTCCAACCCCGCCATTCGTATTTGGAATGGATTTCTCGGTTTCTCCCATACGGTTCCCTCCGTCAGCCCAAACGAACGGCGAAGAGATCAACGTGAAAAGGGCAATCTTGAATTACTCCCTTCACCGCTTGAAACATCGTGAATGGGTTACTTCTTGGCAGCAGCAGCCTGCTCAAGAGCCTGAAGAGCTTCTTTTGGACCAAAGACTTCCGGCATGACGATCACCGGAGCACCCGGATCAGCTGGAGCAATGATGTTGACGGGGAGGTTCGCCCGGTCATATCGCTTCAAATCATCATTAATGGATTGCAGCTTGTTGGTATTGTCCGCCTTGATCAAAAGGACGTCTAATTCTTCAAGCTTATCGAGAACTTCCTGATTCGAGAACACACGGCTCTCGTTCACTTTGCAAGTCGCTCACCAATCGGCGGTGTAATCGAGCCAAATAATTCGACCCTTCGGTCGGGAAACCTCCATGACCCCGGGATACCATTCCTTCCAGGCCAGTCCGGATTCGGGTGGCTTGGCCGTGGAGTAGGCCCAGGTAATACCGCCAATTGTCATGAGTCCGGCGAGCCCAAATCCGGTGACCATGCGTTTGACCTTGGCAACCACCGGCGTCCCGTATCGACCATAGATGTAGACTCCGAGTCCAATCAAACAGAGGGCAAAGAGAAAGGAATTAAAATGATCGTCTCCCACCAGCTTCATGTATCCCTTCATGAAAAAGACAGCAGTGGCAAAAACGAAAAACGCCATCACTTGCTTGAACGTTTCCATCCATGCTCCGGGACGTGGAAGCTTTTTGATTAAGGAAGGAAAAAGTGAGAGCACGATGTAAGGTGACGCAATCCCCAGCGCAAAGACGGTGAAGATCACGAACTGAATGAGCTTGTTGTCCTCGGAAAGTGCAAATGCCATGACCGCCCCGAGAAATGGCCCGGAGCAAGGGGTCGCCACAAGTGTGGTCAATGCCCCCGAAAAGAAGGAACCCAAGTACCCTTTTTGGGACTGAAGTTCGCCCCCCACACTCGTCATGCTGGTTCCAATCTCAAAGACTCCGTAAAGATTCAATCCCATCAGGAAGAAAATAATGATCATCGTTCCAAGGAAAACCGGGTTGGCCAACTGCTGCCCCCAGTCGAGCTTTAGCCCGATGATAAAGGCCGCCAAAATCCACATCGTGACGAGTAGACCCAGCCCGAAGATCAAACCGTGAAATTTGATTTTCTTCTCGTCTTCTCCGGCTTGGGAAACGAACCCCATGATCTTGATGCCAAGGACCGGAAAAACACAGGGCATGAGATTCAGAATCAAGCCGCCAAGAAAAACGAGTCCAAGCGATGACAGGAAGGTCACTTTCTCCTCCTTCGCTCCTCCAAGGAGAACAATATCTGGCCGTGCTTCGACATCGTAAACCTCAAGACCGGCTTTGCGTTCCTCTTCGGTCGCTAGAATCAATTCCACATATCCCAAATCGGCATCAGGAGTGAGAGCCGCCTTCACCGGCACACTGGCCGGTCCAAATTCCGACTCAAAGGTCAGCAACCCGGTCAGAGTTTCTCCCACCTCCCCTGCATCGATATACAGTTCCTCGTTCCCCTCATTCCGCTTCAAGGTCAGCGATACCTTCTTGCTCGTAATTTCCACTTCCTGCGGAGCCTGCGAGTCGATCTGCTTGTCATCGGAAAAGAAATAAACCGGCTCCTTCACCTCCACACCCTCGGGGCGAATGACCTCGATTTTGATCGTATTACTCTTTTCGGTCACGATGAACCCCCACGCTGAGGCATCTTGTGGAAGCTTCTCCTTTGTCTCCGAGAAAAGCTCTTCATTCGCCCCGATGAATTCAGTCTCGTCTCCGGTTTTGACCGTGAATGCAAACTCCTTGTCACCCTGAATGCAGCTTTCATCGCACTCCTGCCAATTGAAGGTTCCCTTGATCGTAAATTTCTTCCCTTTCTCAAGATTCTCGCTGGCATCAATCTGTGCCACAAAGGTCACCACTCCCTCATAACCGTAGAGAACAGTATCAACCCCAGCAGATTTTGTTTTGATCGCAGTGGGCCGTGGAAATTGCAACTCCCCCGCCGTAAAGCCCTCCGGCAACTCCCAGTCGACGGAGGGTGGATCTCCCACAATCCCCGCATTTTTATAATAAGCATGGAAGTGAGGCTGGAGATCAAGAGTGAACGCGGCATCAAAGTAATCGCCCGGATCCACCGAACTGGCTTCCGGCGTGATCGTGGCAGTGGTTTCCTTCTTAGGAGCAAAGCCCCCCCCAAAGGGATCCTGTGCCGAAACAAAGGACGCAAATGCTAAGACGAAAAGAAAAGTAAGGGCTCGGTGCATAACTTGGTGTCGTGGATTGTCCATTGGAGGGAAGCAGGTGCGAGTTTCTTCCCGATTATTTTCACAAAGGGAGCGGTTAAGGGCAGCCCCTTTGTTCGGCCGCCGCCAGAATGGCACGATCCAGCCCATCCACAAGTTCGCGAACCGTCTCAAAATCAAAACTCCAAGCTGGAGCCTCCCCCTCCCTCCGGTACAAGCTCCCGCCATGCGGCTCACCGTGCACGGAAAGCACTTCCATCTCGATGGAAGACCGCACTTTCTGCGCACCGTCACCTACGGGCCCTTTCCTCCCGAATCAGGACATTCACCTGGGGCCGACTTCCCCAAAATCCGGCAAACCGGCTTCGACTCAATCCGCGTTTACGCCCTCCCGGACAAAGCCCTCCTCGACACCGCGGCGGAACATAACCTGATCGTTATCGCCACCCACGCCTGGGGCCATGGCTGCGACTTCATCAAAGAAAATCCCTCCCTCCTCGAGGAAGCCCGAAAGGATCTCATCGACTGGCTGGGCAAACACCATGATCACCCCGGATTAGGCGCGGTTTTAGTAGGGAACGAAATCCCCTCCGACATGGCCCGCTGGATGACCCCGTGGAAAGTCAACCGCGCGCTCGATGGCCTCATCCGTGCTGCCCAAAAGGCCGCCCCTGGCCTCCCTATCGCTTACGCCAACTTCCCCACCACCGAATATCTCGAACCCCCCTCCGCAGACTTCACCGCTTTCAACATCTTTCTTGAAGAAGGGAAATTACTCGAAAGCTACCTTCCCCGCCTCCATCACCTCGCCGGCGATCGTCCGGTCTATCTCACCGAATTCGGCCTCGATACCTCCCGCAATTCCGAAGAGGCACAAGCCGCGCTTCTCCCCGCCGCCCTCCGCATGAGCCGCAAAGCAGGGCTTTGCGGCATCACCCTCTACGCTTGGTCGGATCACTGGTTCAACAATGGCCGGACCATGGACGATTGGTCCTTCGGACTCCTCCGCCGCGATGGTTCCGCGAAGCCCGCCCTCTCGGCTCTTCATAGCACCGACTTGCCGGATCCTCTTCCGAAGAATCCTCCCCGCTTTTCCGTCATCGTCTGCACCCGCAACGGCGAAAATCGTCTCGCCGATTGCCTCTCAGCCTGCCGCGCGCTCGACTACCCCGACTTTGAAATCATTGTAATCAACGACGGCTCCACCGATCGCACCCCCACCCTCCTCGACCAAATAGAAAACATCCGTGTCTTTCATCTTGAACCCTGCGGCCTTTCCGCCGCTCGAGACCACGGGGCCGAACAAGCAACCGGTGAAATCCTCGCTTTCACTGACGACGATTGCTGCCCCGACGAACAATGGCTCACCTGGCTGGCGCGGGCCTACTCCGAAGGTGACTACGCTGCCATCGGAGGTCCTAATCTCCCCCCCAAACCGGATTCTCTCGGCCGCGCCCTCACCACCGCAGCACCCGGGGCACCCACCCATGTCATGCTCGACGATACCACCGCCGAGCATCTCCCCGGATGCCACCTCTCGGTGAAAAAATCCGCCTTCCAGACAATCGGCGGCTTTGATCCCGTTTTCCAAACTGCTGGTGACGACGTCGACTTTTGCTGGCGGCTTCGTGATGCCGGATTCTCTCTCGGATTCTCCGGAGCCTCCTTCGTATGGCACCATCGTCGGGCGACGCCATGGAGATATCTCAAACAGCAGATGGGCTACGGGAAAGCCGAAGCCCTTCTCTACAAAAAACATCCCCATCGTTTTTCCGAAGGCGGCATTCGCTGGGAAGGCTGCGTCTACCGGGGCGTCGCACTGGGCATCGAGCCGGGCGACTTCATCTACTCCGGACCCACCGGCGAAGCGCCTTATCAAAGCCTGGGGCAACTTCTTCGGCAACCTATGCGCGGACTTCATTCCACCTTCGATTGTTTTCTCGCCCGCCGTCTCCTTTCCATCCTGACCTGGCTCCAAAGCCACCTCCGTCACCGGGCCCGCAAACGTAATGGCGGGCCCTCCGCCCGTGGAAGTTGGCCAAGTCCCCCACGTCAGGCTGATTACGCTGCGACCCTGACTTTCCTCAATTCGAAAGGCCTGGGCCGCCACGAACTCTATCGGCATCTTCTCTCCCATGGCTGGGAAGGCTGCGGAGACCCTGACTTCGACCTCCAACGCGGCGCCCTTAAACTCATCGCCGCCACCGAGCAGACCGGCACCTCCACCAGCCGGACCTTCGTCGGGCTCAACAATTCAGCTGCGAATCTCCCCGACCTTGTTGAATCCGCCGGTTTCGCCAAGGCATAACCCAGCCATGCGCACCACCGATTTCCACTACGAACTCCCCTCGGAACTCATCGCCTCCCGCCCTCTCGAAGATCGGGCGGCCTCCCGCATGATGCTCGTCAACCGTGCCAACGGCGAAATCTCCCACCACCACTTCAGCGACTTCGCCGACCTCCTCCCACCGAACCACCTTCTTGTCCTCAATGACACCAAGGTTATTCCAGCGAGACTCTTCTCAAACGACCGCAAAATCGAACTCGTCCGCACCAATGCCGCCGACCCCAACCATTGGTGGTGCCTCGTCCGACCCGGAAAGAAAATGAAACCCGGCCGAACCGTCGAAGTCGGCCAAAGTACGGGTACCGTCGTACAAACCAACGAAAAAGGCGAACGCCTCATCGAATGGGACACCCCACCCGACCTCGAAGAACACGGTCACCTCGCCCTCCCCCACTACATGGAGCGCGAGCCTGACAAAGCCGACCGCGACCGCTACCAAACCGTTTACGCCAAGGAGGATGGAGCCATCGCCGCCCCCACCGCCGGCCTTCACTTCACTCCGGAACTCCTCTCAAAGCTCGACCACACCTTCCTCACCCTCCACGTCGGGGTGGGAACCTTCCGCCCGGTCAAAGTCGATGATCCCCGCGACCATGACATGCACTCTGAGCGCTACCACCTCAGTGAGGAGGCCGCCACCAAAATGCAGTCTGCCAAAAAAATCGCCGCCGTCGGCACCACCGTTACCCGCGTCCTCGAGCACCTTGCGCGTGACCGTAAAATCGCCGCCTGCCATGGCGAGACCGACATCTTCATCTACCCCCCGTACGAATTCAACGCCGTCAGCGCCCTCCAGACCAACTTTCACCTCCCCTGCAGCACCCTGATGATGCTCGTCTCGGCCTTCGCCACCCGCGAACTCATCATGGAAGCCTACGCCAAAGCGGTCGAAAACCGCTACCGCTTTTACTCCTACGGCGACTGCATGCTCATCATTTAGCGGGAAGATCACGCGGATCTTGGATGGAGCTCCACCTCCTGCGACCGTTACCCAAACCACGACGTATTTCGAGCCCACCCCGGTTTCGGGAACATCCGTATCAGTCGTGACCGGCGATGAGGTTGCCGCCGGGTCCTCGCCAAATCCGGTCTCGCCATTGGTGGTGACCCATTAACAACACTCGCGGCGGGAGCAGTGGAAGCGAAGGCCAGAGCAAGAAGAGAATAGGAAAGCGGAGCCGCTTTTCTTTTGCCCCAATCATCCCATCGCTTAGTCTCCCGATGTGCCTCTTGACCTTAAATCCTTTTTCACCGATCCGGATTGGCACCATCGCTTTGACGCACACATCCTCGCCCGCGGAAAAAAGCTCTCTTCACCCCGCTTCCTCACTTCGTTAAATCTCGAAGAAGTTGACGACGGCTACCTCCTCACCGGCCAAGCGGACGACCACGACGCCGAAGTCAACCTCTGGCCGGAATCCAAAACCCATTGGGAGTTTGATACCTCCTGCACTTGCGATTTCGGCCCCTATTGCCCTCATGCAGCAGCAGCCATACTACGCGCCTCCCGCCCCAACACCCTCGCGCGCCTGTTGAGAGGAGGTGGCACTTCCCCACAACCATCCACCGTCGAGGAGACTCCAGAGCCGATTCAAAAAGACAAGACCAATTACAAACCGGCCTTCCATATCGAAGTCGCCGAAGAACCCGCCCGCACTCGTGTCGTCCAACTTCTCTTGCAAGCACTCAAGATGAAGCAACGCGAAACCTGGCTCGTGGCCCGCCCGGTCGTCCGCTACGGCCCTCACGAATTTCCCCTCATCAAAACGAGCCCCGAATCTCCAATTCAACGCGACAAAGCCGCCGAGTTTCGGGCCATCGAACAACTCACCAAGCTCGCGCTCACCAACCTCTCCACCAACCCCACCTACCGCTTCCTCCTCTCGCTCGCCAAAAAACAATCTTCCGAATTCTCGGTCGAAGGCTGTTGGTTTCCCGACCCCCACCTCTCCACACCCGCGATGTATTGGCCGTGGTTTCGTGCCAAGGCCGCCAAGATGCTCGTCGAACACGGATGGACTGTTGAGATCGATGCCGACTTCGGTCACGACGTTCATGAACTTACTGACGAGGAAATGAAGGCCTCCCTCGAACCCGCTCCCGGCGGTTGGTTCAAACTCTCCGTCGGCATCGATCTCGACGGCCAGCGCCTCGACCTCCTCCCCATCCTCACGAGCCTTCTCGATGGCGACACCATCGACCAGCTCCAGGAGTTGGCCGACGACGAACCCCACTTAATCTACCTCCCCAGTGGAGGCGCGTTACAAGTTCCCGCCGGGCGTCTCCGCACCATCCTCCACCATCTCGCTGCTCTCACTGACCCAAAGGTCCCTTGCCTTCACCCACTCGATGCGGCCTCCCTGATCGAAGCCGGAGCCCTCCCCATCGATCCCCCCGCTGAGCTTACTGCACTCAAAAAAAGACTCTCCGCCAAGGAATCTTCACCAGAGGAATTTGCCCCGCCCGAGGGCCTGCAAGCCGACCTCCGTGACTACCAAAAGACAGGCGCTGATTGGATAAGGTTCCTCGCCGATCACGAACTCAATGGCATCCTTGCCGACGACATGGGCCTCGGAAAAACCCTCCAAACCCTCACCCACATCCTCCGCCTCAAGAATGCCGGAGCAAGTGGGCCTGTTCTCGTCGTTGCTCCCACCTCGGTCGTTCCCAACTGGTTTGCCGAGGCTAAAAGATTCACGCCATCTCTGAAGGTCATCATCCTGTACGGCCCGCAACGACGAAAACTTTTTCCCCACATCCCTCACGCGGACATCGTCCTCACCTCCTTTGCCCTTCTGCAACGCGATGTCGCCGAGCTTAAAAAACACGAGTTCCAACTCGTTGCCCTCGACGAAGCACAGCACATCAAAAACCCCTCCGCCAAGGTCAGTCAGGCCGCCTGCGAACTTCGTTCCCGCCACCGCCTCTGCCTCTCCGGCACTCCGGTCGAAAACAACCTCGGTGAACTCTGGTCTCTCTTCCGCTTCCTCATGCCCGGCTTCCTCGGCCCGCTCGAACGCTTCCGTCGCAACTACCAGAACCCCATCGAAAAAGACGACGACGAAGAGCGCCGCGGATTCCTCCGCGCTCGCCTCGGCCCTCTCATCCTTCGCCGAACCAAAGACCAGGTTGCCACCGAGCTCCCCCCCAAAACCATCCTCGTTCATCCCGTTGACCTCAACTCTGCACAACGCGATCTTTACGAAACCGTTCGCGCTACCATGGATAAACATGTCCGCGACGCCATCGCCGCCCGCGGCCTTGAACAATCGCAGTTCGCGATCCTCGACGCACTCCTCAAACTTCGCCAAATCTGCTGCCACCCCTCACTCCTCAAGCTGCAATCCGAAGCCGTCCGCAAAGCGAAACGCTCCGCAAAACTGGAATACCTCTTCGATCTTCTCGACACCCTCTTCGCCGAAGGCCGGCGCGTCCTCCTCTTCTCGCAGTTCACCTCCATGCTCAGCCTCATCGAGGCCGAACTTAACATCCGACGAATCTCTTACTTAAAACTCACCGGCGAATCCAAAGACCGGGGCAAACTCGTGGAACGATTCCAAAACGAAACCATTCCCATCTTCCTCATCTCTCTCAAAGCCGGCGGCACCGGCCTCAACCTCACTGCGGCCGACAGCGTCATCCATTACGACCCATGGTGGAACCCCGCCACGGAAAACCAAGCGACCGACCGCGCCTACCGCATCGGCCAGGACAAGCCCGTCTTCGTCCACAAACTCATCTGCACCGGCACCGTTGAAGACCGCATTCACCAGCTTCAACAAAAGAAATCCCTCCTCGCCGATTCCCTTCTCGCCGGCGCCACCAAATCCACCCCAAACGCCGAGTCCCTCCGCGAACTCCTCAAGCCACTGGCTTGACGTATCAGATCTCGCTGGGACTCCATGGGAGAAAAACCGGGCCCGACAGAAACGATGAGCTCCCTCACGGGCTCTCGACTCTCACCGCCGAAGGCACTCTGACCCCAAAAGCCTTCTCCTCCCTTTTTAGCCCGGTTTGTGTCCTCAACAGGTTTCAATTTTTTCCGACCGCTCCGCACCATCTCTTCCCTTGGTTCCTTTTCTAATCAACAAAACCACTCTAATTTCTAGGCTGGCATCTCGTCGAATCACTTCTTGCGCAAATAAGAACTCGCAAATTCCAAGAGCACCCGACGAACCCTCACTTTGAGCCGCATCCGAAACAAGGCCTCTTGCGAAAGCCAAAACATCTCAAAGGTCGTCGCAACCCTTGAGATGTGTTTGGTAGAATCGCTTTCGCTATGAGTTAATCTCCCACCCTTTACGGTAGTCTTTGGTCAGCAACTTGTTCGCTGCTTCGTCATTCGTGATCTTGAAATTCTTTGCGTCCCAATCGAGCGCCTTTCCGGCACGGTGCGCCACGTTGCCAAGCAGGTTGTGTTCAATGAGAGTTCCAGAGTAGTCAAAATTGCAAAGAGTCTCACCCTCACCACGGCAGGCTTTGAGCCATTCGTTGTAATGACCTGCAGAAGGCGCGATGGTCTGTTCGGGCAGCTTGTAGTCTTTAAATTTGTCCGAAGGACTCAGGACATTTTTCCCATAGTCGGAAACAAGAACACCTTTCTCGCCAATGAAGGCCACGCCAATTCCCCATTTGTTGATCACCGTGTCTTTCCCAACCATGGGCTGGAGAACCGCGCTACGCCGTTTCATTCCTTCCGGTCCGTGATACCACTTCACTTTCACATCACCCGGATGGTCCCAGGTCACTTCCTGCCACGGCGCGGCAGCCACGAGATCAGGATCAGGTCCTTCCGAAACCACCCGCGTCGGATGCCTGAGTTTCAAGGCCCACCACGCAAGGTCGATGAGATGACTTCCCATGTCGCCCGGCACTCCATTTCCAAACTCCCAACGCCGGTTCCAGTTCAGGTTTCCACCCTTCCAGTATCCTTGATTGTATGCTCGATCAGCTGCCGGCCCGAGCCAAACGTCCCAGTCAAAAAAGTCAGGAATCGGCTGCTCTTCCAGAACCGGTTTCCCAATCGGATTGATCGAACGATTGCACCAAACGTGGGCTTCTTTCACCTTGCCGATCGCCCCCGCCTGGATCAATTCCACGGCACGGCGATACGCATTCCCAGCATGAATCTGCGTTCCCATCTGGGTCGCAATTTTACCTTTTTGTTTGGCATACTCTTCCTGCATCCACCGGGCCTCCTGTACCGTATGGGCAAGTGGTTTCTCACAATAAACATGCTTCCCGGCTCTCATCGCGGCGATCGCTGCAAGCGCGTGATGATGATCCGCCGTGCTAATGACCACCGCATCAATTTCGGGGTTGCTCACGACTTCCCGCCAATCAGTCGTTGTTTTGGCATTCTTAAACTTTGCTTGGACCGACTTGAGGACATTTCGGTTAATATCACAGAGCGTGTGGATGTTTTGGCTCTTCACTCCATTCAGGTTCGCACCACCACGACCACCTGATCCGATAATCCCAATATTGAGCTTGGAGTTTGGCGATTG
>Ga0308005_10000188_pt1 | contig 23482 bp, 23 predicted proteins | sample Neamet67_FD_203142 | JGI IMG/M metagenome (GOLD analysis project Ga0308005, IMG submission 203142) | Marine microbial communities from water near the shore, Antarctic Ocean - #67 | ecosystem: Environmental > Aquatic > Marine > Unclassified | place: Southern Ocean | collected 2014-06-07 | reverse complement strand
GATGAAATCTCCGTCTTCGTAAGAATCCCGGCAGCGCTCTTCAAGAAATCTCAGGGGTTCCAATGGAATGGTTTCTATGACATCCGCTATCTGTCGTTCTCTTTTTGCGGAGCAAGTCGTGATCGATTACGACTTCGATCCTGTTGGAGGAGGACTAGGGTCCAAAGGAGCAGGGCAGACCTTTACGCCTCGCGATGCTGTTGAAGGTGCCGAGCCCGATACTTTGGCGCTCACCGAATTTACGATGTTTCGTGGCAGCGGCGGGACCGGCGAGTCGCAGGTCTCGAGCACCGTTTATCTCGTGATCTATGATGGGGATCCTGGCACCGCGCCCCAGGTTGGGGTTTCCGAAAATTCTCTCGATATCGAACTCAACGATGCGCGCGGAACCGAATACACGTGGACGTTTGACAAGCTCGAGCTTGATTCGGAGACAGAGTATTGGGCGGTGATGTCGAATGATCCGGCAGACAATAATATCCTCCAACCCGGAGGGACCTGGATTCAAATGTCTCTGCAAACCATTGATGGCACAGACTATGAAGGAGGTGTCAGCATCATTGCCAATCGGAACAAGCACCAAACGTTCCGCACCGATTTGAGGTTCAAGGCGATCTTCGAACTGGAACCTGTTTTACGGACGCTTGTGATTGAAGAGATCGGAGTGAGTGCGGATCGTGAGACGATCATACTGAGATGGAAGTCGGTCGCTGGAAAAGTCTACACGATCGATCGTTCGATGGGTCTCCATAATCATTGGGACGAGATCAATGATTCCGTCAATTCCCAGGGCGAAACGACGTTGCACACCTTCACGAACGTTTCGCCCGAGCTGGGACAATTGTATTTTCAGGTTCGTGAACTGCCTCTAAGAGGGTAGTCACTTCACCGAAATGAGAGGTCATCCCCGAGGTTCGGGAATGATCTCGAAGCGCCCGCGGAGAAAGAATTCGATGACCTGAATGGTGGTCTTTGCATGGTTGGAGGGTGAGGAATTGTGAATCGTTCCGCCTCCGGCGAGGGCCATGGGGGGTGGCTACTTGGTGGCGAGTTTGGAGGCCAGTTCTTTGGCGAGGCCGGAGTTTTTTTGGGCGAGGTTTTTGGTTTCTCCTGCCGGAGTGGTGTGGTCGTAGAGTTCCAGGTGGCCGTTGCTGTGCTTGATGAGGCGGTGGGTGGCGGTGCGGATGGTGCGAGCACGGTTGGCGTAGGAAATGGCGTGGCCAGGGGATTGGGCGGCGGGGTCTTTGAGTTGGGGAAGGAGGGAGGTGCCGTCGAGGAAATCGGGCTTTTTGAGGCCGACGAGGTCGCAGAGAGTGGGGAAGATGTCGATGGATTGTACGATTGACTTCGTACTGGTTCCGTTTTGTTTGACTTGGGGAGCGACAACGATGAGAGGGGAGCGGAGGGATTCCTCGAAGAGGGCGTGCTTTCCCCAGATGGCGTGTTCGCCGAGGTGCCAGCCGTGGTCGCCCCAGAGGACGATGAGGGTGTTTTCGGCGAGGCCGAGTTTGGTGAGTTGGGCGATGATTTTTCCGACTTGGGCATCGGCATAGGTGACGCAGGCGGCGTAGTGGCGGCGGACTTCTGTGGCGAATTCTCGATCCTTGCGAGGATCTTTGCCCCAGCGGTTGTATTTCATGAATTCACCGGAGCCATGCCAGGTGGTTTTGCCTTCAGGCTTTTCGGGGTGAGGGATGGGAGGGAGTTTCGCGTCTTTGTAGTGCTCGAGATATTTGGCCGGGGCGCCGAAGGGGAGGTGGGGGCGGAGGATGCCGGTGGCGAGGAAGAAGGGCTTTTTGTCGGCAGCGAGTTGAGCGATTTGCTTGAGGGTTTCATTGACGGCGGGGCCGTCTGGATAGGATTCATCGGGACCATCGAAGGCCTGGAAGAGGTCCATGTCTTTGGCGTTTTTTCGGATTTCGCCATTGGCGAGTCCGTGCATCCAGCCGCGGGGATGCTGCCATTTTTCAGAGGGGAGGAGGTGACGGTCCCATGAGTTCGGCATTTCGGGTTGGGCGGCGTCATTCCATTCCGGGCCGCCGCGCCCACCAGGGTGGTGGCTGACTTTGCCGACGGAGACGGTGGTGTAGCCATTTTCGCGAAGGTAGCCGGGAAGGGAGGGATGCTTGATGTTTTTGGAGCGCTGGAAGAGGGCTCCGTTTCCAGCGGGGCCGTAGGTTCCGGTGAGGAGGGCATACCGTGAGGCGCCGCAGGTGGGAGCCTGAACGTAGTGCCGGGTGAAAGCGCGACCGCGTTCCGCGAGGGCATCGATGTGGGGTGAATGGATGTAGTCGGCACCGAAGGACTTTAGTTCCGGGCGGAGATCATCGACGCAGATGAAGAGGATGTTTGGCTTGGCAAAAGCGCTCGCGGTCAGAGCGAGCAGGGTTACGAAGAATTTCATTGGAGGGAAGCCTATGAAACTTGAGGGACGGTCGTCACCTGGAAATCTCGACTCTGAAGAATTGCTGGGGATTGGAGGTGATGGGGAACTCACGAACTTCGTGCGAACCGGACATTGAGACGAGATGGGTCGGGAAGGTTTGCCAGCCTCTGGCGAGGGCCATCGTGCTGCTGAGAATAGCAGGGGATGTCTTGCTTCGCGAGTTTGGGGAGTGGAGGGCTCACTGTGAATTGGGACCTCGAAAGAGGAGGAAGCGTTCAATCTTTCTCGATTGTGTTGAAGCTTGAGATCCAGTGGATAAGGTGGCGGGCGTGGCTGAGATGATCCAGGACGACGAAATTTTCAGGCGGTTGAATGAAGTTCCAGGTTGGGCAGTGGTGGGGAAGGGGATTGCGAAGGTTTTTGCGTTTGAGCGTTATCTTGAGGGCGTCGAGTTTGCGAAGAGGTGTGGGGAGATTGCGGAGGAGATGAATCATCATCCTGATTTGTTGATTCGCTGGAGGAAGGTGAGGGTTTCGATTACGACGCATTCGGCGGGAGGATTGACGGGATTGGACTTTGAGTATGCAAAGAGGGTTGAAAACGGCGGCCGTTGAACACCTGCGTTTGAATACGCTCCCTATTGGGTCTCGGTGATGGCGCGGTCACTGGTTTCCAGTGAGCATCCTCCTGGCCGAAAACGCGATGAGGGAAAGGAGATCAGGGGGCGCCTTTTTGGATCACTCTTTCCGAGCTTTGAATTGATGGGCATAGGAAACCCCGAGCGATGCCCGGGGCTGAGAGAGATTGCCCGTGTCGGGGCTCTGGATGTCGATCCAACTAGATGCCGACGACCTTGCGCCAGGTTTGAGCCATGAGAGAATGGCCGGAAAAGGTGGGGTGGACGCCATCGCCGGCCCAGTGCTCGGATTTGGAGCCGGCGGCGATGGCTTCGTCGAATATGGTTTGGAAGGGAACCCAGAGGGCGTTGTTCTTTTGGGCGACCTCTTTGGCGGCGGCACGGCGATGGTCGAATTCAGGAAACCAATTGTCCTTGATGGCGCCGCAGCGGAGAGCGAAGGGTTCGCAGATGACGATGGTGGTGTCGGGGAGGTTCTTTTTGGTGTCTTTGATGAGGGCGTCGAAACCATTGCGGTAGCTTTCGACGGTGCCATCGTATTGGCCATTCATCTTGTGCCACATGTCGTTGACTCCAATGAGGATGCTGAGGACGGCGGGCTTGAGGTCGAGGGTGTCCTTTTGCCAGCGGGCCTGGAGTTGGGGGACTTTGTGGCCGCTGATGCCGCGGTTGTAGATCTGGAGATCAAGCGAGGGGTGTGAGCCAAGAAGATCGCTGCCGATGAAGAGGGGGTAGCCGTGACCAAGGGCTCCCGGATTGTTGGCTTGGCCAGCTTCCTTGCGACCGCGACCGGCATCAGTGATGGAATCTCCTTGAAAGAGAATGACATCGCCTTTTTTGAGGGAGATTTTTGGCTTGGTCTCTTGAGCGGCGGTGGTTTGGAGAAAAGAGGCTCCGGTGGCGAGGGCGGAAGTGGTGAGGATATGGCGACGTTTCATAACGGGGTCACTCTAGAGTGAGCATGGTGAAGCTGGCGAGGCCATTGTTGAGGGCGTGCATCCAGACCGGGATCCAAAGGTTACCGGTTTTTTCGCGAGCCAATCCGAGGACGAGGCCAAGGCAGAAGATGTAGGCGATGAGGACAGCGGGGTATTGGATGTGGAGGACGGCCCAACAAAATGAGGTGAAGAAAAGAGTGCCCCAGAGTCCGAGGCGGGATTCACGCCAGCCACGCCAGAGAGCTCCCCGGAACATGAATTCTTCGACGAGGGGAGCGCCGATGGCGACGCCGAGAATGAGGAAGAGTGGGACTTGGGTGGATTGGCTCATTCTAACCATGGAGTCGTCGGGTCCATCCACCCCAATATACGGAGCGACGAGGCCGAAGAGAAAAGTGCAGGCGAGGGTCGCCGCTCCCCAGACGGGCCAATGCCACCATCTGGTGCGAGTGTTACCAAGGTATTCCCAGCCGGACCAACCGGGGCGAACTTTACCGATGAACCAGCAGGCGGGGCAGACGAAGAAGATGGTGGAGAAGGCGATGAGGCCGGCGACGTCGCCATCGGTGGAGAGGGCCATCATGCTATCGCGCTTTTCGGGGTCACCAATGGAGGTGAAAAGGCCCTCCTTAAAGGCTGCGATCATGACCCCGATGTTCGCGATGATCTGCGAGGCGATGAAAAGAAGGACAGCCCAGAGAAGGGTCCACCAACCATTCCAGGGAGATTTTTCCGCAGAGGGAGGGGGTGGAGGGGTAGCCCCGGCTGTGACTTGAGATGGCTGGGAGGGATCCGGTTCCATGATCGGGGTGAATCTAGCGTTGAAGCGGGAGAATGGAACCGCGAATGCTGACGGTGGAGAGGCAGGAAAAACGGGTGGCGTTTTGGGCGGGTGTGGACAAATGTTCCCCATGCTTCGAGTAAATGGAGAATTGGTCGACCAGGAATTGGTAGAAGAAACGTTTCACCGCGTGAAAACGGCGGAAGAGCAAAAGGTCCAGGTGTCGTGTTGCGAGCGTGATCCGCAGTTTTATGAACAGGCCGAGCAGGAGGTGGCGGATTCGATCTTGATCGCGCAGGAAGCGGAGAAGAGATTTGAGGAAATTCCGGAGGAAGAGGTCAAGCCAAAGTTAAAGGAGATGATCGATGTCTACCGCGAGCACGGAGCTTCTTGGGACATGCTGGAAGCACAGCGGGATATGATGCGTCACGAGATTGCGGCATCGCTTCGGATGGACAAGCTGATCCAGGATCTTCTGGGCGATGACAACAAGGTGAGCGACGAGGAGGTCGCGGAATTTTACGAGGAGCACAACAAGGAATACCGGACCCCGGCCGAGGCTCGGAGTTTGCATCTGATGAAGACACTCAATGAGGATGCGACTGCGGATGAAGTTTTTTCGAAGTTGTGCGCAGTGAGGGAAGAGGCGCTGGAAGGGGCTGACTTTGAGGAACTGGCGAAACGGGAGACGGAGAAGTCGACCGGCGAACTTGATTTGGGGTGGATCACGTTGGACCGGCCCACGAATCCGTTTGAAGCCACCCTTTTTTCAATGCGTGAGGGTGAGATTTCCCCGGTGATCGTGTATGAGCATGCGATGCATCTGGTGAAGGTGATGGAAAAGAAAGATGAGCAAATCGTGCCCCTGGAGGAAGCACGAGAGGAATTGGAGAACCGGGCTCTTGCGCGGAAGCGCAGGGATGCTCTTCAGGCACTGGCGGTCGAGCTGCGTGAGACGGCGACGATAGAAAAGATCGACATATCGGGTGACGAAGAGGAATAATACGCCATGGTTTTTCGACGTATTGTCTATCCTGCCCTTCCCGTTTTAACGATGGGTTCGTCTTACGGGCAGGAGATTCTCCGATATCGTTTTCAACTTTACGATGAAGAGGATGGGCGGATCGATGTCGAGTCGCATTACCTGGATTACAAGCACAGCTGGGGAGCGACAACGGCCAGTCTGCGGTTGGCGATTGATCGCTTGAGCGGAGAGACGCCGGTGGGGATTCATACACGGGGTGATGATAGCGATTGGCTTTTTCAGGAGATTGATGATGAACGACGGGTCGCGGTGGCAACGATCGAGCATGAGCTCGATGATTACACGCTGACCTTTGAGTATGCGCACAGTAAGGAAGATGACTATCGGTCTAATGCAGTGACAGCGAAGGTGAGTCGTAAATTCAATCAGAAGAATACGACCCTGACGGGTGGAGTGTCGTTCGCTTACGATGAGGTTCTTACGACAGATTTTACCAGTAATTTTGAGAACGAGGACAAGGATACGCTGAATTTTAGTTTGGGACTGTCGCAGATTGTGACCCCAAATACCTTGGCGGACTTCACTCTGGGATATGGGCGTAACAAGGGGTATTTGTCAGACCCCTATCGGAGGATTTCACAGTTTCGCACGGTGGTGGTTGACGGACCATTCGGTCCAATCCCGGTGACAGACACTTTTGATTTTCCCGAGAACCGGCCGAACGAGCAGCACCACTTTGTGGCGAAGGCGAGCGTCCGGCAATATTTTGAGGAGGTGAATGGCGCGTTGAAGTTTTCGTATCGATTCTTTGCCAACAGTGACAGCCTTGAGGGGCATTCCCTAAAACTGAAGTGGATTCAGCAGGTCAATGACAGTCTCAGTGTGGCGCCGTACGTGCGCTACTATCAGCAGAGCGAGGCGGACTATTATTACGCCACTTTGACTGATGCGGGAGTCGATGGGACCGGGTTGATTGACGGAAGTGGGGCGAATTATTCGTCGGACTACCGTCTCTCGAAAATGGGGGCATTGACCTACGGAATTCGGGTGATCTGGGAGCCCCGGAGCGATTTGACGCTGGACCTTCAGTTGGAGCGATACGAGATGAATGGGCTTGATTCGCAAACTCCTTCATCCTTTTTTCCGACGGCGAACGTTGTCTCAGTGGGAGCGCAGTGGAGCTTTTGATCAACGATGACTTCGAATCTGACAGCCGGACTTTTCAAACTGGGATTTCAGGCGCTGGGAACGGTGTGCGAGGTTCAGTTTCGCACGGGTTCGGTGGAAGGCGCCAAGGAGTTCCGGGCCGCTGCCCTCGGGTGGTTGAGGCATTTTGAGGAGAGATGGTCGCGGTTCAAGTCTGGGAGTTTGCTTTGTCAGATTAATGCTCAAGCGGGTCTGGGTCCGGTGGAGGTGACGGAGGAAGAGGAGGAGGTTTTGAGATTGTGTGATCACACATACCGGGTTTCCCGGGGTTTGAATGATCCGACGTCGTTTCCGCTGACCCGGCTGTGGAACGACGCCGGGAACCGAGGGGTCCTACCCAGTCAGGGTGAGATCGATGAGGTGAAGGAATTGGTTTCGTGGCCTTTAGTGGAGCGGGGGAATGGCGAAGTGTTTCTGCCTCGGAAAGGGATGGCTTTGGAGATTGGGGGATTTGGGAAAGAGTATGCCGTTGATCAGTTGATCGCTTTTGCGCAGAAGTTTGGAATTGAAGACTGCCTGGTGGATCTGGGGCGGGATGTTTCTGCTCTGGGGGAGCCTCCCCATGGACCCTATTGGGTTGTGGGGGTGGAGGACGCGCGTGAAGAAGAGGCGGCGGCCTATCGATTGGCTTTTACCGGAAAGGCTCTGGCAACCTCGGGGAATGGCCGGCGTTTTCGGGTGATCGGAGGAAAGAAATTCGGCCACATCATTGATCCGCGGAACGGCTGGCCGGCGGAGAATGATTTGCTCACGGCGTCTTGTCTGGCAGATGATTGTTTGACAGCAGGGATTCTTTCGACGAACGCTTGTATTCTCGGAACGGAAGAAGGATTAGCCGAAATTGAACGCTCTCACGGTGTTGAAGCGATTCTTCAAAGTTCCACTCAAACCCATTATAGTTCGAATATTCACCGATATGTCCTTGGCTCTTAAATTACTCGCTTTGGCAGCTTTGCTTCTGCCGTCGTGCACTGTGGTCTCGTCCCCGGAGCAAAGAAAAAACCTCGCCTCAAAGGTGATGGCTCCGGAACGTGATCTACTGGGCGATGCCATGTCGGACCATATGTATTTCTCGCGTGAAGCTTCGCATGGTGGGAACGGAATTGGTGGTGGAGGCTGCGGCTGCAACTAGAGAGCTATGAAACTTCGAATCGCTTACGAACGGTCGGTGAATGTGCTCGTGAGCAGTCTCGCGATGGTGGCGCAGCGGCTGCCATTTCTCAAAAATCTGACTCCCATTTTTGGTGGCGCGGCCGGGGGGAATTTCGCGGCTCCGTTGACGGTGACGTTCGTTGGGACGCATTCACTTTCCGGCCAATCAGTCATGATTGTTCCGGTGAATGGCGGAACTGCAACTGCAACTGTGACTGCCGGAGACCAATTTGTGTGGTCGTTTAAGGCGAGTCCTCACACGCTGGCGGCCGCGAGTGGGGAGATTGATGGAGTTGAGGAACTTCCCGAAGGATTGGCGTTTTTCGGCCCACAAAGTGGTGTGATGTCCTTAGGTGGAGTGCCGACTGAACCAGGAGAATACGCCATCGTGCTGAAGGGATATCGGCGGGGCGATAGGCTCGCCGGAACGACCGACCCTTATCTCTTCACTCTCACGGTCGCCCCGGGGGAGGATCCTCCGACGCCCTACGAAGAGTTTGTGGCGACTTTCTGGTCGGGAGAGAATCTCAATGATCCGCTTCTTGTTAATGCAACTGCCGATCCTGATGCCGATGGAATTCAAAACGTGATGGAATTTGTGCTCGATCTCGATCCCACAAAACCAGACGTGATGCCCGGAGCTTTTGGAATTGATCCGGAGGACCCGCAAAAGATGCGCTATGAAGTTCCCCTCAATATCGCTGCCGGTGCGGTGGCTGTGGGCTTTGAGGAAGGCTCAAACCTCGAGACGGGTTGGGCGGAGGTTCTTTCGGAGAACGTGACCAGGACGGAGACTTCCATCGTGCTGAGTGTTCCGCTTGCCGGGAAAAAGTTCTACCGGCTCAAGGTCGTGATGGAGTGATCGCTACTTCGCGAAAGCACTTGCGATAAGCTTTTCAAAGTCGGCCTTCACTTTTTTGAGGTCGGCTTCCTTACCGGTCATCTTGAGAAAAACGTCTCCGGATGGATGGGGGATGACCGCGCCCAGGAGCATGTGGTCCGGGGTGGCGACCTTGTCTCGCGACATCCTGGGTCCAACCATGTAGGTGCCGATCATGGTGACGATGGTGAGCTTTTGCTCGCCGTAGGTTTTTTCCTCGGGAGTGACTTTGGCTTCCCCTTCTTTGAACTGACGTTTCCACCGTTCGAGGTTGGCATTGACTCCGCCGCCCTGGCCTTGGCCGAAATGGTAGAACTTGAGAAGTGGACCGTCCTTCTTCCCATGGTTGAGGGCTGCTTTGACCATGGGGCTGGAGGGGGCCTTGATCCATGATTCGGAGGCCTTGAAAGTGAAGTTTCCGACGGTGAATTTGGCCTCTTCGGCGAGGAGGAAGCTGATGGAGAGGGCCCAGAGGATGGCGATGGCTTTCATGGGAGTGAGTAAAGACCGATCTGGAGAATCTGCCACGGGTTTTTTGGCTTACTTATTCTTGGACGCGATCACGGCGGCGATTTTTGGGACCCATTCTTTGGCCTCGTCCGATGCGGTGTTCAGAGTGATGAGGAAGCCAGTTTTAGATTCCAGGTTCAGGGTTGCCCGGGCATACCACATGGTATTGCTGCCATCGTGGCTGAGGCGGGTGACTTTCCCGCCTTTGGACTGGGTGCCCCACCCAAGGGCATAGTTTTTGAGCACCGGAGTGTGGAGTTTTTGATAGGTGGCTTGTTTGAGGAGTTTTCCTTTGCCGTGGTGCCCCTTGATATGATCTTGGCAGAAGAGGACCCAGTCGGAGGGAGAGAGATGAAGCCCGCCGGCGGGGCCATAGAGGGTGGGGTTGTCACCAAAGAATCCGGTGCCCACGGGTTTGCCATTGCGATGCCCCCGGATGGCCTTGGGGCCTTTTGGTGCGCCGAAGCCGACCGTCTTGATACCGAGGGGGGCAAAGAGGTGTTTTTGGATAGCCTTCTCCCAGGTGGTATCGAGGAGTCTCTCGATCACTGCTCCGGCAATGATGTAGCCGTAGTTGGAGTAGCTAAATCCTTCGTCCGGTTCGAGGGTGAGACCAATTTTGGTGACGGCGAGGCGGGATTTGATTCGCTCAATCGGCTCGGGATTGGCGGGAAGGCCTGCGGTGTGGCTAAGGAGTTGAGTGATGGTGGTTTTGCGCGCTTTGGCGTGAAATTCTCCCGCTAGTTCCGGGAAAATTTCAGCCATGGTCGTGTCCCATTTTGCGAGGTTCTTCTCGATGAGAATGGCCATCAGGGTTGCGGTCATGGCCTTTGCGTCGGACCCGATGTGCCAGGCGGCATCGTTTGCGACCGGGATTTCTTTGTCCGAGCGGGTGGTGCCAATGACCTTGAATCGCAGGATTATTTCAGGATCAAAGGCGATGGCGGCCACGGCAGGGATATTGGCCTCTTTGCGAGCTCTCGACAAAATCTCCCCAAAAATTCCGGGATCCTTAGCATGCAGGGGAATGAAAAACAGAGGAAAGAGAAGAATTTTCATTAAGGAAATTTCTACGGAATTTTTCAGGGGATTACGAATTAGAATAATTCTAAATTTTGACTTGTCACGTTAGGAAATACGCCTAGCTTCCCGCAGACGATGATCTCGCTCGAGCAAAATACGAACCCTGACCCGTCGGATTTTCCGTCGGAGATTGAGGGGCTTCGCATGACCAAGCAGCGCCGGGAGGTGCTGGCGGTCCTTCTCGCGGAACGAGATCACCCTACGGCCAACGATGTTTTTCTTCGCTCTCAGCAGCGCATGGCGACCATCTCGCTGGCCACGGTCTATAACTGCCTGGAGGCCCTGGTGAGCCACAATCTTGTTCGTCAGGTGAATTTCGAGCGTGAGTCATCTCGCTATTGCCCGAATCTTGCGGACCATTGCCATTTTCAGGACGAGGAATCGGGAAAGATCCACGACGTGGTTTTTAAGGACGGAGTAAAGCTTGAAGATATTCTGGTACTCCCCCAAGGAACCGACATCAACCATCTCGAAATCAGCCTGAAGGGTCACTTCGGCCAATCAAAGAATCACAAAACACCATGAGCTTAACCATCGAAAATTTGTACGCTTCCGTTGATGGGACACCCATCCTCAAGGGACTCAACCTCGAGATTCCCGCCGGGGAGGTCCACGCCATGATGGGCCCCAACGGTTCTGGGAAATCAACTCTTTCCAAGGTCATTGCCGGACATGAGGATTACGAAGTGACCGGTGGCCGCGTCCTTCTTGACGGAGTTGATATTGCAGAACTTGAAGTGGATGAACGTTCACGGGCCGGCATTTTCCTAGCCTTTCAATATCCCGCTGAGGTTCCCGGTGTTTCCAATGCCAACTTCCTTCGCGCCGCCCTGCAAGCCCGCCTTCCCAAAGGTGAGGAGATTGATGCCGTGGTTTTTTACAAGGAAATGTATGCCAAGATGGATGAACTTGAAATGAATCGCAAGTTCACCAGTCGCGCGGTGAATGAGGGCTTCTCTGGTGGTGAGAAAAAGCGCAACGAGATCCTTCAAATGATGATGCTCGACCCTCGCTACTGTCTCCTTGATGAGACCGACTCCGGTCTTGATATCGATGCTCTCAAAGTCGTCGCTAAAGGCGTGAATTCCATGCGTTCACCAAATCGCGGCTTCCTTGTCATCACCCACTACCAGCGTCTCCTCGACTACATCAAGCCCGACCACGTCCACGTGATGTCTGATGGGCAAATTGTGAAATCCGGAGGTGCTGAACTGGCCCTTGAACTTGAAGAGAGTGGATACGACTTTCTTAAAACCGCTTAATTTAACGACCCCATGAGTTCCGAAACCGCCACCGTCCAGCAAGTCGCTCTTGAGAAAGACAACGTTGGAAACTTTTCGTTTCCTGAGAAGCATAAATTTGATGCCGGTTACGGCCTCACCAAGGACACTCTTGACTACATTTCAAAAGTTAAGGACGAGCCCCAGTGGGTGAATGATTTCCGCCATCGCGCCCTTGAGGTTTTTGAGTCCAAGCCCATGCCCACGAACTGGGCGACGAAGGATTTGGAAAACATCGATTTCGACAAGATCCGCTACTACCTCTCGGATGGCGCGACCCCAAAACGATCCTGGGATGACGTCCCGCCGGAAGTCCTCGAGACTTTCGACCGACTCGGCGTCCCTGAGCAGGAACGCGCGTTCTTGGCCGGAGTGGAGGCCCAGTATGATTCGGAAGCGGCTTACTCAAACGTGAAGGAAGCCCTCTCCGACGAAGGCGTGATTTTTGTGACCTGCTCCGAGGGTTTGAAGGAGCACGAGGAAATCTTTCGCCCGTGGTTTGGCAAGGTCATCCCAACCGGCGACAACAAATTCTCTGCTCTCAACTCGGCGGTGATGTCGGGTGGTTCTTTTATCTATATTCCTCCTGGAGTGAAGGTGAAGCACCCGCTGCAAGCCTACTTCCGTATCAACTCGGAGAACTTCGGCCAGTTTGAGCGCACGCTCATCATCGCGGATGAAGGTTCCGAGGTGATGTATATGGAAGGGTGCACCGCCCCCAAGTTTGAGACGGCCACGCTGCACTCGGCGGTGGTGGAACTTGTTGCCATGAAGGGAGCTAAGATCCAATACATCACGGTGCAAAACTGGTCGTCGAACGTCTTCAACCTCGTCACTAAGCGAGGACTCGCTCACGAGGACGCTGAGATTCGGTGGATCGATTGTAACATCGGATCACGCCTCACCATGAAGTATCCCGGCGTCGTCATGAAGGGTGAACGCGCCCGCGGAGAAGTCATTTCCATCGCTCTCGCCAACGACGGCCAGCACCAGGACACCGGGGCCAAGATGATCCACGCCGCTAATAACACGACTTCCAACGTCATTTCAAAGTCGATCTCGGTTGGCAAAGGTCGCTCGACCTATCGTGGTCAGGTTCACATTCCCAAGCACCTCAAGGGCTGTAAGAATAACACCGAATGTGACGCGCTTTTGATCAACTCGAAAAGCCGCACTGATACCTACCCGGCAATTACGGTGAAGGGGAACCAACACGTGACCCAGCACGAAGCCAGCGTCAGTCAAGTCAGCAAGGAAATGCTCTTCTATATGCAGCAACGTGGATTGTCCGAAGCCCAGGCCATGTCTCTTGCCGTTAATGGTTTCGTCAATGATCTCGTCAGCGAATTTCCCATGGAATACTCGGTGGAGCTTAAACGCCTCATCGACCTCGAGATGGAAGGTTCGGTCGGGTAACGCACAACGCACTTTTTAATGTCCGCTACTCTCACTTCTCCCGCCCTCGAGCAATACGAAGCGCTCGATTGGCCGGTTCGTACCGAAGAAAACTGGCGCTTTGGTGCCTGGAAGGAAGCCAATCTTTCCGGTCTGGAACTCGTCGGCGTCGGCGCTTCCGGTAAGCTTCCCGCTCCCCTCAAAGGCTTCACCCGGATCGTGTTCGAAAACGGAACGCTTGTTTCGGGTTCACACGACTCCGTCGAGCTTACGAAAGAATCCTTCGGCCCCGTGTCACGATTGGGATCGGTGAAACTTGCCGCTCTTCACACTGCGAAGTCCGATCATGGCCTTCACATCAAGAGTGCCACTGATCTCTCGATTGAGGTCATTCACTTTGTTTCGGGTGATGGCTTGCTCCTCCCGGGCATCGTGATCGAAGCCCAGGAAGGTGCGAATATCCGTGTCGTGAAGCGCTTCATTTCGGTCGACAATTCCGCAACGACAGTGCTGGCTGCCACCGATGTTCGGATTGCCGAAAATGCTCACGCCACCTGTCTGGTGACCCAGGAACTCAATGCGCAGAGTAAGTTCATTCGCTTTGCTGATTCGACTTTGGAAGCATCTTCATCGGCCAAGCTTGCGGTCATTCACACCGGAGCCAAGTGGGTTCGCGAAGAGACTTACGCAACGGTGGATAGCATGGATGCGAGATCGGAGATTCTTTCGGTGGCGCTTCCGACCACCGGACAGGAATACGACCAGCGTACCTTCCAGCACCATGGTGCGCGAAACACCTACTCTGAACTTCTTTTTAAGAACACCCTCTTTGGCAAAGCCAAGACGATCTTCTCCGGTCTCATCTTTGTCGACGAAGGAGCGCACGGCACCGACGCTTATCAGACCTGTCGGAATCTCATGATGACCGACGAGTGCGAAGCCAATTCGATGCCCGGACTCGAGATCAATGCCGATGATGTCAAGTGCTCCCACGGAAGCACCTCGGCACGAGTCAGCGACGAAGAGATCTTCTACCTCATGGCCCGCGGAATTCCTTCCAAGGATGCCCGTAGCTTGGTGGCGCAGGGATTTTCGGTGGAAGCGATTGAGAAGCTCGAAGATGAGCAACTTGAGGCATTGGCTCTTGAGGTCGTGGCGCGGAAGTTTGCGAACGTTGAATAAGAATTGTCAGTTTGTGGGAGTCGCCGGGTTACTTTGGGAGCGACTCACTTCATCGGCGGAGCCTCGTAATGCTCGCGAAGACGGAGGAATTCTTTTTTGAGTTCCTCCTGCACTTTGGCATACGCGGGATTGCCGTAAACGCTCTTCATTTCCTGTGGATCCTTGACGAGGTCAAACATTTGCCATTCGTCTGTTCCGGGTAGGTAAAAGAGTTTGTGCGTTTCGGTGCGCACGCCAAAATGTTGAGGGACGTTGTGTTCTCCTTTTTCGTAGTAGGAATAGTAGAGGGATTTGCGCCATTCTTTGGTTTCACCCTTGAGGGTGGGGACGATGGACTTGCCTTGAATTTCTGCAGGAGCTTTGATTCCAGCCGCTTCGAGAAAGGTAGGGGCGTAGTCGATGTTTTGGATCATCTCCTTTGGCCGTGAACCGGCCTTGGTCACTCCGGGCCAGCGGATGACGAAGGGCATTTTGAAGGATTCCTCAAACATCCAGCGTTTGTCGTACCAACCGTGTTCACCGAGGTAGAAGCCTTGATCTGAGGCGTAAATTACGATGGTGTTTTCGGTTAATCCGTTTTCATCAAGGTAGTCCAACATTTTGCCCACGCTGTCATCGACGGCTTTTACGGTGCCGAGGTAGTTCTTCATGTAGCGTTGGTATTTCCAGCGAACGATTTCTTTATGGCTCATTGAGCCAACTTTCTTGATGAAGGCTTGGTTTTCAGGTCCAAAGTGAGCATCCCATTCTTTTTTTTGGGCATCGTTCATGCGGCGGTATTCGGCCATGCCGTAGCGATCGGGCCCTGGGAGTTTGACGCCCTTGCGTTCATCTTTCCGGACTTTGGCGTCGTAGGTCCAATCGAAATGGCGGTCGATTTCCATTTCGTTCTCCGTGAGAGTTTTGCTGCGGTTCGCGTAGTTGTCGAAAAGACTGGGTGGCTCCGGGATGGTTTCGCCGTCGAAGGATTTGAGATGCCGCGAGGCAGGTGCAAAGGTCCGGTGGGGTGCCTTGTGCTGGCACATGAGGAAGAAGGGCTTTTCTTTGTCGCGGTCATCAAGCCACTTGAGGGCCTTGTCGGTGGTGATGTCGGTGCAGTAGCCGGTGAACTGCTTTTTGCTGCCGTCCATCTGAAGGAAGACGGGATTGTAGTAGCTTCCCTGTCCGGGAAGGATTTCCCAGTAGTCAAAGCCCACGGGATTAGAGACGAGGTGCCATTTTCCAATGATCGCGGTGTTGTAGCCGGCTCCATTGAGAGCTTTTGCGACGGTCCACTGTGATTGATCGAGCCCTTTGCCGGAGTTACGCAGGAAGCCATTTTTGTGGCTGTGCTTTCCGGTCATGATGGTGGCACGCGACGGGCCGCAGATGGAATTTCCACAGAAGGAATTTTCGAAGATTGCTCCGCTTGCGGCAAGGCGGTCGATGTTTGGAGTTGGGGCGACCTTGGCAAGGTCGCCTCCGTATGCCGAGATCGACCGCAGGGCGTGATCGTCGGAGAAGAGGAAAAGAATGTTGGGCTGCTTGCCGTGAACCAAGGTGGTCGCGAAAAGTGACAGGAAGGTGAAAAGTTTCATGAGTTGAAGAAGAGTTCCGAGTATCAGAGCTGGCTGGCCCGCAGGGGAGAGACAATCAATTGACGATTTATTAAAGAGAGAACGCCCGAGTAAGAAAAAAGCCAGCGTGCGTCGGTGAACGCAACTGGCTTTGTGAAATCAGATCTTTCTTCGATACCTATCGTCGGCGACGAAGAAGTGCCAAGAAGGCGATGCTGGAGAGAAGAACACTCGAAGGCTCCGGGACGGACCAAGCACCGGAGTGCGCCGCAATTTCAGAGTCGGGAAGGGCGCTGTTGAAGGTGGTGACACGAGAGATCGTGCCAATCATTCCTTCATTTCCACCTGCGGAAACGTTCCCCAAATGCCCGGGGCCGGTGGGCATATCAAAGGTCGCGCCTGCAATGGAATCAGTGGCAGCGCCGTTGATGAAAAGATCCATCGTGCCGATCGCTTGAGTCCAGCGATAGGTGACATGGGTGTCAGCCGAAGGAGACGTGGCATCGAGAGCGGTAAAGGTATTGTCAGCGACTCCTCCCCGGGTAAATCCAAGCTGGCCGGTGTTGTCCCACTGTTCGTAGCGAAGGCTGTTGGCAGGGTTGGCATCGGCTCTTCCAATGTAGCCGTTTCGTCCCCCACCATCGGGGTCTCCGCTGATAATAAATTCAAAGGTGGCATCTCCGGCGATGGCTCCAAAATCGAAGGCCTCGATATTTGTCCCGTCAAAGGTAGCGGCTGTTGTGCTTCGTGCGGTAAAGCCAGAACCGGCGATGGCGGCGTCGTAAGCGGCCAGGCTTGCTCCGTGAAGAGAGCTGGCAGCCAAGAGTAGGATCCCAATGGGAATGGTAGTCTTAATCATGGTTGTGAATGGTATGGATCGATGGTCGATACGACCGATAGGGCATATCTCAGAGGAAATCATTTTTTCCTAGTCCCCCAAGGAATGTTATTTGGGAAAAATAGGCAATTCAAAAATAGAATGATTTCACCTTGTCTCATGAATTTTATTTCTGCGGCATGATTTGGTTTTATGCTAAACCAAGTCCAATGATGGTTTGGAGAGTTCAGATGGCCCTTGGGGGAAGGTTAAACTGGCTGGTTGCTTTCAGTCTTCTTCTTGGGAGTCAGTTTTCGTTGGCCGACGTCATTCCTCCGAATGTCGATTTGCCTGAGGCGAAGAAGTCTTCGGCGGGCAAGCGTTTCAGTGAGGTTCCTTCCGGCGATTCCGGCATCGATTTTGTGAACAGCTGGAAGGCTCCGAGAGACTATGAGAGGGCTTTGACCCTGTCGTTTGGAGCGGGTGGCGTGGCGGTGGGAGATTATGATGGCGATGGCCGGCCCGATCTTTATTTATCGAGACCGTTTGGTGGCGGACAGCTTTACCGGAACCTGGGTGATTTTAAGTTCGAAGACGTCACGGAAAAGTGCGGGCTTGGCGGGGAGGAGTTTTGGCAGGCTTCGCCCAGTTTTGCAGACATTGATGGTGATGGGGATCTGGATCTCTATGTCTGTGCCTTTGATGCGACGAATCGGCTCTATCTCAATGAAAAGGGAGTTTTTAAAGAGTGTGCGAAAGAGGCGGGCCTGAACTTTAAAGGGTTTAGCGTGAACATGGCCTTCGCGGACTACGATCTGGATGGTGATCTGGATGGTTATCTGCTGACCAATCGTCCGTTTTCACCGGAGGAAAGCTACAGTGTGAGCGATCGGGCGACTGCAAATCGGGTCTACCGTCAGTTGCTCAAAGACGCGAAAGGGAATTTCGTGATGCCGGAGCACCTGCGGGAGATTTTTGATGTGGTTTGGAATCCGGCGGGGCAGATGCACATGTTCATTCGGTCGGGCCAATACGACTATCTCTATCGCAATGAAGGTCCGGGAGAGAACGGTGGCGTGCCACGTTTCACCGATGTGACCGAGGAGGCTGGCTTGAAGGACAATGGCATGGGGCTTTCTGCGACCTGGTTCGACTACGATGCCGATGGCTACCCCGACCTTTTCGTGGCGAATGATTACTACGGGGCGGATCATCTTTACCGAAATGATGGTGACGGGACTTTTTCTGACATGACCCTGGAAGCTCTTCCTCATACCCCATGGTATTCCATGGGAGCCAATGTGGCGGATTTGAACAATGACGGACTCCTCGATTTCATGGGATCAGACATGATGGGCACCAATCACTTCCGTCAGAAAGTGGGCATGGGGAATATGAGCAAGAATGCCTGGTTCCTCGATCATGCCCAGCCAAGACAGTACATGCGAAACGCGGTCTATGTGAATACGGGACTGGGACGCTTTATGGAAGCGGCCCACATGACCGGGCTCGCCAAGTCGGACTGGACCTGGGCGGTGAAGTTTGGAGATCTCGATAACGACGGGAACGTGGACCTTTTCATCGGGAACGGAATGACCGGGGATTTTTTCAACAGTGACATCACCGCGGCGATTCGAAATGGGACCTATCTTCCCAATGATCAGGATGAAGCGCGTCCGGAGCCGAAAAAGGATACCAACCTGGCTTTTCGGAATCTTGGTGGTCTGATGTTCGAGAATGTTGGAGAGAGTTGGGGGCTGGCGAAAGCCGCGGCTAGTTTTGGGGCGGCGATGGGGGATTTGGATGGCGACGGCGATCTCGATCTGGTGGTCAACAATTTTGAGGATCCCGTCAGTCTTTACCGCAACTCGTCGGCGAATGGAAACCATCGGGTAAAAATCAGACTGTCAGGAAAGAAGAACCGCTTTGGAATCGGGGCGACCCTGAAAGCGAGGATGGCTGACGGGAGCATTTTGACCCGATATCTGACCTTATCACGCGGGTATTATGCCTCGGACGAGCCTATGGTGCACTTTGGTTTGGGCAATCACGCGAAGATCGAGGAGCTACAAATTTCATGGCCGGGTGGTGTGACGCAGAGCATTAAAGATCTTCCAGCAGATCGGTTCTACACCATTGCCGAGCCGGAGAAATCAAGTCTCAAGATGTCAAAAAAGGCGGCTCCATTTTACACCCGGATGGAGAATGCTCCGGGCGGAAAGCACTTTGAGATGGTTTTCGATGATTTTGAACGTCAGCCGCTTTTGCCGATGAAGCATTCGCAGCTAGGCCCGGGCGTGGCGTGGGGAGATGTCGATGGAGATGGCGATGATGACTTGTTTGTTGCGGAAGGAAGGGGCTTTGCCGGACGTTTGTATTTTAACGAAGAGGGGAAATTCACAAGCCAGTCCCCCGATTGTTTTAAAGCCGATAAGGAGTGCGAAGATATGGCGCCGTTGTTCTTCGATGCCGATGGTGATGGCGACCGGGATCTTTATGTGGTGAGCGGTGGAGTGGAGTGTGAGCCGGGGGCTGAGGTTTTGGCTGATCGACTTTATTTGAATGATGGAACGGGGAATTTTTCGAAAGCTCCTGCTTCTTCGCTACCCACGATACGTGACAGCGGGAGTGTGGCCTGTGCCGCGGATTTTGATCGCGATGGCGACACTGACCTCTTTGTGGGAGGGAGGGTCATTCCCGGACGTTATCCGGAAGTGCCTACGAGCCACCTTTTGATCAACGATGGGAAGGGAATGTTTAGTGAGGGAGCATCTGAGGCTTTGGCAAAATCAGGTCTGGTTACGAGTGCCTTGTGGTCGGATGTCAATCAGGATGGATGGGTGGATCTGTTGGTGACTCACGATTGGGGGCCGGTGAAGATTTTTCAAAATGAGAAAGGAAAACTGGTTGATGCGAGCAAAGAGAGCGGAGTCGGGGAACTTCTGGGATGGTGGAACAGCATTGCCGCTGGCGATATCGATGCGGATGGTGATCTTGACTACGCAGTCGGAAACGTGGGGCTCAATTCCAAGTATCATGCTTCGGAGGATCACCCGGTATTGCTTTATTATGGTGACATGGATGGGGCGGGCCGGCCGAAAATTGTCGAGGCTGAGTATGAAGGGAAAGTTCTTTATCCAGTTAGAGGCCGCAGTTGTTCCAGCAATGCCATGCCGGGATTGAAGGAAAAATTTCCAACCTTCAAATCCTTCGCAGTCGCGCCTCTGAACGACATTTATGGCGATGATACCTTGGCGAAGTCGAAGAAGCTGAGCGCAAACACTCTGGAGTCCGGGATTCTGATCAACGTGACGAAGAAAGGCGGGGCTCCGAAATTTGAATTCCGCCCACTTCCCCGGCTCGCGCAAATCTCTCCGGTATTCGGTCTCGCCTTCACTTCGATTGATGGTGATGCCTATCCCGAACTCTACGTGGTTCAGAATTTTTTCGGCCCCCAACGGGAAACGGGCCGCATGAATGGCGGCGTGAGCCTGCTTTTGAAGAACAACGAAGGTCACTTCAGCCCGATTTGGCCTGATAAAAGCCATCTTCTGGTTTCCGGAGATGCGAAGGCTCTTACGATTTCAGATCTTAATAATGATGGGCTCCCGGACTTCCATGTCTCCGTGAATGCTGGAATGGCGATGGTTTTCGAGGCCAATCCCAAGCAAATGAATTCTGAGCAATTTCTGTGTCTCCAACTTAAAGGTGGTGCGGGAAACATTGATGCCTCAGGAGCCCGGGTGTCGTTGTCGGGAAAATCATTTCCAACCGTCACGCAGCAAGTCAGCAGTGGGGGGGGCTATCTCTCCCAGTCGTCTCCCCGGCTTTTCTTTCCGGTGGGCTCTCTCAAGGGGGAAGATCTGAAAGCATTGGAAGTTCAAGTGCACTGGCCGTCGGGTAAAAAGTCGACTTCGAAAGTGGGAGCCTTGAAGAAGCTCGATGGCCGATACTGGATCGAGGTTTCGCCAGGAAAATAGAGGTTTTCTATCAAATTTGTCGAAAGTCGTGGTGATAAAACACTATTGTCTTGTCGTCTTTCCTTCGAGTTTGATATGACTGCCAGTGTATTGACGCGTGGCTAAGATCCACGGGAGCATATTTAGTAAATATCAAATCATGAAATCCAAATTCCCATTTGTGGGCAGGCTCTTTTCCGCGATTGCGATCGCCGGAGTTATCTTGACCCCAGCCTCGTTTGCCAGCCTCGCCCTGTATGATACCGCGATCGACGACGCGCATGGCGGCGGCGCCGGCACTCTGCCCTACGCAGCGGTACTGAAGACGCCTGTCGTGTTCGACGGGACAAATATCGAGCTCTTCGATTTTGGAGCGATCGCCGGAGATGCCACTTTCGAATTTATTATCAGCGGAGACCCCGTTGACGGCGGACAAAACGGATACATTGGAAGAGCCGAGGCCAACCCTGCCAACAGCCTTCGCTACGAGCAGTGGGCCGACACCGGCCAGCTTGGGTTTACCCGGGGAGGAGTCGCTGACAATGCCTTTTCCGCACCCAATGCCGCATCTCCGTCGGTTGACACCCATGTCACCTATCGCTGGACTCAAGCGACCGGCACGATGGATCTTTTCATCAACGGCGCTGCCACTGATTCCATTGCAGGTGCGACCTTTGATATGCCCACCGGGCCCGGGCATTTGGGGAACGTTTCCGCAGGTGGAAATGAAGGAATGATCGGGACGATCCACCGCATTACAACCTACGATAGTTCGGTGGATGACGCCACGATTCAGCAACACGCGAACGCTTGGTTGGCGACCGTGGATCTTAGTATTGGAGTGCCGGCGAACGTAGATCTCGAACTCAATGGGCCGGCGCAATCGTTCGGACTCGCGGTAAAGAATTTTAGCGAATCAAACGTGCTGACCATCACAGCGGTCACAGTGGACGGGGTAAACGCCGGCTACTTTACGATCGATACCGCCTTACCGCTCAACATCGATCCGGGTGGAGAAGTCGATTTGGACTACACCGTTGATCCGGGAGGAGCAAACGGGGAGGTCGAAGCCAAGTTCACCATTTCAAGCAATGACGCGCTCAATCCAGAGGCCGAAGTGCAGCTCTCGGGGTTGATCCGCGACCCGCAGATCAGTGTCCAGACATCGCTTGATCTCGGTGTCTCGGATGTCGAAGTGACCCGGATGATCGAGGTGCAAAACCTTGGCGGGACTCGTGCCTTGACGTTGGGGACGCTCGAGATTACTGGCACGAACGCCGCCAAATTTTCTGCGGTCGGCCCGATACCCATCGTTGCCGGTGGCAGCGGGAATATTGAGGTTACTTTCACTCCGGATGGCTCATCGGGCGGATTTAATGCCCAGCTCGAGATCGGCAGCGACGACCCAGGGAGCCCGGTTACGATCGTAGCCCTCAGTGCCATCACTCCGATCGACGAAGGTTTCCTCGCTGCCTACGATTCGGTGATCGCGGCTGATCACGGAGACGGTGCCGGCCTCATTTCCTATCAGGCCCTGCTGAGCGTGCCGGCGGCCTTTGATGCGACCAATAGCAGCCCATTCGATTTCGGCCTTGTCTCTGGCGATGCAACTTTCGAGTTCATCCTCGAGGGAGATCCTGAAGGCGGTGGACGGGATGGCTATCTTGCCGTCGCTGAAAACGCGACCTTCAACCTTCGTTATGAACAATGGGATGACACGAGTGCTCTCGGGTTCACTCATTTGGGCGTAGAGGATTACCTGTTCGCGGAAGAGGGCGATGCGACATTACTTAGCTCACCGACCAGCCCAACGCACGTGGCTTACCGATGGCAGTTGGATCTGCAGACGATGAGCCTCTATATCGACGGCGAACTTGCGGGAACCCATGTGGGGTCGGCCTTTGAAATGCCTACTGGCCTCGGGGTGCTCGGCAACAATGCCGGCGGCTCCGAAGGGATGCTTGGCACCATCCACCGGGTGACAATTTACGACAGTGATATTGGCGGGGACAATATCATTCGCCATGCCAATGCTTTTGTCACCGGGGCCGGAGCTTCTGAATTCAAGATCACCTCTATCGACTTAGACCGGGACAGCGGAGTGGTCACCATCGTCTGGAACTCAATTCCTGGTGTTGCCTACGCGGTCGATACCTCGTTCAACCTAGTTGAATGGAACGAACTCGATGACAGCGTCACTGCTGACGACACCACCAAGACGTATTCGACACCGATCAGCTTACCCGAAGGTGAGACGAAAATATTCTTCAGGGTTAGGCGACCATAGTGGATTAGCCCGAACCTCACTCCAATTGTAGCTTGAGTCTTCCGAATTTGCGGGGTTGCGACCCTGCAGGATCGGTGGATCTGAAGATAATGATTTCTTGGGTGTCATCGATTCGCTCTCGGCCATGCAGGACGATGTTAGTGGGCCCTTCAAGCCATTGATCCAGATCATCCGCGATTTGAGGGATCATGGTGACATCATCAGCAGTGAGGCTGCGTTTGAACCGGAAGACGATGTAGTTGTCGGTGATTCCTTCCACTATGAGTGATTCGATCAAAACTGTCCCGCTTGAAAAATCTGTTTCGTTTGGATTCGTGCCTTCAAAATATTCGAAAAGATTGTCTCGTCCATCTTTGTCGGGATCTGAATCGACCTCCGGATTTGGAAGACCATTGGCGGTCCTCCAGTCAAGGTAGGTAGTGCCATCGGTTTCTCCCGGAGATCCTCC
>Ga0308005_10000184_pt1 | contig 23836 bp, 22 predicted proteins | sample Neamet67_FD_203142 | JGI IMG/M metagenome (GOLD analysis project Ga0308005, IMG submission 203142) | Marine microbial communities from water near the shore, Antarctic Ocean - #67 | ecosystem: Environmental > Aquatic > Marine > Unclassified | place: Southern Ocean | collected 2014-06-07 | reverse complement strand
CGCAAATGGTGTTAAGGAAGGAATTACCACTACAGCCAGTGGTCTTCAGTATCGGGTGTTAACAGCAGGTTCGGGCCCAAAGCCGACAGTGGAGAGCACTGTTGAGGTGCACTATGCTGGGCGACTACTTGATGGCACTGAGTTTGATAGCTCAATCAAGCGTGGCGTTCCCGCACAATTTGGCGTAACTCAAGTGATTGCCGGTTGGACCGAGGGACTGCAGTTAATGAACGAGGGATCTAAATGGGAACTATATATTCCTGCAGACTTGGCTTACGGGCCTGGAGGTACCGGACCCATCGGACCCAATGCAACACTCATTTTTGAAGTTGAGCTACTCCAGACTAATGTGTCTGACGAGAGCTAATGACTTTAGATTCTTTTGCCGTTAAAAAAGCCCCGAAAATCGGGGCTTTTTTATGTGGGCTGTTTTTATTTAAGCTATATCGGGCTGAGGTTCGTTGAGTAATTTACCCACATGAGCACTATGCAGTACATCTATCAAAGTGTCTTCCCGGTCAAAGCGTTTAGCTAAGGTCTCTCCAATAGTAGCGAGGTCAATAATCAGAGAGTCTAGGTCATCTGTAATGAGATATTTCTCGTTAAAATCTAGGATCAATTCTGTCGAAGGTTGGATCTTTTCAATGAGCTCGCTGCCTTTCTTGAGACCGGCTTGATCTTCAAACAAAGCACCTTCTTGGTTCAGATAATCAAATATTTCGAAATGCCCCGCTGAGGCGTAATCAACCATCATTTCGCAGAAAAGTTTTAATTCTTCACTGAGATGATTATCCGTTTCAGTAAGGTCGGTAACCTCAGTTAATTCACAGTACATGGCCAGCAGCTCACGGCGATCCTCAAGCCAACGATCGATAACTTCACCAGCGTTATTCCAGTGCGTTTGAAGCGTTAGATTCTCCGTAACCATAAGCTTATTCTCGTAATGACTCAGTTTCACATAGTTTTACATCTTTTCTAATAAAAGGATAATCTTTTAAGCCATAAAAGCTTGAATCATTGGCACTAAAAACATTGAAGTCCAAATGCCATTTAAGCCCATTCCTATGGTCGAAAAGGCACCGCAGCGAGGGCTTTTATCGAATGCCTTGAGAGTCCCTATAGCGTGGGATGTGACACCAAGAATCAGCCCTTGCCAGCGCTCGTCTTGCAAGCCAACGACATGAAACACTCGGGGTGCAACCAAGATACCAGTAATTCCCGTGAAAAGTACTATGGGGGTAATCAGTGTGATTAGCCCCCCCAGTTGCTGAGTGATGGCCATAGCAATCGGCGTGGTGACCGATTTGGCGGCGACAGACAGAATCATTATAGGGTCAGAGGTTAACCATGAAGCTAAAGAAATAGCCGAAACAGCGGCAATAAATCCACCGGAAAGCACGGTAAAAGTTAATATCGGTAACAGTTTAGATATTTGCTTTAAATAATTGGAGAGAGGTACTGCTAGAGCTACAGTGGCTGGGCCTAGCAGCCAATTCAGTAGACCGTTAGCCTTGTAATACTGGTCGAAATCAACGCTTATGAGAGCCAGTACGCCGGCAATAAAAGGGGTGCCTATAATTAGGGGGTGAAGTAAAGGCTTGCCTGAACTGCGTCGGTAGACAGACACGCCGATCCAAAAGCCTATGACTGAGAGACTCACTAACCAAGAAGTCGCTGTAATCTGATGCCATTGCATGATAAACAATTCAATCATTTTTAGGCGCTTCGATAGCTTTTATTAGCACCGCCAAGAAAATGATCGCCAGCAGGGTGCTTAAGACGACCACCAGTATCAACATTGGTATTTGTAAGCTAATAGCTGGGCCAAGAAAAAATACGCCTACGCATGCAGGTATAAACACTAGAGAGAGGTTTTGAATAAGACGAGTACTGACAGGTTCAACGATCAGCGCTAAACCGCTAGGGTAAGCGAGAAATATTAGCAGAATCAACATTCCCATTAGAGGTCCTGGAATCATCATGCCAGTCCAGGCAACTACTAACTCGCCCAGCCATTGGAAAATGACTAGGACAGTAAGCCCCCTGATTAATCTCAGTCCTTGCGTAATAATTGGTATAGCCCTATACCGGCCAGCACTAAAAAAACAAATAATACCCAGCCCGGCATGCTGATACCAAAAAGGTCCCACTGAACTTTGGCACAGTTACCGTCACCGCGGATTAGCATGGTGACTACCTCTGAAGCGGGGAATACATCAAATAAATAGTCTACGGGTGGCCCGCAGGTTGGCACGTTTTCTTCTGGCAGATTCTGTAACCATAGTTGCTTTGCCGAAAAATAGCCGCCCGCGATAGCGCCTGTTATCCCTAGCGCAGCATAGATTTTTTGCCCTTTTTGCAACGGATTATGCAGTGCCGCCACTAAAAAAATAACACCAACAAGAGCGACAAATACACGCTGAGTAATACACAGATAGCAGGGTTCTAGTCCAAGGTGCTGTTGGAAATAAAGTACCGCTATAAGTAGCGCGCCACCACAGCCAAGGGCGACCAAAGAGTTCACAGTTCTATTATTTGGGAAAACCAAGCTTCACTCCGTTGTTGGATGGGGGATTAGGCCGTTTATTATGCCATTAACGGTAATAGTCAGCTAGAAAATCATCAAATGACAGTGTGTCACTAGCCTCTATTTCAGCTTGGTGCTGCAAAGATACTTCAGATAATTCTTTGTATTTAGCCGTTGTCTCTACGCCGGGCGGACTGGCTTGAAAGTAGTCGCGATGTTCAGCGGCTTTGCGCATGGCCATGGCATAGTAGGTTTCGTTATTGGCTCTCATTTCTTCTAAAAGCATTGCGGCGGGCGTGGTACTGTCGTCAGTCAGCTTAAATTCCATAGTATTAAAGACTTGGCTATAGGCCTTAGTTTTATTAGCACTATCGAGAAGTTCTGCAACCGGCCGCATTTCATTAAATAATGACTGCCCCCATTCCCTAAGGGAGACCTCAGAATCACCCACCAGTAACTTTAATTCTGGGTCTCGACCACGGTAGACTGTGCGGTCGATATTTTGTGGAATCAACGCATACTCTGCGTTATCGGTTTTCGGGCTGTCTTTAAGCAGGCAAAAAAGCAAGAATGTATCTAGAAAGCACATAGTTTGTACATCAATACCACAGGGTAATAATGGATTGAGGTCGACACAGCGCACCTCAACATACTCTACTCCACGCTCTGCAAGTGCTCGCAATGGCGTTTCTCCATTAGCCGCCGTCCGCTTGGGCCTAATTGAGCTATAGAACTCATTTTCGATTTGTAGCAGGTGGGTATTCAACTGTTTGTGGTTGCCCTCACTATCTTTTAAGCCAATTTCTTGGTAGTCAGAGTACGGCTTTTCTAGTGCTTTTCGCAGCGTTTTTGTGTACTGGGGTAGATCGTTGTAACACACGGTCAATGAGCTCTGGGCGTCGCTCTGATAGCCTAAATCACCCATGCGTAATGAAGTTGCATAGGGCTGATACAAACTGTGGGAATCGGCACCAAAAGGCGTTAATTGGTGCTCCTGATTGCTGACAAAGCTGCGGCAAACGGCTGGCGCAGCGCCCAGCAGGTAGAGTAGCAACCAAGAATAGCGACGGAAGTTACGAATTAGACTGAAATACCCATCAGACTTAAAATCTTGCAGTGATTGCTCATTGCCAGCCGCATTTTTCAAATCTTCCCAAAGAGAATCTGGCACAGAAAAATTATAATGAATACCAGCTATGGTTTGCATTAGTCGACCATAGCGGTGGCCTAAACCTTGTCGATACACACTCTTCATAGTGCCAATATTTGAACTGCCGTATTGACCCACTGGAATGCTGACATCTGCTCCCAATTGACAGGGCATGCTATTAACCCACAGCAACTCATCTCCAATCTCTTGGTACGTGATGCGGTGAATTTCTTCTAACTGATTTAAAACACTATCTGCCGAGGAAGAGGGGGCAGTAATAAATTCGAGCAAAGCTTCAGAAAAGTCAGTTGTGATACTAGGATGGGTTAGCGCCGAGCCAAGTGCTTTTGGGTGCGGGGTTTGTGCTAAACGACCACTAGGATCAACACGCAGGCTCTCTTTTTCGATACCGCGAACAATGCCGGTTAATCGATCTGCTCGGGTGGGATCTCTTAATAACTCGAGGTTGGCGTCTAAAGACAAATCATTATTTCCTTTTAAGCAGCGCTGGATCGGTCAATGTTCGCTGCGGTCTGTTCTTTACTGGTCGCTTCCACAGATAGTATTGGAATACCATTCGGGCCCAATTCGCACTCAACAACCTCAGCCCTCAGGTTAACATCTTTGGTGTTGAGCTCAACCAGTTGATTAAGCGCTATATCTCTGTGGGGGGTGTTAAAAATACGCTTCGCAATAATCTCCGACGTCCACTCTAATTCCCTGTCGAGGATGTAATTATTCTGTGCCTGCAAAACGTAAGTTTTCATGCTATCTCCGTGACAGACCTCTGGTTTTCGGGCACAGTGTAACTCATACATATGCGGAATAAAAAGGGGAAAACATGAGTAAACAAGCCTTAGTTCCCATCGCAGACGGAACTGAAGAAATAGAAGCTGTAACGATCATCGACCTGCTGCGCCGGGCTGGTGTGGAAGTCACCGTTGCCAGTGTTAGCGACCAGGCGACATTGCAAATAACGGCGGCTCGAGGGACGTACATTGTTGCTGATGTGGCTATTGAAAGCTGTTCAGAACAATCATGGGACTTGATTGCAGTTCCAGGTGGAGTGGAGGGCGCAGAAGCTCTAGCTAGCTGCGACACCCTGGATAAATTACTTCGGAAACAAGCGTCTGAGGGCAGGTTGTTCGCCGCTATCTGTGCGGCTCCGGCTTTAGTGTTAGGGGCCAAAGGGTTATTGGCTGATAAAATTGGCACCTGTCATCCACAGTTTCATCAGTCTTTACTCGCCAAAGAGGTAGACGGTGAATCACGCGTTGCGGTAGACGGAAACTGTGTAACGAGCCAGGGGCCGGGCACGGCAATAGATTTTGCACTGGAGCTTATCGAGCAGCTCTGTGGCGTGGTTAAGCGCGAAGAAGTTGCGTCATCTTTAGTACTCACTACGTCGGCTACTGCATACTACTAATGGCTTAATTAATCATAGTATTCGTGTCAGAGGCATGGCCCATTATTTTTTGCTTAAGGCGTGCTCCGGTCATGTAAAGACACGGCACAAATAGTAGTGTTACTGTCGTGGCAAATAACACCCCAAAAGCAAGCGAAGCAACCATTGGAATAAGAAACTGAGCTTGTACGCTAGTCTCAAATAAAATGGGAGTAAGCCCAATAAACGTTGTCAGTGAGGTCAGTATAATGGGCCTAAAGCGATCAACACTACCTCTTATGAGGGCCGTACTAACGTCTTCTCCCTCTTCTCGCAGTTGAATAATTCGATCAATCAATACTAGATTATCATTGACTACCACCCCGGATACCGCGAGCACGCCAACCATTGAAAGAAGGCTGAAATTTAAGCCCATCAAGAGATGCCCAAAAATAGCTCCCATGATACCGAAAGGGATCGCTGATAAGACCCCTAAGGGTTTGAGGTAGGATTTGAACTCGATCGCCATTATTGTGTAAATCAACAAAATGGCTAAGCCAAAGAGCTTCAGCGCAGCACTGTTATATTCTTCTTGATCTTCAATTTGACCATCTTTCTTAATCGACACTTCCGGAAATAACAGACGCATTTCATCAGCAACATCGCCATAGATGATCTCAGCGATCTCACTAACGGTCAACTTACCGGTTGACGGCAAGGCGGTGATGACAATACTTCGCTCCCGGTCTTTGCGCTTAATTCTGGAATATCCGGGGACATAATTAGCTTCCGCTACCGAGTAAAAGGGTACTTCTGCGCCAGCTGTAGTGCGTATGCGCATATCTTCAAGGGTATCAACCTGAGATCGAGCATCTTTTGGATAACGCACCATCACTCGCACATCATCGCGACCGCGAGGCACTCTCTGAGCTTCGGCGCCATAGAATCCTTGACGCACCTGCGTGGCTACCTGAGAAAGACTAACGCCAAGGCTGTCAGCGTTAGGTAACAAACTAATATCGATGTCCGCGCGCCCAGAATGTAAATCATCACGTATATTTCTGGTACCGGGCAACTGTTCTAGTTGCTGCTTTACAAATTCCGCCGCTTCTGCCAATTGATCAGTATTTGATGCTGTCAATGAAATAGAAAATCGAGATTGGGGAGGCCCTAGGGTTATGTCAACATCAATCTTTTTCGCATCGGGCACGGGCCCCATATAATATTGCCATCTTTCAGCTACTAGCTTGGGTTGTATTTTTCCACTTACCTCTGGGCTGAGTTCAAGCATCAGGCGAATGTTATCTCCCCACATGAACGATAGTTGATTGGCGATCAGACGGTCAGTTTTAACCACCTCTTGAATAATGAGATCCCCAGAGAGTTGCGTTGAGGCGCGCTCTGCACGTTTTATAATTTCTAGTTTGGCCTCTTTAGAATACCCGTCGGGCATTTCCAAGCGCATGCGAATGAAGTCTGAGGCAACATTTGGCATTTGGACCTGCCTAACATAGCCAGCGCCGACGAGCGTTAGGGATAGGGCAAAGGCTAAAAAGAACAATACCAAGGTTAAGCTGTGCCAGCGCAAAGCTTTTTGGAGTAGAGGACGAAATATATTTTGGCCGACCCTAGTCAAACCCGAGGCACACCACCGGCGCGCTTTGTGTATTGCGCCCAATTCTGAGGTGCGTTCTTTTTCAGGTTTCATTTGGGATAGATGCGAGGGCAAAATCCACAGTGATTCGATTAACGAAAAACCAAGAGCGATAATGGTGATAGCAGGTATTGCCCAGAGTAATTGTGCCCCCCATAGTCCAGGTAAAAAGAAAATCGGCGAGAAGAATATCATGGTACTTAGTACCGCTAAGAACACCGGTTTGGAAACCGCCTGCGCTCCTGCCTGTGCTGCAGCAAAACGGTCAAGCCCTTCCTCTTGGTGCCTAAAAATACTCTCGCCGACTATAATCGCATCATCAACAATAATCCCTAAAATCAATAGGAACGAAAACATCGATAGCATATTTAAAGTCAAGCCGACCCCAGGCAAAATCCACAACGCACCCATGTAGGCAACGCCGATACCTACGGCCACCCAAAGAGCTAACTGCGGGCTAAGAAATAGCATCAGTATAATAAAGACCAGGATTAAACCGCCGATAGCATTTTTAGTGAGCAGTGATAGGCGGCCTTCAAACATTACCGAAAAGTCTCTCCAGGTATCCATTTGAAGCTCATCAGGCAAAAAGGCCCCGCCTGTCGCCACATAATCTTTAACCGCTTTAGTGGTTGCCATTACGTCGGGATCTTCACCTACACTGATAGCAAGGAAAATGGCGGTTTTACCGTTAAATCGAGTCAGCGAATTGCGCTCTTCAAAAGTATCTTTAACCAACGCCACATCGCCAATGGTAATCTCTGTGCCGTCGTCGCGACTGGTCACAGCGATACGGTTGAAATCCTCTTCATAGTAGGCCTGGCCACGGGTTTGTACCTGTATATCACCGCTATCCGCGCGAATAGTACCCGCGGGTAAATTAAGTGAGGTACGACGAATTGCGCTGACAACATCATCAAAGGAAAGTCCATAGCGGCGCATATCAATTTCAGATAACTCTATATCGACTTGAGGCTGACGAACACCCCAGACCTCGACAAAATCAATATCACGCAATGCGGCAAGATCATCGCGAATACGCTCTCCATATTCTTTTAGCACGCGCTCTTCGGCATCGCCAAACAGAGCAATTCTTATGACCTCTTCGCGCTCGACTACCTCAGTGACGATGGGACGTTCGGCGTCCCTAGGAAAGGTGGTAACCGCATCGACACGACTCTTTATGTCGTTTAGCATTTTTGTCATTTCATAGTTGGTATCAATCTCGACGGTGACAGAACCGCGACCCTTACGGGCTTCTGAGGACAAGCTTTTGATGCCTTCGAGGTTATAAATAGCCTCTTCGATACGCACTACAATTTGTTCTTCGACTTCTTTTGGGCCCGCCCCAGGGTAGGGCATGTTAACGGTAATATAATTGAACGATATCGAAGGAAAAACCTCTTTTCCAATTCCATAGGCACCAAAAAACCCACCGACTAAAATTATAATCATCAGCAGATTGGCTGCAACAGGGTTGTTTACAAACCACCTAATGGACGCATTCAAAGTACTGATTCCTCAATATAGGGATCAAGAGCTTTGGCCAAGACCTCTTTTTTTGGGGAAACTTTCATGCCGTTAATAGCTAAGGGAATACGAGAGGACACAATGCGTATACCCGGGGTCAGCCCAACGACAGTGATACTATTGGCATCGCTCTGAATGACCGAAACCGACTCGTAATGCACCTCATTGTCTTTATTTAGGGTGAGAATCTCATTGCCTCGATAGACAGCGGTTTTTGGAATCGTTACAGCGCCCTTGATTATTTTTCCAGCAATTTCAGCTTCAACAAAAAGCCCGATATTTAACGGAGGCCTATTACCTGTAATGTCGGATTTAAAGGGATTTTCTACTTCCGCCACTGCGTAGGTCATTCTACTTTTTACATCAATGGAGGCATCAGTTCGAACTATCTTACCTTGCCATTCGTAAAACTGATTACCTACTCTACTGCGCAGGGTCACGCTAGGATAGCTAATGGTTTTGTTGTCTTCGAAATTCACGGGTAGATCAACTAATGCCGCTTCTCGATCTGACAGTGGCAGGCGCACTTCTACGATGTCGGTACTATAGACCTTGGCAATCCGAGAGCCAGGATTAACGTATTGACCAAGATCAGCAAATGTCTGGCGAATGCGCCCCCGAAAGGGAGCGCTAATGCCAGTGCGCGCTAGATCCAGCTGTGCTTTTTTGAGATCGGCTTGCGCTGACTCGAGACCCGCCTGAGCTGAGTTTAACTGTGGCTGTCGCAAAAAAAGTGCATTGGCAGTCTTGTCCTCAAGGTCTCGCCATTCACGCTTGGCTTGTCGCGAGCGCCCTTGCTCCAGCGCCACCTGCTCAGCTGCTTTAGCGACCTGTGCTTTTGCTCGAGTTACCGAAAATTCATAATCGTCAGGCTCAATTTGTACAAGTTTTTCACCGGCTTTAAAAAACCCACCGTTAGCATACTGGTCAGCCGCCTCGACTACTCTTCCAGCCACCTGAGACACCAGATCAATTTCGCGTTTGGGCGCGACTGTACCCTGAGAGAGAATGGTTACAGCAATTGGGGCAGGTGAGAGGGTCATCACTTGCACAGAAATCGGAGGCTTAGGCGGCCTAGGCGTGCGCTGAGGCTTTGGGCTCAAGTAGGCGAGCGAGGCTAATAATAGAAGCCCTATAATTAAAGCACCTACAGCGATCATGCCCTTGCGGTCTAGTACAAACATTAACAGCCAACCTTTAAATAGAGGATGTTACGGGGATCAAACAATTCAGATTAAAACCACCAAAATTTATATTCTCATTACAACGCACTAATGCTTAGATGGTTGACAGAGTCTTAAGTAATTGCATATTAGTCTATCAAGACAAAAGATGCCGCTTCCCCACCCAGAATTTCGGCAAAAACGAGATAGTGGATTATTTTAGCCAGCTATAGCTTTTTGGTGCTCGTCCTGTTCTGACAAGTCATTAAACACATCTCTGTCTAATAGACCTTCACTATCAGCTACCACTGCGGTGACCATGCCGTCTCCTGACACATTAACGACTGTTCGCATCATATCCAGCAGGCGATCAACACCGATAATCAAGCCAATACCTTCGACAGGTAAGCCAACTTGCTGCAAGACCATTGCTAAAGTAATTAATCCTACACCGGGCACACCTGCTGTGCCGATGGAAGCTAATGTGGCTGTCGCAACAACTGCAAGATACTCACTCATCGTGAGGTCAAGACCGTAGGCCTGAGCAATGAAGACCGTCGCAATGCCCTGCATAATTGCGGTGCCATCCATGTTGACTGTCGCCCCTAAAGGAATAGTGAACGAGGCAATTGAATTGTGCGCACCGACTCTGGTACGAGCTACGTTTAGGGTAATTGGCATAGTTGCATTGCTAGACGAGGTACTGAAAGCGAACAATAGGGCCGGACGCATGTTTTTAAATAGGGTTAGAGGATTTAAACGGGTCAATAGCGCAAATAAACTGGTGTACACAACACTGGCATGGAGAAATAGAACGAAGACTATTGTGCCAAAGTACAGGGCAAGATTGATAATGGCTGAGAAACCTTGACTGGTGAACAATTTCGCCAACAGGCAAAACACACCATAGGGTGCTAAGTTCATCAAAATAGCCACCATTCTCATAATGACATCACTAATCATCTGACAACCGCGCAAAACCGTTTTTCCAGATTCACCTGCCTGCAATATAGCTACGCCTACCAGAATAGCGAAGACAATAACTTGCAACATATTGCCCTCTACCATGGCCTGAAACGGGTTAGAGGGGAAAATTCCGATAAAGACGTCTTTAAAAGATGGTGCTGCTTTAGCGACATAGTTAGCCGCTTCAGCCGTATTGATGCCTACACCGGGGTCGACGATGTTGGCGATGGTGAGCGCCAGACTCACTGCAATCGCTGTTGTCACTAAGTAGAGAGCGATGGTTTTGAAGGCTACCTGGCCCATCTTGACGTCCTCACCCATCGAGGCGGAACCGCACACCAAAGAGAAAAACACCAGGGGTACCACTAACAACTTTAAAGAAATAACAAACACCTTCCCTATTACATCAAAAATATTATCGACAATCCAAGCAATTAGAGGCGTTTGGTCAGGATCAGCGCCACCCAATGAATTTAGCACTAAGCCTAGAATTATGCCGAGTACCATTCCTGATAGAATTTTTGATGAAAGTTGCATGTGCGCTTAGAACTCCGTGTTAGCGATTAGATAAAAATTTAAACCGGCTCGAGGACCAGAGTACAAACCTTGAAAAAAACTCAGGTACCCGAACAAATATCACCCCAACCACAATAATGTTCATGATGGCTACAGTAATGAAAAAGTCCATAATACTCCAGCCCAAAAAGCTCAGGAAAAACATTCCCAGTAGGCTACCTCCGACCATAAATGCAGCGTTAATAATAGCATTTACCGAGAGAACACGTGCTCGATTGTTACCTGCAGTTCGCTGTTGGACCATAGAGTTTAGAGGTACGATAAAGAAACCACCGAACATGCCAATCATGATCAGATCGATGAGTATATGAATGCCGCCGCTCAGGCTTAAAAACGCACCTGGCATGACTTCACTGAGCGACATATGCGCTTGCTGATAAGCGATGGAGGTAAAGCTTAGATCAAAGGCAAAAATACTTAAACCGAGAGCCCCTATTGGGACGATGCCTGGTTCGATAGCGCCTCTAGATAAGCGGTTACAGAGTAGGGAGCCAATAGCGACGCCAACAATAAATGCGCCGAGTAAAATAGAAATTAGGCGGGGGTGACCATTTAATACAGTGACTGTGTAGTTGGGCACCTGGGTCAGAAAGCAACCCCCATAGAGCCAAAACCAGGAGATCGCTAAAATGCAGTAAAACACCGTGCGGTTCTCCCGCGCCATGCCAAAATTGGCCGCAGTTTCGGTAAACGGATTTAGCCGTAGCTTTTGCCCAGGATTTTCTGAAGGAGCCTCTGGAATCTCCCTACTAGTTAGCCATCCAATAAGTGAGACAAGGACAATGAGCCCACTTAACATAGTAATACCATTCTCTAGCGTTACCATCCACCCGCCGATCAAGGTGCCAAGCAAAATAGATCCGAACGTACCCATGCTGATCTGTGCATTACCCGCTAGTAACTCGTCGTCATTTAAATGTTGAGGGATGAGAGAATATTTTGCAGGTCCAAAAAATGCTGATTGGGTTCCAAGCAAAAACAAGATGACCAGCATGAAATTAAAGTTTAGCGTCATCAGCGCGTAGCTACCGGCCAACATAATGAAAATCTCAGCAAACTTAACCCTGCGCATCAACATTGCTTTGTCATAGGTATCTGCCAATTGACCAGCGGTTGTTGAGAACAGGAAAAATGGCAGGATAAATAAACCAACCGCAAAGTTGGTGGTGAAGTTGGTGCTGCTATCTGACCCCGCTACTGCGGTACTAACGACAATTACTAAGAGAGCATTTTTGAACAGGTTGTCGTTAAGAGCGCCAAGAAATTGAGTGACAAAGAACGGTAAAAAACGCCTCTGGGTAAACAGGTGGAACTGGCTCTTGAGCTTACTTGATTGCGCCATAATTACCTCTTGCTCATTGCGTCAACGACTAACTATTGGCCGACAGATTTATTCATGCCCAAGCAGGTATAAAACCTATACTGAACAGCGCCCTTGTGAACTTTCAAATCAGACATTTTACGTAGCGTCTTGGGATTGTTTTTATTATAGAGGCTGTGCACCAAAGATGTCTAAGGACAATGGTTTAATTAGGGCACTCTTTTGGTCAGCACAGTAGTTTTTTGGCTACCAACAGTTCTTCGTGCGGAATCATAAAAACTACCTAGCGCTATAAACCCCGCTTTTCTCATCATTTCAGCAGAGGCTAGGTTTTCTTCATGACGGTCTATCACCAAAGCGCTCACGTCCATTTCTGCAGCCTGCTCTATGATTTTATTTAGTAATGCTGTGCCAATACCTCTGCCGCTATAGCCACTATGCACAGTAACCTCGGATATATAAATTACGTTGGTGTCACTAATATAAGGTAAGAACAGGCTTGGCACATCGCCCGGCTGTCCATAGATTACTAATCCGACAGGTGTTTTATTATCGACAGCGACCAATGCCGAGTCCACGCCAGCGGCTAAGCGTTCAAATTGGTGCTCTATGCCATCTTCGGGGAGATAATTCCATTGATTGGTGCCCTGTTCAAACAAGAAAATCTTTAGATACTTAAGTTCATCTCGTTTTGCGGGACGAAATCTCATTATGGTAGATATGGGTGTATCAATTTTTTGCTCAATGGGCATAGTTTTTCTTTATTTCCAATAAACTAGCCATTACGTTAGTAGTGCTACAGTTTTAACTTGGGCGTAAACAACATCGCCCTTTTTTAGGTCGAGGGCCTGCGCAGATTTACGAGTGACTTTTGATAGTAAGGGGGTAGATCCTGCCATCAGCCTAGCGGTCATCTGGACGTCATCTTTGTTTAAAAGCTCATCGATGGTTACCGGGAAAATATTGAGAATACTAGTATCTTGCTGATGGTCAAGGGTGATGCTCACGTCGCGCGCGAGCACCTGCAAACGGACTTTGGTGCCTATTGCTAAGGGCTTAGCTACCGCAAAAAAGTGTCCGCCGGGAAAGTCTAGGGTGGTCAAACCAAACTCTGCATCATAATCAGCCACAGTTGCCTCAAAGATTGTTTCGGCATCGGATTGATGCGCGAGCGGCAGATGCACAGATGAAAAAAGGTCGGCGACCTTGCCGTAGGCTGTTACTTCACCGCTGTCTAACAACAACAGCTGATCGGCCAGGCGTGCTACCTCTTGGCGTGAATGACTAACATAGAGAACAGGAATATCTAGGTCGCGATGCAGTGATTCTAGGTAAGGTAAGATTTCTGCTTTTAGGGTTTCATCTAGAGCTGCCAGAGGTTCATCGAGCAATAATAATTTTGGTTTAGCGGCTAGGGCACGAGCAATGGCAACTCGTTGCTGCTCGCCGCCAGAAAGTTGGTTAGGCATGCGGGCGCCTAAATGACCTATATCCAGTAGCTCGATGGCCTGGTCTATAGCCCCTGAGTCGTCTTTAAACTGGGCTCGCTTTAGGCCATATTCTATATTGCGATGAACGCTAAGATGATCAAATAGACTAGGTTCTTGAAACACATAGCCCACTGACCGTTTGTGCGGAGCAAGAAACTGATTAGCATCTTGCCAAATTTGATCGCCGACACTCAGATAGCCATTATCGATGCGTTCCAGCCCTGCAATCGCGCGCAGTAAGGTAGTCTTGCCACAGCCAGAGGGGCCAAAAATAGCCGTAACCCCTTTGCCGGCTATCGCTAAGTCGATGTTTAACCTGAAGTTACTCTGTTGAAGATCAAATCGAACCTGAATGCTCATTTTTGAGCCCCCGAAAACCGTCGATTGACACCATAAACAATAAGAAGCATGACAAAGGACAGCATCAGCAAGCCAGCTGACAGCCAGTGAGCCTGACTGTATTGGAGAGCTTCAACATGATCATAAATAGCAATTGATACGACCTGAGTGCTACCAGGTATGTTGCCGCCAATCATTAGCACGACACCAAACTCACCAAGGGTGTGGGCAAAGCCCAACACGCTGGCAGTAATAAACCCCGGCTTAGCCATGGGTACGGCAACACTAAAGAACCGATCCAGTGGAGAGGCACCCAAAGTGGCCGCCACCTCCAGCGATCGATTACTTATATTACTAAAAGCATTTTGTAATGGTTGAACCACAAAAGGCATGGAGTAAAAAACCGAGCCGATCACTAATCCGGTGAAAGTAAACGCTAAGGGTTGCCACCCTAGAGAGTCCATTAATCCTCCGATAGGTCCATTAGGGCCAAGAGCGAGAAGCAAATAAAACCCTAGCACAGTAGGAGGTAATACCAAGGGTAGTGCCACCAGAGCTTCAATAAAGAATTTAAATCGCCAGCGACTGCGAGACAGCCACCAAGCTATAGGGGTACCAATAAGAAGTAGAATAATGGTTGATAACCCAGCCAGTTTTAGCGTCACAAAAAGTGCAGTTAAGTCTTGTTCGCTAAAAATCATGGTTATTTATACCCGTATTTTGCAATAATATTTTGGCCTTCTTGGCTTTTTACGAAGGCAATAAGGGCCTGTGCCGCCTCTGATCTTTTTAGTAAAACAGCCTGTTGAGCTATCGGCTGATAAAGAGACTGCGGAGGCTCCCAGAATGATCCTTTAATAATAGCATTCGCATCCACAACCTGGGTATAGGCCACAAAGCCTAGGGCAGCATTTCCGCTGCTAACAAACTGAAAAGTTTGGGCGATATTTTCGCCGCGTACCATTTGACTCTGCAAAGATTCCCAAATACCGAGGTTTTGCAGTACCTGTTTGGCGGCCCTACCATAGGGGGAAAGCCTGGGGTTTGCTATGGCAAGATAGCCAAAGTCATCGCTGTTAAGCACTTTACCCTTAGCGTCTACTTTGTCGCTATTGGGGCTCCAAACAACTAATTTTCCGACGGCATAAGTGAAACGGCTATGGGCCATAGCGACACCTTCTTCTTCAAGCCTTTGAGGTCGTTCTGAATCTGCAGAAAAAAATACATCGAAAGGCGCACCGTTGATGATTTGAGCGTAGTGTCTGCCAGAGGACCCTGGGGACAGGACTACCCGATGGTCGCTATTCACTTCAAATTCGCGAGCAATCTCTTTAATTGCTGAGCTAAAGTTACTAGCTACAGCTACCTTAATATCATCGGTAAAACCGGGCAGAGCAATGCCCCAGAAGATGATGGTCAGAACTACCTTTTGAAGTATTTTTTTAATGGTGATGATATCCACTTTATTGGCCTCGAAAACCCATGCTACTGACTGAAATCTGGGGTCGCAAGCTACGGGGGCTTAACCCAATAGTCAGCTGTGTAACAAACGGCCTAGCATTAAGATAAATCCTTTCACTCGACCTCTGGTATTACTGTTTTTGTGCCACTAGATTTTCGATTACCCCAGGGAGAGGGAGGAAAAAAAGTTGATATATACAAACTCTCTACCTTGTCTCTGGCCCAGGGTGTTTTTCGTAAAAACTTTAGCGATGACTTAATCGAAGGGTTGCTCTTAAAGCAATTAATATTGATTCGCTGTGCAAGGCCATCCCAACCATAACGTTCAGCGAGATCGGTTAGCACCTTCTCTAAGGTGATCCCGTGTAAGGGATTATTGGGCTGTTTTTCATTCATCCGCAACTATAACACCACCAATCGTGACAGTGCTGTTTATCACTGCAGTGACTTTAGGTAACTTTGGTAGCACCCTAAGACTGCTGATGAGCCCTCTACCTGAGGATAATGGCCAACAATCGGCAGTTCAGCCAGATAATCTAAGCGGCAATTTAGCTCTTTGTACCGTGCCACCATATGTTCACCTGACACAGGATCTACAGATCCGTTAATTAATCCCAAAGGAATGGTAGATTCTTGCAGAGCTGAAACCCAGCGTGCTCTATGTTGAAGGCGATCGCGCATATAGGTAATCAAATTATGGAAAATATGTTTCCCATTTTTAAAGTTAATCAGCCACCAAAAGCTTTCTAGCTCTTGTGTTGAAGGTTTACTCTGGGGGCCAAAAACCGAACTAAAGTTGCGGCTAAACTTTGCATAGCCCGTCAAGTGGTTTAGGTATTTACCCAGAGGGCTTAATAGTAATTTTTGCGTTAACAGCGCCCGATGTGTCTCAGGAAACAAACCGCCATTGAGAAAGCAGCAGGAAAGCCAGTGACCCGCTCCCGAGCTTTCTAGCTGGCGAGCCAATAGTTCTTGAGCCACCGTATCGCCATAGTCGTGGGCTAACACATGGAATTGATCAAGCCCCTTGGCCTTAATAAGCGCCTCAACTAAGTCTGCTTGACGGTGAATACTGTAGTTCTTACTGTTGGGTTTGTCAGAAAATCCAAAACCCAGCATATCTAATGCAATCAAGCGATAGTCTTTGGCCAGAGCATCCCAAATGAGTTGCCAGTCCCAACTGGATGTTGGGAAACCATGAAGTAACATAATGACTGGCAATTCATCACTGCCTTCATCAATCACAAATATAGAGTGGCCAAGTAAATCTTGAAATTCACCACGTGCATGCCAATTTTTTATTGGGGTGGGAGCAGAGGAGAGCCTAAAATCCATTCAAAAATCCTAGATTGCTAATTAAGGGTTGGTTAATTTTTATCATTCAATAGCCTACTTGACCTGAATTTCCGGTTAGTGCAATACTAAGTTGGCTAGAAAAAGAGCTTAATAATAAACTAAAAAAAATGACATCACGTACAACGTCTACTGAGTCGGAATTTAACGCTTACTAGAGTGCCGGTCAACTGTAGAAGTAATGCTAAAAAATAAGAGAATATTTTCGGATGAATGTTAAAGCTCAAAAAATAGATACGCTAATAAAGAATGCTAAAGTTTTTAATAACGGAGAGTCTCCTGTTATAGAAGACGTTGCCGTTAGCGACGGGCGAATCGTGGCGCGAGGAAAAGATTTGGACGGCGAATCCGCTGATCGAATTATCGACGCCAAAGGTCTATGGCTGATGCCGGGCCTGTTCGACATACACACCCATTATGATTTGGAGCTCGAAGTGGCACCAGGTTTGCCTGAGTCAACACGGCATGGCACCACCTCCGTGGTTATAGCTAATTGCAGTTTGGGACTAGCGTTTGGCACTCAGCGCAGTGATAACCATGACCCCATTGTTAGCTGTTATGCGCGAGTTGAGAATATCCCTAAAGCTGTCTTAAAAGACTGTGCCGACAACATCACCTGGGACACACCAAAAGAATATTTAGACCATTTGGACCAGATTAATCTTGGGCCTAATGTGGCGGTTTTGTTTCCTCACTCCATGTTGCGTATTGAGACTATGGGCTTTGATAATAGTGTTACCCGTGACCCCACGCACAGTGAAATTAAAGCTATGAAAAGCCTGTTGAGTGATGGCTTGGACGAGGGTTATGTGGGTTTTTCTACCGATGCTCTCCCTTTTCATTATTTAGCTGCTCACCCTCATTGTGAAAAGACTATCCCGACTCAGTTCGCAAAGTATGGCGAACTTAAGCAATTGACCCAGGTAGTGCGAGAGAAAGGTGGAACCTGGCAAGCAACACCGCCAAAAGATAGTGTGATTGGCACCTTAAAAACTTTTTTACTGACCAGTGGAAGAGTCCATGGGAAACCTTTAAAAACCACGGTTGTTGCGGCGCTGGATATTGCCAATAACTGGAAGCTTTCGCTCATGGTAAAAACGCTGTCGCGGCTTTTGAACTCGTCCACGATGCAGGGCGATTTTCATATGCAGGCTCTGGGGGCGCCTTTTAAAGTGTGGTCTGATGGGGCGATTACTCCCCTTGCGGAGGAAATCCCTGAGCTGCGACGCCTCAATGAAACTGACTTAGAGGATCGTGAAGCTCGACAAAAAATTCTTCATGAGCCCGCCTATATTAAGTCATTTAATGCCATGTGGATGAGCGGTAAACAGGGCTGGAACTTAGCGCGACTAAAACGCAAACTCAATGTTGAAGATTACGCATTCAATCGCACATTGAGTGACATGATGGTAGAACGTTGCCCGCATACCAATTGGCAGGGCATGGATTTCCAGTCACTTTTTGATCGAATTATTGCGATAAAGCAAGGCGAGTGTGACGAAGCAGTTAGCAAAGTAGAGCAAAAGTTAGTGCAAAAAGACTTCTTCTGGATCGCCGATGAAGGGGACTTTATGCTGCAAATGTTGAGAACCTTTGATACTGATTTGAGCTGGAGTACCGTGACAGCAAACCGTGATTTAAAGGTTGTTAGAGAATTGCTTATGCACCCCCAATTATTGCCAGGTTTTAATGACAGTGGTGCCCACCTGACTAATATGGCTTTTTATGACGTTAACTTGCGCAGCCTAAAGCTCGCAGCGCAGGGTGGAGATAACGACGTCAGCTACATGGTTAAACGTTTAACTAAAGATGCGGCAGACGTCTTCGGTGTTGCTGGAGGCACTATTAATCAAGGTGATATTGCTGACTTAATCTTGGTTGATCCGAAAAAACTTGCAGACTACGATGGCGAAAAAAATATTCAGCGCGTTTATCGAGATGAATTTCAACATGAACAGCTAGTTAATCGTTCCGATGACGTGGTGAGATTCGTCATGATTGGTGGGCAGGCTGCCTGGGAGAATAATGACTTTTCGCCTGACCTAGGGAAAAAGCCAATGGGTCGATTACTGCGTTCGGTCCATGCTGCCTAGAGGTTATTTGTGGGGCTAATCGACCAATCGCCGGCGCCACATAATAAAGACGAAACCCATAATCAGTTGCCAGCCGCCATACGAAAGTAGTGACAGTAGCACCATATCTGCAAGTGGATTTAGCTGCCCGGCAATAGTTGGGAACAAAGAAACCTTTATTAACAAACCTAAATTAATATTTCTAACGACCACCTCCATTTCAATAGCGATATTCTCTTCTCTACTGAGACCGAAGGCTTTGGTGACGAAAACACCCACAATGGTTAGGCTGAATATAAACATATACAGCAGTATAAGATCCGTAGAGGACGCATAAGAAAAACTAATACGCCCAGCACCTAGAGAGCCAAGAACAATAATGGCTATACCTAAAAGCGAGGCCCTAACGCAAAAGCTAGAAAATGATTGGGCATATTGCGGGTATTTTTTTAAAAAACTCATTCCCAGTAGCAGGGGCACTAACAGACAAAAACCGATCTCAATAGCCACTTGCATGGCAGGCATGGAGAAATCGGCGGGCATAAGGTCTGCTATTAAAAAATTGAGTATTAGAGGCGTTGTCAGCAGGCACGCAAACGATGTTAATGCGGTGATACTGATCGACAGTGGCACATTACCTCGCGCCAAAAAGGTAAAAACATTGGACACGGCTCCACCGGGGATCGCGGCAATAATAGCTATGCCAATGATCATGCCGGGAGGTAGGTTGGTGTATAAGATAAAGCCAAAGGCAATAAGCGGCACTACAATTAACTGCATCATCAATCCGAGACTGACCGCTTTGGGTTCTTGTACGACCTTGTGAAAATCTGATACCTGCAGTCCGGCTCCCATGCCTAACATTGCCAGCACTAACTGCACAACGGCGATCCAGTATTCGTATTGCAGATAGATATCAACCATGTTTCCGATCCTTAAAACATAAAGCGATTAGTTTTTTAATTGCTTTGTATAGCCTAATGCTAAGCCAAAACCAACTAGGCCAATCGCGTTCACTATGATGCCAGCATAACGCCAAGCCTCTGACGGCCAAAAAGAAGGGTCTTTGGTAAAGCCACCATAAATAGCTGACACAGCAGCCAAAAACATGAGTCCTGACACGCCTAAATAGAGCGCAACATGCTTGGAGCGCACACCCTCTATTAGTAATCCTGAGAGAACTAAGATTATGCCTATGGCCGCAATAGAGGCTGTCGGACCGATGGCTGGAAGCCCTTTTGAGAGTTGCCACACTCCGATCAAATTCCATATTATGCAAAGTAGTGCATGAAATAGTTGGACTGCTAGGGCAGGGACAAGGATGGGTTTAAGCATCATATATTTCTCAAAAGATTAAATTAATAGCTAATACGAGCATCAATAATCCAACAATCACTTCAAGGACTTTCCATGATCCTGGTTTCTGGAAGATGGGAATTAACACACGCGAGCCATAACCAAGGCTAAAAAAGAAAACGAAAGATGCGGTAACAGCGCCCACGGTAAATGCTGTTATCTGCGTGGGAAACTGCGTAGAAATTGAGCCTAACAAAACGATGGTATCTAGATATACATGAGGGTTTAACCAGGTGAATCCCAGACAAATGAGAGCAATTTTCAACGCTGATTCAGGAGCTTCTCCGGCGGGGCTTAAGTGGTGATTGTTATTATAAGCAGAGTAAAAACTGACGGCGGCGTATCCAATTAAAAATGCGCCGCCGGCATAGCGAGCTATTTGCTCTACTAGCGGATATTGCTGAACTAGTGCCCCAAAACCGGTGACGCCTAAAGTAATGAGTAAGGCGTCAGAAACAGCGCAAAGGGTGCAGACCAAAAATACATGCTGCTTTTTTAGCCCTTGCTTTAGCACAAAAGCATTTTGTGCGCCGATTGCTAAAATTAACGATAGGCCAAGAGCAAAGCCCGAAAGATATCCCTGCATGGATTTAAAAGCCCTAAATGCGATGAGACAGAAGTATACCCCATTAGTATCTCGGTACTGCAGCGTGTGTATATCCTATTGACTATTCGCATATTCTTGTCGTTCTCTTTGCTGGATACTCAAATTTATTGCAGTGTATATGTACATTTTCAGCCAGCACAGGCAAGCTACTGTAAAAAATAGTGGATAAGAAAAATATTTAATTTTTCATTTTTATGCGGTTGAATTGAGGAGTTTGCAGGATGCTACTGGATAATAACACCCCGATACTGGTGGGTATTGCTGAAGTTGTTGAACCACTGAAAGACGATCTGTCTCAGGCCTCCTCGGCGCAGACATTGGCGAGTAGGGCCGCGGAGCTGGCACTGCAGGATGCCCTTGACGTTGATCGGCTGGCGCCAGAAATTGATGTGGTGGTTGCGACTCGTACCTTTCCCGACTCGACGCCACTGTGGCCTATGCCTTTCGGGAAAAGTAATAACATGCCACGGTCTATTGCCCAGCGCTTGAATGCTAATCCACGGCAGGCAATCTACGCTAAGGCAGGGGGTAATACTCCGCAGAGCTTGGTAAACAAATGGTCAGAGAAGCTGGCTGCTGGTCAGGCCTCCATGGTACTGCTGGCGGGGGCGGAAGTTCTTGCCTCGACTAAAGCGGCAATAAAAAGCAATACGCCTTTAAATTGGGCGGAAGATGTCGAAGGTAGCCTTGAAGATCAGGGCCTTGGTATTCACGGGATGGTGGACTACCAGACGGTGAAGCATAATAAGGTGAGAGCGTTACCTCCCCTGTATGCACTCTGCGAAGTAGCGCGGATGTCATCTCAGCAACAGGGGCTTGAAGCTTATACAAAGGGCATGGCCGAACTACTGGCACCTTTATCAGACGTTGCAGCTACTAACCCCTATGCAATGTTTCCAAAAAGCTACAGCGTCGAACAAATTGCTACTCCCAGTGAAAAGAATAGTTATATAGCCTTCCCATACACGAAAGCGATGGTAGCCAAAGACGGCGTCAATCAGGCGGCGGCACTACTATTAACTACTGTTGGTAAAGCCCGAGAACTGGGCATTGATGAAAGCAAATGGGTGTACCTGCATGGCTACGCTGAGACAGTAGAAAAGGGCTTGCTGGAGCGAGAGGATTTGAGTTGTTCGCCTGCGTTGACAGTAGCCTATAAGCAGGCTGTCAAGCGGGCCAGTGTCGATAGTCGAGATCTCGACTTTATTGATATTTATAGTTGTTTTCCAATCGTTGTGGCTGAGGCAAAAGCGGCATTGGGGTTTGCAGATACTGATAAAGCCATGACTGAAACGGGGGGCCTGCCGTTTTTTGGGGGGCCAGGAAATAATTATTCCATGCACGGTATTGCAAGTGTTGCCAGAAAACTCCGCGACAATCCTAAAGCCTATGGTCTGGTCGGGGCCAATGGAGGGGTTATGCATAAACATGCGGTGGGCGTTTATTCTTGTAGGCCGGGTTGGAACATCTGCGATAGCTCATTGGTACAGGCCGAACTGGACAAACAGCCGATAGCGAAAACTACTCAACACCCGGAAGGTGATGCGACTATAGAGTCTTATACCGTGCTGTTCGGTAAAGGACAGCCGATGTATGCCGTTATTATCGGCCGATTAAAAGACACTGGCGAACGTTTTATGGCGAATAATTTTGAACGCGACACTGAGATACTGCAGACGTTAGTGAGCAAAAATAGTGTCGGTGAAACTGTGGCTGTTGCCAGTATGGGGAAGGGCAATCGAGTAGCCTTGAGCCATGCTAGCCTGCGCGCGCAGATGCCGCCTAAAGCGACAACCTTGCGTGATGATTACGAGTTTTGTACTACGGTATGTAGCGGCAATATTTTGGAGGTAACCATAAACCGACCGGAGTCACATAACGCCCTGCATCCTGATGCGCACGATGAACTCGGTGAGATATTCGATGTTTTTGAAGACGATGATAATCTTTGGGTTGCGATTATCACTGGGGCCGGAGATAAGGCTTTTTGCACCGGTAATGATCTTAAATATACAGCCTCTGGCAAGCCCATGTGGATTCCGAAAACTGGTTTCGCAGGCTTAACATCGCGGCGCCGTCGCAAGCCTCTAATTGCTGCCATCAACGGTTTTGCAATGGGCGGTGGTATGGAAATAGCCTTGGCCTCCGATATTGTTATTGCAGCGGAGAACGCAATATTTGCATTACCTGAGGTGAAAGTAGGCTTGGTTGCCGGCGCTGGGGGTATTCAACGACTAGCACGACAAATTCCTCTCAAAAGAGCGATGGATCTCTTACTCACGGGCCGCCAATTCTCCGCCGAAGAGGCAGAGCGCTTGGATATTATTAATCAAGTAGTGCCAACGGGTGAAGCGATGCAAGCTGCGAGAAAGTACGCAGCAAGGCTATGTGAAAATTCCCCCAGTTCTATTCGCCTGACCAAGGAGATATTAAACGAAACTGCGTCTTACGCTTCGATTGATGATGCCGTGTGGGATATGCCTACTGCTATTAACAACTTATTCACCTCGGAAGATTTTATGGAGGGCCCCCGCGCCTTCGCCGAGAAGCGGAAGCCACGTTGGACCGGGCGATAAGATCTCAAGACCGTGGAACACTGTAGAGTGGCGAGATAGCGCTAGAGTGCAGTGACGACGATCCTAAAATGAGGGCAGTAAAGAGCGAATAATTTTTTCCGTCACCAAACAAGTGCTCTTTGGGGCGCACAAATAACAGGCTCTCGACTTCCGAATTAGGGTTATGTTATGGTAAGGCATGTCATATGACATGCTTATGTATTAGGAGATTCTTTTGGCCTCAAAAATCACACGTAGGGATTTTCTAAATGGTATCGCTATTGGCACTGGTGCAAGCCTATTGATGCCCGGGCAAATTATAGCTCAGGCAG
>Ga0308005_10000182_pt1 | contig 24050 bp, 23 predicted proteins | sample Neamet67_FD_203142 | JGI IMG/M metagenome (GOLD analysis project Ga0308005, IMG submission 203142) | Marine microbial communities from water near the shore, Antarctic Ocean - #67 | ecosystem: Environmental > Aquatic > Marine > Unclassified | place: Southern Ocean | collected 2014-06-07 | reverse complement strand
TCGCAAAAAGTGGTTGAACATTTTGCGGCAATGGAAGGGCTGTATGCCCACGGTCGCTCGGTCACTCTTCGCGCTGAAAGCTAAATCATGTTGGAAGAAAGAGACGAATCCAGACGGAGAAAGATCGATCGCGCTGATAGTTTCGTCAAGAGTGCGAAGCGCTCGCCTTCCAGGTAACTTTGCGGGCAGTCTTTACCGTCGTATTTCTTCAGGATTGCTTGGTAGTCAAAAAGCCCCAGTTGAGCCGGAGCTCCGATCATGTGGAGATAGATGACCTTTTTTACCTTGGGATTTATCGGGGGGAGTTGCGGAGCGAGGGGGCGCCGCGCGGTCATGATTGATGACCATGGGAGCTGCTGCAGCCGAATCCATGGTAAGTTGATTGGTCAACCACATCCCTCCCATTCCCGTTGTGCAATCACGCAGAAAATGCCGACGGATGGCACTTTGAAGATCCAGATAAGACATGGGCAGGAAGACGTAAGAGCCTATGCGCAGCGGTGGGTTAGCAAGTTGTTAGCTGGCTGAGGTTGCCTTGATCGCGAGGTGCGCTTCGCCTGCTTTCAAGACTCCTTCGATGGAGGTTGCTCCTTTGGGCGAGAATTCGGAGCGAGGGACGATCAGAATGATTGAACCGTTTTTTTGAGTTTCAAATTTTTGCGGTTTGTCCGATGAGATCTGTCGGTCGTTTGAGAAAAAATACAGGTCCTTGGCGGGCAGAGCATTGGAACTTTGAAAGTGAATCTTGATCGCGCGGGCATCGATTTCACTGAGAAGCGTCGCCTTGACCTTGTGTTCTGTCGAAGGCATTTCGCTGGCGGCCTTTGAAATATGGGCCTTCGCGGTGGCATCGGCAATGGGTTCCTTGGTGACGGGAAGAGACATGGAAAATGTTTCGTGCCCCGGGAAGCACCCTTTGGCGCAGCACATCCATATCCCTTTGGCTTTTAAGGTCACTTCCTTGGCGGAGATTTTCTTGGGTGGTGAAATGATGACGAGCAGGGTGACGTCGCGTTCATACCCGTGGCAGGGGTAGTCGGCCATGAAGGTGTTTTGCGGATTCGGCCATTGAATTTCGGATGCGGTGAAGCCTTCCGGGAGGATCCACTCAATGGATGTCTCCATTCCCACCATTCCGGGGTTTTTCCAATACGTGTGGAAACCGGGGTGATGATGAATGTGGAGTCCGACGGTAAAAGGTTGCCCTGCGGTGACGCTTCGGTTTTCCGAGATGAGGGTGATGGAAAGTCCGGGACCCTCAAGTTGGGGATCCTTGGCGGGCAAGAGGGCCGTGAAAATGGTGAGGAAAAGTATGACTCTCATGACGTATTGCTTCAATACGTCGCCATGTGGGTGGGACATTTCACCAAACGAGGGTTTTGAAAGACTCCTGTGTTCCTACTTCGGGATGAGGATGGTCTTACCGGCCCGAATGTTCGTTCCGGAGATCCTATTGGCTTTTTGAATGGCGGTAACGCTGACGCCATAGCGCCTGGAGAGTCCCCAAAGCGTGTCGCCTTTCTTGATCATGTGCTTGATTGACTTTCGCTTCGCCACAACCGGTTTGGGTCTAGGCTTGGGCTTAACGACCGGACGCGGCCTGGGCTTTGGTGTGACCTTGGCCGTGGTGACTGGACGAGGCTTTGCAACGGGCCTTGGGTTTTGGGTGGGTTGTGTTTTCCGTATACTGGCCACGCGCTTGGGAGGATTGTCAGCCCACGCTTCCACATAATTCCCATCTTCATCGAAGGGGCCGACTTCGGGATTGTAGTAAGGTTCTCTGCCGCTGCGCGAACATCCGACAAAGACTACGGATGTCAAAAGGAGAAGAAAGGTCTGGCAGAAACGAAGGTTCATCTGATGAGAGAGTTAAAGGGGAAGCGAAGCAAAAACAATTCTTTGTTAAGAATACTTAATGGAAATATGTTTCTTGTAGGTAATCGCTACCATAAAGTTACTTTTCATTCTGTCACGGCTGATGTCAGGTCGCAAGGATTCTCAATCGGGGAAATCCAGAACTTTAATATTTGTTGCTTTGCTCTTCCCGCCGGAACGGTCTTGGCCTATCACTCGATCGTCGATTCTCGGAGAGGATCGGTAATTTTGGGAAGCCCGTCGCACGGGCAGGAAATTGATGGGGAATCCGGTGACTTCTGAAAAGAGGAATTCCGGAGCGGTCCCGCCACTGTAAGCTTTGTCCTTCGACAGACGAAGCGAGCCAGATCGCCAGCCTGAAATTTTGACAAACCCGGATCCTGCGGAATACAGGGGCCTGATTTGAAACCAACAAATGATTGAAAAAAAGAACGTCCTTTTTGGGCTGACGGGACTTATTGGAGCGGGCATTTTCCCGGCGCAAGAAGTCGAAGAATTGGAGCCTCTGACGGTTCTGGCAAGGCGGATCGATTCGCCCAAAAATGACAATGCCGTCTCGGTGGGGGTCGTGACCGCCGAAGAGTTGGCGAGAATGCAGCGATATCGCTTGCTTGAGTCGATGGCTCTTATTCCCGGGACCCAGGCCCTTTCGACAGCGGGTCTCACCGGAAATACTGGAACGGCAATTCTCCGTGGCTTGCCGACGAACTACCAGCAAGTCGTTGTTGATGGCGTTAAGATTTCGGATACGACGAATGGGAGCGGAAGCTTTCTTGCAAACAGTCAGCTGGGAAATATTACCCGCTTGGAGGTCTTACGAGGTCCTCAAAGCGTTCTTTATGGCACAGGGGCTGGGGGAGGGGTGATTGGCTACGAAACCGTTGTGGGAACGGAGGCGCCTTCCTTTAAGGTTTGGGGGGAAGGGGGAAGCTTTGACACTTATCGATTGGCTTATAGTTCCCAGGGGAAACTTGATCGGTTTGCCTTTGGCGCTGAAGCGGGGCGACTTTTCACCTCAAACGATACCTATACCAATCTGCCCATCCACGACTATGAACAGAATTATGCCAACCTCGCGTTGCAATGGGAATTGCACGATGATCTGCGCTTGAAGATGAGCTATCGAGGCACCGATAACTTCCTGAAGACGCGGGCACTGACTACTTTTGGGATTCGGAATTCTGAAATAAAAACCAAGACTTCGCTCTTCGCGGTGCATGTCTTCTACGATGTTTCCCCCGGTTGGGAATCGCGTTTGACCCTAGGGTATTACAACGAAAACTATCGGGGTGATTTCGATGGTTTTCATTTTGGAACCGACTTTGAGCGGTTCACTTTCAATTGGAGCAATGAAATCGAAATTTACGATTCGTTGACCGCAGTTGCCGGGATTGAGGCAGCCCGCAGCGATTTCGCAAATACTAGCGAACGCTCTTCCGAAGACACGATCGCCGGTGCCTATGCCAACTTCTACTTCCGCCCATTCGAAGCGCTTCTGCTCGAGGCGGGAGGACGATTCGACGAACACGATGAGTTTGGCGGAGATGCTGCCTGGAACGTCGGAGCGGTCTACACTTTCGAGGAATCCGGAACACGGTTACACGCTAGGTTGAGTGATGCCTATCGAAATCCCACCCGCCTAGATGCGGAGTTCTTCCCTTCACTCTTCTCGACTCAGCTCGCCAATCCCAACCTGGAATCCGAGGGGATCGGGGGGTGGGAAATCGGAGTAGGGCAGCAGTTTGGAGATCATCGAATGGGGCTGACTTACTTCGATCAGGATCTGGAAAATGCCATCGTCTCTCGCGTGAGTTCAGGAGGGAACCCACTTGGAGCAACCAATCGTGTGATTAGGGTGAACAGCTCCGGCGAGTCTTCGGTGAGCGGTCTCGAACTTGAGGCGAGCGGACACTTTTTGGATGAACGATTGCGGTATCGGTTTGCCTGCACCGCGCAATTTGATGAAGAGGTGATCGATCTGCCGGACGAGTTGGCCGCTTTTGATGTGAGCTACAAGGCTGATTCCTGGATGGTTGGAACGGGTGCTTCCTATGTTGGTGGGGCTGCCTATCTCGCTGGAAACAATCCCTCGACGAACAGTCGCATCACGGCGAGAGTCTATGGCGAAATTCGCCTTAGCGAAAATGTTACCTTCCATGCCCGAGTGGAAAATCTTTTCGACACCGAGTACGAGATCTTCCCCGATACCTACGGCTCCGGGAGTGAGATCGAGGGGCCGGGTCGGGCCTTCTACGTTGGGGCCACCTATACGTGGTAACCAACGGGCAAAAAAAAGTTGATCGGTTGCCCGGGGGAGGATCTGGAATGAGTAATCCCCCGGGCAGGGAACAACAAAGAACGTTCCTCTCGGAACGTCGTGAAAAATGCATGCGGCTTATTAGCTATCACCCATGAAAATGATGGTGCAACTAGCGGATTTCGGTGCCGATTCCAGACTTTGTAAAGATCTCAAGGAGGAGGGTATGAGGGACTCTCCCGTCGATAAAGTGGACTTTTTCTACCCCGCTTGCGAGGGCGTCCAGCGCCGAAGTTATTTTAGGAATCATTCCACCGAAGATTGTCCCGTCTTCGATTAGTCCGCGGGCTTCGGCTCCTGTCACTGACTCAATGAGTGATCTCTCATTGGAAGGATCGCGAAGCAGTCCCGGGACGTCTGAGAGATAAACCAGCTTTGCGGGTTTCAGGGAGCAGGCAAGGGCTGCGGCTGCCAGATCGGCGTTGATATTGTGGGTTTCTCTGGTGTCCTTGTGAGAGCCAAGGGGAGAGATCACCGGAACCAACCCGCTAGAAATGGCTTTGAGGATTTCATCTGTCCGGCAGCTCGCCACCTGGCCCACCCTTCCGAGGTCGACCGATTCACCCTGATCATTTGTTCCACAGAGTTGTGTTGCCGAGAAAACGCTTGTCCCGTGGATAGAGGTCGCTTTCCCTCCGAAATCGTTGATCGTTTCGACCAAACCTTGGTTGATTTTTCCATGCAAGGTTTCGTCAACGATCTTAATGGCCTCGGGTGTGGTGATTCGTAGACCTCCGACGAACTTCGCATCCAGGCCAGATTCCTTCATGGCTGCCGAGATTGCTTTCCCTCCGCCGTGGACGATCACCGGACGAATTCCCGCGACTTCCAGGAAAACAATATCCCGCATCACCTCACGAACGAGCTCGGGGTTGTCCATCGCCGAACCTCCCATTTTGATGAGGAAGGTCTTTCCGCGAAAGCGTTGCAGGTAGGGGAGGGCCTTGATGAGCACAGTGGCTTTTTCAGCGGCGGAAGTCATGCCTCGAACGTTAATGAAGACAGCCTCTCTTGACCATTGCGAATGGACCTTTATCAAGGAAGTGATGAAACGTGATGTGAGACCTGAATTACTGGACTCCCTTCCCGGAGATGATCCGGCGGCGATTCGGAGTCGCCGGGATCTTCGTTTGATCAACTTCCTCATGGGAAACGAGCGGTGGATCATGCGTCAGCGTCACGATGGTGGGATCATTGAGTTGGGCGCCGGGAGTGGGAATCTTACCCAACAATTGGCAGGCTTGGGAAAAGTCACCGGGCTCGATTTTCAGGAGAAACCTGAGGAGCTTGATGTTCCTTGGCTCGCAGGGGATCTCTTTCGAACTTTTTCGGAAGCCCAGGGGGAAACGGTAGTGGCCAACCTTATTCTTCATCACTTCGAAGCGGAGGGACTTGGCCGCCTGGGTCAATTGATCAAAACCCGTCGTCGTCTTGTTGCTGTCGAACCTTGCCGATGTTGCTTGTCTCTGGTCGAGGGGAAATTGCTCTGGCCTTTTATCAACGGGGTAACTCGACATGATATGATGGTGAGCATACGCGCGGGGTTTCAGAAAGGGGAGCTGCCAAAACTTTTGAATCTGGGTGACGAATGGGAGTGGAAGGAAGAGGTCTCGTTGCTCGGTGGACTTCGTGTGCTAGCTTGGCGGCGATGAAGAAGATAGAGATTGTAGGTGGAGGGCTTGCCGGACTCTCGCTGGGGATCGCTTTGCGGAGGTTTGGGATTCCAGTGCTACTCCGCGAAGCCAGCACGTATCCCCGTCATCGGGTTTGCGGGGAATTTATCAATGGGGTCACGGAAAATACCCTGGAGGTGCTTGGAATTTCCCAGGTTTTTAGTGATGCCCTCCGTCATCGCTCAACGCGTTGGTGGATGGGTGATCGTCAAATTTTCGAAGCCCCTCTCTCCCGGCCGGCGCTTGGGATGTCCCGCTGGGAAATGGATGAGCGATTGCGTTGCGTTTTTGAGGAAGAGGGAGGTGTTCTTAAGACAAACGACAGGGCCAAGCCCGTGCCCCGTGAAGGATTGGTCTGGGCGGCGGGGCGCCATCTCGAACGAGAAAGCCAGCTCCTCGGGCTAAAGGCTCATTTCGAGGGCCTGAATGTGGATGGCTATCTTGAAATGCATATTGGAGAGGGAAGTTACATCGGGCTTACTCCGATTACCCCGGATGGCTCACGTGTGAACGTTTGCGGACTCTTTAGAAAAGGGAAGTTCCGCCAGGGGGGGAATCCGATCGTCGATGCGCTTCGCCAGTCCGGTCTCGAGGCCTTGGGTGATCGTCTCGATTCGGCTTCGATGGATCCAGGGTCCCTGACTGGCATTAGCGGATTTCATCTCGGCTCACAGGGCGGGAAGAGTGATCTCTGTACCCTTGGTGACGCCGAACGAATGATTCCGCCTTTCACGGGAAATGGGATGTCGATGGCCTTTGAATCCGCGGAGTGCGCCCTCTCCCATCTCCTTCACTATAGTTCGGGAGATCTATCGTGGGCTGAGGCAAACGAGCGTATCCGCCATTCTCTGGATGAACGCTTCCGCTCTCGGGTGAGACTCGCGCTCGGGCTTCATCGTTGTCTCACCAATGCCGTAGGAAGAGCCATTCTGAGATCTGCAGCGTGCGCGGGAGTGCTTCCGTTTAGCTGGCTCCATCAGAAGCTTTCCTGAGCGCTATTTCCCCGTCACAAGGTAGTAGTGGTAGAGCGCAAATTCTCCAAAGAGAAATTTGGCCTTCGCTCCGGTTGATTTGAATCTGGTGGAAGTGGTTGGGGAAACGTAGACATCCAAACCCAGATCGGCAGCCATGCGGCGGGCTCGTTTCAGGTGCCATGGATCGCTGACGAGAAGAGCTTTTTTCCATCCTTCGCCGGATATGATCTTTTTAGCCTCTTTGAGATTGTCGATCGTGCTGAGTGATTGAAATTCCGCACGAATTTCTGAGCGGGGAACTCCTTGTGAGACACAATATTCTAGGCCGACCTCGGATTCGGCAAAGTCTGCGCCTTTGCCGTAACCACCGGTCAGGACCAGAGTCTGAACGTCACCTTTCTTATAGAGGTCGATTGCATGATTCAGCCGTTCCCGAAGTACGGGAGAGGGCTTGTCGTGCCAGGCCGCTGCGCCAAGAACAATTGCGCACTCGGCGTTACGCCCGCGATCCAGATGGCCTACGCGATGGATGTCCCATAGCTGTCCGCCCGCATAGGCAAAGAGCACTAGGATTCCAATCAGGAGAAAACGACGACGGCGGCTGGGCATTAAACTAAAGGCGGTAGCAAAGGTGGATGACAATGTCGTCAATCAGGAGGAAGAATCAAGAGACGATCGATGGTAAGTTAAAAAGACCTCATCGTCCTCATATTTTTCCATTTTGGATAGTTGATAGTGCCGCGAAGCGGGTAGGAAGTCACCGGGAAGGCCAGTTAAGGTCGGGGCGTCTCTCCCCCCAAAGAGAGTGTGTGGAGCCCAGGTGAGATTAATTTCATCCACCATATCGAGTTCGAATAGCTCCCTGAGAAGAGACCCTCCTCCCTCGCATAACAGGGTGTTCACTGATGGGTGACATTGAATTTCATTAATGAAGTCAGCAAGGTTCCCACGATGAATCGTGGCGGGGAGTTCATTCACTTCCGCTTCAGGGCCCACGATGAGATGCCTGGGACCACCTTCGGTGTGAAAAAGAGGATGTTCGGGGTCAAAATCGCCACTTCTGGAAATCACACATCGCCATGGACGATGTCCGTTAGCAGTCATGGTCATTTGATCAGCTTCGTGTGTTCCCCGTCCAACTAAAATGGCGTCGGCTTGTGTTCGGATTTCCATGAGTCGCTGGAGATCTTTTTTGGAAGTGAAATGGGACGGAGATTTTTCCGTTGTAGAAATTTTCCCATCGGCGGTGATTGCTAAATTCACAACAACGTGAAGAGTGTTTGTGATCAACGGGGTGACCACGCGGAGGGTTTCCCAACTTTCCCTGACGTTGTGAACACGGAAAATGTGGGCTCCCTTCGTTATGCCATGCGTGAGCAGGGCCAGAGTTCCGGGATCGCGGTCGCGCGGATCGGGTAGATTCAAAACATCTCCGATGACCGTCTTACGTGAGATGGGCAGGAGAACCGGATACCCCAACGCGATCACTTTTTCAAGTTCGCGAAGGACCAGCAAGTTGTCCTCCTTTTGTTTTGCGAAATCGAGACCGGGATCGAGGACGATTTGGTCGCGGGTCAGTCCGGCATGGATCGCAGCAGCAATCTTCTCTTCAAAAAAAGCCACCATCGATCCCATTAGGTCATCCCACTTCTGATGAGTGTGTGAGACCTTGGGTTGCCCGACCGAGTGCATGATGAGAAGGGGAATCCCGTGCGTCGCGCAGAGGTGGGCATTGCGATCGTCGAACAGGGCCGACATGTCGTTGAGAAGATCGATATCGGGTCCGAGAATCTGTTCCACGACCTCCGGCCTCCATGTGTTGATCGATAGGAGGGCGGGGGAGACTTGCTCGTCGTCGGCTCCTTTCGTCTCGTCCCGGAGCTTTGGCCAAAGGTCAAGGAACGATTTCAGACGGCGGACTTCTTCTTCGATCGAAATTGCCTCCCGGTTTGTTTGCGCGGACTCTGCTCCGATGTCGATGATGTCGGCGCCTTCGCGAATGTGGCTGCGTGCGAGATCGATAGCTTCGGTTGGGTCGAGGGTTCCGTCTCCCGAGAATGAGTCGTCATTGATGTTCACGATGCCCATCAGGAGAGGACGCCGTGGAAATATCAGTTCGCGAGTTGGAAGTCGTAGCTTCATGGGGCGGTGAGAGACTGTCCATTGTCAGCGGGAGTGAGTCCCAGTAAAAAGGGGGCTGCAGTCGTGGCCCAGGCTTCGGGCGATGAGAAGCTTTCGGCATCGGATCCCATGCACTTGCGTAACATTTCGGTGGCGATGATTCCCGGGTTGAAGGCGACCGCGGCCATACCGGAAGGAAGTTCTTCGGCGAGCGATTTGGTGAGTCCTTCGATGGCCCATTTGCTCGCGCAGTAGGGAGCGACCTCGGGCGAGGTCGAGCGTCCCCAGCCAGAGGAGAGATTGACAATGATTCCTTTTCCTTCCGCCAGCATCGAAGGGAGGGCATGGCGGAGGACGTTGGCGACTCCATTAATGTTGACCGCAGTCAGGTGGTCAAATTCATCGGCCCCGATCTCCCAAAGTGGTGCCGGGTGATTGATGATGGCGGCATTGTTGAGGACAAGATCGGGTGCTCCGGCGGCAGCCAGAGCTTCGCTGCAAAACTCTGAAACAGATTGGTCGCTTGAGACGTCCACCGCAAGAAAATGACTCATTGGAAATTCTTTCTTCAAGTGTTCAAGGGCGATTTCGTTTTGGCCACAGCCAATCACGGTGTGTCCGGCCTTCATGAATTCCGGGACCAATGCCCGCCCCAATCCCGAGGTGCAACCTGTCAACCATATCGTCATCTCGGACACACTACGATTGTTCCCGTGGAATGACAATCGCGCTTGCCCGTGATCTCAACGAGTTCAAATATTCAGGCCAATGCCTGAATAGGATATTCTAACAATTGGCGGGAAATCTTTTCGGCGCGGTGAGAGGGGATTTGGGATCTGCCGCTTGGAGGACTGGTGATGAAATCATTGGTCGGCCGACAGCCGGTCTTGTCGATGAGGGAGAGTCCTTGTTTTACATCGCGCAGTCCCAGGCATCTCCCGAAGGAGTGAATTATCCAAAGCGCCGGGGAAGTGATCTCTGAAGCGGCGCGGCCTTCCTTCTGGGACCACCATGCCGACCCGTAGCGTTAGAAAAGTTCTTTGGAAACCGGGGGAGGCGTTTCCTTCACTTCATCGTCGGTGACGCCGGCCACCGGAGCGAGCGGAGTGACCAGAGGTGCCGGTAGGGGGAATTGCCGTTCAAAAATTCCCGGGGCAGTTTCGTTTGCGCTTGCGTAGGCGTCCTGAACCATCTCGAGTTTTGCATCCAAATTATCGACGTAGTGGAGGGCGTGAGCTTCCGGAGTGCGGGGGAGGGTCGGAGAGCCAAAATCATACTGCCCGTGATGCGAGGCAATTAAATGAAGCAGGTGCAGGCGGACCTCTTCATTCGCGGGTTCGATCTCCCGCCATTTCTCCAAGGGGAGATCGCGCCAAAGCTTGTTGACTAATTCCATCCCGAGCGGGATGTGTCCTAGCATTTCGCCGTGTATGAGATGGAGTTGGTTAAATCCGCTTTCCGGGTAAGTGTTTTCCCATAGCTTGCCGCAGTCGTGAAAAAGAACCCCCGCCACCATGAGATCGCGGTTTAAGTAGGGATAGACCCCGCAGATGGCGACCGCCGAGCGCATCATCTGAGCGACATGCTCCACCAGGCCGCCCCGGCGGGCGTGGTGATTTCGTCGAGCCGCTGCAGTGCGACGAAACCGGGACTCAAAGTGTTCCACAAACTCATCGCAGATCGCCTTGAGCCGGGGGTCGTTGATCTGGTTCAAAAAATCAACGATGTCCGCCCAGTCACCGTTTTGCTTTTCGCGGGTTTCCGGATCTCCGGCCAGGAATTCACTTTTTTCTTCGTCGGCCAGATGGCGAAATTTCCACCCCTTGCCATCCACGCCATATTGGTTCTGGGTCCACTCGCCCGAGAAATGCAAAAGGGTTTCGGGATCCGTGTCCGCCGCAGGGTCAAACTGGGGGTGGTTGTTCCAGACCTTAAGGGTGATGAGTCCGGTGGCGTCGGCAAGAGACCACTCTAGGTAGGGTTTTCCTCCTTTGGTTTCGCGGTGCCGAATCGCCTGAAGCTGGGCGCAGAAGGAGGCCTCAAGGGGGCTCTCGCTGGTGGTGGACAGAAGTTCACTGATGGTCATGGCTCAACAGAGCCGGATCATGTCCTTCACGGATTGGAACCAAAGGAAAAAAAGTCCCTTCGTGGAATATCGAAAATGCCCGTCGCCCGTCATTTTGATGAGTCCGCAGTCCACATTGTGGTCAATCTGACGCCGCATCTCGCTTTCGACCAGATCAAGAACTTTATCAGGATCCGGCATCAAAAGTTCTTTTTTCGCGACACCCAGTTTTTCGAGGTGTTGCTCGTGGTCCTTGTAGATCGCCTTGAAGCTATTGCGCTCGCAGGGAAGGTGGTCCCAGTGGGCTTCGGGAGAGTGCTTTAGGGTGGGGGAGAAAGGATAGTTTGTGGTGTGAATGGTGCGACCGTCGGGCGCGCGGGCCGATACGGTGACAAAAGCAAAAGCGACCTGATCATGCTCGCAGAGGCACACCGCGGCAATGGCCTTGGCCTCGGGGTTCCAGAAAAAACGGAAGTATTGTTGCATTCCGGCCCAGTCCCAACCGCTGTCGGTGACGTGATCAAATTCTGCCAACTCAATTTCGTGAATCAATCGGGCTGCGTTCGGGAAATGATCCTCCGATGGTGCGGGGCGTAGTTTTAATCGATTGTCGAGGGGAAGTCGGAGTCGTCGGATTCGCGTGAGTAAATCGAACCACGGGAGAAGGAACCACAGTCCGGCTCCCAAAATTCCGGCACAGACGCTTCCGCAGATATAATAAAGCGAGAGGAAGGAGGCCGCCAGGAAGGTCAGAGCCCCCAATTTTCTCAGCAAGAGAGCCCGGCACGAGCGCAAGGCCACTCCGATGATAAGGCATGCAAGGACGATTAGGAATTCACGCATAAAGCTTCGGGAAGCAGGTTGTAAAAACCTGTTTTCATCATTCAGCACTTTTGGGAGATTGCCAGTTGTTTCCTTCCTTCTCTTGCGAAAATGTTCTCGTTTTTCTAAAGTTTGCCCATGGCAATCGAACCTTTCCATGAAATATGGCCGGAAATCCCTGATTCAGCATTCGTTGCCGCGAGCGCGGACGTCATTGGACGTGTCACTCTTGGCGAGGAATCCAGCCTCTGGTATAATACTACCCTTCGGGGCGATATCAATGAGATCACGATTGGCCCTCGCAGTAATGTTCAGGACAATGCGGTCATCCATCTTGCTGATGACTTCGGCTGCCACGTGGGTGAGCTCGTGACGGTGGGCCATAGTGCCATTCTTCACGCCTGCACGGTTGGAGACGAGGTTCTCGTGGGCATGGGAGCTTGCGTGCTTGACGGCACGATCATTGGTCCCCGTTGCATCATCGGGGCCAATGCCCTCGTCACCGGGGGAACGATCATTCCCGAGGGATCCCTCGTTCTTGGGAGTCCCGCCAGGGTTGTCAAAACACTCGACTTAAAAGATCAGCAGGACATCAAAAGCTGGGCGGAAAAATACGTTCGTAATTCGCGTCTCTTCAAGGAGCGCAAATTTACCCCCAGGTAGGTCTCACTCGGCCCATTGCAAAACCTTCACGTAGTCGATCTGCAGGGTCTGTGGAAAGGCCGAATCAGGGAGGTTTTTCGGATCCTGTTTGGTTCCTCCAAAAAAGTGTCCGCCCACGGCGACATTGAAAATGAGATGGAACGGTGAATCAAATGGCGCGGTGTCGCTTTTTTTGGCGGTGGCACTGAACCAATCCTCTTTTTTGATGGTCTGCCATTTTTTGCCGTTGAGGAACCAGCTGATCTCATCCTTCTTCCATTCCACGATGTAGGTGTGAAAGTCCTCGGCGGCATTTTTCCCGGAGAATTTGGTCTCTCCACCTTTGTAGGTATTTTTTGGCCAATTGTCTCCGAAGTGGAGTGTTCCGATGGTCTTATTGACCGCCGATCCTTTGGATTCGACGATGTCAATCTCCCCCCCGGATGCCCAGCCACCATAGGGTGAATTGGTGGGCAGCATCCAGAGGGCCGGCCAAATCCCTTCGCCCGAAGGTAGCTTGGCGCGGATCTCGATGCGTCCGTAGGTCCACTCGCCACGATACCTCGTACGGAGCCGGGCTGAGGAGTAGGGTTGGGTCTTGCCGTCCGAAGTGGTGTGGGCGTCCCGATAAACCGAGATATTCAGGTTCCCGTCTTTCACGAAGGCGTATTTGGGGGCCTCCGAATAATATTGCAGCTCATTGTTCCCGCCGCCGTAGCCATTGACCTCGTTGGACCACTTGGACCGGTCAATCGAATTCCCCTTGAAATCATCTTTCCAAACGGTCACCCACTGTTGGCTCAGGGGCGTGAGACGGAATTTCGAATCCGGTGCCACCGGCAAAGTCCGGATCACTTTTTCGCCCGTTCCTTTCACGGGCTCACCGAGCGCTTTCCAAGTTTCACCATCCTGCGCTTCCACTTGATAAAAAGCGCCCTCCTTCGTGGGAAAAGTCAGAATTGAGGCCGGCTCGGGTTTCAGAGCGATCTGACCGAGGAGAGGGAGTGGAAGAAGCGCGAGGAGAATTTTCATGAGCTGAGAGTAGCGTCGTAAAAGAGAACGCATCGACCAATAATTAAATTACACAAAATTGCACTTCTGGAGGTTTCTCATTCTAACCCACCCTCCGCGGCTCTGCTGCCCGCGTGAGCTCTCACTCAATCAATCAAGCTCTGCTCTCTTCCGCTCATTCTGTGGCCTCCACATTTTTCGCAAAGAACGTGAGGATCAGGCACCACAGCGCCAGGATGATATTCATGAGGGGGAGTTGCAGGGGGAGGGGAAAGAGGTAAATCAGCGAGACTGCTGGAATCCACACCACCCAGTTCGCAATCATCAGGGGAATGGCCCGGTCTAAAAAGGGCTTTTTTTTCAAGGCCGCCCGAAATTCCAACAAGGAGCCCTTCTTCTCGATTAACAAGTATCCCAGCACCAATTGCCACACCGCAAGAAAGGGAACCCAGACAAATTCATCCACCAGCGTCTTTTTCAGAATGGTCATGAAGTCGATCCCGTTCCCAAAAAGCCCTGCCTGAATCCGGTAGAGCCAGTCCACCTGCCATCCGTGAATCCCCCAGAAGAGGAGGAGCCAGGGCACGTGCCGAAAGGGCTGTTTGTCAGCTCCCTTCAAAAACACCGCCTGGACAATCCAAGGAATTAGGCTTCCAAAGAGCGCGGTTGAAATGATTCCGAACCAGGGCGAGGAGGCTAATTTGAATTCTCCGAGGCGGTCAAGCATCTCTTCAACCGCCTGAACCTGATAGTAGGAGATCACGAGGATGATACCCAGCACCCAGAGCACCGCTCCGGGCAGGAGATTTGATTTTGCCCCACCCCATCCGAGGCGGACCACTTCCTTGAAATGACCATGCACGACCGAGCCATAGCCGTCATTTTGAAGAATTCCAATCATTCAAAGGGGAGCCTTTCAGACTTGGAACACTCAACTTTCAACGGCGAACGTTCAAATCCCAAAAAACCTCCGCGTCTCCGCGTGAACGAGCCCTCAACAAAGCCGCCTTAAAAAACTCCGCTGCCCCGCGTGCCCCCCCTCGACAACCCAGTATTCAAAACTGGGCGTTCGACCTTCGGCGTTCCCTTCCTCTATAGTTCTCCCCATGACCGATGCGCTCGACGACCTTCTTCAGAATATGCCCGGCGAGGGTTCCAGTGAGGAACAAATCGAGGCCTTCATGGCGAAGGTCATGGCGATCCCGGGTGGAGCCGAATTGATTCGGGACTTTTCTGAAAAGATGACCACGGGGGGATCGCTCGATACTATGATCAAAGAGGAAGAAGAGGAACTCGAAGGCCTGACTCTCACAAGTCCCGCGCGTTTCATCTTCCGCATCGAACTCCCCGGGACCAGGCCTCTCGTGTGGCGCCGCCTTAGCCTTCCTGCCGACTGTGCCTACTTCCACCTCCACTGTGCCCTGCAGGATGCCTTTGGCTGGGAAGACTCGCACCAGCATCGATTCGAAGTCTGGGAGGATGGCTGCCGCGAACTCACCTTTAGCGTGGGCGGGGATGAGGAGGCGGGCAATGACTACTGTGAGATTGAAAACCGGATCGTCGATCTCTTCCGCGAGAACGTTAGCGAGTTCCGCTACCTCTACGATTTCGACGACAATTGGCAGCATCGTATCGTCATCGAGGACTTCGTGCCGTCCGGGACACATGGAACCTCCAACGAACTCTCGCCCCACCTGCACGATGGCGAAGGCCACGGCCCGCCCGAGGGCTGCGGCGGCATCCTGGGATTCCTGAATTTCCTCAAAGGCAACCATCCTCTTTGTGAAAATTACGAATCGGAAATCCTGCGCGAATTCCAGGAAGGGAAACCGGATTTTTCCAAGGTGACCTTTCGTGATCCCGCGGCGGTGGCCCGGAGATTGTCCTGACGGATCGAAAACAGAGCAACTCGTTTCAGCACTCGATCTATTGCCTATGTTTGCGGCGGCGGGAATTTTTTCCGGTAGTGACAAGCTGCTCGACGGTTTTGATATGTGGACGGCAGGGCACGACAAGATTACACGTTGCGCGTGGGTCCCTAATGATTGCCGCTTCAGGTTCCCTGGCGATGACAAAGCAAACTCCGGGCCTTCCAGGCAAGCGCCCGGACGCCGCAAAAGAGCACGGGAGTAACTCTTTACTCAATCGGTTCAAAGCGCGCTTCGATGGTCGCTGTTCCAGCGTTTTCTAGCACGGGTATCGTTGTGATGGCGCTGGAGTCGGCGACATTTCCCGCCCACTCAACGAAACGATATCCTGGTTGGGGAAGTGCCGTAATCGGTGGAGGGTAGTCGGTGAAGTAAGTGCCCTCCCAGGACGAGCTCTCTGTCGGAGGAGTTAGCGTGTTCACTTGCACCGACCCGAAATTTGTCGGTTTGACAGTTACCTTGGCGAGTCCGTTCTCAAGTTTGAAATGATCGATGAGGTCTTGGCGCAAATTGCGGGGACGGGCTTTTGCGAAAACGATCATCGACTGGACGTGGCTCTCCCAATGGGCCAGATCGAGCGGGGCGTCTTCCCTCTTGTGCGGCGCACCGAAACCGCGAGCTTCGACCGACGCAAAGCTCCAACGTTCAAGGTGCGCTGGAATCTCGGGGCGAATGACGGCAGCCATCTCTTCGATGCGTGACGTGACGTGATCATCGTGAAAGGTGCTGTTGAGCAGATCCGCGCATCGCAGAATGAATCGCGTCTCAAATTCTTCCACGCTAAGCATTTTACGCAGCAGAAGCGTCCGATCCGAGCCGTTCGGCCAGCCTGATCCTCTTGTGTTCGTGTAGAAATCAAACATGTTGTCGTAGTCAGCGAAGTCTCGCTTCATTGCTGGTTGGTAAACCTCTTCGGGCCAAAGATTGAAGCCGTAGTCCTGATCGTAGAGAAGCCAACGGAACCTTCCATCGTCGCCTTCTTGTCGAGAACGCCAGCACTTGATGTTCCCAATATCGAAATTCTGGAAGAAAATAACGCTGAGGTAGTAGTCTATAAAATTGTCGATATCCAAATACGTTTCTTCAACCTCGCGGTATTCCTCCTCGGTGTTCGTGCGGTTTACCAGACTGCGCATCATGGAGTAGCCCGAACCCGAACCGGAGTTTACGGATCCATAGCCCTCGATGACGTCGACTCTATTGTTGGGCACGCCGAAGTGGGATTCGACGTAGTGCTCATTCAGCTTCTCGCGGATATTGTAGATTCCCCAGTACTTGCCGTTGATGTAGACGACCGCAGGGCGATAACCTTGTGTGTCCAGCCCGATTTCTTTTCCGAGACTGCCGAGCATGGCATCCCTAAAAAGGGTGAAGTTGCCATTCACGAAGTAGCTGCCATACGATTTTGCCGGGCCAAATTCCTGGATTTCAGATCGCGGATAGGTCAGGTGAGTGCTTTGGTTATCGTTCCCTGACTGGCGAAGAACGAACGTCTCGAAGTCGTGGATATCGATGTCGGGAAAGAGCTGGTAGCGAATCTTTCCGAAGCCGTACTTGCGCCGTGCGAACACGGCGAACGACTTTTGGGGATAGCCGCGCGAGCCCCAGCCGCCGAAAATCTTGATGCCAGCCACCAAATTGAACCCACGCTTTCCGTCGGGTTCAATCAGTTCTAAGTTTGTCTCCACTTCGCGGTTCTTCCAGGCATTCGATGAAGAATACGGATACGAATTGTTGGTGCGAAACGTTCCCGATGACGAAAGCACGCTGCCCATGCCGTAGAGGAAACCCTTGTGAAACTCAAAGTTTTCCGGCGGCGCAGTCATTGCTACCACAGGCAGGGAATGGTTTAGGCCGACGAGATAGGTCTGCGTGTTTAGGGGCGAAGTGTTTCCCTCGGTATCGAAGCTCCGAGCGCGGATCGCCACCGTGCCGTCTACTTCGAAAGGTTGCTCGTAAACTGGCGATGTTTCGTCCGGCTCAGAACCATCCATCGTAAAGCGAACCGTGTGTTCGGAGGCAAGCCGAACCGTTAGCGGATCCGAATAGCGCCCGCCCCGAATCGAAAATCGCGGTGGTGAGATGTAGAGATCACCGGCGTTTTTGTTCGGTTCGCCCGGGGTCGTGTCTTTGTCATCCATGACGAACCAGTCATCGCCTCGTCTGGCTAGCGATTCGTCTGCATCAAGCGGCGGTACTTTCACTGATTCCAAAATGGAACCGTCCGGAGCCGTGAAGTAAACCGTCTCGCCGGTCGCGTCGATCCCGAAGTCCTCCAAGAGCAGGAGGAGCCGTGCCCCGGCACCAAGCATTTGGTCTGAGAGCATCGTCTTAAAAAGATTGTCTGGATCGTCGCCCAATCCATACCCGCCGATCGCGATCGGTTGACCTGAAGTATTCACAAGCTCGATCCAATCCGGCTGGGACTTGTCGGCTGCTTGAGGGCCACTGACATTGTCCGAGACGATCTCGCTCAACTGTAGTGGCGAGGTCGTCTTCGACTCCAGGCCGACCACTCGGAAGTAGCGGGCCTCCGATTTTTCCGGAAGTCTCGTGTGGGCTTGGACGAGGTCGCCGTCTGCTTCGACCATGGCCCGCGCATCCTCCAGCCACACCGGCGGATTCGTATTCGCGAGGTACTCCAGTTGGTAATGGTTTACTGCCTGATCCGGCTCCAGCCTGATCGTAACTTGCCGATCTCGGGAGATTTCAAAATCAAAGATCCGGATCTCTGCTGTAGCGCAGGTGAGGGGAATCGCGAGACCTGCGATGGAAAAGAGTTTTGGGGGCATTTCGCACCATAGCATACGACCCCCTCACTGACTGCTAGGAATTTGCTTTTTGGGTGGACTGTTGGAAGGGATCGGAGAGGGGAGAAAGAAGAGTGCGGTGATCACTCGTGATGAAGAAATATAATATTCATGCTCTCCCGCTTTTGGGAATAGTGGCTCACGAATGCTCGTTGATACTAATCAACCAGGACAGCCAATTATCGAATTGGCCGATTGCATCGCTCAGGCACAGACTGCTTCAATGGTAAGCAAGCCACAGATCATAAAAAACCCCGCTCTCGTTCCATCTAAGGGAAAAGAAGGGGGTTCCTAATTTAAAGAAAAGATTATTTAACTCACTTCAATTTACCAGTCAGCATTTTAGCGCGTCCGACTGCACGAGCCGCGTCTGATAATTTGGTGGCGTTAGATGCTAAGGAAAACAAGTTCACTTTTGCTTCGGCATTGGCATCTACAATGATTTTCAGCGAGGTGAAATACTCATTTGCTGATGCAACACCTTCAAATAATGATTTCTGATGAGCCAGTAAAATCTTTGCCTGCAAAGCTTGCCCGTCCAAAGATTGAATATCTCCATCTACATATTTAGATTCAGCAACTTTTTGGCTCCAAGCCTCCAGAGCAGTTTTATCTAAGCCCTTTAAGTTTTCATTCTGTTCAATCAGGGCTGAGATTTCATTCAGAACTCCGATTATTTTTCGATCTGAAGTCAACTCCTCCCAATCTTTTGAACCATCAAATGAGTAGACCAAAGAGGCCTCGTTGATTACCTTTTGGGTAATACTTCTTATTGTGCTGCTTCCCCATTTCCCGACCTTCAATTTGGAATCCCCCCAAACTGATTTGACAGGTGAAAGGAAGACCGCTTGGCCTTTTTCACTGATTTTGTCTGATTCAACGATGAAGCCTTCTTTTCTAACTGCTCCGTAGGCCACTCCGAAAATACTCGCCGAGAGAACTGACTCACCCTTTGGGTTGAAATAGTTACCGTAGGCAATCAAAGCAACCAGATCGGCCTGGCGCTGAGTAACGGGATCATCCTTATCGCCATCCTCAAATTTTATACCCAGCTCAGAAGCGACTGAAGATCTCAGCCGGTTCATTTTAGACTCATGGTCTTTTAAATAACCTGAAAGACTCAATAATAGCTCTTCAACGTCTTTGCTGATGTCTTTTGCTTTTGGAGCGGGCTTTTCAGAAACCGCAGTGGTGATGACGGTATTCTGATTAGTTTTGCTCTGAGCAACTTGATTCTCAGCAGAAAGTCTGGCTACATTTAATGTAGAAAATGCAGACTTAAGTGTGGCGCCATTTTTTACCGTTGCACTGGCATTGTCTGCTTTGAGCAAATGGGAATTCGCAAGGGCCAAGTACTTCAAACGAGGTTGAATCGCTTTTAATTTAAACTCTGCTTCAGTTTGGATCGAAACAAATTGAGCATCGACAGCCTTTGGATTTGACTCGGCTAGCGCCTTTAAACCTCTAAGCTTGGATTCGAGAAGTTCTACTTCTGGTTTCAACTTCTTATATTCAGCTTGATAGTTATTAGCAATACTCTCAGCAATAGTCACTTCCGCAAAGCTCACGGAACTAAAAGCCAAAATGCTGACAGCAGCTACACTTGCGTTTCTCAATCTCTCTCTTTTCGTTTTCATGGGTATTAACTACTGCTAGGAATTTGGTTTTTGGGTGGACTGCTGGAAAGTGTTGTTGAAGGGGCCGGAGATGTGAGAAAGGGAGTTGCGGGGGGAAGAAGGGCAAGAATTGAGCTGAGATGATTGAGCGCGGGAACGGTGAGACGGAGAATCAGGCAAAAAAGGACGCGGACGACATTCGCAGGTTGTTTCAAGACAGAAAATCATTACCTATAACTTTAATTCTTCTTGGCGCCATGCCAAGGATTATTTTGGTAGCGGTTGTTCTGGGCTTTCTTCGGGCGGGTCAGGAATTTTCGAGAACCAGGACGCGGCCATCTCCGAGGGGGATTTCTGAGTGATTTTTTATCACGGGACAGACGTCCACGCCCACAGAGGCCATGGCGACCGTTTTTTTACTTAACAAAATGGAGTCGGTTTATGCCACCAAGATCGAGGCAGACGTCAAAACCACGGGTGGAGTGATGCTCGTCCCGGTCTTTGGCTCTTCCTGCAATGATTCGTGCGATAGAGGCCAAAACTGGGCCTTTTTGAGGCTGAAGTTTTTTCATGCATTACCTGGGCGGGAGCGTTGTGCTTGTTCTTGAGCCTATTGCGGCAATTCATTGCAGCTGGCCAGAGCCAGCAAGGCCATGTTTGTCGCTGCCTGTGTGATGTAGTGTTTCCCGTCGCGGCGTGGGGAGTGGGTGAACCAGCGGCCGCTCTCCCGTTGATTTGATTTCAACCAGCTGAGGCCGCGCTGTATTGCGGGATCCTTGATTTCTACCTCCGCCATGCGTAGGACATAGATTGTGAAGGCAGTGGCATATCCATCGCTCATCTGCTGCTGGGCTTTTCCATCCTCCCGTTGCCAGTCATGGTTTCCGAGTTGGATCAATGTCCAGCCGCCGTCCTCGTGTTGGAGAGTCCTGAGTTCATCAACCCATTGCTTAATTTGTATGGGCTTTGTCAGTGTTGAATCATATTTCGAAGCCCAGAGAAGCATTCCTTTTTGGTGCAGGGAGCTGGGTGGGTTCTCCTGAAGGAATTGCTGCAGTTTTCCTTTTGCGCTGCGTGCTGGTTCTTTCTCCTGATAGGATGCTGGGGTCATGTTCAAGGCGATGGCGGCGAGACTGACGCCGTAGTGGTCATCAGATTCAAACGGCCCCCAATGGCATTTGAGCCAGTTTTTCCATGCGCCTGACGGGCTTTGTTTCGTCCAGATATGGTCAAGTGCAGCAGCGGTATCGGGATGGAGTTTGCCTCCGGTGGTCATTTCACTGATGGTGAGAAAACAGGAGGTGGCGACGATGCCTTCAATGGCGCCATGCTGGCCCCGGGGTTTTGATTTTCCTGAAATATAGCCTGTGACGTAATCGCGTGCAAACTCCCGGCTCTCCAGGAAGACTTTGGACGATGGGGTGGCCAGTGATGCCGTGACAAGGTGAAGCCCATTTGTGTGGCAGGTCACGCATTTCCGACTTACTTGCCAGCGGGCTACGGAGTGTTCGATGAACTCAATCGCTTGGTCGGCAGAAAAGTTCTCCGTGACGGCTTCGTCTGCTAGGTTGCGCTTGAAGGCGATACCGTTGTCCTGTGAATGGACGGTTTGAATCAGAGGCAGGATCAAGCCAGTCAAGATGAGGAGGAAATGGAGGGGCAATGAAAGGGGGGCAATCATGATGGGGCTCCGAGGGGCTTGCGCCTTGAGGGCAGTGGAAGAGGTGAAGTAAGAGCCGCGGACCATTTGCCAACGGCGACGATGGAGCGGAAGACGGTTTTCCAGAATCGTAGTCTGCCCTCCGGTCTTGCCAAGGAGGTTTTTGGTAGCGGGTGGTGTTCGTCGAATTGTCTAAACCGGGGCAGTTGTCCCGGTGTTGGCCTTAATCGGAGAGGGGGGCGAATGTGGCTTGGACGGGGTAGTGGTCGGAAATTTTGTGAACGACTTCGTCCCGGAGGGTGGCGGCGCTGGTGCAGAATTTGGCGAGGAGGGGGTCGGTGAGAATGAAGTCGATGCGCCATTTGGTAATGGGGCCGGCTTGTTCCCTGATTTTGGTAGGGATGGTGCCGAGTTGTAGCTTGGCTTGTGGTTGTTTGGCGTGGACGAGATCGACGAGGCCGAGGGAGAGAAACTTGCTCATCGGGACGTAGCCGCGGTCGGCGTTGTCTGGATGCTTCTGTCGCCATTCTTCGGTGCTCTTTCTGGACTCGGTCCATGACTTATCGAGAGGTGACCTGCAGTTGAAGTCGCCCATGACGATGACTCGTTCTTTGGCGGTGAGGAGTGGTTGGATCTTGGTGGATAGGATTTCGGACTCGCGGACGCGCACGTTGTGCTTGGAAGGGGACAGGTGGACGACGAAGATGTGAGTGCCGTTTACTTTGCAGTGCAGGTAGCCGTGCCACATGTCTTTCACCCGCTTCTCAATGACCTCGATGGGGGTCTTTGATGTGAGGGCAACGGGAAAGCCCTTTTCCTTGAGGATGATCGAGTGCGGATGGTTCCATCTCTTGGCAAGGTCGGTGAGCTTGTCCTGAGTGTAGGTGTTCATCTCCTGGAGGGCCACAATGTCTGCCTGCTGTTCCTTGATCCATTCGGCCCCGAGGTCGGTGGCCTTTTGGTGGTTGAACCCGTAGAGGACGTTGTAGGTGAGAACCTTGAAGGGAGCTTCCTCGGCGGCCAAGAGAAGAGAGGCAGAGCAGGTGAGAAGCGTGGTGGTGAAGCGGCGGAGGAGGGAGTTCATAGGTGGAAGTGTTTTGGGTCGGTGGCCCAGAGGATGCCGTCGAGGTGTTGGCTGGCGCTCTTGATGGGTTTGAGCTTGGAAATGAGCTCGAATCTCGCGGCGGTGATGTCGAAGAGATAGAGGGCGCCGTTGAAGGGATCGGAGAGGGGAGAAAGGGGGGGGATTTTGGTGTCTGGGAGGCGGGGTTTGGCGGGGTTTGAGTTTCTGGGCCCCGGTTGAGTGGCACTTGTAGAAATGCTCGACGAAGAGGGGCGGATGCGGGATTCAAAGTAGTCGATGCCTGCGGTTTCATCCGCCCGAATGGGCAGTTCTGCAATGGCCATCACCAGTAAAATCAGACCTGTCACCGGCGGTAATTTTTCAAAGTGAAACATGAGAACGGAAGAGGGGCCTGAAGCGAGAGTTTGACCTTAAGGCTATTGAAGAAAGGACGGGAGGTCGAGGGAAGAAACGATCCACAGGCGTCAGGCGATTCGGAATCCCGGGTCTGGCTAGGCGAGTGCCGGAGGCCATGTCTCGGCCAAAGAATGGGGGAAAAGATTTGCGGTAAAACCGCAACTGTGGTTTTCCAAGGTGAACGTCATTTTTCCCTGACGCCCTTTTTACAAATGAAAATACCTCTGTTTCTATCACTCTTTACACCGGTTGTAGTCGCCGGGTTACTCGGTCTGGGAATATTGGGATCGGGCGCGCAATTGCGGGATGGCAAGAAGAACCAAGTGGTCATCAAACCGCTGGGAAAAAACTGGGGCGCGTCGACGGCTGATGTGAAGGCGATTCTGAATTCGGCGATCAAGCCGCTTCACTCCCAGTTTCCCGATCGCGAATTCCCCACGATCACGGTGGAGCCCAAAGGTGGGCCGATCGTGCTCTACAAGCGAGGACCGGAAGGGGAGAACCGGGTTCGACTCAATGTCAATGGGCCCTTCTGGTCGCAGTATGCCTACCAGTTTTCGCACGAGTTTTGCCACATCCTTTGTAACTATAAGGAGGGATCGAACTGGAATCTTTGGTTCGAGGAAGCGATCTGCGAGATGGCCTCGTTATACTCGCTGCGGAGAATGGGAGAGACTTGGGCCACCGATGCTCCGTATCCCAATTGGACTAGTTATCGGACATCGCTCACCGGGTATGCCAATAAGTTGATCGATGGAACCGAGATCCCTGAGGATCTCTCCAAGTGGTTTCAAACCCACCGTGAAGCTTTGAGAAAGACCGGGACCGATCGGCCGAAGAACCGCGTCGTTGCCAAGGCCATGTTGCCGATCTTTGAGGCTGAACCCAAACTTTGGGGGGCAGTTGCCTATCTCAATTCCGTCCCTGATCGCGAGGTCGACTTCCTTGACTTCCTCCGGGATTGGCAGGCCGCTGCCCCCAAGAAATACTGGGGAGGGATCGCCAAGGTCGCCGCTCTTTTTCGGGTCAAGCTTCTGGGGGAATAGCCCGCCGTGT
>Ga0308005_10000180_pt1 | contig 24113 bp, 23 predicted proteins | sample Neamet67_FD_203142 | JGI IMG/M metagenome (GOLD analysis project Ga0308005, IMG submission 203142) | Marine microbial communities from water near the shore, Antarctic Ocean - #67 | ecosystem: Environmental > Aquatic > Marine > Unclassified | place: Southern Ocean | collected 2014-06-07 | reverse complement strand
TTTCTGAAACCGCTGGAAATTCTCAACAGTTTTCCCACCAAAACGAATATCGGTCAATTTCTTCTTTAACGCTCTCTTCACGCCATATTTTCGAAATCCCCATCCTCGGTACCACTTGTTCGTCGTTTTCTTGGGAAGAAAATTAATTACCTCCACAGTAAACCCAAGGTTTTGGATGGCTACTACAAGGGAAGCACATTGAAGCGCCGCTCCGAAATTGTAGTTCGCATGGAAGGTTACGATACCCACTTTATTTTGCTCACTCATTCTTTCCAAAATCCCTTTCTTTTCAGCCAGTTAAAGAGTTTCTGCTTCTCAGTCTGTGAGACTGCCAAAAGCCACGTCAACGTCACCCAAATTATCGAAATGACTGAGGAAGCCGCTATTAATTCAACCCAGCTATCCACTTTAGACCCAACACCTGAGGCCCAAGCGGCCAATCCAACAATAACAAAGATGAGTAATGGTCTGAGATAGCTTTCAATAAAATATTCGCTCATCTTGGCACCCACCAACTTTGAGGTGTACCATACGATAATGGGCCTCCGCAGCAGAGAAATTACTATTGTGGAGATAATCACCCCTTTTACACCAAAGTCAGTCCAACCTACCAACCAAATACTCAGCCCTAGATTTAGGAAAGCGGTAGGCAGCATCGTCCAAACCAGAAACCCAAGCTTCTTTGTTCCGAACAAAATGGACCATTGTGTCCCACCCCCGGCAAAGGTTGCGTAGTCAATCACTGCAATCCCAATCATCAGCCAGGCGACCATGGGCCAATGGTCCGGGAGAGCCTCCCCAAGCCACAACTTGGAAAAAGCACCTGCGAAAACGACAGTCAGCAAACACAACAGGCCGCCAAGAATCATTGTGTATCTCGTTCCAACCAGCAGGATTTTTTTTACTTCTTTCTCATCGCCTTGGGAAAAAACCTCCGTTACTCGGGGACAAAGTTGCCCGGCTATCGTTGTGACAAACGGTTTGGTGGCGGCAGAAACTTTGGAAGCGGAATTGTATGCGACAACACCCGCTGGAGAAGTAAGGGCGCTCAGGATAAGAGGATCTGCCTTCTCACTCAAAACAGTCGTTAATTTGAGCAGTGAAACCTTGCCACTCAGTCCAATAATATTTCGGAAAGATGCCGAGCTGACCCGCAAAACCTTGATTCGGAGCGGTCCATTGACTTTTCTTGCAGCGATAATCAGGATTACCGAAAGTATGAACTGGACTAGGACCTGGATGATTGCCCAGATCATTATCTTTTCACTGCTTACCGGCACCAGAATCCAAATTAGGAGAGCGTTACAAATCGAGGCTCCAACAATCAACGAACTAGAGACATCGAATCTCTGATGAGCCGTCAACAGACTAATCCAAGTCTGGTTAATAAAACCGATGAAGATTGCTCCAAAGCCGTAGACTCTGCAGGCGGCAATCGCACTCTCGTCGGCTCCTGTCCACAATTTATCTACAATGAGCGGAGCCGCCATGAATACAATCGTGGCCCCCAGAAGACCGATCAGTGCGTATAGTAGCAGGCCAGCGGTCATAACTTCTGACTCAAGTTGATGTTGTCCGGTGGCCCGACACTCTGTCAGCTCTCTCGAAAGTGAGATTCCAATTCCCATGTCCGCTAGCTGTGCAATCCCATTGATGGACAAAAGGACGACTACAAACGCGTACCCGTCGCCACCCATTTGACCAAGAAGGAATGGGATCATCAAAAATCCTATAATTCCGATAACTATCGTGGAGCCCCATCCTGCAATGAGATTTCTGAAGATCTTGATCAATATTTCTAAGTGTTTGGGAGCATCGGCGATGACATCCACCGCATCAAGAATCGCTGAACTCTGTCATTCTAAATCATTCTGATTTCTAAACGTGTGTCAGAACATCTTCAACAGGCCTTCGCTCAGACCGAGCAAACTTAGTCGTGTCCTTAAGACCACCTACCGCAACGAGCGCAATGAGCGCGTGCCCACCCTTGATTGAAATGATCTTGCGAGCTTGCTCATCGACGCTCGTACTAACACACCAGTTTAAAGGACAGGCACCCAGGCCTTTAGCATGAAGGGAAATTAAAAGAGACTGAAGGAAAATGCCCCCATCTACCCAACATTCGTTTCGTTCGCCAATCAGATAGAACTCTGAGAGATCAACACCAACGACAAGAAGCTTGTTAATCTCTGTAGCAAAGCCCCGCGATCCCCCTTGGATTTGACAGAGCTGCTGTATTGTCTCCGCCTCGGAGACGCAGTAGACCTTCCAAGGTTGTCTATTGCAGACCGAGGGGGCCCTCATTGCCAGAACGATCGATTCTTCGATCAGTTCGATGGAAACCGGGTCCTCTGAAAACTCCCTGACACTGTGACGAGAACAATAGAAATCCGAAAAGTTGAAATCGAGAGTCTTCCGGTGGCCCTCCAGGCAAAACGTTCCGATTGCATCCTGAGACCGTTCTTGTTGTTCCGGAGAAAGCTGTGATTTGAGAAGATCGAAACGCTTGCGGGGCTCTTCCAAGATCTCTGCCGTGCTAAACCGATCAAAATAGCTTTGCAAGGATGCGATGGCATCGAGGATGGTCCAATCAGCCTCATACAAGGTCAAATAACGATCCATAAGACTAATCAAGTTTTCCACGACAGCCTTACCAAAGGCAAATCGTGGGTTCGCCAGCGCCAAACCTTTTTCGATTCGGTGGTAGTCGATCGCGATGAGAGAACGGAGATTTTCTCTCTTCTCGCGATTGGAGAAAACACTTGAATAACGGGCGTAGCGCCGTGCATCCCGGAAATAGACCCCTAAATATACCCACGGTTTCATCGCCTTGAATATCCAACCTTTCACAAATTTTGGGATGAGCGCTTTGATAAGTTTCATCGTATTAGAGTTTTACTTGCTTTGGACAAATGTTCGTCAGGGAATTGCCTTGAAGGAACTTTAGGACCGACAGAGAGGCCAGATCCTCACCTATTTTCGTCATAGGTATCTGGGCAACTCTCTGGCTTCCCTACATTGTCGTAATGAACATAGCAGACAACAAACCCACTGAGACAGAAGAAGGCCTGGACTCCATACTTGCCCCAGTAGCTGTATCTCTCTGGTTCATCGATGAAACCTTACGCTGCAGCAACTTTTCCTGCGTGGAAGACCACCACCGCCAAGGCGGCGAGCGCTCGAACTATCTTGAGTGTTCCGAAGCGACTGGACTTGGTGTTGACCATATGTGATCTGCGTTGGGAAGCTTGGGTTCAGGGGCACCTCTCCCATTCGGAAGTCAGGCGATCATTCCTGCAGCAACCGTCTCGTTTGTGCCGGGATCAATTAGAATAAAGGAGCCAGTATGACGATTATTGTTATAGGAATCGAAAGTTATCGGGGAGGCGGTTCTTATCTTAACCCGTCCGATCTCGTTTAAAGAGAACGAGGAAGTATCTTCGTTCTTTCTCAGTGTATTGATATCCACCTTGTAGCTGATCTCCGTAACAATTGCTTTGGCCTCTTTTGTGGTATGCTTAATGATAAACCTACCTCGCGGGTTGAGATTGGTGTTGGAAAACCAACAAATCATCGCGTCGAGATCCTGTGATTGCTGTGGGGGGCTGTTGGCTTTCACGATCATGTCACCACGGGAAATATCGATGTCATCTTCCAAGGTGAAGGCTACTGACTGCGGAGCGAACGCCTCCTCGATTTGATGCTCATCCTGATGAATCGCTTTTATTTTAGTCGAGAACCCAGAAGGCATGACGGTCACATTGTCGCCCGGCTTAAAAACCCCTCCTGCCACTCGCCCTGCAAATCCGCGAAAATCGTGAAATCGATCACTCTGTGGACGAATCACCCACTGGACGGGAAAACGGGCTTGGATATGATTTTCATCGCCACCGACATAGACATTCTCGAGGTGGTAAAGCAAACTAGACCCTTCAAACCATGCCATATTACTTGATTTTTCGACAATGTTATCTCCATCAAGGGCCGAGATTGGAATCGGAGTGATATCGACGATGTTATCGAGACGAGAGGCAAACGATTTGAAATCGGCAATAATCGTGTCGTAGACCTCCTGACTATAGTCAACGAGATCCATCTTATTGACAGCGACAACGACATGTTGAATTCGAAGCAGATTGGCGATGAACGAATGGCGTTTGGTCTGCTCAATCACCCCTTTACGGGCATCGATGAGAATGATTGCGAGATTCGCCGTAGAGGCTCCAGTGACCATATTTCGGGTGTACTGGAGATGCCCGGGAGTATCCGCGATGATGAATTTGCGTTTAGGAGTAGCGAAGTAACGATAAGCAACATCAATGGTGATCCCTTGTTCTCGCTCGGCTTTTAATCCGTCGGTCAATAGCGCCAGATTGACATTCTCGTCTCCTTTTTTGCGTGAGGACTCCTCAATTGCCTCGAGTTGATCTTCGAAAATCGACTTTGAGTCGTATAAAAGGCGCCCAATGAGGGTAGACTTGCCGTCATCGACAGAGCCTGCGGTGGTAAAACGAAGAAGATCCATTGGTTAAAAAGGGAGAATACTGCCATTTTGAGCAATGGCTTTTTGCTGATCAATCGATATCGATGATTCTGAAATCGCGCCGTCTTTGTCGAATCGCTCGACGATGCAAGCGGTAAATGCGATGTGAGAAATAGTAACGTCTGAGATGCTCACGTAGTCACCTGCTATGGCTGCAAGAGGCCTCTTCTTGTCAGACCTCAAGTAGAGCAAAAGATAGTCGTTCTCATTTAAAGAAGTAGAAGTGAAATCCAGTTCTGACCAAACGCCTGTTTTTTGGGTGATGCTCCCACGTATCGGGCCGCCTACCCCTTGGACAAATTGAAGCCCTTTGATCGATTTATTCTGTTTCGGCACAAAGTAGCGAAGATTAACTTTGTAGGTTCCTTTTTGAGCCAAGGCAGGGAGCGCCTCGGATATTTTGCCATGAGGATTTTGCGCATTGGCAGGAATCGTGATTCGAGTGCCCACTTCGCCTTCGTCCTCCTTCATCAATCCAAGTTCGAGAGAGGTAAGACGAAGTCTTCCAATATCTTTCTTTCTAAAATCGTTCGAATAAGAGACGAAGGGATCGACTATATATCCTTTGGCTCCGATGAATTCACCAAGATTTTTCGCGCTCGTTTCACCCTTCTCTTTCTTTCCGCCGGATTTCTCCACCACATTCTCGACAGGACTTTCCAGGCTGACTTTTCCTCTAGCGTCATATCTTACGTGAACCTCAAGATCGTCTCCAGCCCTACGGATTCGCAATGCCACTGAGGAGGAGCCATCTGATCTCACCCGATTAATCAAGGTGTGCGCTGCAGTAATCACCTGATCTTCCTTTAGCTTCTTACGGTATTCTCGAGCCTCGGTTGCCTCTTCCAGATTCCCTAATTTCGTAAGCTCTAATACTTTTTGGGACAATAGCTTGTCCATTTTTGTTGCGAGTCCAATGAGGGTGTTTCCAGATTTTTTTCGGATCGCGATAGATTGCTTGAAGAAGATCTTACGTGCCGATGAAAGCTCAACAGGCGGCTTTTCTGCAAGAGGTGGAAGCGGAGAGGTATCTCCCTGAACCATCGTTATCTCTTCTTTGATCTTCAGCGCATCGTCAAGGCGTCCTGCTCTTTGGTATTTCGTCTGTATTTTTGAAAGTGCTTTTGAATAGTTAGCACGGAGCGATGAGATCTTTGTGTTCTCATCATTCTCGACCTTGAGCCTCTCTACTCGAAAGGATTTTTGTAACTCCTGAAGAGTAAGCGCGCAGGAGCAACCAACCGATAGGAGGTAGACGAGGATTAGGAAGCTAGTTTTCACGGGCGCGAATGAGATTGATGGGGTTTCGTGTTCGTCTAAAAGTATCCCTCTTTTTTGCGATCTTCCATCGCTGTTTCGGATCGCTTATCGTCTGTCCGATTTCCCCTTTCGGTTTGGCGGGCTGCCGCGACTTCTTCGATGATTTTTTCCATGGTGTCGGCGCTGGATTTTATCGCTCCGGTAATCGTCGCATCTCCCATGGTACGGAATCGGATCATTTTGCGCTCAACGACTTCCCCGTCCCGCGGCTCCACGAATTCTGAGACCGCGAGAATCACTCCGTTTCTCGTGATAGTGTCGCGCTCGTGAGCGTAATAGAGGCTCGGAAGTTCGATTCCCTCCTGCTTCATATACATCCAGACGTCCATCTCGGTAAAGTTGGAGAGTGGAAAGACGCGAAAATGCTCCCCTGGTTGTCTCCTCCCGTTGAAAAGGTTCCAAAGTTCCGGACGTTGATTTTTTGGGTCCCATTCACCAAAATCGTTTCGGTGGGAAAAGAACCGCTCTTTCGCGCGGGCTTTCTCTTCGTCTCTTCTTCCGCCACCCAGAACCGCGTCGTATTGCTGTTCCTCGATGGTCTCTAGCAGCGTGACCGTTTGCAGTTTGTTTCGGGAAGCATTGAGCCCCGTCTCCTCAACTGCTGTTCCACGGTCGATTGAATCCTGGACGAGGCCGACAATGAGCCGGGCTCCGATTTTTTCAGCGTAGGCATCTCGGAACTCAATTGTTTCAGGAAAGTTATGACCGGTATCCACATGGACCAAGGGAAAGGGGATCTTTGAAGGGTAGAATGCCTTCCTGGCCAGGTGGGCCATGACTATGGAGTCCTTTCCTGCCGAAAATAACAAACCCGGATCTTCAAACTGGGCCGCTGTTTCGCGGAGAATGAAGATGGCTTCGGCCTCGAGTTGATCGAGGTGGCTGAGATTGTAATTGGACATTAGCTGAGTAAGTCACTCATGTTAGTCATGTATTGACCTGAGCGACGGGTAATTGAGTGAGACGAGTCAGGCAAGCACTTTGTTACTCTAACTTGAGGGGCGAGCGCAGGTCAATTTTATCGGCAGCGGAATCATTAAAGTAGAGTGCAAGACCGTCGTCGGGCGGCGCATGAAGCAATCTGGTATGTTCTGGGGCAACCCCGGAGCCAACGCCCTCTTGGGTGTTTGTTGCCAATTTCTCGGCCCCAACTTCGAAGCTGCCTGGCAAGCCCGCAAACCCATCCTCGCCACCCAACGCCGCAAAGCCCTCCAATGGTCCAATTAATCAGTCTTAACTATTCTGTCCGGCACCCTTGAGAAGCTTGAGGAGTTGGGCGACCGCTTGGACGGAAGAGTTCGTCTCGGTATCGATCTGAAGTTCAGGGTTTGAAGGTTCCTCAAAACCACTGTCCTTGCCTGTGAATTGCTTGATTTCACCGGCAGCGACCTTGGCATAGAGCCCCTTTGGATCTCGTTGGGCGCAAGTCTCAAAGGAGGCCTGAATAAAGACACCCCGAAAGGATGGACCCACGATTTTGCGAGCGAGAGTCCGGAGATCGTTCTTGGGAGTGATTACGCTCACTATAACAATGATTCCTTGATCGGAAAGCATCTTGGCCACCTCAGCGACTCTCCGGATATTTTCGGAGCGATCCTCATCACTAAAGCCAAGGTCGAAATTTAGTCCGTGGCGGAAATTATCCCCGTCAAGAATGATCGAAAAGCGTCCCGCTTCATGGAGATTACGCTCAAGAGCGGCGGCAATGGTTGATTTCCCTGACCCACTTAATCCATAGAGCCAAAGAACGTGGCCTTTTTGGCCCAACAACTCTTCTTTTTCGGCAAGCGAGACAAAACGGTGGAATTGGGTATGTATATTTTCTTGGCACATTGGCGGGGAGGTCTGCGACTTTTCGCTTTCTATAAGAAATATTAAAGAAGAATAGAGCGGGAAACACGAAGCACCCTAAAAGGCAACGAGATCCGCAAAGGAGGCAGTAAAGCCAAAGAATGTCGCACTTCCCGAAAGTCCTCGCCTACTCCTCTTCACCGGCGCGTCGTCTTTTCCGTCGAGTCAACTGATTTGGTAGCGTGACAAAGCTTTTTCAGACGATCCATTCAATGGGGCTCCAAGATCTCTATTTCCCCCGATTTTTCTCGATAGGAATTCCAGCAAGAAGGCCCAACTGCTCCCCCATCTCCAGGTTGCCTTCCAAGCAAAGATGGATCCCGTCCGAAGTCGCTTCATCACTGATCGCCAAGTGTTCCACAGGGCGGTTGGGAAATGCTTCGACAAAAGATTTCCTCCACTGCTGGTGACGGGGTTGTCCGACCACTTCGGCATCAATCGGAGTCAGGTAAAATATCACCCGGGATCCAAGACCTTCCAACTTCTCAACATTCTCTTGAACCAGTGCAAGTGCCGCTGACAATTCTTTACTGGAAAGCCGAACCGCCGCAGATGCTAGATGAACGGAAAGTTTCTTCGCTTTGGTGGTTGCGTTCAACTTTCTCGATGACTGAAGATTCACGGAAGGATCTCGATTCTCACTTTTTCCTCTAATTGCCCCGAGCAAAAGGCTCATTGGCCGGTAGCGATCTTGTAGCATAGGAAAGGTCACTCTTTGATCTGATTCAAATTTCTCAACCATCTCTCGATCTACAGGCTGATAGAGCAGGTTAGCTTCAATGAGAATCGTCTCCGGGAGTTGCTCGGCAATGCAAAGTATTTCGAGCGCCGTTAATGCTGATCCCCCTCGAAATGAGAGATTGACGAGATCAGGATGATTGACGTTGGCAGATAATGAGGTTCCAACAATGACACCAATTTTCGCCGAGTGGTTCTCATAGAGAAAATCTTCCATCCGCACCCTGTTTTCTACTTCTTGACTCTCGGCTTTGTAGCGGGCTTTTCCAGCAGTGCTGAGATAAGCCAGATGAAGAACCGAAATTATCAGGAAAGCCCCCACCGATATGATCAAAATAGATCTTATCGATATTTTATCGGAGCTAGAACTGGAAGTAGATGAATGCATCAGCAGAAGCACTGTTCACCACGATTGCATAGAGCATTACCCCATATGCGACCGGAACCAAGTATGGCCTGGTCTTCGTGAATTTCAGTTTATAATTAAGGTGGTAAAGTAAAACCGGCAGGCAGTAGGTTGCCACGACGATCACTTCCTTTTTCTGAGCCACACTGCTTTCCCAAGCTGTAAAGGCTTGTGAGATAAAGAGTCCGGCATGGGTAATATCGGGTAGTTTAAAAAAACTCCAACCAAGGCTCACGAGTAGAAAAATGACCACATACCTCGTCCACGTTCCAAGCATACCCGGAACCATGCCTTTACGAGCGCTTGCTAGACCAGTCGCTCGCTCGGCTCCCAGCAACAGCCCGTGATACGCACCCCAAACGAGATAACTCCATGCCGCTCCGTGCCAAAGCCCCCCCAAAACCATTACTATGAGAAGATGGAGATAGGTGCGAAACGAACCTTTGCGATTTCCACCCAACGGAATATAAAGGTAATCCTTCAACCAAGAAGACAGTGAAATATGCCATCGCCGCCAAAACTCTGCAATTGAAGCTGAGAGATACGGGTAGTTGAAATTATCCGGTAAGCGATATCCAAACAAAGCGGCAATTCCAATCGCAATCAAGGAATAGCCAGCGAAGTCGGCAAAGATCTGACAAGAATATCCAATCAGAAGAGTCCAAGCCCGGTCAGCTGACATCCCAACAATATAGGGATATTTGATCCAGAATGTTTGGTTTTGAAGATTATTCGCAATAACCAACTTCAGGAAAAAGCCGACGACAAGACTATGAATAACGAGTCGCCAATTGATCTGGGATATTGATTTTACGTTGATCTGAGGAAAGAAGTCTTTTGCTTTTACGACAGGTCCGGCTACCAACTGGGGAAAGAAGATGACGTAGAACGATCCGTAATAAAGTGATTCTCCAAGTGACTGTCCAGATCGATAAACTTCGCTCGCCTGCTGAGAGTTCCGGGAATCACGAAACGTATCAATCAGCATACTGATTCCTTGAAAGGTATAAAATGAAATCCCGATAGGAAGCGGAAGCATGACGAGCCATTCCGCACCTGAGAGCGAAGCGCCGGTCAAATCTTCCAAAGATCTCACAAGTAATCCGGCATACTTGAAAAAGACGAGGACAAAAATATTGAGCATCACGCCAACACAGGCGATTATTTTCCGCTTCTTTGCTGTATCAGCTTGATTAATTTCGTAGCTGGACCAACTCGTGAAGATTGCCGACGCCAGTAGAAGCAGAGTAAGCCAAGGCGAGGAAAACGCATAAAAGACAATGCTGGCAATCAGGAGAATCCCAACCTGGGCAAAAACACCTCTTACAAGGTAGAAAAGTGAAAAAGCGATTGCTACCAGCATTGCAAATTCAATTGTCGTGAAAAGCATAGTTTTACTGTAGGAAACAATCGCTGGAATCAGTTCGCTCCACCATCGTCAGCTTGAAAGCTTATCTTTGAGAGTATAGTAGAGAAAGAGGCTGTTGTAGACCGCATAACGCTTCCAAAGGCGTCTGGGTTCGGCAAGAAGCCGGAAGAGCCACTCCATCCCAGTCTTTTGGAAGAGTGCCGGGGCCTGTTTCACCTCACCCGCATGGAAGGCAAAAGCAGCACCAATCCCGAAATAGACTGCAGGCGGCAAGTCATCAAGATGCCGCGCAATCCATGTCTCTTGTTTTGGGCATCCAAGCCCTACCCAAACATATTTGGCACCTGAGTCGCGGATCAACTCAATAATCTTTTTGTGCTCAGCTTTCGGCCAATCTCCGAAAGGAGGCGAATAGATTCCCGCGATTTCATTGGCCTCAAATCGTTTCGAAAGTTTATCAAGAGTGCTTTGTTGTCCCCCAAGAAAGAAGTGAGACTGTCCCAGAGCACCCTCGGTCGCTTTCAAAACATGAAGCATCAAGTTGGGTCCATAGACCCGATCGGTCAGTTTTTCTTCCTCAGGGAGCTGAGCGTTGACCGTCCAGATGAGAGGCATGCCATCGGGGCAGATCAGATCGAACTTTCGCATTGCGTCCCCAAACGACGGATCGTGTCGTCCGAGAGCAAGGACATGAGTGTTCGCCGCCTCAACGGCATAGGCACGATCCCGCGCGAGTCCTCGCTCGGCAATCCAAGCGACGGCTCCTTGATAGTTCGTCACGGCCACAGGAAAGCCGAGAACAAGACGTGTCGGAAGATCGTTCACTCGCGGCTGACAGAGACGGAATGTCCATGCAATTTAAGAAGGGCATGTTGCTTCGCAACTTCGATATCATTGGCCACCATTTCGGAGCACATTTCTTCGACGGTAATTTCAGGAATCCAGCCCAGTTCATTCTTCGCCTTTGATGGATCACCCAGAAGCGTTTCCACTTCGGCAGGTCGGAAATAGCGCGGGTCAACTTTGACGATCACGTCTCCCACTTTTACTGATGGTGATTTTTCGGAATCGACGGCAGAGACAGTCGCAATTTCATCCACTCCCTCACCTGTATAAGAAAGCTCGATGCCCGCTTCTTTCGCCGACAGAGTCACGAATTCACGCACCGAAATTTGTTTCCCGGTGGCGATCACAAAATCCTTTGCTTCCTCCTGCTGGAGCATCATCCACTGCATGCGGACGTAGTCTTTTGCGTGTCCCCAATCGCGGAGGGCATCCATGTTTCCAAGGAAGAGACATTTCTCCAAACCTTGGGAAATATTTGCGATGGCGCGCGTGATTTTACGTGTCACAAATGTTTCTCCGCGGCGGGGTGACTCGTGATTGAAGAGGATTCCATTGCAAGCATACATCCCGTAGGACTCGCGGTAGTTCACCGTAATCCAGTAAGCATACATCTTGGCAACGGCGTAGGGAGAACGTGGGTAAAAGGGAGTCGTTTCCTTCTGTGGGGTCTCTTGGACCAAACCGAAGAGCTCTGAAGTGGAAGCTTGGTAGAAACGAGTCTTTTTCTCAAAACCCAAGAAGCGAATTGCCTCTAGAATGCGCAACGCTCCAATGCCGTCCACATCGGCGGTATATTCCGGTGATTCAAATGAAACCGCAACGTGAGATTGAGCCCCCAAGTTGTAAACTTCGTCCGGTTGAATTTCGCTGATGAGACGAGTAAGGTTCGAGGTATCCGTGAGGTCACCATAATGGAGCTTTAGGCGCGCACTTTCAATATGCGGATCCTCATAAATGTGATCGATCCGTTCAGTATTAAACGAAGAAGCTCGGCGCTTGATGCCATGAACTTCGTATCCCTTTTCAAGAAGTAATTCGGCAAGATAAGAGCCATCTTGGCCCGTGATACCCGTAATGAGAGCTTTTTTCATAGTAGTGTGTTGGAAGATTAATCAAAGACGTGCTGTTCCTTGGTCGAGGGTAGACAGGAAATCTCGGTAGGCTGCGGCGAGACCTTCAGAGAAGTCGACTTGGGGAGCCCAGCCGGTTTCTTTGATTGTTGAGATATCGAGGAGTTTCCGAGGAGTGCCGTCTGGCTTTGAGGGGTCCGTCAAAATCTCGCCTTCGAATCCAACCGTTTTTGCGATAAGATCGGCGAGTTCAAAGATGGTGAGATCCTGCCCCACTCCGACGTTTGCCCAGTCCGGGGGATTCTCAAGAGTCATGAGATGAAAGCAGGCTGCTGCAAGATCATCGGTATGGAGAAATTCACGTTTAGGAGTTCCACTCCCCCAGATCGTTACTGTTTGGTCGCCTCGTTCTTTCGCTTCATGGAATCTGCGGATCATGCCGGGAATGACGTGGGAATTCTCCGGGTGGTAGTTGTCGCCCGGGCCATAGAGATTGGTGGGCATGGCCGAGTGGTACATCAGGCCATATTGCGCGCGATAGTGCTGGCACATTTTTAGGCCGGCGATTTTGGCGACCGCATAGGCTTCATTGGTCAACTCAAGGGGACTGGAAAGAAGGCAATCTTCGGGCATCGGCTGGGGAGCCATTTTGGGATAAATACATGAGCTCCCCAAGAACAGAACCCGATCCACCCCCGCTTGCCGGGATCCTTCGATGAGATTGGAAGCGATTGCAAGGTTCTCGTAGATAAACTCAGCCGGATAGGTTGAATTTGCATGGATTCCGCCAACCTTTGCTGCGGCAATGATCACTTGGACTGGCTTGTTCTTCTGGAGCCAAGCCAGAACAGCCTGTTGATCGAGGAGATTCAGTTCGTTCCTTGTTGCGGTCAACACTTCGTAATTTCCTCGCTGGTTTGCTTCCCGAACTAGTGCGGAGCCAACCATGCCGCGATGTCCTGCGATGAATATTTTCATAATTTAAGGGGCTCCCACGCTCCCGCCATTGGTCGATCGCCGTTCAACGGAAGCGAAACCAAGATTCTGAGGTATAGAGGGGACGAAGAATAGTGAGAGTGATAACTTTCTGAAGTATAGACACACGCCCAGATTAAAAGTTCAATTCAAAATGAACTGATTCAGTTATTTTAAGTATTAGTTTTTAATTCTTGGGGAATGTCCGGCCCAGAAAGGATTAAACTTGAAAGGGATAATTCCACAGGTTTTTCCTCCCCAAAAAAGTCCAAAAGTAGGCTAACACGCTCAGCAGAAGGTCGTATTTCAAGCACCTGCCCCTCCAATCCTTGGAAGGGACCTTCCGCAATCTCCACCTCCTGCCCCACCTCCAGCTTCCATCCGACCACGATGTCGCCAGCGTCATCTTGATATTTTTCAACCTCTTCTTTAAGAGCCTCAACAAACGCAACGGGCACTTCGGGAGTATTTTCACCAAAAGCCACGATCTTACTGACTCCGTGAGCGCTTGTGACCACACGCGAGTGGCTATAGTGATCAAATTTCGCGAGGAGATAGCCTGGAAAAAGAGCCTCAACCCACCAAATTTTACCCCGTCGGGTCGTTTTTAGGTAGCGAATGCGGGGGAGAAAGGTCTCAACCCCTTCCAATTGGCGAAGATTCGCCACAGCGACACGTTCTCGCTTCACTTGCGTCCGCAAGACATACCACGCTGCTGGATGCTCTTCCTTCATTTACCTGCCTAAGAATTTTTGAAGAAGAGGTAGGACAACGCGAGCTTTTTTGGACCATCGCTCAAGTTGCTCAAGCCGTTCGTGGTAAAATTGCCGCCCTTCACCATCCGGAGTTTCACGCACAATGCGCTTCAGGTCCGCCAATTTTTCATCGCCGCTAGCGAGATGCGGGCGAACCTGCTCCTTGATGAATCCGCCGACGAGACGCTTGAGTTCCACGTTAGGCTGAAAATAGCTTCTCCGAAGATTATCTCCCTCCGCCTCTTTCACCGCGCCAAGTCCACGGAGCATTTTTAATCCCTGACTAGCGGAGCCCTTACTAATTCCGAGCCGATTGACCAAATCATCAAGAGACAATGGAGATTGGGAGATAAAGAGGAGGCCGTAGATTTCCCCCACTGACTTCGGAAGCCCCAGCATCCGGACGCCATCACAGAAGAATTCGACAACGCGTGCTTCGAATTGATAATTAATTTCTTCTTCCATATGTGAAATGATGACAGAAGGCTAAATATTGTTCAATTTAAAATGAACAATAACTTCAGTAGACTCTCGCAACCATAAGGCTTTCCTCTTCCGCGATCTCGATGATATCCCGACCCGCAGCGCCAAAGATTTTTTGGCCATCACGGGAGCGCGCGTTCTGCTCGAAGGTCTCTAGAGCTTATGTTCGTTACTTGGTACGAGCCTTGGTTCACCGGTCAATCAGCGATTCATGATCGCTTCCCCTGTTCCTTCTCTTTCCATGTCCGAAGCCAAAAATTTCACAGGCGCCACTTTACCCAGCCGAAATAGCCAAGGTTGCAAGGGATCAATTCCGACCCGGTGCTGGGAGCCGGGTTGATCAGACATTTATTTTAGCTCCTTAATCTTCAAATTGCGCATGCGGACGATGTCTCCGTGGCCGCAGAATGCGAGGTGGCCTTTCCGGCGCTTCGCTCCGTTGTGCTTCGGGTGGGTCTTGTTAATCTCATCAAGGTTCGCCTCGAGAATCACTACCCCATTGAGCTCCACTTTAACCTTGGGGCCATTCACAGTGACAATCTGCTTGTTCCACTCGCCTACCGGCTTCTGATGATTCTGTTTGGCTGCCTTCAGCGTGTAGAGACCTCCGTGATACTGGAAATCCTTTAACTTCCCGGCATACTTTTCATGGGTGCCATCGAGCATTTGGATTTCCATCCCAGCATAAGCCGCATCGCCCTTTCCAGGGTAGTGGATTCCCAGACCGTTATTGGCCCCGGGAGTGAGCTTGAACTCGAACGCGAAGACGTAATTCTCATACTCCTTTGCGGTGATCAAAAAGCGGCACTTCGGGGTGGAGGCAATAACGCCACCCTCTTCGACAACATAGCCAAATCGCTCGGTCTTGTCAGGGGCACCCCAACCGGTGAAATCCTTGCCGTTAAAAAGGTCCACAAATTCACCGGCACAAGCAGTTGCCAAGCTGGCGATTGAAATAATAAGAGTCTTCATCGTTAGAGTTCTACGGTTTTTCCAGTGCGGAAACTTTCATCAGCGGCCAAAACAATGCGCATCGAGTTGATCGCGTCGTTCATGTGATCGGTGAGATCGATGTCCTCACTGATCGCTTTGAGGAAATATTCCTGCTCGCGTTTGCAAAGACCATCGTGATCCGGCTCGTCATCGGTTCCGATCCACTCATCTGCCTTCACGAACTTGCCTTCGCTATCGAGCGCGCTGTGGTGAAGACGAAGCATCTCGGTTTTCGTGTGAGCATCGACACTGGCCGACGAACCCTCGCCTCCGGCATCCTTAGCTGAAATGGTGACACAGCCTTTCGGCCCAACCACGTCCTTTACGAAGAAAGCGGTCTCGCTCATCATCGGGCCCCATCCGGCTTCATACCAACCGACGCTGCCATCCTCAAAGGTAACCTGTAAATGACCGTAGTTGATCTTTCCTTCCGGAAGTTCGTCACTCAGGCGGGCACCAATGCCATTCACACGAATCGGCTTGCTGCGCGTCATTTGGCACATGACATCAACGTAGTGAACGCCGCAATCGACGATCGGCGAGATCGATGACATGAGCTGCTTGTGCGTCTCCCAATTCGCACCCGCTGATTGCTGGTTCAGGTTCATGCGCATCACGAGCGGTTTTCCGAGGGTCTGAGCAATGTCGATAAACTTGATCCAGCTCGGGTGGTGTCGGAGAATATATCCAATGACGAGCTTGCGACCACATTCCGTGGCTTTGGCCACGATCTGCTCCGCTTCATCGAGCGTTTCCGCGACGGGCTTTTCAATAAAGACGTCAGCCCCCGCTTCGAATGCTGCTAGCGCAAACTCAGCGTGCGTATTTGGATAAGTCGAAATGCTCACCGCATCCGGCTTGGTCTCTTTCAGCGCTTCATAGAAGTCCTCAAATTCAGCATAGCCTCCACCCAACTCCTTGTTGAGTGCCCCGCGACTCTCAGGTGAGCGAGTGACAATTCCGCAGATTTCAAATTCCTCGATCTGGTGATAGGCCAACGCATGGGATCGCCCCATGTGGCCCGCACCCACGCATAATACTTTAATCGTTTTACTCATCGTCTTGACTATTTGATTCGCGTTCTTGTTCTAAAATAAGGTCCTCATCAATTGAAGGAGCACCCTTGAGAAGGATTTTCATCGCCTGCACAAATCGAATCATCCCACCGATCACGCAGGCCCCAACCAGCGCAAGCGAGGCAAAAAGCACCCACTCGGGAATCGGAGCGGAAGAGAGGATCACTCAGCCTCCTCCTTGCTGGTGTCACGGAACAACAGAAGAAAGACTCCCAGAACACCCGCAGCGAAGACTGCAGGGAAAAGCCAGAGGCTCTTCCAATTCATCACTTTCAGTTGTGACATACGAGCCTCATTTTTCTGTGTTTCGAGCTCACCTTTTCGGACGACAAGCTCTTCGGTTTCTCCAGAATCAATTTTAGTTTGGACCTCTTTAAGCTGACTTTCCAACTCGGCGACTTTCGCTCCAAATTCTGCCACTGCCGGCGGAGAATTTTGCTGCTCAACCTTCCCTGCCACTTGTGCACCGATCAGCATCCCAATTCCCAACGTAAAGAGAACGAGCATTCCCTGCGCCTGTCCGCGAATCGCTTCGGGAGCCTTCTTGTCGGTATAAATTTGGCCCGTGACGAAAAAGAAGTCGTAGCAAATGCCGTGGACAATCACGCCAACAAGAATCATCCAGATGACCTGCTCCGGAGCACCGAAAGCAAACAAGGCATAGCGGAGAACCCAACAAGCCATGCCAATTGCGAGCATCCATTTGACTCCAAGACGTTTGAAGAAAAATGGCATCACGAGCATGAAGAAGATCTCGGACATCTGCCCATAACTCATCGTCTGCCCGATGGGTAGCCCCACCATTTCTACAACCCGGCTGGTGATTTGATAGTAGAAGGCGAGCGGGATACAGATCAGCGTGGAGCTCAAGAGAAAGACGAGATACGAGCGATCCTTGAGCATGACCAGGGCGTCAAGACCGAGGACTTGTCTAATCCCGACCTTTCCGCTGCTCGTAGGAGGTGTGGATGGAAGGAAGAAGCTAACAACTCCAAGAAGGAGCGCTGCACCACCTGCAAGGTAGAACATCTGCACCTTGGTATCCCAAAGAAGAAATGTGAGACTCAGGCCAGCGACAATCCATCCGATTGTTCCGAAAACACGAATAAGAGGAAACTGCCTTTCAGTGTCCTGAACATGACGCATCGCGATGGAGTTTGAAAGAGCCAGCGTCGGGTAGAAGCAAAGCATGTGGCCGAAGAAGAACCAGTTGAGTGTCGTAGGATTGACACCGGGATTCATCATTCCCGCAGCAATCAGCATGATCACTCCGCCGACCAAATGAAGGACTGCTAAAACCCGCTGGGCCGGAAAAAACCTGTCGGCAATCATCCCCACAAAGAATGGCGAAATGATTCCCGCAATTGGCCCCACGGAATAGGTCCAAGAAAAGTCGTTGGCCCCAAAGCCGATCGATCCTAGGTAGTTCGGAGCTGTTACATACCATGCCCCCCAGATAAAAAACTGGAGAAACATCATCACCGACAGCTTGGCGGTGATTGCGGACGAAGTGGATTGTGTTTTTGTGTTCATCGTTTCTTTTTCCCGCGAAATTCGCTGGGAGTCATGTTATACATTCTTCGAAAGGCCCTCGTAAAACTCGTGAGGGATTTGAAGCCGGATTGCTTCGCTACTTCAGGAAGTTCGACTCCTTCAGTGATAAGATAAGTGGCTTGGACCAGACGGACCGATTTGACAAAATGTCCCAGAGAGACGCCAGTCTCTTCCCGGAAAATCGCCCGCAGATGGCTTTCGGAAAGCTCGGCGATCTTCGCCAGCTTCTCGAGCGAAAGATCTCCACTGAGATCTCCCATGACATACTCCTTTACGCGCGCCACGAGCGTCCCGCCTTCAGAGAGCTTTGCCTTGTTCGGACGCACCGCTGTCTGAGCAACCGCACCCACGATCTTGCCCAAGGATGAACTCGCATTGAGTGAATCCTCTTTTTCGTAAAGATCTAAAAATTTCTCCAATTGACCACTCAAGGCAGTCACAAAAGGACGCGGTCCACTCGGAAATTCCGAAAGCTCACGATCCAGACCAAAGGTGACATAGAACCAACAAAACTCCTCCGGCAGCTCGACATAGTAGTGAATCTGAAGCGGTCTCAACAGAATAACCTCACCTGCCCGGAGATCACACACCTCCGATTCAATGCCAACCCGTCCGTCTCCTGCGAGCGCGACCAGGAGGACGTAGCGGGCGTGTTGGTCATAGCGACCCGCCTTTGCTGAAATGCCTTCCCATCCATCCGTCCGATGGTCCTGAGAAGTACGTGCAAAACAAAGAACGTCCCTCGGAAGAACCTCTGATCTCCAGTCGAGACCCTCGAAATAGTTCTCGGGACGAGGTAGGATTTTGGTTTTTTGGAGAAAAGAGTCACTCATGATCCGGCTGCGGCGCAGTCGAGATACCACTTCACGTTGCTATGGTCTTGTAAAAAACTCGCCGGAAGTGCGGAAGTCACCGGCCCGGACATCGCCTCCCTCACAATATCGTGCTTCGATTCGCCCCAGGCAATGAGGCAAATCTCCTTCGCCCCGAGGATCGAACTCACCCCCATCGTCACCGCGTGAGTAGGCACATTCTCTATCCCATCAAAGGCGGGAGCAGCATCCTTCCTCGTGATTTCATTGAGATTAATCCGCCTAGTAGCGCTTTCGCGAGCGCTTCCCGGCTCATTAAATCCAATATGACCATTGCGCCCGATCCCCAGCAATTGCCAATCCAACCCTCCCTCAGCCGCAATTTTTTCCTCATATTCTGAAGCCACCGCTTCGATATCGTCATTTCGACCCGAGGGCAAATGAATCGCCTCCGGCCTCATGTCGATATGACTAAAAAGGTGCTCCTGCATGAAATGCCAATAGCTCTCAGGGTGCTCCGGCTCCAAACCCTCGTATTCATCCAAATTAAAGCTCACCACATTGGCAAAGCTCAGCCCCTCTTCACGATGCCGCCGCACCAGTTCTGCGTATACCAAAAGAGGGCTGCTTCCAGTCGCCAACCCAAGGACAACTTCCTCTCCTTTCGCGGCCTTTTCACGAATCAACTCATCAATCCGCGCCGCTATTTCCAGCGAAAGCTCCTCCTTGGTTCCCACGTGGACCTGCTGGTTACCTAAGATCTTATTTGAAATCATGAACATCGTAAAAGTCGTTGACTTATTCATTTACACCTAAACGATGCGTCCTTGAAAGAGTTTTTTTAAAATCGCGTAGCCTTTCCGATTAAAGTCACCAGACTACCGTCACGAATTAACATTATGAACCCGCTAAACCGTCGTCATATCCTCAAATCAGGCGCCGCTGCCACCATCGCAGCCGGCATTCCCCACATCGCAAAAGCGCAAAACATTCCCGATAAAATTAAAATCGGCCTCATCGGCTGTGGAGGTCGTGGAAATGGTGCTGTCGTTCAAGCTCTCAGCGCCGATCCCAATGTCGTTCTCTGGGCCGTGGGCGATGCCTTCGGCCAGGGCGTTGTAAACGCTATGAAAACCGTCGAACGCTTCGGCAAGCAAGTCGAAGTCTCCCCGGAGCGCCGCTTCGTCGGCCTCGACGCCTACCAAAGCGTCATCGATTCCGGAGTCGACCTCGTTATCCTCACCACCCCTCCGGGCTTCCGCCCCCAGCACTTCCGCGCCGCCGTCGCCGCTGGCAAACACTGCTTCATCGAAAAACCCATGGCAGTAGACATGGCCGGCCTCAAATCCGTCGTCGAATCCGTCAAGATGGCCAAGTCCAAGAACCTCGCCGTCCAAAACGGCTTCTGCTGGCGCTACCACCCCGGCACCCGCGAGGCCTACGCCAAGGTCCTCAGCGGCGAGTTCGGAAAAGTTCGCTCCATCTACGGCACCTACCTCGCTAGCCCCGTCAAGCCCCTTTCAGGCGGCCAAACCGATGGCATGCCCGACGTCGAATGGCAGCTCCGTAACTGGTTCAACTTCGAGTGGCTCAGCTCCGGCCCCCTCGTCGAGCAGTGCATCCACACCGTCGATAAAGTCGGTTGGGCCATGGACGATATCGCACCCATCGCCGCCGTCGCAAACGGAGGCCGCGCGCTAAAGACCGATGCCTCCAATATTTACGATCACTACAACGTCGCCTACGAATACCCCAATGGAGTCACCGCTCACGTCGGCCAGCGCCACTTTGTCGGCTGCCATTCGGAAGTGAGAGACCGCGTCGTCTGCGAGAGCGGCACCGTCATCGCCCCCGGTCGCTGCTCCTCCATGGACCTCAGCGGCAAGACCACCTGGCGCTCACGAGCCGAAAAAGGACAGGAGCAGAACATGTATCAGGTCTGCCACAACGAACTCTTCGCCGCCCTTCGTAAAGGCGAGATTCCCAACAACGGCGACCACATGGTCAAGTCCACCGCCCTCGGCTTCCTCGGACGCGAAGCCGCCCACTCCGGCCAACGTGTCACCTGGGACCAGCTTTGGGAGTCCAACAACGACCTCGCCCCCGACGACCTCGCCATGGACGGCGCCTTCCCGGTCACCCCTCCCCCAATCCCCGGGAAATACAAAATCTAAAAACGTGGCCGCGAACTCCGGTCGCGTCGCCAATCCCCCAAAAGCCGAACCGCAAGGTTCGGCTTTTTTCATCCCGTAGAATAGGCATCCTGCCTGTTTTCCCAACCACTCGCCCGCCGCAGCCCAAAGAGCGTAGGAGGAAGCCTGGCGAAGGAGGAAGCTCCAAAATCTTAGCCCCCAACCGCTCATCCTTCAAATCTCACTGTTCAAATCTCATCCCATCCCAAGCCACTTCAAAGTTGAACGTTGAGCGTTCGACGTTCAGCGTTCAAAGTCCGCCCGTGCCCTCCCCCGAGCCCTTCTTCCAATCAGCCGACTGGCACCATCGCTTCGATGAACACATCCTCGCCCACGGAAAAAAACTCTCCTCACCCAAATTCCTCACCGCCCTCAATCTCGAAACCATCCCCGATGGCGCGATCCTCACCGGGCGGGTCGATGACCACGACACCGAAGTCAATCTCTGGCCCGAATCCGGCGACCACTGGGACTACGACACTTCCTGCACCTGCGACTTCGGCTCCCACTGCCCTCACGCCGCCGCCGCCATCTTCCGTGCCTCCCGCCCCAACACCCTCGCCCGCCTCCTTCGAGGCGGCGGAACCACCGCCCCGGAACCAGAAGTCAGACCTCAGCAGTCAGCAATCAGTCCTCCGCCCTTCGATCTCCGACCTCTGACCCCCGTCTTCCGCCTCTCTCTGGCAGAAGAGCCCGCCACCGGGCGCGCCGTCCAACTCCTCCTCCAAGCCCTAAAAACAGCCAACCGCAACTCCTGGCTCACCGCCCGTCCCACCGTCCACTACGGCGAGCACGAATTCCCCCTCATCAAGTCCTCGGAACCCTCCCCCGTCGCCCGGGACAAAGCGGCCGAGTTCCGCGCCATCGAGTTCCTCACCTCCCTCGGCCTCACCACCCTCTCGACCAACCCAACCTACCGCTTCCTCCTCTCCCTCGCCAAAAAGCAATCCTCCGAGAACTCCGCCGAAGGCTGCTGGTTCCCCGAGCCCCACCTCTCCACCCCCGCCGTCTTCTGGCCTTGGTTTCGTGCCAATGCTGCGCCGAAACTTCGCGACGCCGGTTGGCAAGTCGAGATCGACCCCCAATTTGGCCACGACGTCCACGACCTCTCCGACGACGAAATGCAGGCTTCCCTCGAACTCGCCCCCGGCGGCTGGTTCACCCTCTCCGTCGGCATCGATCTCGCAGGCAAGCGCCTCGACCTCCTCCCCATCCTTACCGGCCTCCTCGATGGCGACACCCTCGACCAACTCCAGGACCTCGAAGACGACGACACCCACCTCATTTATCTTCCCAATGGTGGAGCCCTCAAGGTCCCCGCAGGCCGCCTCCGCGTCATCCTCCATCACCTCGCTGCCCTCACCGACCCCAAGATCCCCAACCTTCACCCCCTCGATGCCGCCGCTTTGGTCGAAGAAGCCGCCCTCCCCATCGATCCCCCACCCGCGCTCATCAAACTCCGCGCCCAACTCGCGACGACCGATTCAACCGACACCTCCTATCGCCAACCCGAAGGACTCCGCGCCGAACTCCGCACCTACCAAAAAGAAGGCGTCGAGTGGCTCAATTTCCTCAAGCTCAACGACCTCAATGGCATCCTCGCCGATGACATGGGCCTCGGAAAAACCCTCCAAACCCTCACCCACATTCTCCAAACCAGCCTCACCGAGCCTGGACCCGTCCTCGTCATCGCCCCCACTTCGGTAGTTCCAAACTGGGTCGCCGAAATCAAAAAGTTCACCCCCTCGCTCACCCCCCTCATGCTCCAGGGCCCGAAAAGACGCCGCCTCTTTGCCCACATCCCCCACGCCGACATCATCATCACGAGCTTCGCTCTCCTGCAGCGCGATATCGACGAACTCAAAAAACACGACTTCCGCCTCGCCATCCTCGACGAAGCTCAGCACATCAAGAACGCCTCCGCCAAAGTTTCCCAAGCCGCCTGCCAGCTCAACACCCGACGTCGCCTCTGCCTCTCTGGCACCCCCATCGAGAATAGCCTCAGCGAAGTCTGGTCCCTCTTCCGCTTCCTCATTCCCGGATTCCTCGGCTCCCAGGCCAAATTCAAAACCGTCTACCAGAATCCCATTGAAAAAGAAGACGACGAAGAACGCCGCGACCGACTCCGCAACCGCCTCGGCCCCCTCATCCTCCGTCGCACCAAAGACCAAGTCGCCACCGAGCTTCCTCCCAAAACCATCCTCACCCACCCCGTCGAACTCTCCTCCGGCCAACGCGATCTCTACGAAACCGTGCGCGCCACCATGGACAAACAAGTGCGCGAAGCCATCGCCATCCGCGGCCTCGACCAATCGCAGTTCGCCATCCTCGACGCCCTCCTCAAGCTCCGCCAAATTTGCTGCCACCCCAGCCTCCTTAAGCTTCCCGAAGCCCAAAAAGCCCCCAAGAAATCGGCCAAGCTCGAGTATCTCTTCGACCTCCTCGAAACCCTCTTCGCCGAAGGCCGCCGCGTCCTCCTCTTCTCCCAATTTACCACCATGCTCAGCCTCATCGAGGACGAACTAAAAATAAGAAGAGTCTCGTACTTAAAACTCACCGGCAATTCCAAGGACCGAGGCGGCCTCGTCGACGACTTCCAAAATGGCACCCAGTCCATCTTCCTCATTTCCCTCAAAGCCGGCGGCACCGGCCTCAACCTCACCGCCGCCGACACCGTCATCCACTACGACCCTTGGTGGAATCCTGCCGCCGAAAACCAAGCGACCGACCGCGCCTACCGCATCGGCCAGGACAAACCCGTCTTCGTCCACAAGCTCATCTGCGCCGGCACCGTCGAAGACCGCATCAACCAGCTCCAGCAAAAAAAGGCCCACCTCGCCGACTCTCTTCTCTCCGGAGCTGCCCAAGGCGCCCCCGACGCCCAGTCCCTAAAAAGCCTCCTCGCCCCCCTCTAATACCAAGTAGTGTTTCAAAAGAGACGAATACCGGAGTGATTTCATGAAAGGGCAAGGCGGGACGAAGGCGCGGTGCGGGTGAAATGCTCTTGGGTGCACCACCACTGAGGATCAACGCTGCCATTTCGAGAAAGCGCCCCGCTCTTGATTCCAACGCGCTGCGCTATTAAGCTTCTACTTCACCACTGCCGCTGTCTGTTCCGGCGTGACCATCC
>Ga0308005_10000178_pt1 | contig 24208 bp, 13 predicted proteins | sample Neamet67_FD_203142 | JGI IMG/M metagenome (GOLD analysis project Ga0308005, IMG submission 203142) | Marine microbial communities from water near the shore, Antarctic Ocean - #67 | ecosystem: Environmental > Aquatic > Marine > Unclassified | place: Southern Ocean | collected 2014-06-07 | reverse complement strand
GCGACAAAAAATACCGCTACATCCGCAACTACGAGCCCCTCAAGCCTTACTACCAATTCATGAACACGCCGGAAGGCGGAGCGACCATGAAGGAGCTACGCCGCATCGCAAAAGAAGGCAACATGCCGCCCGCGATGAAACTCTTCATGGCCGACCACAAGCCGGCCGAAGAATTCTACGACCTCGAAGCCGACCCTCATGAGGTCAACAATCTCGCCAAGGACCCCGCTCACAATGAACGCCTTGATCGTTTTCGCAAAGTCCACAGCCAGTGGATTCGCGACACCCGTGACCTCGGTCTCATCCCTGAACCGGAAATCGAGCTCCGCGAAAAAGCCGCCGGTTCCCGCTTTGGAATTCTGGCCAAAGGCCATGACCCCACCCTTCCTGCCCGCCTTGGCACCATCGCCGCGCAAGCATCCGATGGCATCAACGCCCTCCCGGACCTCCTCGAAGGACTCAAGGACAAGGACGCCGCCGTGCGCTACTGGGCCACAACCGGCGTGGGAAACATCGGAGTGCCCGCAAAAGAACAATCCGCGACCGCCATTCAAAAAACTCTCAAAAATGATTCCTCCACCGTGGTCCGTATCGCCGCCGCCCGCGCCCTCCTCCGGATGTCCACCGATGAAGCCGCCGCTCTCACCGAACTCTCCAAGGCCCTCGAAAGCCCCGAGCAATGGTCGCGTCTCCACGCCGCCATCGCCCTTGATGAAGCCGACGAACAAGCCCGCTCCGCCATTCCCGCGTTGAAAAAGGCCCTCAAAAAGCAGCCCAACAAATACATCGTCCGCGTCGCCAACAAAGCGCTCAACGACCTCCAAGGCACGGCAAACAAGGTGAAGTGATCCCTCCTACTCCAGGGAATATTTTCTTTGCGCAAATTCCACGCCAAAACACCTTTCCCTTTCCATGAAGTTTCTTCTCTCCCTCTTTCTCGCCACCAACTTGCTCCAGGCGGCGGAAAAGCCCAACATCGTCTTCTTTTTCGTCGATGACATGGGCTGGTCCGACCTCGGCTATCGCAATCTTGCTCTCGAATCGACCAGCTCGCAAAAAAGAGTCTCGATTTCCAACACGCTTACATTCCTTGCCCCACCTGCAGGCGCTGTCTAATTCGTGTCAGGCAACGCATTTGAGCACAATAGTTAGGATCACCAGCCACGCGGAGCAGGGTCTGGATGCATCCCCTATTTCCCCCTTATTAGGCTTCGGATGTTCTATCCGATCACATGATTCGGGCCTCAAGAATCAACGGCTCCCAACATCGTCAAGCCGCCCCCTTTTTTGAGATATTCTCTCCTGGAAAGCCGTAGTCATGAGCTATGACCGATCGGATCTCACTTTTCCTCTCCCTTTTATCGGCCACTGCACTCGCCGCACCCGACCGCGAATCCTTCGCGAAAGAGGATCGCCCCATCGAAGGAGTTCCCGTCGAAGCTTTCGATCTCACCAATCCCGATCTTCAAATCGAGGTCTGGGCCCAGTCTCCGCTCATCTACTCGCCCGTCGCGATGGATACCGATGCCCAAGGCCGCCTTTGGCTCACCGAAGGGCTCGACTACAGCGTTGGCCGACGCGTCGATACCGGCCAATCAATCATCGTTCTCGAGGACACCAACAACGATGGCAAAGCGGATTCCTCCCACGTCTTCGTCTCTGAAAAAGGCCTCCGCCATGCCCCCCTTGGCATCGCCGTTTTCGATAACAAGATCGTCCTCTCCGCCACGCCCTCAATCATCATTTACACCGACGTCGATCGAAACGCCGTCTTCGATCCCGCGATCGACAAGCGCGAGGTCTTCCTCACCGGCTTCCAAGGCGGCGGTCACGATCACACCCTCCACGCCGTCGTGGGTGCCCCATCCGGCCAATGGCACTTTTCCTTCGGCAATTCCGGAGCCGACGTCAAAACAAAGGACGGCCGCCACTTCATCTCCGGTTGCTATTACGGCCACCCGCAGGGCATTGGAAAAAAGAGCTCCGATGGCCACGTCTACCCTGGCGGGCTCACCATGCGGGTCAATCCTGATGGCTCCGGACTCACGCCCACCGCGAGCAACATGCGCAATCCTCACGACATGGCGGTGACCGCTTTTGGGGATATTTTCCAAAGCGATAATGACGACCCGGCCCACTGCCGCTCCTCCTGGGTCATGGAACACTCCAACTTCGGCTACTCCGATCTCACCGATGGCTCACGCTCTTGGGAGGAAGTGGCCAAGTCCTGGGAAGAACCCTCCGGCTGGTCGCAAGACCTTCGCTTCTCCCGTTCCCACTGGCGCGAAAACTACCCCGGCGCCACTCCTCCGGGTTCCGTATATGGTGCCGGATCACCTACCGGAAATATCTTCATCGAGGACGACACCCTCGGTCTCAAAGGCACCTACCTGGTCGCCTGCATGGTCCGCAAGCAGATCATGGCCTGCCTTCCCAAACTCACCGATGGGCGCATCGAGATGGGTAAACATCAGGACTTCATTCAGCTCAAGGAGGGAGAGAAAGGGCAATACTTCCTCCCCACCGATCTTCTCATTGGCACCGATGGCTCTCTCTTCCTGAGTGACTTCTACAACAACACTTCCCGCCGTACCAACCAGGTCAGTGGCACGATCTACCGCATCACTCGAAAAGATGCCGCGCCCCTCAAGCGTCCCACCATCGACTTCTCCACCACCGACGGCCTCCTCGCCGCGCTTGATAACCCGGCGATCAACGTCCGCTCCCATGCCGCGCACCTCCTCGTCAAGGGTGGTGATTTTTTATCCATCCACCGTTCGTTAATGAAAGCCGTCTCACCCGAATCCATCGCGCGACGTCTCTGGATTCTGGCTCAATTAAAAGCCGACGAACGCGGTTCCGTTGTTCCCTATCTCACAATGGACAACCCCAACCTTCAAATCACTGCCTACCGTGCGTTGACCTTTGCCGACCCCGATAATCTGATCGCTTACGCGACAGGTTCGATCGCCGAGGCGCAATCCAACCTTTCACTGGCGCGGGAGATCGCGGTCTCATTAAGGGGCCAATCCTTCGAGAGCATCAAACACCTTCTGCCAAGTCTTATCGAACTCTACCATGGTCGCAACCGCACCTACCTCGAAGCCCTTGGCATCGCCTTCACTGGAATGGAAAAGGAAGTCTACCTCAAGCTCATCCGCCCCATCTTTGGCGATCCAACCTCGTGGAGCAAAACCGCCCGCAATCTCGCGTGGCGACTCCACACGCCCGAAGCCATCGCCGATCTCGACAAAACGATCCGCGCCCAAAAACCACCCGTCGATGAATTCCGCCACCTTGCCATGGCCTTCGCCTCTTTCCGAAATGACGCCGAGCGCATCGACCGAATCAAGCGCCTCAGCGATCTCGCCAAACTCCCCGCCTTCGCGGCCGAGGAATATCAAATCACAGTGCAAGAAATTATCGCAAAGGATCTCAACGACCTCGAAGCCCTCGCCTTGAAGAGCGACTACAAAGTCCCCGAATCCTTCGGCGTCATCAGCAAGGTCTCGCACTCGGTCACTGTCGCGAAGCTCAAGGGCGACGCCACCCGCGGCAAAGCCCTCGCGCTACGCTGTTCCGTCTGCCACAAGATTAATGGGAACGGCATCAACTTTGGACCAGACCTCAGCCACTGGGGCCAGGAACGCACCATCGAAAAGATCGCCCACGAAATCATCAACCCCGATGAGCACCTCGCGCATGGCTACGAGAGATCCGTCCGCCTCAAGGGCAACGGCCACACCGCCGAAGGCCTCCTCTCCAACTTCTCGTGGCACGCCGGCAGCCTCAAAATTAAAGTGATGGGCGGCACTACCTTGAAGGTCCCCTTCCGCCGAACCGGCACCAAGGTGGAAAACCTCAAAGAATCATGGATGCCCGGCGCCGCCGAGATGGGCTTCAGCGATCAAGACGTCCGCGACATCGCCGAATATCTCCACACCCTCGAACGCCCCGTCATTGAAAAGAAGTCCGACGGCGCGCCCGGAGACACCCAGGCCAGCGGATGGCAGGTTCTTGAAGGAGAAGATTTTCTCAACGTGAACTGCCATGACGACACCTGGACCTGGAAGGGCGGCCACGCCTTCTGCAATGGAAAGCCCACCGGAGTGATCCGCTACCACGAGCCCCTCAAGAATTTCGAATTCGCCTGCGAATGGATGCACAAAGAGAAGGGCGGGAACTCCGGCGTCTTCGTCTGGGCCACCCCCGATTCCATCAATCGCCTCGCCGCCGGACAGGGCCGACTCCCACAGGGAATCGAAGTCCAAGTCCTCGATCTCGGCTACGCCGAAGTCTACAAAAAACAGTATAACAAACCCGCCGATTGGTTCACTTCCCACGGCGACGTCTTCCCCGTCGGTCCGATCAAGATGACCCCCTTCCCACCTGTCGCCCCGAATGGCCGCCGCAGTTTCCCCTCGAAAGAAACGACCAAGGGACTCAACGAGTGGAACCACTACTTCATCCGGGCGATCGATGGCGAAGTCCGTCTTTGGGTGAATGGCGAAGAAGTCTCTGGCGGCAATAACATCTCACCCGCCTCCGGCTTCCTCTGCCTCGAGTCCGAAGGAGCCCCGATCGAGTTCAAAAACATCCGCCTCCGCAAGATCACCCCTCCTGCTGAAATCCCCTCGGTCAAAATGGAGAAGCTTAAAAAAGTAGATCTCACCGGCCACGCCCTCCTCGGCACCTGGCACTACGGCAGCCACAGCCGCGAGATCACCCCCGATGGATTCTGCATCCTCCGCCAGGGGAAAGAAGTCATCTGGAAACGCACCGCCACCGCCCAAACAAAAGATTCCCTCACCTTCGAAGGGGACCTTTCCCACACTCTCAAAGGCGACACCCTCCACATCGAAGGCCGCTACCAAGCAACGCGGAAGTAGGAGCGCGAAGGCAAAAGCCCCCAGGCCCAACGGAGCTAGAGATTAACCGTGATTCATGCCAGCGGAATTGTTTTAGAGGATAATTTCCCGCAACTCCAACACTCTGAAAAATTCGAAGGACTCTCCTCTCCACATTGACATGCCCACATTGAAGAGTCTGCCAGAAGCTCGTTAAGTTCCGGAATATCGAGATTTTTCATTAGCTCATCGAATTGCTCCCGAGAGGCCTCACCAGCCAATAAGATTTGATATGCCTTGGCCAATCCTTTCCAGATCTCGGATTTCCCATTGTCGACATACTTCTCAAATTGGCACTGGCTACATGTGAGAACATGCTCGACCCCGAATTCCATTCCGAACCTTTGATACGCTTTGCGAACCATTCTAAACTCAGCCACTGCAGAACAATGTGGGCACTTCGCAGAGAACACTGCGAACTCGGAAGCTGAATTAGGATGGTCGTTCATTTTCTTGGGCTCGGCAGATGATGTCCCCAACCGGGAGCTCATCCCAATAAATTCTGCTAGCCCTCAAATTTGCCCGTTAAGCATCCGCTTCATGGTCTTCCAAAGTGACAGGTTCCGTATTATACAAGAGAGCCTTCATCTGGCCTCGCAGAGTGATGTGGGTCGTCGCAGGCGAAAATCTAACGTTAAAAAGGCGGACTTGGGCAGCACGGCCGGAATGGAGCGATTGTGGCCGATAGAGCCGAGGTGAATTTTTACACTGAAAAGAGCTTAGGATTGTTGTTAGATTGTCGCCCATTCGGAAGTGATGGGACGAAGGACTGTGGTCCGCTCTTCCTTTTATGCGCTGCTCCTGATGGGCTCGGACCCGTTGAAAAATTTTATTTATGATGAGTGTATTTCCAGAAGAACTCTTAAGTCACCTTGAAAAGCGCGGCGTGGTCGCGGGATTTTCGGTGGAGAAAATCGAGCACGCGGTGCCTTTGGCGAAAGCGTTGTTGGCGGGCGGGATCGATATCATTGAGCTGACCTTGCGGACGCCGATTGGCTTGGACGCGGTGAAGTTGATTGCCGACGAAGTGCCTGAGATGGTGGTCGGTGTCGGGACGATTCTTACTCCTGAAACGGCAGTTGCGGTGAAGGAAGCGGGAGCTCATTTCGGGGTTGCACCGGGAATGAATCCTCGGGTCGTGAAGGCCGCTCAGGAGGCTGGCCTTCCATTTGCACCGGGGATTTGCACGCCCTCTGATTTGGAAGCGGCGATCGAGCTCGGTTGTCGCTTTGTCAAATTTTTCCCAGCTGAGGCGGCGGGTGGGCTGACCTACTTGAAGAGCATGGCGGCGCCCTACAATCACCTTGGGATTCGCTACTTCCCGCTGGGTGGGGTGAACTCGGAGAACATGTTGGATTACCTCGCTGAGGATTTTGTTCCGACGGTTGGTGGCACTTGGATTGTCGCGAAGGACTTGGTTCAAAATGAAGATTGGGCCGAGATCACCGCCGCTGCGCAAGAAGTCGTTAACACCATAAAAAAATCATGAGTAATATCGTCGTTTCTTTTGGAGAAATCATGGGCCGGATGGCCGCACAGGATCATTTACGTTTGCGCCAGTCGCACGTGCTCGACGTCACCTACGCGGGTGCGGAGGCAAGTGTCGCAGCATCGATCTGCAACTTTGGCGGAAAGGCCCGTTATATTACGGCCCTGCCGAAACATGCGCTCGCGGAAGCGACGATGGACGCGGTTCGCAGGGTCGGGATCGATACGAACTTCGTGCTGCGCACGGACACCGGACGTCTGGGACTTTACTTCCTCGAGACGGGTGCGAATCAGCGGCCGAGTAACGTGATTTATGATCGCGAGGACTCAGCAATCGCGATCACGCCAGCCGATCAATACGATTGGGATGGAATTTTTGAGGGCGCTTCTTGGCTCCATCTTTCGGGGATCACTCCGGCGCTTTCGAAGAATGCCGCGGATGCCACTTTGGTCGCTGCGCAAAAGGCGAAGGCGGCGGGCGCGACGGTATCGATTGATTTGAACTTCCGGGGCAAGCTTTGGAAATGGCAGGAGTCGAAATCGGGACGCGAGTTGGCTCAGGAAGTGATGCGCGGGATTTTGCCTTTTGTGGATGTTGTCATCGCGAACGAGGAGGATTGTCACGACGTGCTCGGGATTCGTGCGGGTCAGACTGACGTGCACTCTGGAGCGCTTGATGTTTCGCACTATCCTGATGTCGCCCGTCAGGTGGTGGAGCAGTTCCCGAATCTCAGCAAGGTGGCGATCACGCTGCGTGAAAGCATTTCTGCGACTCATAACAACTGGGGCGCGATGCTTTATGATGCGGGTTCAAAGTCGGCTTCATTTGCACCGCTTGATGCGGAGGGGAACTATCGTCCCAACGAGATTCGCAATATTGTCGATCGGGTGGGCGGTGGAGATTCCTTTGCGGGCGGGCTTATTTTTTCGCTGACCACTCCGGATCTTAGTGAGTCGCAAACTGCCGTGAACTACGCGGTGGCAGCTTCCACGCTGAAGCACTCGATCAAGGGTGACTTTAACTTTTCAACTCGTGGCGAAGTGGAATCGCTTATGGGCGGTTCGGCATCGGGGCGCGTTGTTCGATAATTTTCTCACTTTTAGATGAAACGATTTTTCACCATTGTTTCGGGTGACCACGGTTGGCACCATTGGTGAAATGGGCATCTGGGGGAAGGCGACGAACTACGAGATCGCGACGCGGTTGCCCATGATGATTTGAACGCCGGACATGCCAAAGGGCAGCAGGGAGAGAAGTGGGCAAGCCGGATCCTTATAGCAAAAAAGTCAGGCGAGGATATCCTTGATGACGTGTCCATGGACATTGGTCAGGCGACGTTCGAGCCCGTTGTGGTAGTAGGTGAGGCGCTCGTGATCGAGACCCATGAGGTGGAGGATGGTGGCGTTGAAATCATAGACACTCGTGGGATCTTTTTCGGCTTTGGCTCCGAAGCGATCTGAGGCGCCATGGCTGTAGCCTTTCTTGACGCCTGCTCCGGCGAGGAAGCAGGTGAAGGCATCGGGGTTGTGATCACGTCCCGTGCCATTTCCCTGCAGGAAGGGCATGCGCCCGAACTCAGTTGCCCAGACGATGAGGGTGTCGTCGAGCATCCCCCGCTGTTTCAGGTCGGCGATGAGGGCAGCGGTGGGCTGGTCCATGATCTCGGCCTGCATCGCGTGGGTGTCCTTGATATTGGAGTGGGAATCCCAGTTGGTGATGCCATTTCCACCAGAGGGATCGGAGCCATTAAAGAGCTGGACGACGCGCACGCCCTTTTCGAGAAGGCGGCGGGCGAGGATACAGTTCTTGGCATATTCTTTTTTGAGATCGCTTCCGGTATCGGTGCCGTATTGTTTGTGGATGGAGGCAGGCTCGCCCTTGAGGTCCATGATGTCAGGGACGGACATTTGCATTTTCCCCGCCATCTCGTAGGAGGCGATGCGGGCGGCGAGGTCGTTATCGGCAGGGAAGCGCTCAAGGTGTTTGGAGTTGAGCTTTTGGAGAAGGTTGATGGTAGCGCGGTCATGCGCGCTGCTGTAGCCGGCGGGGCGGGTGAGGTTCGCTGGTGGGTTCTTGGCGTTGAAGTCGGTGCCTTGGAAAGAAGCAGGGAGGAATGCCGAGCCGAAGTTGTTTTTTCCGGAGCGCGCCATGCCGCGAGGGTCATTGATGGCAACGAAGGCGGGGAGGTCCTTGCACTGGGAGCCGAGGGCGTAGGTCATCCAAGCACCAGCAGAGGGGAAGCCTTCCATGGTGAATCCGGTGTTGAGAAAATTCTCTCCCTGCGGGTGGGCCGAGGTCTGGGTGTGGAGCGAGTGGAGGAAGCAGAAGTCATCAGCATGCCGAGCGAGGTTCGGCACGAGATCTGAGATCATCTTCCCCGATTGACCGCGCGGCTTGAAATCCCAAAATGGCTTGGCGATGTTTCCAGTGGGTCCCTCGAAGGTGACGGCGGGAATGCCGGGAGGCTTCTGGCCATGGAACTTGGTGAGGTCTGGCTTGTAATCCCAAGTGTCGACATGGGAGACGGCACCAGGGCAGAAAATGATGAGGACACGCTTGGCAGGGGCCTCGTGGTGAGGCGCTCGCGAGGAGTAAGGCTTGTCCGGATCAATGACGGGCCGGATGGGAGATTTACCCGTGAAATTCGTCGTTTCATCAGCTTCTGAGCCGAGGAGTTGGGCGAGGCCGAGGCCACCGAGGGCGAGGGCACTGCTATTCATGAAGCCGCGGCGGTCGAGGAGCTTACGGCCAAGGGGGGAGAGGTGTTCTGGATTCATGGCAGGAAGGCGAATTCGTTAGAGTTGATGAGGGTGCGGCAGACGATGGGGAGACCGTGGGCGGATACGATCTCGAGGCTGGCGGTGAGTTCCTGCCCGGAGGGGGCGCGATTGAGAAGAAGGTGGAAGGCGCGGGTGACGGCACCTTTCTGATCTCCCCCGGCATCGCTCAGAGCGCGCTCGGCGATGAACTCTGACTGGGTGACGACGAAGGGGCTGTTGAGAAGATTGAGCGCTTGGAGCGGGGTGGTGGAGATGGAGCGCTTGGCGCGGACCTGGCCGCAGTCGGGGAAATCGAAGGCGGTGAAGATCTGGTCATCGACGCGGCGCATGCGCTCTTGGTAGAGCATGCGGCGCCAGGTCTTTGGACCGTGGTTATCGACGACTTCCCATTGCGAGTAGGTCTGCTTCTCATTGTGGATGCGGAAGCTGCGCCCGCCGATGGAGGGGTCGAGCTTGCCGGAGGCTTGCAGGATGCCATCACGGATGACCTCGGCCTCAATCCGGCGAGGCGGGAAGCGCCAAAGGAGGGTGGAGCTGGCATCGCTCTGAAGGGCGAGGCTTTCCGGATTGCTGGCGCGGCGGAAGGCATCCGAAGTGACGATGAGGCGAATCATGGACTTCATCGACCAGTCCTCCTCGACAAATTCTGAGGCGAGGAAATCGAGAAGTTCGGGGTGGGAGGGCGGTGCTCCGGCGAGCCCGAAATCGCTCGCGGTAGGGACGATGCCCATGCCGAAAATATGGTGCCAAATGCGGTTCACCATGACGCGTGAGGTGAGCGGATTTTCGGGACGGATGAGCCACTCGGCGAATTTTCTTCGCCGCTCTGGGTCGGGTGCGCTGGAGTCGAGGCCGAGGTCGCCATCGAGAATCTCGAAGCCGCGAGGCATGACTTCATCGCGGGGGTTCTCCGGGGAGCCACGGTGGAGGACCTTGGTGACGACGGGCTTTTGAAAACGGCCGATGAAGGAGTGGCGGGGACCTTCCTCAGAGAGCTGACCGATGAGGGTGTGGAGGCGGTTGTGAGCGGCCTTGAGTTCGGGATCTTTATTGAGGCGATTTTTTGCGTACTGACTGTGGGCGATCTGCTTCCAGGTGCCGTCTTCCTGCAGGGTGGAGATCCTGAAGTTGGGCGGGTAGTAGGCCGTGGATTTTTTGCCCTGCTTATTAACGAGGTAGTCGGTCTCGAAGTAATATTCGCGGTTCGAGGAGGAGCGGAAGCGGTTGACAGTCTGTGGCTCGGTGAAGTGGATTTCGACCCAAGGGCGATCAGGGGAATCTTTTGGCGCCTTGGATTTCCACATCATGGTGCCAAAGTAGCCATCGTTCGCATTGTGGAGGTCGCCACGATTTTGGGTCATCGCGGGGTCGGTCTTGAGGGTGGCGCCCTCGGAGCTGAGAGCGAAGTTTTGGCGATGGTCTTTGGGGCCAAAGATTTCGAGTTCGTCAATGAAGACGGAGGGGTTGGTGAAGTCGATGCGGACGGCCTTGGTGGTTTCGGCTTTGAATTGGTAGTCTTGGAAACCACCCCAGTGCTCGGCCCAAGAGAGGCCGGCTTGGCGGAGTGTTTGACGCTCTTTGAAGATCTGTCGGTAGAGTTCTTTGGCACGCTTCTTCCGGGGGTGCTCGTCTGAGAGTTCGGGGTGGCGACCGCCGAATTCGACGCCTTGGAAGACGGCGGTGAGGGCGTAGTAGTCCTGGATGGAGATGGGATCGAACTTGTGATTATGGCAGCGGGCGCAAGAGACGGTCATGCCAAGCATGGAGGCACCGACGGTCTGGACGACTTCATCGAGTCGGTCGGCCCGGGCTTGGCGAATGGCCGTGGCTTCGGCGCCGACAGTGGCGGCGGGAACGTGGGGGCCTGCGACAAGGAATCCGGTGGCCTCACCTGCGCCCATGGTATCGCCTGCGATTTGTTCGCTGATGAACTGGTTGTAGGGAACGTCGTTATTAAAGGCGCGCACGACGTAGTCGCGGTAGACCCAGGCATTCTTACGATAAAGGTTCGCTTCGGAGCCATTTGTCTCGGCCCAACGGATGGCATCGAGCCAGTGCTGCGCCCAGCGCTCGCCGAAGTGAGGGGAGGCGAGGAGTTCCTCGATGAGCTTCTCGTATGCTTGCGGGTCATTTTTAAAATGACTGACGAAGCGCGCGCTGCGCTCGGGCGTGGGAGGAAGGCCGGTGAGGGTGATGGAGGCACGGCGCACGAGGGAGAGCGGGTCGGCCCCGGGGTTCGCTTTGAGCTCCGCTTTTTCGAGGGCTCGACTGAGGAAAGCATCGATAGGGTGGCTTTTCCCGGCTGGGATTTCCGGGCGCTTGACGGGCTGGAGGGACCAGTGATCTGAAGTGGGCTTTGCCGCAACGGCATCCATCTGGCCGGGCCATTTGGCACCTTCCGCAATCCACTTTTCAAGGGCGGCGACTTGTTCGCTGGTGAGGGGGTCGCCCTTTGGTGGCATGGCCATCTCGGGATCGAGCTGCTTGACCACCTCGATGAGGAAACTCTTCTCCGGCTTACCGGGCACGATAGAGGGGAGGCCGGAGTCGCCGCCCTTCAGCATGATGGCACGCCGATCGAGACGGAGATTGGCTTTTTGCTTATCGGGACCGTGGCACTTGAGGCAGCGGTCTTCAAGGATCGGAAGGACGTCTTTTGCGAAGTCGATGGTGGCTGAATGGGCGCTTCCAAGGGAGAAGGCCAAAATACTAACGAAGATCGAAAGGCGAGGAGAAGTCATGGAAGTGGGTCGTATTGATCAAACTTCCGCCAAATCACGATCGCCGTTTGCTGAAGCACGTCATCGGCGTCGATCCAAGTCGGGAGCAGCGACCGGATAAAGCGCCGCAAGTCAGGCTCATGCTTGGCAAAGCACGCCACGAATGTCTCGTAGCGGACATCATCCGAGCTGGTTTCCAGGGGCTTATTACTCATCGGATAATCTCTGATTCAATACTGCCGCACTCCCCAAAATCTAACCCTCCTAAAAAAGGGGTCAACTTTTTCATGCCAAAGGCCGTATTACTTGGACAGGCTGCTTGTTTTTCTGGACAGAACTGAACTGAACCAAGTCTCTGAGTGACATACAGTTATCAGAAAAATACCATCCCCCCCAGTTATACGACATGAACAACAACACTCCCATCCTAGCCACTCTAATTTCCGCTGCTATTCTTAGCCAAGCCAGCGGAACGGCTCCTTCCATGGTCCTCACCCTTACGAGACCTATCAACAACCCACATTCGTAAATGAAATCCTCGGTCTCCAAGCTCCTCCTTCCGCTCGCGGTCGCCACTGCCCTTCCGGCAAGCGCGAAGCTCGCCGCCTGGTATCCCCTCGATGACTCATCCTCATCAGCCGCCACCGCAGTGGTAGAAAATGTCGCTGGCAATGACGCCGCCATGCTCGGTTACGACCCCACTCCCAACTCCGATTTCAATTTCGTCGAGCGCGGCTATCCCTCCGCCACATCAGCTTTGGGAACGTCCTACCGCTTCGATAAAGGCGGTGCACTTGACCTTGGAACGAATGCCGCAGTGCAGCCCACTGATCAGTTCACCATTTCCTTCTTCACCCAGCTGGGCACCGCCGATCAATACGATCGCTACTTCGAATCACAATCGACCAATACTAACGACCAGGACGGTCTCCGGATCGACACCGGTGGCCAAGGCGACCGCGTGCGCGTCCTCGTGCGCGACAACAGCGGAGCGAACAGCCAGCTCACCCATCCTACCGCTCTCCTTACCGATGGCTCCTGGTATTTCGTCGCCTTCCGCTACGACTCGGCCAATGCCGATGGAAACGCCTTCCAAATCACCCTCATCAAAGTCGATGGCTCAACGATCGACGAAGCGGCTATCACCGCAGCCACCAGCAAGGCGGCCACCATCAACACTGGAGCCATTGGCTTCCCCCATGCCTTTCAAACCCTCATCGGAACGGAAATTCCCGACGGTCTCGGAAATGGCTTAAACGGTGCCATCGACGAAGTGGCGTTCTTCCTTCGCATCATCGAAGTCCCCGCTCCATAAACCCCGTGGCTTCCCCTCCCTTTTTCAAGAGCACCTTGCTTCGGCAAGGTGCTTCTTTTGCCCTCTGGTCCTGCGCGAGCCTGCTCGCTTCAGCCGCTCTCCAGATCACCGAATTCGTCACGATCAATGCCAACTCGCTCGCTGATGGCGATGGCAATTCAACCGACTGGATTGAAATCCACAATCCGGAAACGGAAGTCCTCGATCTTTCAGGCTACCTCCTGAGCGATGACCCGGACCTTCCTGCCAAGTATTCTTTCCCTACCGGGACCAGCATCTTAGGAGGAGAATTTCTCGTCGTCTTTGCCTCCGGAAGACTCGAAGAAAATTACACCGACGCAGGCGGAAACCTGCACACCACTTTCTCACTCAGCGGAAACGGAGAATATCTCTCCCTGCGCAATCCTGATGGTACTCTCATCCAGGAATTCTCGCCTGAGTATCCCTCGCAATTCGAAGACATCTCCTACGGCATCGGCACCTCCGCACCCGAGATCGACATCCTTGCCGCCGGGGCCACTTCGACCTGGTTTTCTCCCAGCGGCGACATCGGAAACAGCTGGCAGACACCCGGTTTCGATGATTCCACCTGGAACGCTTCCAAAACCGCGATCGGCTACGGCTCGAGCTACAATGAACTCATTGGCACCGGCGGAAACACCTCCGGTGCGATGTGGTTTGGAAACTCTTCGGTCTACCTGCGGGTTCCATTCGAAGTCACCACTTCCCTTTCCTCCCTGACGCTCAAAATGCGCTATGAGGATGGCTTCGTCGCCTACCTTAACGGCGTCCGCGTCGCTTCTGCGAATGCTCCTGACGAAGGGACACTCACCCACAATTCTACCGCTACCGCGATTCACCCGAATGGGGAAGCGCTCCTTGCGGAAACATTTCCCCTCTCCACCGCCTCTCTTGTTTCAGGCACCAACGTTCTTGCGATCCACGGACTAAATCTCTCCAGTGCAGGTGCCGACTCCTCGGAGTTCCTTGCCCTTCCCGAACTCAGTGGAACCGAGAGCGGAGGCCAATTAAGCTACGGCTATTTCACCGAACCGTCTCCGGGAGTGGCAAACGGCCCCATCCCCCTGATCGGTTTTGTAAAAGACACCACCTTTTCCCACGATCGTGGCTACTACAGCGCGCCCTTCAACCTCTCCATTTCTACCGTGACTGGAGGAGCAACCATCATTTACACCACCGATGGCACCGAACCCTCGGAGGAAAACGGCACCATTTACACCGGCGCGATCTCCATCAGTTCTACCACCGCTCTCCGGGCCATCGCGCTCAAGACCGGCTTTCAACCGACGAACATCGACACGCAAACTTATCTCTTCGTCGATGACATCGTTCGCCAAACCAGACCCTCCGATTATCCCACCACCTGGGGCGGAGGACGCGCGGACTACGACATGGATTCTGACATCGTCGATGATCCCGCATATGCTGACAAATTCGACGAAGCCTTCGCCTCGCTGCCCACGCTCTCGCTCGTCTTCGATCCCGACTCCTTTTTCCATTCTTCCACCGGAATTTACCAAAACCCCTCCCGCGAAGGAATCGCTTGGGAACGTCCGACCTCTGCTGAGCTCATTCTCTCCGACGGCTCTGAACCAGGCTTCCAGATCGATGCCGGAGTCCGTGTCCAAGGAGGTTCGTCACGAAACACGGACACGCCCAAGCACTCCCTCTCGCTCCGCTTCCGCTCCGCTTACGGCGCCGGAAAATTGCGCTATCCGCTTTTCAAAAACACCCCCGTGGGAGAGACCGCCGTCGAGGCATTCGACGCCCTCCAACTCCGCCCGGAATACAACTTTGGCTGGATGCACCGGCACTGGTATCAGTGCGACCACGCCCTTTATGGCCGCGACCAATGGACCAGCGACCTTTTCCTCAAGATGGGTCAAAATGGCTCCCACGGCCGCTGGACCCATCTTTTCCTCAATGGAATTTACTGGGGCCTCTACGACCTCCACGAACGCCCTGATGCCGATCACATGGCGAACTACTTTGGCGGAAGTGATGATGACTACGACACCGTTAATTCTTCCTCTGCGACTAATGGCGACCTCGTCGCCTTCAACCAAATGATGAATATCGCTTACGGAAATATCGCGAGTTCCGGGAGCTACGCCGCCATCCAGCAGTATCTCGATCTCGATGCCTTCATCGACTACATGGTCCTCAATGCCTACATCGGAAACCGCGATTGGGATGGCCACAACTGGCGTGCCGCCCGCAAGCGCGAACCCGGCGCTCCCTATCTCTTCTTCCCTTGGGATTCTGAGTTCGCGGTGACCAATGTGGGAGGCGGTGCCTTCCCGAATCCACCCGATTTCTTCAGCACGAGTCTCGCAACCAACGTTCTAGGCAAGAACGGCAACCGTCGACCCACCGGACTCCAACGTCGACTGGCTCTCAACGTGGAATATCGCCTCCGCTACGCCGACCGCGTGCGTGCTCACTTTTTCAATGGCGGCCCTATGAGCCCCGCGGTCTCCGAGGAAACCTGGACCACCCGCTCCACTCCGATGAACGATGCCCTCATCGCGGAATCCGCGCGCTGGGGAGACTTCCGCCGCGATGTCAGTTCCGGCCGCTGGACCTCAAGCCAATTTGATCTCTACACGCGCGATGATCACTACACCCCGACGAATGACTGGCTCATCGGAACCTATATTCCGCAGCGAACCAACATCGTTCTTACTCAGATGCGCGCGGCCAATCTCTACCCAGATACCGACGCGCCGGACTTCTCCCAGCATGGCGGCAGCATTGCCTTGGGATCGAACATCACCGTCACCGGGCCTGCCACCATCCATTACACCATCGATGGTTCCGACCCCCGTCTCACCGGCGGAAACATCAATCCATCTGCCACCACGATTGCCTCCGGAGGAACTCTCTCCATCGCCCAATCGCTCAATCTTCAGGCCCGCTCCCGCGCAGCCAACGGAGAGTGGTCCGCCCTCACGCAGGCAAACTTCACTGTCGGCGCAAGTGACCTCGTCATCAGCGAGATCATGTATCAACCCTTAGTTGAACCTCTTGCCGAGTTCTTGGAAATTACCAATACCGGAGCCGCCAATGTTTTCCTAACCGGCCTTCGTTTCACCAATGGCGTCGCCTTTGATTTCGACCTTCACTCATCGCTCGCAAGCCTCGCCGCCGGCGCTCGTTTACTCGTCGTGCGCGATCTCGTCGCCTTCCAGAGCGTCTACGGAAATACTCACAACGCCATCATTGCCGGCTCCTTCCAGGAGAACACTGGTCTTTCCGACAAGGGTGAGCGGCTCACTCTTTCGGACGCCAATGATGTCGTGATCTTCACCGTGCGCTACGATGATAAAGACGACTGGCCGGAAGAACCAGATGGCAATGGACAATCCCTCGTCTACGCCGGAGGAAACTCCGAATCCGCCCAAAGCTGGCGCCCTTCCTCCGCAATCAATGGCAATCCGGGCAACTCCGACTCCACCCCCTTCACCGGCGGATCGCTTCTCGCTTACGCCCTCGTTGGTGAGCCTACTTTGAATCCCACTTTGCTCGGATCGACCTTCAACTACGTCACGAATCTCACCGCTGATGATGCCCTTATCCAAGTGCAACGATCGTCCGACCTCGATACTTGGGAAGTCGTCGATCTCACCACTCAGACTCAGGTTCTCAATGCCGCTGCAGGAACCCGCACCTTCACCATCTCCCTACCGCAGGGAACAACAGGCTTCGCCCGCGTGATTGTGGTCCAACGATGAGATATTGAGAGACGGGATCAGCCGTGTTGAACGCGCTACCCTTTTTCTCGTTCCTAGGGCTTGCGATAAGAATTCGTAGAGGTGGAAGTCCTAGGGGCTCCTCCTGGAGGTGACGCGACAAAGCTTGCGGTATAGCTCTGGCCGGAGACGAAGCTGCTATCGCTAAAAGAGATCGTCGCGGTGCCGCCTCTCGGTCCATCAATGGCCCACGCAACGACGATTCCAGTAACATTTCCAACCTTTATATTTGAGGCAAGGTTCGCCATCGGCGGACCATCGGTAAAGCTAAAGACGAAGCCTGCTGCCGGGGATCCGGTGCCGGGGGTCTCGCCACCACCGCCGCCAGGTCCTCCGCCGCCAGGTCCTCCGCCACCAGGTCCGCCGCCACCAGGTCCTCCCGGGCCGCCGCCAGCTGCGGTGCTAAACTCGGTCGTGTCATAGGTAGCGAGATCGGTCTGCTCGATGCGGTAGAATTTTTTCGAAATGCCCGACTCAATCACGGCGACCTCTCCAGAAGTCGCGGTCAAAGAAATAGCGTCGACCGTCCAGTTTTCGAGATCGGTGCTGGTGTCGAGTTCGTATTGCCCGCCTTCCTTACCGTTCCACACGATAGTGACTTCATCGTTTTCCTGATCAATCCTGGCCCCACGCAGAGTCAGAGGAATGTCAGCCGCTCCGCCGAAGACTTCTGTGACCGTCTCGGCGATCTCGGTCACGCCGGAAGCGCGAGCGGCATCACCAAAATAGTTGTAGGCAAGATTGTAGGGATAAATGGGAGTGCCATCTTCCTTTACGGAGGTGAAGTAGGCCCAGGTTCCACCCGGGAACTCAGGAGTAACGCAGTAGCGGACATTCTGCTCATTAAGATCAAAATCAATTCCCTGGGTCAAACCAAGATGACCTTTATATGCATAATCCTCCATATAGTGCCCCAAAACAAAAGTGGAGGAAACTGCGGGACCATAAAACTGCGCTGTAATCGCAGTGGAATTACGAAAACCCTCGGAGACAACCCACCGGGGAAAGTTAATACGTCCGGTGGCAGCGAGATTGGAGGACCCATTCGAGCCATCGCGCTTCTGATAGCCGGAAACCATAAGACGAACATCACTCATCGCATCATCAGGATCGCCGTAGCCGTATGGACCATACATTGGGAGGCCGTCATTTGCCCAGGCGATAATCGGACTGTGCTGGCCGTTGAAATTTTCCGTGTAAGGACTCGCTCTGCCAACTCCTTGATAAACAACGCTGGCATCGTAATCGACAGAGTCACCGAGTGTGTGGCGAAGTGCCACGGGACTGGCGTGATAGTGAAAGGCCTCCATTGCCTGGTGGGCATTACCGGCATCGAAGGTGACGCCTTCATTGGTGAAGGCATCGCGATTCCAGTAGCCGTCACCTCGATTTTGATTCGTAGGTCTTTGGTCGCCCCCTGCCGAGGTATCGTATGAAAAGGTATCGCTGGTGTTAAAAAGAGGAACGCCATCAACGAAGAGGCCGCATGTCCCGATGTTTGAGGGAGTCCGGGTCGCGGGCGCGTAGCTCTCGGGGTAATCTGTTACGCGGGGGAAGCGGTAAAGAATGGCGGCATTTCCGGGGAAAGACGGAAAGGTTGTTGTCTGGGCGCTATTCAAGAACCATGGACCCATCGTATTCGTCGCCAATCCAGTGGACTTAATATAAACGTAATCATCCGAGTAAGAAATTCCCTGCACTCCGGCATAGACGGGAAGGGGCTGATCACCGACGATGACGCCATCGTAATCTGCCGAATCCCAAGTGGTGAGTGAGGAGATCGCTCCGCCGCCACGCTCGAGGGCTTCATCTTCTTGAGTGGCAAAAATGCGGGCGTAGCTACCGGATTCGGCGGTGTGCCAAGATGAGAGGAGCGGCTCGGCGGTGGCAGAGGAAGTCACAAGGGCCAAGAGAGCGGCCTGGCAGAAGATGATCGGGGAGGAGGATCGTTTGTTCATAAGCATGGGATAGAAGATCTATACCTATAAGATCTATACCTATCGTGAACTCCGTGTATGGAGAACAGGTGAGATTTGTAAAGACTTGGTAAAGAGCTACCCCTCAGTTTTGAAGATAATTTTTCGAGCCACTTGATCAGAAATGGGGACATTATAAGTCTGGCTCCACCTTTTCGTGGCTGGGGTCGTAATCGGTCTGCCAGAAGTCTTTTCCGTGGACGCTTTGGTCGAGTTTTTTCCATCGATGATGAGGGAAAAATGATGGAGCAGGTGATGTGCGGGTGCTCCTGATCGTCCGAGATTATTTCGCGAAAAAGCGCGGCCTCATTTCCACGATCACTGATGCCGCCGCATTCGCATCAGCATACTGGCCACCTCCGTGAATCTGAACAAGCCCCGGAAACTTTGCCCTCCCTTGAGAAAACCGTAAATCGCAGGAGACTTGTAAGAATTAGTAAATGGTGACGTTCTATTCAAATGGTTCGTCCCAGAATCACCTTCCTTCTTTTTCTCACCTTGGCCGGGGGGCTTCGAGCTTCCCCAAATGGTGACATCCTTAAGGTGTTTCAGACCAGCTGTGTCAAGTGCCACGGGAAAGACGACAAAGTAAAAGGAAAGGTCAATCTACTGGAGATTCACAGTCTCGATGCGCTCAAAAAAAATCCCCAACTCTTGGGTAAAATCGTCGAAGCCATCGACTTCGAAGAAATGCCCCCCGAAGACGAGCCCCAGCTTGTGCCCGACACGAAAAAGAACTTCCTCACCAACCTGGAAACTCTCTTAGAAGAGTCACTTACGGAAACAAAGATCTACCCGCAAACCCCCATCCGCAGGATGACGCGCTTTCAATACGATAACGCCGTCACCGATCTCTTTGATCTGAAGTGCACCGTCTTCACCCTCCCAGAGCGCATGATGCGCAACCATGGGGACTACTTCAAACCAGAGACCGAAAAAATGGCCCCGACGGTGACAGTCGGGAGTCGACCTTTGGGAAAATCGCAAATGATCGAGCCGCGCTTGGCCGGCGTCACCGCCTTCCCACAGGATCTCCGGGCCGAACACGGATACGACAATCAAGGCGACCATTTATCTCTCTCGCCCCTCCTCATGGAGTCGTTTTTAAAACTGGGACAATCCGTCGTTCAAAGTTCCGACTTCGGACCCAAGCGGGTCGGAATCTGGAAAACCTTCTTCGCTCCACCGCGCACCACCGAAGACCTTCCCAAGGTCGTGCGCGAGCGGCTTGAGCCCCTCCTTCGGAAAGCTTTTCGCCGCCCCGTCGAGCCCTCGGTGCTCGATCGCTACTCCCGTTACGTGCTTGCCCAACTGGAGAAAGGGACCCACTTCACGAGCGCCATGAAAGCCGTCTCGGCCGCCGTCATTTCCTCTCCCAGGTTTCTCTATCTCTACGATGGCGCGAGCGAGGAAAACAAAATGGGCCGCGTCGATGGCTTCGACCTCGCCTCCAGGCTCTCCTTTTTCCTCTGGGGAAGTCTCCCTGATGACCAGCTTCTGGAGCTCGCCGAATCTGGAGAACTTTTAAAAGAGGAAGTCCTCACCGCGCAACTTGATCGCATGCTGAAAGACCGAAAGATCAAGCGCTTCTGCGACAGCTTCCCCTCTCAATGGCTGCAGCTAGAACGCATCATTTCCTCCGTGCCCGATCGCCAAAAATTCCCTCAGTTCTATTTCTTACAATACCGCAACAGCATGCACATGATGATGGAGCCGCTCTTACTCTTCGAGACCGTCCTTATCGAAAACATGCCCATCACCCAGTTTCTCGATTCGGATTTTACTTACCGTTCCGGGCATTTAGAAGGCGCCTATGAAGAGCTCGGAACTTTGGGCAAAAAAAGGACCGGCCAAGTAGGCGTCATGACCTTCCATCGCGTCCCCGTGAAGGACCGCCGCAACGGCGGAATCATCACAAATGCCGCCGTCATGACGATGACCTCCGGCCCCGAACGCACCCAGCCCATCACCCGCGGCGCATGGCTGGCCGGCGTCATTTTTAACAATCCCCCGGAACCGCCTCCGGCAAACGTCCCCGCCCTCGGCGAAAAACCAAGCAAAGAAGAGGAACATCTCACGCTCCGTGAGCGCCTATCGATGCATCGCGAGCGTGCCGACTGCCGGGGATGCCACGAGCAAATTGACCCCTTGGGCTTTGCCCTGGAGAACTACAACGCCGTCGGAAAATGGCGTGAGAAGTATGAAAACGGCCGCGACATTGACATGCAGGGCACTCTCCTCCGAAAGCATGACTTCGAAAATGTCACCGATTTTAAAGACGCTATTCTCGCCGAGAAAGATCGCTTCGCCCGCGGACTCGCCGGGCACCTTTTATCCTTCAGCCTGGGACGGGAACTCGGAATAGCCGATTCCGTCATCCTCGATAAGATCGCCGAGGCCACCGCTAAAGATGGATACCGCTTCAAATCCCTGATACGGCAAGTGGTGAAAAGTGAGCCTTTTCTCACGAAATCGAACCCTAAAAAGATCGCGAAACAATGAGACGCACATCCCGACGTAACTTCCTTCGCGGCATCGGCGGCGCAGCCTTGGCCCTCCCATGGTTGGAAAGTATCGGCGCTCCGGTAAAGTCCGCTCAGATCGCCAAGCGGATGGCACATTTCTACGTCCCCATCGGCGTGGTGCGACGAGGATTCTTCCCGGGAGAAGCCCACGACATCATCCCAAAAGGGAATCTCGGAAACCTCAGGAAATCCTTGGCCAAACAGGACCCAAACTATTCCGTCACCAAGCTCGACCACCTCACGCCCACAATGCAGCCCTTGGAAGCCTTCAAGGAGCAGATCAATCTCATCACCGGAATGGACCGGACCTTCCAGCAGGGAACCGACGTCCACGCCCAGTGCGCCTCCTGCTACCTCAGCAGCGCCCCAGCCTACACCATCAAGGGCACCGCCTGGCCTCTCGATCGAACCCTCGATCATCTCGTCGCCGATGTCGTGGGCCAGAAAACCCCTTTCCCCACCTTGGAGTTCAGTTGCAACAGCCACCAGGACAACAAGGAATCGATCTACTTCGATAACATCTCTTGGTATGGCACCGGACACGTCGCACCCTCGCTTCGCGATCCTCGTAAAATGTATCATCGTTTGTTTTCAACCCGAGAAATCGAGAAATACCGTGATGTCACCGATTTGGTTCTCGAAGATGCCCGCTCCCTAAAACGCGATCTCGGTTACGAAGACGGGCAGAAATTTGCCGAGTATTTCGACTCCATCCGCGCCATCGAAAGGCAGATGGATCGCCTCGAAAAAATGAAAGGGGAGCTCGCAAAAGTGACCTTCGATGAACCCCCGGAAGCCTACTTGCCCCGTGGAGAATACATCCGCCTAATGGGCGACCTCATGCTCGTCGCTCTGCAAACCGGCCTCACCAATGTCACCACCTTCATGGTCGGTCCCGAACGATGGGACACGCCCTACAAATTTGAAGGCCTCTTCGATAAACCAAAGAGCCACCATCAGATGTCGCACAATCAAACGAAGATGATCGATGACCTCCTGAAGGTCGACCGCTTCCACATGGAGCAATACGCCTATCTCCTCGAAAAAATGGCCGCGATGAAGGAAGCCGATGGCACCTCGCTCTTGGACAACACCCTCTTCACTTACGGCTCCGGTCTCGGTGATGGTTCGACCCACCAATACAACGACCTCCCGATCATCGTCGCCGGTGGTGGCGCTTCCACGAAGTCAGGTCAGCACATCAACATGGCCGAAGGCACCCCGCTCGCCAACCTCTGGCTCACCCAAGCGCGCATGATGGGCCTCGAGACAAAGCGCTTCGCCGATAGCACCGCCGAAATTGGTGCTATAAAAACAGGCTAATTATGGCGCGGCCAAACCCTTCTTCACCATTTCTTCCTTCGATAACCGTGGCCGTACGCGAGCCGGAGTAGGAAGTCCCGTGCTCCGATCAAATTCATCCGCCGTCCTCAATTCCGGAACATAATCGCCGGTCTCTTTGATCCACGCGTCCAGTTCCCCTCTCAACTTTTTCAACACCTCCGCATGCGCCGGATCATCAATGAGATTCTTCGTCTCATGAATATCCTTCGAGGCATGATATAACTCTTCCTTCGGTCGCGGATTCACAAAATAAACCGACTGTACCGCCGCCAACTTTCCTTCCGCATGAAGCTTGATCATCGCTTGAAAGGTCGGTGAACGCACCCCATCCGCCGATGGCGTCAGTGCCAAATCAGGATAGGAATTACGAATATACTTAAACTCTTTGTTCCGCACCGCACGTGAGTGCGCCTCGTAGTCGTGCCAATTCTGTTCGGCGATCACGACGTCCCGAATCTTCGCCTTCGGGTCCTTCAAGATCGGGAGAAAGCTCTTTCCCTGAAAAGATTTCCCCACTTCAAGATGGGCCAACTTTAAAAAGGTAGGCGCTAGATCGAGCGAACTCACCAAGCTCTTCGTCTGAACCCCGGCTTTCACCTTCGCCGGCCAGCGCACAATGAAGGGCGTCTTAATTCCCGAGTCATAAATCGACGTCTTATCCCGCGGAAAAGGCCGCCCATTATCAGACATAAAAACGACCATCGTCTCCTCCTCAACCTTCTGCGCCGCCAACTCCTTCATCACAAGCCCGACATACTTGTCGAGCCGTCGGATCTCATCGTAGTAAAGCGCATAGTCCTTACGAACTTCCGGCGTGTCCAAATGGTAGGGCGCCAAGCGCACCTTCGCTGGATCCGTCCCATTCGGAATGATGTTCTCGTGGTAAGGCCGATGCGGATCAAGCGCAGCCAACCAAAGAAAAAAGGGCTTCTCCTTCGGCCGATCTTTCAAAAGAGGAACCCACTCCGTGCAACCAGACTGCGCTTCACCTTCCATCGTCTCGATGAATTTTCCCTTCTGACCTTCAGCTCCCGTCGGTAGCTGGAAACCAGAGGTGTCCGTTTCACGAATGACATCAAAGCGATCACGCGCTGCGTCCCCCAAGTGCCACTTCCCCGCCGCCGCCGTCCAATATCCTGCGGCCTTAAGCTTCTCCACAAAGGTGACCTGATTCGCCGGAAGTGGCCAGTGGAGTTCCTCCGCATCCGTGTTGTGGGGATAGCGCCCCGTGATGATCGAGCAACGCGAGGGCGAGCACGACGACGCCGTCAAAAACGCATTATGAAAAAGCATCCCCTCACCCGCCAGCCGATCGATATTCGGCGTGGAGACATTCGGATTCCCATAAACTCCCGAATCATCCCAAGCCATGTCATCAG
>Ga0308005_10000177_pt1 | contig 24332 bp, 14 predicted proteins | sample Neamet67_FD_203142 | JGI IMG/M metagenome (GOLD analysis project Ga0308005, IMG submission 203142) | Marine microbial communities from water near the shore, Antarctic Ocean - #67 | ecosystem: Environmental > Aquatic > Marine > Unclassified | place: Southern Ocean | collected 2014-06-07 | reverse complement strand
ATATCTACATCGCCAATGATTTCTCCGATACTGACAATCTCTTCCGAAACAATGGTGATGGCACTTTCACCGACGTCATCACCAGCGTAGTCAACTACACTCCTTGGTTCTCGATGGGTGCTGACGTGGGCGATATCAACAACGACGGTCTCCTGGATTTTGTGACTCTGGATATGGCTGCTACGACGCACTACAAATCCAAAGTCTCGATGGGAGAAATGGGAGCCATGCGTTTCCCCATCGAGCAGAAATTCCCGCGCCAAGTCATGCGTAATTGCCTTCAGATCAATTCCGGCACCGGGCGTTTTTACGAAACGGCCGGACTTTCCGGTGTCAGTAATTCCGATTGGTCCTGGGCCGCAAAGCTTGCCGATTTCGACAACGATGGCCGCGTCGATCTCTTCATCTCAAATGGGATGGCCCGGGACTTTAATAATTCCGACATTACGTTCCAAAAATCGGACCAGATTGGACAAACCGAATGGGATCACTACAAAGACACTCCCGAAAAACCGGAGCAAAATCTCGCCTACCGCAACGGTGGTGATTTGACCTTCGCCGATGTCAGCAAGGACTGGGGACTCGACCATGTGGGTATGAGCTATGCCACGGCCTACGGCGATCTCGATCGTGATGGTGACCTCGATCTCGTCGTCGTCAATCTCAACGAAGCTCCCAGTCTCTACCGCAATGAATCTACTTCCGGCCATTGGCTCACCATTCGCCTCAAGGGATCTCGCTCCGCCCGCGAAGCCATCGGCGCGCTTGTCACCATCCAGGCAGGAGGGATTCAACACGTCCGTCAACAGGTCCCCATGTCCGGTTACCTCTCGCACAACCTCGCCGAACTTCACTTCGGGCTGGGCAAGGCCGAAAAGATCGACTCTCTTACCGTCCGTTGGCCCGACGGTCATCTGCAAACCCTCTCGAATATCAAGGCCAACCAACACCTTATCATCACGGAGTCTCAAGAGCCCGGACCAAAATATCAAAGAGCTCAACCCAAGCCCATGTTCGGTTTTTTCCAGGGCCTGCGTGGTTTGAGTCATCAGGAAAAACCCTACGAAGACTTCGTTCGACAGCCGCTCCTTCCCAATAAACTCTCACAATCCGGACCAGGCATCGCCTTCGCTGATGTCGACGGCAATGGCAGCGAGGATTTCTTCATCGCCTGCCCCAACGGACAAACAGGTGCCATCTTTTTTAACGACGGCAAAGGCAACTTCAGCATCAAAACCACGGATCCCTTCGACAAGATCGAAGACACGGAGGATGTCGGTGTTCTCTTCTTCGATGCCGACTCCGATGGCGACGCCGATCTCTATCTCTCCAGCGGAGGCTACGAATATGACAAGGGCGATCCCCGGACAAAAGACCGGCTTTACCTCAACGACGGCAAGGGCGCCTTCACGCCAGCCTCAAACGACGCTCTCCCCAACTTCACCGACAACTCCAGTTGTGTCATCGCCTCCGACTTTGATCGCGACGGCGACCTCGACCTCTTCGTTGGGGGACGCGTCGTTTCAGGTGAATATCCCATCGCCGCGAATAGCCGTCTCCTCATCAACGAATCGACTCCCGGCGGAGCCAGCAAGTTTGTCGAAGCTGCACCTGAAAAAGCTCCCGGGCTCAAAAACTCCGGACTCGTCACCTCCGCGCTCTGGTCCGATGTCGATACCGACGGCTGGATCGATCTTCTCGTCACTCATGAATGGGGGCCGATCAAACTCTTCCTCAACAAAAAAGGAATCCTCATCGAAGCGACCAAGTCCGCCGGACTCGCAAATCATCTCGGCTGGTGGAACAGCATCACCGGAGGCGATATCGATAACGATGGCGACATTGATTACGCCGTCGGCAATGCCGGCCTCAACACTAAATATCACGCCTCCCCGGAACATCCCGTCTTGATCTATTACGGCGACTACTCGGGAGACGGCACCCGCCGTTTGATCGAAGCGAAATATGAAGGCGACACCCTCTATCCCGGCCGTGGCAAAAGTTGTTCCACCAATGCCATGCCCCATCTCGCCAAGAAATTCACGAGCTTCCACGACTTTGCCTCCGCACCTCTCGCGAAGATTTATTCTGCAGATAAACTCTCGTCCTCCGAGACCTTCACCGCCAACACCCTGGAATCCGGCGTCCTCATCAATGACGGCTCAGGCAAGTTCACTTTCCAGGCTCTCCCTAATGAAGCGCAATCCGCCCCCATTTTCGGACTCAACCTCTGCGACGTCGATGGCGACGGAAACCTCGACATCTATGCGGTGCAAAACTTTACTGCGACCCAGTTCGAAACCCCGCCCTTCCGTGGCGGCTTGAGCATTCTCCTCCTCGGCGATGGAACGGGCCAATTCCAACCCGTCCCATCCAACCAAAGCGGCCTCCTTGTTGCGGGTGATGGTCGGGGTCTCGCCCAGACCGATTTCAATGGCGACGGTCGTCCGGACTTTGTCGTCGCGGTGAACAACGGTGAACTCATGGCCTTCGTCAATATCACCGAAAGCGCAAACAAGACGATTCAGATCAAACTTCAGGGAAAACCCGGTAATCCCTTGGCTGCCGGTGCCCGAATTACCTGGAAGGGCCGCAGTGCCGAAATCTACCAAGGATCCGGCTATCTTTCCCAATCCACCTCTGCAATTCAAGTGCCTCAAGTTACTGATGAGATCAACGTTTCCTGGCCTGACGGAAGCCAATCAGAGCACCCGATCACTTCAGGATCCCGTCAATTAACTATCCAACAACCTAAATAATCTCCATTTCCCCAATTTCCCCTGAGTCGCTGATCATCAATTACTTCTTGATTTTTGAATCCTCACTGTTAGAATTCTAGTTGCTTGAATTTTCAAGCAGTTAATTCCTATCCTATATGAAACAACAAATTACCTCCCTTCTCACCTTGGCTTCTTCGATCGGCCTGCTTTCAGCGTCGTCGATCAGTGTCAACTTCAACAGCGACCGTGACGCCCTGGCCGCACTTGCTCCAGCCGCCGCCGCTGGCGCACCTGGATACTCCACCTCCGGTTGGAACAACTTTAATGACATTCCCTCAGCCGCCGGTCCCTATACCCAAACCACTGCTGATATTGATGGCCCCAACGCGGGATCTCTCTCCAACGACGGCGGAATCATCCAAGCCGGAACGACTGTCAGCTGGTCTGCCAACAATACGTGGAACACGAACAATGGCACCGGGAATCCAGACAACCAGCTGATGAATGGCTACCTCGACAATAATAGCGCCAATCCCATTATTCCAATCAGTATCACCGGAGTTCCTTACTCTAGTTATACTGTCGTTGCCTACTTCGGCTCGGACGGAAATGATCGGACAGGCCTTGTCGACCTCAATGGGGACGCCTTCTCCTATTCCACGTATTCGCAACTGGGCGGGACTTTCCCTGTTGACTACCTCCAGACGACCGACACCGGTACTGGAAATCCCAATGCCAACTATGCCGTTTGGACAGGACAGACCGCGACAGACTTCACCCTGAGCATCAATCGCGGGAGCAACAACTCCGGGTTCCACGGCTTCCAGATCATCGAATCCGTTCCCGAGCCCAGCACCGGACTCCTCTTCGGACTGTCCGGTCTTCTGCTTTTCCGACGCAAGCGTTAGGAATTAACTGATCGAAATTTTCAAAGCCTGTGGGATTCAATTCCCATGGGCTTTTTTTGGGGTCAAATAATACCACTCGGCATTTCAAAAGAGACGAATGATGTTTTAAATAGTTAGGAAATAGCGCTGGGCGTTGGAATCAAGAGCCGGGCGCTTTCCTCAGATTGGTGGACCTACCCTGACAACTCTTATGAAACTGGAGCCTTGTTTTATCGATGTCTTTCTTCGGGCGCGCCTGCGAGGAAGTTTGTAGGAAATTGCTTTTGTGTGGACTGCTTGAACGCGGCGTTGAAGGGATCGGAGAGTGCGGAAATGGAAAAGAGCAGGAGCCAGGATGGCGAGGGCAAGATACGGGAAGGGGCGGAAGCGTGAGGTCTGGACGTATGAGTTCAGTGATGTTTGGGGAAGGAAGGCGGGAATGAGGTAGAGGGAGCGCTACTGTGGATAGCAAGCGGGGGACGTGACAGACGCCCCCCCACTCGGATACAATTCCAGCTGAGAATCCGGAAGAATTTCAGATCATGGTAGTTAGATTCGAAAAAGAGCCGGTCTATTCCCCTAGTTCCCGGAAGCGATAGAAGGTGCTCACGTCCGCCGCGAAGGGGGCAGAACTCTGGGTGACGGCACCCTCGCCTCCGATGACGCCGTCGGTCAGCTCAACCCAATCGAGCAGATTTAGCGAATAGTCGAGGAGGTATTCCACCCCGGTCCTTCCATCCCAGGTCAGTGTGACGACACCCGTATCCGGATTGAATTCGATGATATTGATCTGAACAGGCTTAGGTGGCGCTTCACTGATGATCTGGAAGCCGTGCAACCCGCTGTTGTTGCTCCCGCGATTTATCGTCAGCGTGAAGTCGGGAGCGGTTAGGTTTTCCCAGACCGCGTAGTTGGCATTCGGGTTGCCGCCACCGGTGTCGATAGTCTGCGTGTAGCTTCCCGGGAAGCCGCCCGCTTGCTGAGAAAATGTGGAGTAAGAGTAGGTAGCACCTCCGGTAACATCGATGGTGCCTGTTCGGTCATTTCCGTCCGAGCCGAAGTAGGCGACGACGGTATATCTAGAGTATGGGATGCCGGTAACGGCTATGGGCACCACTGGCTGACCTCCACTATTGTCGAGGTAGCTATTCATCATCTGGTTGTCGCCGTCGGCGCTCCCATTGTTCGTGTTCCAGGAATTGTTCGAGCTCCAGGTGATGGTGGTCGAGACAGGCACACCCGCGTTGTCGGAGAGCGCGCCAGCATTAGGACTGTCGATGTCAGCGGTGGTCTGAGTGTAGGGGCCTGCGGCGGATAGAACATCGTTAAAGTTGTTCCATCCGTCTGTGGTGTAACCAGGCGCGCCGGCAGTCGTGTCGGGAGCCATTTCAGCCGCCGCATCACGGTCGCTGTTAAAGTTGACGCTGATACTGCCAATGCTACTTCCTTCGCCGGGTTGAGGGAAGCTGTTGGGATCCGTTGGATCCGTATTCCGGATAATTTCCAGGGAGTCACTCCAGGTGTCGCCGTCCGTGTCTTCACTGCGCGGATTGGTCACGAAGGGATTGTCATCCAGTTCGCTGTCGTCACTCAGGGTGTCTCCATCGGTATCCCTCAGATTGGGGTCACTTGAAAAAGGCACACCATTCACTTCATCGCCATCCAACAAGGTGTCGCCATCGCTGTCGTCATTGAGCGGATGTGTTCCGGTCATGTTAGCGTCCACGAAGATCCCTGTCCGGTTCTCCACGTTGTCATCGAGGCCGTCATCGTCAGTATCCTTTTTGTTGGGATCGGTGCCGCCCTTGAACTCGTCCAAATTGAGAAGAGTGTCCAAATCCGGATCGCCTGTGCCATCCTGTGATGTGAGATCTCCAAAATGCGTCATCTCCCAACCGTCATCGAGACCGTCCACGTCCGTATCGACAATGGGCGTCTTGGCCACAATCTGGATGCCATTGGGCCGCGGTCTGGCGCCGCCGCCACCGGCTGCACCGGTGATGCTGAAGGAGTCTCCGGTTAGATTTTCAAAAAGAACGACGTTGGAACTGGCGGCCAGAGCCGGATCAGTGGCCTGACTGACGACGAAGCCATCGACATTTCCCGGATCGGCCAGGGGATAATTAAGGCCCGCGCCTCCAACTTGCAGCAGGTAGTGGGTGGTCGATCCGTTCATGATAAAACCCGCAGCCGTCCCGCCGCTGTCCGCATTCTGATAGACATAGACATCATACCCGTTGGCGGTGAAGGCAGGTCCGAGGTTATCGACCGTGATAAAATTGGGAACACCGGCGTCGTCGGCATTCTGCAGGTTGTCGAGCTGACCACTCATCAAATCACCATTGGCGCCGTCTCCTGGCGCAGCGTTGGAGGCGGCCCAGTTGTTCTGGACCGCATAGGTGAGAAGGGCACCAACGGCGGTTCCACTGTCGTCCGCAAGGCCCAGTCCTGTCCCTATCCAGTCTGGAAAGTTGTTCCAGTTGGCAGCCGGCACGACGCCCGCGGTAGCGGTGACCGGAGCCGTACCCGGCCCCATGAGATCGGGGTTTGCCTGTCCCCCTTCGAAGTTGATGCTGATGACCATCTGGGCCAAAGCGGCGGATGGAATGAGGGGGAGAAATAGAATGAGCAATAATGAACGCACGGTTTTCATGGCAACATGGAGTGTTTGTTAATGGAGTTAGTTGGATTAGTTTGAGGGACGTGGAAAGCTTGTTGGCTGGACCGCTTGAGGGCGTTGTCTAAGGGAGAAAGGGGTTGCGGGGGAAGAGGGGCAGGAATTGAGCTGAGAGCGGTGAGACGGAGAATTAGGCGAAAAAGCGAGCGGCCTGCATCCGCAGGGGCTTTCGGAGCGGAAAGTTCATCAATCGGGATTGTAGACCTCCGCTCCCCCATGCCAAGGATTGTTTTGGCAGCGGATATTTGGGATCTCATTGAGTGGTACCAGGAATCTTCGAGAAGAGGTTCCTTTGTCGCATCGCCTAAGACATGACCGAAAGCATACTCGGGATGGATCGCAATTGGCTTGGCCCCAAAGCTTGGGGGAAGGTCTACCCTTTCTTGAGGAAAAGATCTTTGAACTCCACTACCATGCCTTTGTCATGAAGTTGGAGTCCGATGAATCCCTTGGTCAATTGTTTGCCATCTAGTTTGTCGGTGAACTCGGATGAAAGTTTTCCATTGATGAAAAACTGAAAGTGATTCCCCCGAGCCACGATCCGGCAGGCGTTCCAATCGCCCTTTTTGATTTCATCCACCTGCACGGAGTTCGTGATCTTGTCGTGGTGTCCTTGGCCCTTTTTATCGATCACGAGCCGGGTCCCCCTCTCGCACGGAAACTCTTGGCGCGTGTCTTTTCCGAAGTGGAAATCCCAGGCGCCCAGCACCCCGTCGCCAATTCCGACATGCCCGAGATCAGCGTGGTAGCCTTCAAAGGCACGCTTCCCCGTCTTGTCCACTCTGGCGCGCAATTCCACGCCGGTATTCCCCTTCGTCAACATGCGGTAAGTAAACTTCAACTCAAAGTCCCCCAAGGCCTCGTCCCCGGTATAGATTAAGTAGACTTGGCGATTTTCCTTTCCTTCTCCGCGGATCACACCGTCCTTCACCGACCATGCCACGACCTTGCCCTTAGGCGCTTCGCGCCAACCGGCCAGCGACTTGCCATCGAACAAGGGATCGAAGCCGTCATGCGATTCCTCCGCTTTCGTCGATCCGCCAAGACAGAGAATCGCCGCAATAGGCCATAAAGTTTTCTTATTCATCAGACTTTTCATTAAAGTTCCTCCCATCTCGAATGCCAGACGAAAATAGCCCTTCAGCACATGCAGAGCGATCCCCAGCAAAACAGAATTTGTTGCATGACGAAGATGCTCCTGGAGGCAAAAGAAAGGTCACTTTAAAGCGATTTCCCGGCAGGACGAGGCCATGAAACCGAACCACCGAGCAGGACCGGGATCTCGGCAAAGATCTTGTGGATTCCATGAGGAGGCTTCTGGGGTGCGTAACCTTTTAACTAGAGGACTTTTTGAGGGCATTCACAGTGAAATCTATCAGAGTCGAGTGCCCTCAGCCAACGGTAGGGAGCTGTCATGCATTGGGGACCTTCACGGGGATAGACCCGTCTTTTTGAGCCTGATTTCAGTAACTTGTAAAGAAAACCCATCTTTTTGTAAGGTTCGCTTGACGTTGCTATTAGTGTAAATGCACACCTTACATTGTGTCAGGAACTACTGACATTGTGAAAATAGATGAGGCCCAATAACAAACGAAAAACCAAAAATTGAAGTGAGTAAAAAATTGGGAAAAAATAATAAGAAATTCCTGGTCCTGTTTATGGTCCACATCGCAATGTTCCTTGCCGTATTAGGATTGTCGGTGGTGATTAACGAAACCAATGACCTGTCAGTCATCCGTAAAGGATTTCTAGCAATGACCCCGGTGGTTCCGGTGATATTTCTGCTGCGGTTGGTCATCAGCCATTACCGATCATTAGATGAATATATCCAGCGCGTCATGGGTGAAAGTTTACTTTGGGCGGTTGGCGTCGTGGGGTGTGCTGCAATGGCTTATGGATTGCTCGGTGAAATGGTTGAGGTGACGCCGATTAGCCCAGCCTTTATGTTGCCAGCAATGGCCTTCATCTCTAGTATTGCGCAGTTTATTCAGCAGAAAGGTGATGCCCATGCAGAATAGATTAAGGGTCCTTCGCGCAGAAAATGGCTGGTCACAAGCGGCCCTTGCAGAAAAGTTGGGCGTGTCTCGCCAAGCAGTGAACGCGATAGAAACGGGCAAGCACAACCCCTCTTTAACCCTGGCTTTTGCCCTCGCAGATACTTTTGGAAAAAGCATTGAAGAAATTTTCAGGCCCAAAGGATAATGGCATAACCCAATTGGGGGTTGTGCAAAAACCCCCCAATATCGAACACTGGGAGGCTTTCAGGGGCGCTTTTTAGCGATGTGCGAGGACGCGGTTCTCGACGGCCGAGAGTCCGAGCTCGGCGGTGGCGCCGTAGTTGAAACTCTTCTTCACGCCGCCTCCGGCTGGCGTGCATTTGGAGAACGGGACGTTATTGATTTGAGGTTTTCTGCCCGTTCGACAACCCACCCTTTCGCGGCTATCGGTGGCGATCGAAAAAACTCCAGATCTCGGCGGCAGTTGAGACCTCTTGGCGTCCTAGGTTGACAGGCCAGCTGTGTTTTCCTTTCAGGATCTCATAAAGCAGCACTTCGGTGTCATCTGTCGCTGTCCACCATCGGTACAACTGAATCTGCTTTCGCTCGTTTGGGATATTCTCGATTCGCGTGATTTCTGATTTCTTCAATGAGAATCCATCAATCCAAAATCGCATGACTGCGTCGGTGCCGTAATAAGCGCCCCAGCTATCTCGGTTCTCGAGATCTCCGTTCCACCGAGTAATCGTGTCATCCGTACCGTGCACTTCCATCACGGACAGGCGCTTTTTGGGGACGAAGGCTTCGTTTCCAGAAACCATCATCGTGCCTGCGACCGGCGCAATCGAACGCACAAACGGATCCGGCTGGCTCGCGAGGAAGTAACTCATGTCGCCGCCGTTCGACATTCCCGTTGAGAACACCGCGTCCGGATCCAGGGCGAGGTCTTTTACCAGCCTACTCGTTAACTCATTTGCAAACTTGACGTCATCAACCTTGCTCTCTTTGTGAAATTCGTAACCCACATTAAAGAACGTGTTTCCACGAGCGTCCATAGTTCCCTGCGGATAGGCAGCCACGAAACCATGTTCCTCTGTCAGTGGTGTAAATCCCGAAGAGGCGTGGATCTTCACCGCCGATCCTGTATAGCCGTGGAAGACCAAGACCAATGCGGCCCCTGGCTTTAAGTTTTTGGGCACGTCGAGCAGAAAGGTCCGGTGCCGTCCATCGACCGTTATGGTATGTGAACCGCTAACCCACGTTGGGGTTGCAGGGCTAGTTGGTTGATCTTCTGAGAGGCGGGAGTTTGGCCCTGTTGCGCATCCAGTCACAGCAAGCAAAAGAAAAATACAGAAGTGTAGAGTTGCTGGTAATAATTTGGTTCGAAACATATTGGACTTGTGAGGGAGCCTATCTTTAAGGATTAGAGTTGCAATCACATGAAAGGGGATTGGGGGCTGTCTAAGAAATTTCGGACAGGATCAACAGGATCAACAGGATCAACAGGATGAGGCCCGCGATCTTGGCGCAGGAGTGGGTTTTTTTTGGATGGGGCCTGGTAGACCTGTTGAGCGAACGGGACCACTCAAGTCGTCTGTATCCTATCGGTCCTTCTGCTACGCGATGAGGTCGTGGACCACGTTGCCGTGGACGTCGGTGAGGCGGTAGTCCCGTCCGGAGTAGCGGTAGGTGAGCTTCTCGTGGTCGAGGCCCATCAGGTGGAGGATCGTGGCGTTCATGTCGTGCACGTGGACGCGGTTCTCGACGGCTGAGAGTCCGAACTCGTCGGTGGCGCCGTAGCTGAAACCTTTCTTCACTCCGCCGCCGGCCATCCAGGTGGTGTAGCCGTAGTGGTCGTGGTCACGGCCCTTCTGGCCCTCGGAGGTGGGTGCCCGGCCAAATTCGCCGCCCCAGACGACGAGTGTCTCGTCGAGGAGGCCGCGTCCTTCGAGATCTTTCAAGAGCGCGGCGATCCCCTGGTCGCAGGCCTTAGCCAATTTTGCGTGCCCGCCCTCGATGTCGCTGTGCCCGGTGTCCCAGGCGATGTCGTAGCCGTCGATGGAATGCGACAACTGCACGACGCGCACCCCTTCCTCGACCAAGCGCCGGGCGATCAGGCAGCCTTTGGCGAACTCGCTCTCGCCGTAGAGTTTTTTGGTTTCTGCACTTTCCTTCGAAACGTCGAAGACCTCGGGCACCGAAAATTGCATGCGGAAGGCCATCTCCATCGCCTGGATACCAGCCTCGAGGTTCTGGTCTTGTTCGAGGCGTTCCAGGTGGAGTTTGTTGATTTGTGTCAAGAGATCAGCTTGTTTGCGCTGCTCCTTGCGCGAGAGGTTGGAGTTCTTCAGATCGCGGATGACGGCGTCCGCTTTCATGTTCTGGATGTTGACGTAGGAACCGGCGTAGGCGCCGGGGAGGAAGGCGTTCCCCCAGTTGGCGAGCTTGCCACGCGGCTGGGCCCGTGGGGACATCGCGACAAAGCCCGGGAGGTTTTCGGTTTCCGCACCGAGCCCGTAGGTCAACCATGAGCCCAGGCTCGGGCGGTTGGGTTGCAGCGCTCCGAGGTTCGTCATGAGGATGCCGCCGGCGTGTTCGGGGATGTCGGTGTGCATCGAGTGGACGAAGGTGATGTCGTCGACGCACTTCGCGACCTCCGGGAAAATATCGCTGACCCACTTGCCGCATTCACCGTATTGTTTGAAACCGAAGGGCGAGGGCATCAGGCCCATCGTGGTGTTGCGGAGCGATTTGCGATTCACGCTGTCCGGACGTTTGCCGGCGTTTTTTGCGATCATCGGCTTGTAGTCAAAGGTGTCGACCTGCGACGGCCCGCCGGGCATGAACAACTGGATGAGCCGCTTCGCCTTCGGCGCAAAGTGCGGGGTCTTTGGCGCGAGCGGGTTCGCCGGGTTGATGTCGGTGGCGAGGGCATTGCCACCGAACATGCTGGCCAAGCCGATGCTCCCGATTCCGGCCCCCATTTTTGCAAGGGCCTCGCGGCGGGTGACCTGTGCGTGCATCGCCTGGCGGTAGGCGAGTTCGTGTTCGAGGAATTTCATAAGGACTACTGGATTTGGATGAGTTCGTGGGCACTCAACAAAACCTGGGCATACTGGTGCCAGGTTTCGGGAGCCGGGTTGTCGCCGAGCCATTGCCTGCCCAGCTCGGTCTCGGCGGGATCAGGTGAGCGGGAGTAGAGTTGTTGGTAGGCTTTTTTGATTCGGTCTTGTTGTGACTCCTGCAAGCCCAGGAAATGGTTGCCGAGGGTCTTCGCGCGTTCGGTCATGAAGGGGCTGTTCAGCATGAAAAGATACTGCTGGGGGACGGTGCTGGTCGGGCGGGAGGCACTCGTCGCAACCGCGGCGGGAAAATCAAACAAGCGGAGGAAGGCGTCGGATTCAAAGCGATCGCCGGTGCGGCTGATGGTGGCGTAGAGGGTGCGGCGCTTGGTTCGTAATATTTCCTGATCGGGTTTCCCTCCGATGGTGCGATCAAGCTCTCCGGTGACTGCGAGCAAGGAGTCGCGCCAGACCTCGGCTTCGAGCCGACGTGGGTTCATTCGCCAGAGCAATTTGTTGTCACCATCGGTGGCGAATTTCTCTTTGTCAAAACGGCTGCTCATTTGCCAGGTGGAGGTCAGCATGATCTGGCGATGGAGGCGTTTGAGCGACCAGCCGTGTTCGATGAAATCGGTCGCGAGCCAGTCGAGCAATTGTGGGTGGGTGGGTTCCTCGCCGAGGATGCCGAAGTTGCTTGGCGTGCGCACGAGGGCCTTGCCGAAATGCCAATGCCAGACCCGGTTCACGATGACGCGTGCGGTGAGCGGATTGTCGGGCGCAGTGACCGATTGGGCCAACTCACGTCGGCCGCTCCCGTGGGTGTAAAGCGGCGGCGTTTCTCCGGCGAGGATCTGGATGAAGCGGCGCGGGACCAACTCGCCCTTCTTTCGCAGGTCACCGCGTAGGGCGACGTGCATATCATTTTTGCCGGAATCCTGAAGGACGTGAGCGATCTCGTATTTTTTCGGAGCGGCTTTTTTCAGTCGCGCCAATTCGGCGCGCATTTCGACGACCTTCTTTTTAGGCCCTTCTTCTAACGTTTTCTCGACCTCATTGCGCTTGACCTTGAGCCGCTTGGTCTCGTCGTCCAGAAATCGATTGATCGTGTCATTCTGATTTCTGATGGCCTCCTGTCCCTGCTTGAAGGCATCGACGATAGCCTGGGGAACCAGCGGGTGCTCGCCGTTGCGGGTGTTCTTAAAAATCCCGGCGATAGCGTAGTAATCTTGCGTCGTGATGGGATCGAATTTATGATCGTGACACCTGGCACAAGCGGCCGTCAGGCCGAGGAAGGCGCGGGAGAAGGTATCGACGCGATCGGAAAGTGTCTCGGCCTCTGCTTGTGCTACTGCTTCCGGATCGCCGCCGTCGGAGGTGTAGCTTGGTCCGACGACAAAGAAGCCGGTCGCGATCGGGTCCGGATCTTTCTCGAGGACATCGCCGGCGATCTGGCGGGCCACGAACTCGTCGTAGGGCATGTCGGTGTTCAGGGCATTGACGACCCAATCGCGATATCGCCAGGCGTCGGGCAGCGCTCCGCCGTCACCAAATCCGCCAAGGCCATCGCTGTAGCGGGCGACGTCGAGCCAGTGGCGCGCCCAGCGTTCCCCGTAGTGCTCGGAGCTTAACAATCCGTCCACGACCTTCGCGAAGGCATTGGATTCGGAGTCGGTGAGAAAGGCTTCGACTTGTTCCGTCGTCGGGGGCAGGCCGATGAGATCGAGATAGGCGCGGCGGATGAGAGTGCGTTTCTCGGCGGCATCGTTTGGCTGAAGCCCCGCGGCTTCGAGTTTTGCGAGCGTGAAGTGATCGATGGGGGAGCGTGGCCAAGAAGCGTCCTTCACACTCGGTGGCTCGGCTTTGACCATCGCTTTGAAGGACCAATGTTCCAGGCGGAAGCGATCCCAATCGTAAGCTTGCTCGGGTTTGGTCGGGGCGATCACAGTGGCGGTTTCAGCTCCGGGCCAGGGAGCGCCCATTTGCACCCAGTCAGTGAAGATCTTGATTTGTGCGTCGCTTAGTTTGCCCTTCGGGGGCATCTCCATGTCTTCGTTGCGGTAGTTGACCGCTTCGACAAGGAAGCTCTTTGCGGGATCGCCGGGTGTCAGAGCGGATCCGGAATCTCCCCCCTTCAGGAGTCCGGAAAGGGAATCGAGATGCAGGCCCGCTTTGAGTTTCCCTTTCTCCTCTGCCTTGGCCGAGTGGCAGCGATAGCACTTGTCGGCTAGCAAAGGTCGCACTTTGTTTTCGAAAAACTCAAGTTGCTCGGCGGTCGGAGGTGCCGGAACGTCGGTAGCCGCGAAGGAGACTCCGCAAAGATTAGCGAATAGGGCGATAGCGCACAACTTTAGCATAAAGGAATGGAATAAGTCTTTAAAGAGATCGAAGCCACAGGAACAAGTAAAATACGTGTTCTCTAAGAGATTTTTTCATTATCCAAATTTTAGGCCATAATTTCGTGAACCACGTTTCCAAATACGTCCGTCAGTCTCACCTCGCGGCTATTGTGTCGAAATGTGAGTCGCTTGTGGTCCAGACCTAAGAGATGCAGGATTGTCGCGTGGAAATCGTGGTAGCTGACCGGATTCTCCTCCGCATGCATCCCGAGCTGATCGGTAGCCCCGTAGCTCAAACCGCCCTTCACGCCACCGCCAGCCATCCAGAGGGTGAATCCTTTGTGATGATGACCGCGGCCGATCTTCTTCTCCTTGTTGGCCTCCTCGAAGGGAGTGCGACCAAATTCGGTGGCCCAGACAACGAGCGTTTCGTCGAGCAGACCGCGCGACTTTAGATCCTTAATCAGCGCGGTGATGCCCTGATCGGTGCGCGCGGCGTTTTTGCGATGGTTGTCGATCAAGCCACCTCGGTTTCCATGGGCGTCCCATTTTCGTCCGGTTGCCCCATCGAGGATTTCGACAAAACGGACTCCGTTCTCGACCAGTCGGCGCGCCGTTAGGCAGTGTCGCGAGAATTGATTGTCCCCATAGAGTTCGAGAGTGCTGCGCGACTCCTTCGATAGGTCGAAAACTTGAGGGGCCGTTTTTTGGAGATCGAAGGCCATCTCGAGCGTCTCGACGCGCCCATCAAGATCCGGCTGCCCAAGGTGGCGATCGCGGTGCAACCGATTCAGTCGGTTGATCGCCGCCAGGTGCTCGGTTTGCTGCGCGTCACTCATTCCTTTTCTCGGGCTGAGGTGCGGGAACGATGATTTCCCATGCTCCACTCGTGCGATCGCAGCTTGATGACGTCCAGGCAACATCCCTTGCTGGAAAACGCCATCGCCTGCCGTGGAGACACCGTCTTTCATCACGACGTAGGCTGGGAGATTGTGGCGTTCGCTCCCCAGTCCGTAGGTCACCCATGAGCCGAGGCTCGGGAACCCAGGCCGGTTGTGGCCGGTGTGCATCAGTTGTTCGCCGACCGAATGGATCGCGGAATCAGTGTGCACTGATTTTAGAAAACAAATCTCATCCACCACTTCGGTGAGCTTTGGATAAATCTCGCTGACCCAGGCTCCTGATTGGCCGTGCTGCGCAAAATCGAAAACCGAGGGCAGGATCTGCGAGCCCTCGAAGCTCTTTTCCGGATTGAATCCAGCCAATTCCTTCGCGCTAAAAACTTCGGAAGCCTTTTTTCCCGCGAAGCGTTTCAGGGTAGGCTTGTGGTCGAAAGTCTCGAGGTGGCTGGCACCGCCGCACATGAACAGGAAGATTACGTTCTTCGCCCGTGGACGAATGTGGGGGCTCATCGGGGCCAACACGCCTTGCTGATTTTCGGCGAGTAGGAGTGAGTTGAGCGCGATGCTACTCAGACCGAATTGGTGCAAGAATTGGCGGCGGTCGATGGAGCTACTGGACATAGATAAATTCGTTCAAGCCGAGGAGGACATGGCAAAAATTGGTCAGCGTCCCGTTCTGGATTACTGTTACGGAGAAGTCGAATTCATCCTCTCGCGGTGGACGGGACAAGGCGAGCTGATACGCCCGCCTGACCTGCGCGGTCGGATCATCACCGACCTCACTCTGGACACGCTGCGCAAAGTGTCCGGCAAGATCCCACACAAGCGGGGAATTGAGTGCGAACAGAGCACCCTCCGGCGACGTGCCCGTATTGCGACTCCCAGTGCTGCGTTCGCTGTCGGGAGGATCAAAGAGGCTCAATGTCGGGTGCCGCACGGTGCGATGGGTTTGAAGATAAACCGAGCGCCGCCACTTGTCCGGGGTGTCCTCAACAGGCTTCTTGTAAGCTCCAATTGAGAGGCTCGGGCCGAACATTTTTGGCTTCAAAACACCGGCGACACTTAGGAGTCGATCGCGGATGATTTCGGCTTCCAATCTCAGCGGCCGACGCTGCCACAGCCACTGGTTGTCAGCATCGAGAGCGAGGGCTGCCGGATCTGTCGCGGCGCCCTGCCGATAGGTCGTGCTGGTCAGAATCAGGCGGTGGATGTGTTTCAGATGCCAACCGTTTTTGATCAACTCCTCGGCTAGCCAGTTGAGTAACTTCGGATGGGACGGCCGCGCGCCAAGCTCACCGAAATCGTTCGGAGTGGCGACGATTCCGCGGCCGAAGTGGTGGTGCCAGAGACGGTTCACAATCACCCGTGCGAGTTGCTTTCCGGCACCGTGTTCGACGTCAGTGATCCAACTTGCCAGCGCTTCGAGCTTCGAGGGCGCATCCTTTTGCCAATAGTCGGCAGGCTTCCTCATCATGATCCGGAGATACCCGGGTTCGACTGTTTCACCCGGGGTGAGCCAGCTCCCTTTTTTCAACACCTGTGGCTCGGTGATGCGCAGCGCAATGCGCTTCTTCGACGCCTTCGCCTCCTGTTTAAACTGATCAAAAAAGATGGCCGTGAACTGATAGTATTCTTTGGTCGTCATCGGATCGACTGGATGATCGTGACAGCGCGCGCAACCGAAAGTGGTTGCCAGAAAGGCACTGCCAGTGGTCGCCACCATGTCATCGAGACGGTGGAACATCTTGTCGTTCGGGTCGGCGTTGTTCTGCAGTTGCGTCCCCAGATGGATGAACTGTTTCAGGGCCTCGTAGTCCGGATCCGATCCCCCACTCAGCTGGTAGCGCACAAACTGATCGAAGGGCAAATCTGCATTGACGGCGCGGATGATCGCATCCCGGTACTTCCAGGCATCCCCCCGCACTTTGTCCTCATTTACGGTGAGGATTCCATCACTCTCGCCAAATCGTGCGACATCGAGCCAGTGACGACCCCAGCGTTCGCCGAAACGTGGATCGTCGAGTAGGCGATCCACCGATTTTTGGTAAGCGTCTGGACTTTCGTCAGCGAAGAAGGCCTTCATCTCTTCGATACCCGGCGGCAAGCCGGTGAGATCAGCTGACAGCCGCCGCAGAAGCGTGAAGCGATCTGCCTCGGGTTGTCGTTCGAGGCCGTTCTCGTGTAATTTGACCGCCACGAAGTTGTCGATTGACTTGGCCCCACTTGTAGCGAGGGAGACGATGCCACAAACCAGAATCGTTAGGAGGCCAAAGGGCATTCAAAATTCAATCCTTATCCACTTTTGAAGTCAATTTCCTTTATTGCGCATTCTGGAGTCGAGCCCCACGACTGCACGACGATTTACTTGGCCGAGTGGCCGCGATCACACTTGTCGACCAGCAAAGGTCCTACTTTGTTCTCGATGTGATGGAGGGTGGCTTTGCGCTTGGTTTTCAAGTCATCAAGGGCGGCTTTTTCGGTTTCTTTGAGGAAAGTGAGAAATCGGCCGAGGGCTTGCGTATTTTTTTCGATGGTATGGAGATCGCTCACTCCTCTAGTCTCACTTGGGTTCACTGACACCAAAATTGGAATACAAACGAGGGATAGACTGAAGAAATGAGAACATCGAAAGTGATTCATGTGGTGGGTTGCCACGCGGAAGGTGAAGTAGGCGACGTGATTGTCGGCGGAGTGGCGCCGCCGCCCGGTGAGACAATCTGGGAGCAGCGCTGTTTCCTTGAGAGGGATGATCGTCTGCGTCAATTTATGCTTCACGAGCCACGCGGGGGCGTGTTCCGGCATGTCAATCTGCTCGTCCCGCCCAAGAACCCGGAGGCGCAGGTGGGCTGGATCATCCTCGAGCCCGCTGATCTGCCTCCGATGTCGGGGTCGAACTCGATCTGCGTGGCGACCGTGGTGCTCGACACCGGAATCGTCCCCATGACCGAGCCGGAAACGGAGTTGGTGATGGAAGCGCCGGGTGGCCTGGTCAGGGCGCGGGCGTTCTGTCGCAATGGCAAGGCGGAGCGCATCACGATCACCAATGTGCCCTCCTTTGCTGATAAGCTGGCGGTTCCGCTGGAAGTCGCGGGGCTCGGGACCCTCACGGTCGACACCGCTTACGGCGGCGACAGCTTCGTCATCGTCGATGCGCAAGCGCTGGGATTTGAAATCGTGCCGAAGGAAGCCGCCGAGCTTGTTGCGATTGGGATGAAGATCACCGCGGCGGCCAACGAGCAAATTGGATTCCAGCACCCGGTCCTGACCGAGTGGAAGCACATTTCATTCTGCCAATTCGCAGGTCCCCTTGCCGAGGAGAACGGCGAACTGGTGGGGTCGAACGCGGTGTGTATCCGTCCTGGCAAGATCGACCGCTCGCCGACCGGCACCGGGTGTTCGGCGCGAATGGCGGTGCTGCATGCCCAGGGCCGGATGCAGGTTGGGGACAAATACCGGGCGCGCTCGATCATCGGGTCCGAATTTGTCTGCGGAATTGATTCGCTGGTTTCCCTCGGGGAGACCAAGGCAATTATGCCGACCGTTACGGGTCGGGCGTGGATCACGGGAACGCATCAACTCATGCTCGACCCGGACGATCCGTGGCCCGTAGGATACCAAGTCGCCGACACGTGGCCGAGCATTTGAGCCCGGGCTCCTTCCATCGGCAATCCGCTTAAGCAGGCGTCATCCCGGACAGGTCATTGAGAGACCTTCCTTGTGTTAGAGGTGCCGCGGTGCGAGGGTCGCCCCACCTTATGCCTTCACGCGGACGCCATCAAAGCACCTCTAAGGAGTGCCGTGTCTTGATTCGCCGAATCGAGGCCATGGATGGGGTCGTGGGAGTGATTATCGGATACTCCTACGGTGGCAAGTCACTCGCAAGAAGCAGCAGGACCGGAGCGATCCGGATTCAACGGACGGTTGCGGGAGGATTGAAGGCCGTCACGCAGTCCGCCAAGGGCCTGCAGGAACTCTTCATCCGCACCGAACCCGGTAAGGAAGCTGAGATCGCAGCGGGCGTCCTGGAACTCGGGTGAGCAATCGTTCTCCCGGAAAGATCGGCCGCAAAAGCTCACCCCATCGGGCCGGTGCGATCGTTGAAAGTATTTCCATGATTCGTGATACCAAGGCCCGGGTAGATACGTTTCAATGGAGGCGTCGAAGGCTCCCGCTTTCCGCGCCATCCCATCTCAAGACAAACCATGAAAAGTTTCAAATCAAGCTCATCCCGCATACGCAACATGATGTGGGGAGTTGCGGTGCTTCTCCTCTCTTGGAGCAATGCTTCGGCACAATACGACGATTGGAAGAATTCAGGATCGATCTACATCCTGACCACGCCCGAGGGCGCGGACCTTCCGGCCTCAGCCTCGCTGATCGACTTCCCTTTGCTTGTCCGCTTGCACCGCGATCACTTTCCCTTTTCCGGGGTAGCGGCCGATGGAAATGACATCCGGTTTTCCGCCGCTGGGAAGCCACTCTCATTCGAGATCGAGCAGTGGGATGCCGAAGCCGGGGTGGCCAGCATCTGGGTGAAAATCCCCTTGATTCGGGGGAACGAACAGCAGGAACTCAAGATTCATTGGGGCAAGGCTGGTGCCCCGGGCGAATCGAGCGGCAAGGCGGTGTTTAATGCTTCGAATGGCTACGTCGGGGTGTGGCACCTTGGGAGCGAGGTGCGTGACGTGGTGGGGAGTTTGCAGTCCGAGGACAAGGGGACGACGGAGTCTGCAGGCATGATCGGTGGGGCGCGACACTTCCCTGGAAATGCCGGCGTGTTCTGCGGGGAGAAGATCGAAACGCTGCCGTCGGCCGACGAGCCCCACAGCACGCAGGCTTGGTTCCGGTCGGAGGCGGCCAATGGGCGGATCGTTTGCTGGGGCAACGAGAAGCGAGCCGGAAAGGTGCAGCTGACCTACCAAAGCCCGCCGCAGATCCGGGTCGATTGCTATTTTTCGGCAGGCAATGTCATGGCGGAAATCCCGGGCGAAGCGGGGGGATGGAACCACGCCGTTCACACCTACGAGGACGGCCAGGCAGTCCTTTATATTAACGGGGAGAAATGCGGAACAGGCAACCCCCGGGGCGGTGCGATGGCCCTTGAGCGTCCGTCCCGGATGTGGATTGGCGGTTGGTATCACAGATACGATTTCACCGGGGATATCGACGAAGTGCGAGTCTCCAAGGTGGCCCGCCCGGCCGACTGGGTGCGCCTCGAGTATGAAAACCAGAAGCCGAGGCAGACCTTGGTGGGCTCGGTGGTCCAGAAGGGGAGCGCGTTCTCCGTATCGCCGGAGAGCGTGACGATGAAGGAAGGCGAAGTGGTGGAGTTTGCCGCCCAGGCGGGTGGAGCACAGAAGGTTTCCTGGTCCTTGGTTCACGGAGATGAGGAAACGGTGATCGCGACGGATCGATTTCACATCCCTCTGGACGCGGGACGGGTCAGTGGGGACCGGGCCTTCAAGATTCGCTTCGAGGCGGTTTACCCGGACGGGGTCCGGTCGATCGAAGTGCCGGTAACCGTCAAGGAGGCGCTGCCCGAGCCAGAGTTCGTTCTTAAGGCCCCGGCAAATTGGGATGGGCGCGAGACGATCGAAATTCAGCCGGAGATCAGCAATCTGGAAGCGCTGCGGAAAGCCGGCGTCGATGCGCTGGACTACCGCTGGGAGGTATCCGGGCTGGCGACGATCAAGGACGAGGCTCCCGGAAAGCTGGTGTTCAGCCGCGCGCAAAACAGCGGCACGATGACGGTGAAGCTCTTCGTGGCCAACGGTGGTGACGCGGTCATGGCCTCCACGAAGGTCATCGTTCGGGAACCGGAAATGGACGCTTGGGTTCCCGGGGTTCCCGGCGACAATGAGATGCCCTTGGAGGGTCAATTTTATGCCCGCGATGATCGCGGCCAAGGCACCCTTCATTGCAAAGGAGTGTTGAAGGAGAGCGCGGAGAAAGTGTTCTTGCGGGTCTTTGCGGATGACAAGAAGTACGGCGAAGATCTTAGTTCACCCGGGAAGGGCGGATCCTACGCCTTCGCGATCAAGCTCGATGCGGCCTTGGTCAAATACCGTGTCGAATTCGGAACCCGGACTGGAGGCAAAGAGACGATCCTGCATCGAGCGAGCGATATTGTCTGCGGGGATGCTTTCCTCATCGAAGGCCAATCCAATGCCCTCGCAACCGACACGCGCGAGGAATCCCCACGGGCGACGAACGACTGGGTGCGCAGTTATGGACAACCGAGGTTTTACAAAGAAGGGGAGCGGGAGAATCTTTGGTGCAAGCCGGTCTGGAAAGCGAATAACAAGGAGAAGGAGGAATACCTCGCGGAGTTGGGGTGGTGGGGCATGGACCTCGCTAATCGCCTGGTGGAGAGCCAGAAGGTCCCTATCTTCATCCTCAACGGAGCCAAGGGTGGCACCCGGATTGATCAACACCAGCGCAACGATGCAGATCCGACCGACCTCGAGACCATTTACGGACGCCTGCTTTGGCAGATCCGTGAGGCCCGCCTGACCCACGGAATCCGGGCTGTCATCTGGCACCAGGGAGAAAGCGACCAGGGCGCGGCTGGTCCCGACGGCGGATACGGATGGGAGACTTATCAGCGTTACTACGTGGATATGTCGGCCGACTGGAAACGGGACTTCCCCAACCTGAGCCAACACTACCTCTTCCAAATCTGGCCGAACGCCTGCAGCATGGGTGGCGGGAACGGGGACATGATGAGGGAGGTGCAGCGGACCCTGCCGCGCCTTTATTCCAAGATGGAAATTCTCTCGACTCTTGGCATTAAGCCACCCGGGGGCTGCCATTACCCGCTCGCCGGTTGGTCGGAGTTTGCGAGAATGGTCCAGCCCCTGATCGAGCGGGATTTTTACGGTAGGGAGCTCACCGCACCCTCTACCGCGCCGAACCTCAAGCAGGCCTCGTACACCAGCGCCACTAGAGAAGCGATCGCCCTGGAATTCGACCAAGCTGTGCTCTGGGACGACGCGATGTTAGCCGCGCAGTTCTACCTCGACGACCTTGATGGCGCCGTCGTGCGTGGCGAGGTGAGGGGCAAGGTCCTGACCCTGATCTTGAACAAGCCGGGCAACTTCAAGAAGATCACCTATTTGAAAGAGATGGCGTGGAAGCGGGCACCCATCTTGAAGGGGGCCAATGGTCTTGCGGCCCTGACCTTCTGCAAGGTCCCGATCCTTCTTCCTGCTCCAGTTGTCGCTCCGCCGGTGAAGGACTGAAGCACCCAAGCTTACCCTTATCCTCTCCCATCGCCTTGGCCCGGAGAGCCGCATCGCATCCTGAAACATTGACCATCTATTTTATCAGAGGTTGCATTTCCTAGTCGGTTGCTCACCTGATTTGGCTCAAATAGGGTGTGGTCTAAGCTTTTTAGTATAAAACCAAGCGCATGAACGAGATCTCCAGACGGTGTTTGAAGACCGGGCAGACAAGCCGGTCAACACCTTCACGAATCTCAAGAAGATCGAGGCGAAGTATGAGCTGACGATGTCCTTTGCCCAAAGCGGCAGCCGCGAGGACAAGTCCAAGCTGATGCGATCTTACCTGACCCGGGGAACCCCATGGGCGCTGATGGTCGACAAGGAAGGCATCATCCGCCACGGGGGATTTCACTCACGCCCGAGGCCGCGACCAAGCTGAGCGAGGAACTCAAGGCGCGCTGAAGGCCCTTCCCTTACTCGCTGATGAGATCACTGATGGCTGCATTCATTGTGAGTGCCGATTCGCCAAATTTTCCATCTTTGATTTCCAGTGGCAATTCGCGGAGGAACTTGCCCTTGGAATCATAGGTTCGCACGGCGCATTGGTGGAGCTCGCCGGTGGCGTCGCTCCCGTCGGCTCGGCTGAGCCGAAGGAAGAGTTTTCCTTTCCCGTTCTTATCGGGACCCAGGTTTTTTAGGAGAGAAGTGAGATCGATCCCGACTTCGAGCGGGGTGTCATCATCCGGACCTGCCATGGGAACGTGGCCGGCATTGCCTCCGCCGAAGAGGGGCCAGCCGTTGAAGGCTTCCGGGGCGAACTCGTGCTCGGGTGCGGTGGCATCCTTGTCACCGGAAATGCCAATCGTCATGCGGAGGTCCGTCCGGTCGTCGCAAGCAAGCTTGAGCCTCAGGGTCATGGTGGGGAGAGAGCGGGCAACTTCGACCCGGCCGAGGTAGTTCCCGCGTTTCCAGGTCGGGTCAATCATCGCGCTGTAAAGGAGATAGATCCGACCGTCTTTGGACCACGTCTCGCCCCATGAGTTGGCAACGATGTAGGCCCCGCGTTCCCAGTCGGCGAGGGTGACCTTGCCATCGTCATTGAGGTCGAGATCGTTCGTGATTTTACCGTCGCCATTGAGGTCGTATCCGACTTGGTCATCGTATCCCACACAGGTAATGCCGTGCCCGAATCCGCTTGGACCCCAGCGGGTCCAGATGTCTTCGCCTGCGGCATGCTCACCTTCTGGAATGGTCACCGTGACTTTTTTTAATTCGCCCATGCGCCCATCCAACGCGAACAATCCACCGATGGTCTGCTTGTTCGGTTCGTTCGGGTTGGCTTGATTGCGGTCATAAAGCCAACCACGGGCTTCGTTGAGTTGGTCGATGGTATTGGCCGGAGTGTAGCGATAGCCCGAGACACGATACTCCATCGCCTCGCGCCAGATCTGGTAGCCGTTTGGCCACACTCCGATTTTATTCAGCCGGACCCCGCCGTAGGACTTGGCGGTGGGCACGCCGATGCGCTTAGCCACTTCCCAACCGTGATAGGCTTCGGATCCTTTGTTCTCCGCCTTGTTCATCATATTCCACGAAAAGTGGGCCGGGAATCGCGTTGCGTCGCTATCTGCGATCGTGCCATTCAAGAGGTTCATTTCGTAGGTGAAGATCGACGCCACCGAGGCAAACTGGCCACACGCTCCCCATTTTTGTTTGTAGATTGCCGGGTATTGCGGGCGAGTGGAGTTATCGACGCGCGACGGCAAACGAGCGGAGTCGACCTTCGTCCCACCAATATCAGGTCCGACCGCATCACGCCAGGTGTTGTAGTCCTTTCCCTCGGACGAGGGCCGGGAGAAACCGCCCGGATAGGCGACCTGAGCTTTACTGGCCTCATCAGCGATTGCCGGACTCATGGAAGCGGAGAAGACGAGGGAGTAAGAAATGAGCAATCGTTTCGGATAAGTGATCATGGAAATTGTTTTAAGTCGGACCGCCTTTTGCAGATGGCTTGATCGTGGCAAGGAGGAGGATACGTCCTTCTGATCAAACTTTAGTCGATAGATTTTTGCCTATGTCGGCAGTAAACAGGGAATGACAATCTGTCTGCGGAGAGATCTAATCCACAATGAGAAGAACTGGCGCTTTTATCCTGAATAGAATTGGCATCATTGTGTGGTGTCTCTTCGCTTCCGCTTCCTTGTGCAGCGCTGAGAAAGCATCGCAATCAAGGGGATTGCCGTCCTTGGCCGACGCGAAAGAAGTGGGACATTCAAAGTCAGCCATACTGGCATCGGGATTGCGCAAAGAAGGACCGGCGTCCGCTGGGGCTCCGTCCGCCAATCTCGCGGAATTCAAGAAGCACATCTCGCCGGTGCTCACCAAGACCTGCGTGGAGTGTCACGGTCCTAAAAAGGCCAAGGGCAAATTCCGCATCGACACCTTGGATCCGGATCTTATGCAAGGGGGCGATGTCGAATGGTGGCTGGAGGTTCTCGATGTCTTGAGCAACGGCGAGATGCCGCCTG
>Ga0308005_10000174_pt1 | contig 24529 bp, 18 predicted proteins | sample Neamet67_FD_203142 | JGI IMG/M metagenome (GOLD analysis project Ga0308005, IMG submission 203142) | Marine microbial communities from water near the shore, Antarctic Ocean - #67 | ecosystem: Environmental > Aquatic > Marine > Unclassified | place: Southern Ocean | collected 2014-06-07 | reverse complement strand
AACTTGGCAATGAATTGCTGGTCTTTGTCGAGGATGTGGCTGCCACGATTTTTATCCTTCACCGTCTTTTCGAATTTTAATGAGAAGGTTTCAGGCTTGGGGCCACTGACAATTGCCTTTGCCAGGCCTTTTCGCGCGGCTTCGAGGTAATACTCCAACTGGAGATCCGACATTTGTAAAGTCGAGCCGTCGTTTCGAAACCCGTCTTCGGAGAGGGTTTCCGGAGGAAAGTTCTTTGAGTAATCCATTTCGATCCCAAGAAGATCGGTCATGGTGTTTTTGTATTCAATGCGGTTGAGGCGTCTGAGTATGACTCGCCCGCCGGTGTTTCTTTTCGCTTCCACCAGCGATTCAATTTCTCCGGTGATCCATCCGGTGAGGATCTTGAGTTCGTCGGGGGTCAGGGGATCCTCTTTCTCCGGCGGCATTTCGGCTAGGTTCAGGACGTCCTTGATGTCGTGCCATGTTTCAGCGGCAGCACGATCATTGAGGAGGTCTGTTGAAAGGAGATCGAGCCGGAAATCTCCTTTTTGTTTCTTCTCGCCGTGGCATTTGAAACAGTGAGCTTCAAGAATGGGACGAACGTGGGTTTTGAAGTCGATTACTTCCTGACTCAGACCCGTTAGGATAAGGAACGGGAAGAGAAAAAGGCTAAAGCTTCGAAAGGACATCTGTGCGCGTTCTCTTTCATACCAAGAAGTCATCTATCGTCTTTCAGCGCGGTGGGTGACTCAAGCAAGTTCGGCGGCGATGGAGTCGACGAGGAGGGGGCCTTCACCGGTGAGGCGGAGGTGGGTTGGGGTCTTTTCGACGAGGTGGGAGATGGGGGCGAGGTTGGTTTCGGGGGTGATGTATTTGAGTGGCAGACCTTCGATAGTGCGGAGCTGGAGGGCGATACGTTCGAGCCGCCAGGCGTCGTCGTCGATGATTTCAATGTCATCTTGGGCGTGGCCGACGGAGTCGATGCGCTTGAGGTAGTCGACGGTGTCGCACACGTTTTGGTGTCGGGTGCGGTTGAGAGTTGAGACGGCGGAGGGGCCAAGGCCTAGATAGTCGTTGCCGATCCAGTATCCTTCGTTGTGGCGGGAGCGTTTTTCGGGGAGGGCGTAGTTGGAGGTTTCATAATGTTCGTAACTGGAGGCGGTGAGGAAGTTTTCGGCGAGGGTGAACATTTTGGCGTTGAGATCGGGGTCGTCCTGGAAGTCGCCGGTTTGGAATTTTTTGAAGAAGGCAGTGTCTTCCTCGTAGGTGAGATTGTAGGCGGAGAGATGGTCGGGTTGGAGGGCGAGGGCCTGGGTGAGAGTATCGTCCCAGTCTAGGAGGGATTGGCCGGGGACGGAGAAGATGAGGTCGATGTTGACTTCAAGATCAGTGGCTTCGCGGAGGAGGTGGACGGAGGTGATGGCCTGCATGGGGGTATGCTCCCGGCCGAGGGTTTCGAGGTGCTTGCCGAGGAAGGATTGCACGCCGAGGGAGACGCGGGTGACGCCAAGGTCCTGATAGAGTTGGGCGGTGCGTGAGGTGAAGGTGGCGGGGTTTGCTTCGAGGGTGATTTCCTCGATGGTTGAGAAGTCGAAGATCTCGCGCAATCCATCGAAGAGTCGGCCGAGGTGGGTCGGAGAGAGCATGGACGGGGTGCCTCCGCCGAAGTAGATGGTTTTAAAAGGGGAGATGTTTTTTTGAGCGGTGAAGCGGGCCTCGGTGAGGAGGGCCTCGACGAAGGCTCCGAGGTCGGTTTTGCCGGGTGTGTGCTTGTAGAAAGAACAGTAGGGGCAGATCCGGTGGCAGAAAGGGATGTGGAGATAAAGATGCACGGACTATGAAAGAAGGTTCAAGGATGAAGGCTGAATTGGGAGGGGGGGAATTTGCAGTTGGTAGAGGGGGAGATTTGAGGGAAGACTGTGGAGTTGTGAAGAAGGGAGGTTTAAATACGAAGGTTTTGAAGGACGTTTCGCGTTCTTTTTATCTGAGTCTTCGGTTCTTACCGAAGGCGTTTCGGTCATCGACGAGTGTGGGGTATTTGTTGGCGAGGGCAAGCGACACGATTGCGGATGCGGGGGAGTTGGGTGTGGAGGAAAGGCGGGAGCTGTTGTCGCAGTTTGTGAAATTTGTGGAGACGGGGGAGGGATTTGAGATGCCTGTGGTGGCCGGGCTTCCGGAGGGCGAGAGGGTTTTGATGGAGCGGTTGGATGAGTGTGTAGAGGCTTTGGAGGAGTTGCCGGAGTGCCAGCAGGCGTCGGTGAGGAAGGTGGTGGGGATTATTACGGAAGGGCAGAAGTGGGATCTGGATCGTTTCGAAGACAAAGGCGTGGTCGGATTGCAATCGGATGAAGAACTACGCAAGTATACTTATCAGGTGGCGGGATGTGTGGGGGAGTTTTGGACGGAGATTGGCTTTGGGGTTGAGGGAGATTTTGCGCGAGCTTCTGAGAAGGAAATGATGGGATGGGGTCAGGCTTACGGGAGGAGTCTGCAGTTGATTAATATTCTACGAGATGTGCCGGAAGATCTGGAGAACGGGCGGTGTTACTTGCCGGGTGCGATTTCAAAAGAAGAGCTTCTGCGCGAGAGGCAGAGGTGGATCAAGGAGGCGCGGGAGGGATTGGATTTGGCGGATCGGTATGCGGAAGCTTTGAGCGGGAAGCGGATGCGTTTTGGGACGGTGCTTCCGGCGATGATTGGGCGGGAGACTCTGGATCGACTTGAGCAATCGACTTGGGACGAGTGGGAGGCGGGAGTGAAGGTTTCGCGTAAGGAGATTTACAGGATGATGGCGCAGGCGGTGAGGTTTGCGGTGTGACAGCGGGCGGGCTTTAATCGGTGACCTCCGGAGTGGGGATATGTGATGCAAAGCCGAGGTCTGTGGTCATTGGGTGATGACACGAGACCCTCTGGGCTGCCTTAGCTCGCTCTTTTGGAGCTTGGAATATCAGTCCGCGAGGAGTTCGCGGATGTGGGGGGTGTAAAGCTCGGGCTCAAGGAGGAAGGAATCGTGCCCTTTGGCGGAGTGGACGGTGATGTGCATGGTGTCCACGTCGGCGTCTTCGAGGTGTTTGACGAGTTCGGCTTGTTCTTCAGGATAGAAGCAGAAGTCGGAGTCGATGGAGAAGACGAGGAATTTGTGGCCGGCGGCCTGGCAGCGGGCGAAAAGGTCTTCGGGCGAGTCGGCATCTCCTTGGAAGATAGCGTTGTAGCGCGACCACATGTCAATGATGCGGAGATAGGTGTTGGCGTCGAAACGCTCGGTGAATTTCTTCCCCTGATGGAGCATGTAGCTCTGGAAGGTGTCACGAATCTGATACCAGGAAAGCATTTCCTCCTCGTGCACGAGTTGGCGTCGGGCGCGGCGTTCGAAGGTGTCGAGATGGACAAAGGTCTTGTGCGAGATCATACGCGCGAGCGCGAGGCCAATGCGAGGGAACTCGGAGTTGTAGTAGTCGCCGCCGTTGAAATGCTTGTCGTTTTCGATGGCGAGAATTTGCTCGAAGAGGATGAGGCGGTTGAGGACGGTGGTTTTGAATCCACTGGCGATAGGGATGACCTTTCCGACGCGGTCAGGGTGTCGGGTGGCGAAGGTGAGGGTGCAGAGCCCACCGACAGAAGGGCCGATGGCGGAATGGAGTTTTGCGATGCCAAAGTGATCGAGGAGAGGGAGGTGGGCATCGACGATGTCAGCGACGTTGAGGTGGGGGAAGGTTGCTCCGAAGCGTTTTCCGGTTTCGGGATTGATGCTGGCCGGGCCGGAAGAGCCGTAGCAGCCGCCGAGGTAGTTGGCGCAGATGACGAAGAAGCGGTCGGTGTCGATTGCTTTGCCGGGGCCAACCATTTCATTCCACCAGCCATCGTGGAGTTCCTCGGTCCAGTAGTCGGAACCCTCGGGGGACGAGGGATGGTGGCCGGAGACGTGATGGGTTCCGGAGAGAGCGTGGAAGATGAGGATGGCGTTGGATTGATCGTCGTTCAAGGTGCCCCATGTGGCGTAGGCGAGTTGAGCAGAGGGTATGCGGCAGCCTTCCCGGAGAGTGAGGTCGCCGAGGGGGAGGAGGGATGTTTGTGTTTCCGACACGGGAAGGAGCAAACTCTAAAATGGAGATTTTGAAACTCTAAACAAATGCGAAATTGCGAAATCGGGAATCGGAAAGAGGCTATGATGTGCGTGATGGCTTACGAAAGTATCACTTTGGTGACTGACCAGAGAGCCCAAAAAGTGAGAATGCCAAAGCAGAGAGTGAGGATTAGGGCCATGAACATGGAGGTGTCTAACTTGTAGAAGGGTTCGTCATTTGAGGCGGATTGTGACCTTGTCGAAGACAAGGGAGATCGTAAATATCGCAGAGAGGCCAAAGTCGAGCCAGAGGCCCCAGAAAATGATGGATTTGGTTTGCGGACTTACTGCCTCCGAGTAGGCGTGAGGGTTGGCCGTTTTAAGTTCCCACAGATGATCTCGCGCCGAGGGGTGGCTTATGTTTTTGAGAGCGAGACGTGCCTTCGATGTTTGGCCGCTCGGCAGCGGAGTCAGATTTCGTAAGTTTCTTCTTCTTGTCCCATGGTGGTTGGTAAATGAGATTTGGATTCCATATCTTCGGATATCGGGCTTTCTTAAACCATGATTGCTTTCAAGGAATGGGATGTTGTTTGTCAGGCGCTGGAGGAGGGAGGTCAGGCGCTGATTCTTCGGAAAGGGGGAATCCACGAGGGGCGAGAGGGGTTTTCATTTGCGCACGAGGAGTTTGTTTTGTTTCCGACGCGTTTTCATGCGCAAGGGGACTATGTGAAGGTTCCTGACGTGGTTGCTAAGCCGGAGTGGGAAGTTGGGGAGGTGGTGGTGATCACCTCGAAAGTGAAGGTGACTAAGGCGTTGACTTTGACCGATTGGGAGGATGTGGCGGCCCTGAATGGACAGCATATTTGGACTGAGGAGACGATTCGTGATCGTTTTTTCTGGGAAGGGAAGGGGATGGCTTCAGGGAGTATCCACGTGGCTTATGTGGAGGTAGAGAAGTTGGAGGAGCCGATCAAATTTCCCTATTCCAAGAAATACGGAGGGTGCCGGAGTTGGGTGGAATTGGAGCTTTAAGCACGGAGCTGCGGACGGCTCACGCAGAGACGCGAAGGCTCAGACTAAAGTCGAAGCTCCGCGGGCTTGTTGTGCCCTGAGGGGAACTCTGGAGAGAGCCCTTCCCTGAAGGGTTAATCGTCGATGTTGAAGCCGGCTTCTTCGAGAGCGAGGGTGGCGGCACCGACCATGCCGGCTTCGTTGCCGAAGCGGGCTGGAAGGAGGCGGAGGTTTTCTTTGAATGCCGGGCTGAGTTGGGCACGGAGGTGTTTCTCGAGCGGATCAAAAAGCAGGGAGCCGGCTTTGGCGACGCCGCCGCCGATGATGATGGCTTCGGGATTGAGGAGCCAGCAGCAGTTCATGAGAGCGGTGGATAGTTTTTTGGCAACGCGATCCCAGATACTGAGGGCGATTTCGTCGCCCTTGAGAGCGAGGGCGGTGAGGTGGGCGGGCTCGCAATCGGAACGCACCATTGTTTTTCCGGCATCGGCGTAGGCTTTGAGGGCCATGTCGGTGATTTGCTGGTTGCCGACGTAGTCCTCGAGAGAGCCACGATTGCCATAGGCTCCATCGGGCCCCTGATAATCGATGGACGTTTGACCGAGTTCTCCAGCGACGAAGTTGGCGCCCCGAACCATGCGATTGTCGATGACAATGCCGCCTCCCACTCCGGTGCCAAGGGTGAGTGCGACGAGGTGGCTCATACCACGGCCGGAACCGCGTTTCCACTCGGCGTAGGCCATGCAATTAGCGTCGTTTTCAACGGTGACGGGAAGGTTGGCGAGCTCGTTGAGCTCGCGTTTGAGGTAGATGCGCTGCCAGCCTTTGACGTTGGTGAGGTTATGCACCATTCCGGTGGGGAAATCGACAAAGCCCGGCATGCCGACGCCGATGGCTTCGATCCGGGGGTGGCTAGAGCGAAGGTTTCTGACCGTATCGTGGATGCGCTCGATGAGCGGGCGTGCTTCCTCAAACTCCTGGGTATCGATCCGGGGGGCTTCTTCGATGAGATTGCCGCGATAAAGGACTCCGGTTTTCACCGAAGTTCCGCCGAAATCAATGCCAATGGCCAGAGGGACGTCGCTCATAAAGTTGTCGGAGGATAGGGGATGCGTTCGATCAGGAAACGAACTTTATTTTGAAATTTTGTGGTTGGCCCGTCCGATGGCTTGAATTCCTTTCATCGTCAAGTCCTGGTCGAGGTGTTGAATGGCGTCGAGACCGTGGCTAATCAGGGCGGAGTCTCCTCCGGTGGCAATGATCGTAGGGTGGCCGCCGAGTTCGGAGCAGATTGCGTTCAGGATTTCGCGAATGAGTCCGCGATAGCCGATGACGGCCCCAACCTGCATCGCTTCTTCGGTGCTGCGACCGATTATGGAGGAGGGTTCTTCAAGCTGAATGGCGGGGAGGAGGGCGGTTTTGGTGTGAAGGTAATCGCGTAGCGAGGCGGTGCCAGGAGCGATGACTCCGCCGAGATAGGCCCCGTTTTGGGAGATGACGTCGAAGGTGACGGCGGTTCCAAAGTCGATGACGATGGCCGGAGCGGAAAATTCAAGGAAGGCTGCGGAGGCGTTGGCGAGGCGGTCTGCTCCAATTTGGGCGGGTTTTGGGTAATCGATGGTGATCGGGAGGTTCGACAGATGGGAGACCTGATGAACGGGGATATCGAGGAAGTCTTCCATTAGGGCTGCTGCCTTGGGAACGACGGAACAGAGAGTGGCGTGCGTAAACTTTTGACTGCTGAGTGCACGTGTCAGCGCCTTTTTCGATAGATCGGATGTGGGAACGGTCTCCCTCCATGCGGAAAGTTCGCTATCGTGATCGAGGGCGAACTTGGTCAGGGTGTTGGAATTGTCGATGAGGAGGTGCACTTTAGTCGACCTCCAGGATTTCTACCTCATAACCGTCGGGATCGGTGATGAAGGCCATTTTACGCTCGCCTGAGGTGAATTTTTCGCGCCATTCACCAGGCCAAATCTCGATTCCCTGTTCTTCGAGGTCACTACAATATTTGATGATATTCAGGACGCCGACGCAGGTGTGCACAAGGTCTTCGGGGAATTCGACCTTGTAGTCCGGGGAATAGGTGAGTTCGAGGAAGTGTTCGTTTCCGGGCAGGTTCATGAAGGCGAGTTCATTTCCTTCCGGGGATTTTTTTTTCTGGCCGAGTTTGAAGCCTACTTTTTCGTAGAATTCGATGGAGGCCGCGGGATCGGAGACGCGGATGCGGGTGTGGAGAAACTTGATCATGGGAGGGAGTTTGGCGGGAAGTTGCTGGCGTGTGAAGTGTGGAGTTGCGGCGGGGGGTGGGAAGCGTTAGAGATCCCTCGTCTTGAAGTCTTTTAGTTGGACCCTTGCTCTGAGGTATTTGAATCCTCTGCGCACCTTTGTCTCTATTATCACGCTGATCTCTCTCGTGGGTGTCGCCCTGGGCGTGATGGTGCTTATTGTGGTGCTTTCCGTTCACAACGGCTTTGAGAGGAATCTCAAGGACACTTTGCTGGGATTTTCTCCTCATATTTCGGTCTATTCGAATACGGGTGACGGCAGGATCTATGACTGGGCAGAGATGGAAGAGACTTTGGCCAAGGAACCCAGGGTGGTGAGTGCGTATGCTTTGGTCGAGGGATTCGTTTTGCTCGATTCCAAGTCGTGGCAGAAGCCGGTTTATTTTCGGGCGATCAATGTCGACAATGATGATCAACTCGAAGCCTTGGGCGAATTGCTTGATCCTGATTATCCGACGAGCAAGATTGATTTTAATTTTGAAGGAGATAAGAATGCGGTGATTTCCAAACAACTTGCGGAGGGGCTGGGCCTGGAACCAGGAGAGGAAATCCGAGTCATTGCGGCGAGTAATTTGGATGCGGTGATGGCGGTCTACAATGTCCCGGGGGAAAGAGCCTGGGACCTTTATCCAGATGTTTTTGAGTCATTTCAAAGCGAGGTGAAACGACTCATTGAAAAGATTGACGGGGCGGAGAAGGCCCGGTCGGTGGAGATCTTGAAAGCTTATCGCAGCTTGGAAGCATTGGTTCCGGTTGAGGTCCAAACACCGACAGGAGGAATGATGACCGAGGGGAAGGAGATGCGTCCGGTTGAGCGCACGAAGATTTATGAAATCATGGATCTCTTGGCCGAAGTTGATCGAGAGGAAGGAGGTTTTGATTTTTTTGCGAAAGGTCGCCAGGAAGAGGTCTTGATGAAATTGAAGGAGATGCGGGAACTCGATTTGGAAAAGGCCGATAACGAAGGGTTCCGCCAAATTGAAGAGTTTGTCGTTCCCCAAACACTATTGATTCAAGGTGTTTATGCAGATAGCAAGCGTTCGCAGGGACCGGGTTTTTTCATTCCTCTGACAATCGGAATGGAGTTGAAGGACTTACAGGGTGGGGTGGAATCGATCGGGCTTCGGATTGAGGATCCTTATCATGCCGAGGAGACAGCGAGGGCTTTGCAAGCGAATCTTGGCGAGGAGTGGATTGTGCAGAGTTGGATGGTCACTCATGCGAGTCAGTTCCAATTGGTGAAGACGGAGAAGTTGATGATTAGTTTTACGCTTTCGTTTATTACGATACTCTCGGCCTTTAGTATTATGGCAGTGATGTATACGGTGACCGTGCAGAAGCGGCAGGAGATCGGGGTGATGAAGGCTCTTGGTGCAAGGCCTTCCCAGATTGTGAGAGTATTTCTTTATCAAGGAATCATTGTTGGGGTGGGTGGCGCCATACTGGGACTGGGATTGGGGCTTCTGGCGATTGAATATCGCGAAGTGATCATGAAGTTAATCCGCAGCTTCGGGGTGGACCCGTTCCCGGCGGAATTCCATGGAATGAGTGAACTACCGGCTCGAGTTATGCCGGACCAACTGCTGCTCATTTGTGCGATTGCAATTGTGCTTTGTTCGCTTGCTGCTCTGATTCCTGCGCTAGTCGCTGCTTTTAGGGATCCTGCAAAATCACTCCGTAATCTTTAATTTGTTATGCTGCTTTGGATCATCCGGGACGGAGAAAAAACAGGTCCTTTCGAGGATTATGAAATTCGCGAAATGATTCGCGAAGGGAAAGTGGCTCGGGAAACCCGGGTTTGGCATGAAGGGGCCGATAAATGGATGTCGGCTTGTGACGTTGGAGTCTTGGCCGGGGAGTTTGTTAAGGAAGAGGTCGAACCTCCTCCAATTCCGATCGTGATTCCACCTTTTCAGGCCTGGCGAAGACTGGGGGCGAGGGTCTTTGATTTTCTTCTCTACCAGCTCATCTTGGTCACTATTCTTCGAATCAGCGGGATACCCTTGAATTCCTCCCCAGCGGATGGTCCGTCCGCCTGGGATCTGATTGCGGTTCTGATCCCCGTGATCTTGATGGAAGCAGCATTGCTCAGTGCCTTTGGGTTCACGCCAGGAAAGTGGTTGATGGCCTTGCGGGTTGAAAATATAAAAGCGAATTTTTTACCAACCAGTCATGCCTTGATTCGTTCTTTGCGGGTCTGGGTGCTGGGAATGGGGATGATGCATCCAATATTGCTACTTCTTGGTCACGCCATCACCCTTTGGTTTGGCTTAAAGAAAGGGGCTCCGCTTTGGGATCTCCACAGTGGATTTCGAGTTGTAGGAAGTAAATTGAGTGGCCAGCGAATCGCTTGTTATTGGGGAGGTTTGGTCTTGGTTTTCGTCTTAATGACGGTCGTGATGTGGCCTGAGATTCAACCCATGTGGGAAGAGTCGATGCGTCAGGTTGAGGAAGATATGCGCCGTCGAGGGAAGTGATTCTTGCCCCGGGGCTGAGCATTTCGTAACACAGAGCCGTGCCCGGAATTGTTTACTTTGACCTCGAGACTCAGCGGAGTTTTGGCGACGTGGGAGGTTCGTCCCATAAGGATAAGATGGGAATGTCCGTGGGGGTGACTTATTCCACTGAGACGGGTCAGTATCACATTTTTGACGAAGAGAATATCGACGACCTCGTCGACCAATTGATCAAAGCTGACCTTGTGGTGGGCTACAATCATGTCCAGTTTGATTATCCAGTTTTACAAGCGTACACGATTTACGACCTAGCCAGTCAGACGATTAATTGTGACATGATGCTCGATATTGAGGAGATTCTTGGCCATCGACTTAAACTCGATGCGGTGGCTCAAGCTTCCTTGAATGCCAGTAAGACAGCGGATGGTTTGGACGCGCTCAAGTGGTGGCAGCTCTACAAAAAAACCGGTGATATGGAGCATATGCTCAACATCGCCGAATACTGTTGTTACGACGTTAAAGTGACCAAGGAAGTTCACGAATACGGCTTGAAGCACGGGATCGTGAAATATGCTGACCGTAATGGCAACAAGCAGGAGGTTGTGGCTTCCTGGAAAAAGTAAGTTGGCTTTTTGATTAACCCAGCTTGGGCAGACTTGCCGCAGCGATGGCCTGGCCGTGGCGTTTGAGCTTTTCGTCTGGTGTGTTGAGGGATATTTTTTGGGCAAGTTCCGGGAACTCGTCGCGGAGAACCTCCTCTGCTTTTTCGATGATGATTTCGCCACCTTTTCCCGTCAGGACACGGCCGAGAAGAAGGAGGTTCCGGATGTCGTAAAAGCGGGCGAACTGAGGAATGGCATATCCGAGATAGCAACCGAGAGTACGATAAATGGCGGCGGCGCGGTCGTCTCCCGCTTCCATCGCCTTCTGCACCTCAACGAGTTTTTCGGGTTTGCCAAGTGATAGGTCAATATCGAGTCCGGTCGGTTCGATGAGGCGCGAGACAGCCTGCTGGCTAAAGTAATTCACCGCACATCCAAAGTCACCGGACCACTCATCCTCTGCAGCGTTCTCCTGAAAGTCGATCGGGACGAAGGCGAGTTCTGAGATCCACGAGGTGATGCTCGAAGCATCGTCGGCGTAACCCGCCGCGGTACTGGTGCCCATGGCGAGGCCGAGAACGCAGCCGTCGTTGAGCGACATGGCGCCAGCGAGTGCGGTGACATCGCCATCGTTAACGACACGCATGGGAACATTCCATTCTTTGGCCACTTCAAAGAAAATATTTTCGACGTGATCGGCAAAGAGCTCATCGGGAACTCCTCGGAAAAGAGAAGCCGCTCGTGCTTTGCTGTCGACATAAACTCCGGCCGCAGATCCTCCAATGGCGTCGACGGTGGGAAGGTGCTCGGCAGCGCGGCGAATACTATCAATGATCCCGTCACGGTGATAAGAGGGGTCGCTTTGGAAATAGGGATCCCATTCGACCTCGTCTGAAAAAACAACTTCGCCATCAATGACAGCGGCGCACTTCCGGTCTGACCCTCCGAGGTCAAAACCGATGCGGTTTCCTTTTAAGCCAATCTCGGTGCTTTCTTCGCTCGGGAAGGAGGGATGAGGAAAGCCTTCAGAGGGACGGGATTCAATGACAAGGGTTTGACCAAAAAAGCGTTTGGAATAATCGGCATCAAACTCTCGCTTCCCTCCTTTACGATAGTGTTCAGCGAGGGCCGAGGAAAGAGCGGGGGAGTTTTCGAGAACAACCTTTGTTCCACCGCAGCTCCAGAGGAGAAACTTGATAACCCTTTCGATAAAACGAAAGTTCAGAGTCTGGGATGTTTCGTCGTCTGAACTGAGAATGGTTTCCCGATGAAGATATCCTGTTCCGTTGGGACGAATGACTGCAATACGGATCTCGCGGTCTCCCTCTGAGTTACACTTTTCGTGAAAAGATTGGGTCCAAATCGAGGCCGGAAGAAATCCGGGATCTAGTTCTGGCGGGTGTTTAAGCGAAGGTATAGCGAGGTCAGGCATTTTAGAATGAGAAGGCAACGGGGGGGAGTTTCAATCTCTTGGGCCAAGAGGCAATCCAGTTTTTGAAAAAAATCGTTTTTCTGAGTTTTTAAGCGAAATCGATTGAGTTCTGTGGAGATTGATCGCGTTGGAGGAGCGTTGCGACTTTCGAGTAGGTCTTTTCTCGGCTGTGTGCAGCTCCCAATGCAGAGAGCAAGTGATCGAATCGCCAAGATGTATGACAGGAACGACTTGAGTGTTTTTAGTAAATGAAAGTCACTTTTCACCCTTCACCCACGAAAACAACGTTTCTCTATGCGATATGATGCCCTCACACTCCTGGTTTTTCCGCAAGCTTCCTCCCCCCCTTGTGAGAGACCTTCCTACTCATCGCTTAAAGTCAGATAAGAATTTCAGAGGCTGACTCTGGGTGCTGGAAAGAAGGCGACAGTTCGTATTGTTGCGAAGAACTAGCGAGGAGATTCTCTCGGCCTTGACGAGTTTGCCTTCCGTGCGATTCCCCGCAAAAACTAGCTTTTACAGAGCAGGGAGATAAGTTCGGGGAGATGAGCCGTCTTACTCCAATCCTCCTGCTTTTTCTTTCATCCCTGCTTCCATTGGGAGCGGGCGAGCCTCTCCGCCTTGTTGCCTACAACATCAAGCATGGTCAGGGCATGGATGGGAAGATTGACCTGGAACGCATTGCCAAGGTCATTGCCCGGGAGAAGCCGGATATTGTGGCACTTCAGGAGGTTGATCAGAACTGCAAACGCAGCGGGTCGGTAGACCAGGCTGCCGTGCTCGGAAAACTTCTGAAAATGGAGCACCGCTTTGGCAAGTTCATGGATTTTCAGGGAGGTGAGTATGGCATGGCCGTGCTTTCGCGGTTTCCGATTGAGGCGACCAATGTCCACAAACTTCCACTCGGGGCCGAGCCGAGATGTGCTCTTGAGATTGTCGTGAAGTCACCGAATTGGCCGGGTAAGTTGTCCTTTGTGGGGATTCACAACGACTGGACCAAAGAAGAGATTAGAGTGAAGCAGGTCTCAGCCTTGATGAAACTTTTGGAGAAAGAGAAATATCCTATGATTCTGGCAGGGGATTTTAATGCTCAACCTAAAAGCGAATCTCTGAATTTGATCGAGAAGGAGGGATGGGAAATGCTGCGAAAGAAAAGGACCAACACCTGGTCATCAGTCGATCCAAAGGTCGAGATCGACTTTTTCTTCGCCAAGAAGTTTTCCCCTTACTCTTATGAAGACAAGGTCATTGATGAGCGAGTGGCGTCTGACCACCGTCCGATCGCGGTGGTGATTTTTCCTAAGGAAGAAAAGAAGGACTAAGCGAGAATCGGTTTTACCACTTCGCCGTGCACATCAGTGAGGCGAAAGTGACGGCCCTGAAACTTGTAAGTTAGGGCGGTGTGATCGATTCCCAGAAGGTGCAGGATGGTGGCTTGAAGATCATGCACGTGGACTGCGTTCTCGTCGTATTTGTGTTTGTGCGGTGAGATCGGCGTGCCGGAGGCATCGACGATGTTGTAACCATAGTCGTCGGTCTTTCCGAAGGACATGCCGGGTTTGATTCCGCCACCAGCCATCCAGAGTGAGAAGCAGCGTGGATGGTGGTCGCGGCCGAATCCGCTGACCGAGATTTTCCCTTGTGAGTAGTTGGTGCGACCAAATTCTCCACCCCAGACGACGAGGGTGTCTTCGAGCATCCCGCGTTGTTTTAGGTCTTTCACGAGAGCCGCCGAGGCTTGATCGGTCTCTTGACATTGCTTTGTGATGCCACCCTTAAGACTACCGTGCTGATCCCAGCCCTGGTGATAAAGCTGAATGAATTTCACGCCTCGTTCGGCGAGTCGCCGAGCCATGAGGCAGTTGGCGGCAAAGGTTCCCGGCTTGCGGGCCTCTTTTCCATAGAGGTCGTAGGTGGACTTGGGCTCTTCTTTCAGGTCGGCGACCTCGGGCACGCTCGATTGCATGTTGAAAGCCATTTCGTATTGCTTGATCCGATCCTGGATGGCGGCATCGGGACTGAGGCTATGTTGATGTGAGTGAAGCTCGGCAAGACGGTCGAGCAACATGCGGCGGGATTTTTCAGAGACCCCGTCGGGATTGGCGAGGTAGAGAACAGGATCTTTTCCGGAGCGGAATCGGACGCCTTGATATTCCGATGGGAGAAAGCCAGATCCCCAGAGTCGGGAGAGGAGGGGCTGGCCGCCTTTGTTCTTGGTGACGAGAACCACGAAAGAAGGGAGGTTGTTGTTGGACGTTCCGAGCCCGTATTGCAGCCAGGCTCCCATCGAGGGCCGGCCGGCGAGTTGCGAGCCGGTTTGAAGATAGGTGACGCCGGGGCCGTGGTTGATGGCCTCGGTATACATGTTCTTCACGATGCAAAGATCGTCGGCGATCTTCGCGGTGTGTGGCAGAATCTCGGAAAACCACTGACCGGATTTTCCATATTGCGCGAACTTGAATGGGGAACCGGCAAGGGGAATCGATGACTGGTTGCCGGACATCGTCGAGAGCCGTTGATCGCCGCGGACCTCGGCGGGAAGTTGCTCGCCATGCATTTTGTTCAGGAGAGGCTTTGGGTCGTGAAGATCAAGTTGGGACGGGCCCCCGGATTGAAAAAGGAAGATGACTCTCTTGGCCTTCGCAGGAAGGGTGGGAGATCCCAGCATCGGAGCGTTTTCGGCTTGCAGCAGGTCGGCAAGTGCGAGCGATCCAAAACCGAGGGCAGAGTTGCGGAGGATGTCGCGTCGGGTGGGCATGGTGGCGGAATTCATGGCGTCTTACTGCTTGGTGTTGACCTCGTGGAGATTGAGGATGGCTTGTGCGAGAGTGGAAAGGGCGGCGAGTTCGGGAGTGAATTCTTTTGGTTTGGTGTGCCCCTGATTGAGGAAGGATTTGGCCTCCTCGGGATGAGCTTTGAAGTGTTCTAATTGCTCCTCGTAGATCTGAGAGAGGATCGTCATTTCGCTCTCATCGGGATTTCGGGACGCAAAGCGAAGGGACATGTTCTTGATGGTTTCCTGCAGATTCCCTGGATGTTTTTGTGAGGCGGTCTCAGCGAGATGCCGGGCGGCTTCGATGAATTGCACACCATTGAGAAGGACCAGAGCTTGAAGAGGGGTGGAAGTGGTTTCACGCTTGGCAGAGCAAACGTCTCGCTTCACCGCGTCAAAGGCCATCATGGCAGGAGATGGGCCAGTCCGTTTCCAATAAGTATAGAGGGATCGTCGGTAGAGCCCTTCGCCCAAGGTTGGCTTAGACGGCTTGAAGGACTCGGCCAAATCATAGGGATGAACAGAGGCTCCGCCGACTTTACGAACGAGCAAACCGGATGCCGCAAGAATTTGATCGCGGATCAGTTCGGCGGGGAGTCGGTATCTTGGACCGCGGGCAAGAAGTCTGTTCTCGGGGTCCTTCTCCAGTTCGATAGAATTGGCGAAGGAATCCTGCTGGTAGACTTTGGACGAAACGATTTCTTTGACGAGGGCCTTGGTGTCCCAGCCTGAGGCAATGAAGCGTGCTGAGAGCTCGTCAAGGAGTTCGCGATGCTCGGGGCGTTCCCCCTGGATGCCAAAATCTTCCGAGGTTCCGGTGAGGCCTCTTCCCAGAATGGATTGCCAGATGCGGTTGATGATCACCCGGGTGGTGAGAGGGTGATTCGGATGAGTGAGCCACTTGGCAAGGTCGAGGCGGTTGTTCCCTTTCATCCCAAAGTTGGGGAGAAATTCGGGGAAGGAGGCATCGACAGGTTTCCCCCGATTTTCATAGGCACCTCGATTGAGGATGTAGGCCTGTTTTGGTTTTTTCATCTCCTCCATGACCATGATTTCGGGAATGGATTCCTGAAGGCGGTTGTAAGCGGCACGTTGGACCTTGAGTTCGTTCAACGCTGTCTGGTAGGAGGCATCCCTGACGGATTGCGTTTCTGCATCGAGAGGGGCTTCGGGAGCAGGGGTCGGGAGTTTGCTGATTTCGGTTGCGCTTAGCTCTCGGTCAAAAACGCGAAATTCATCAACCAATCCCTGCGTGAAACCACGGTCACGCATTCTCTCACCAAGGTGGATGTGGGGATTACCGCCGCCTTTAATCGCGCGAGACAGGTTATCCCGGACGACTTCGGTCACGGTGGATTTTCCATCGATGGAAATCTGAAGTCCCGCAGCGGAGGATGAGCCGTCGTTGCTGACCGTGACGTGAATCCACTGGCCGGGTTTGACCGGCTCGGTGGTTTTGATGGAGATGGCATTACCTGGCCAAAAGTGAATGAGTGACCAGTGGAGGTGATTGTTGACGAGAAGCAGTTCATAGCCTCTCGAGGCGGCATCGTGCCATGCTCTGGATCGAGAAAAGACCACCGCGCGATCTTTTACGTCAGGAGTCTGCATCCAGAGAGAAACCGTAAACGGTTGTTCCCGGAAAAAGTCTCCGACCTTTGTTGTGACGGCATCGTCTCCTGTCAGCTTGATTGCTGATCCGATTTTGCCGGGAACGGGTTTGTTGGCACCCTTGGCCTTTCCATCGTCGAAGGAGAGATGAAGGAGCTGATTGGAGAGAGGGTAAATTTTTGAGGCAGGATCAATGATCTCTTTGGGGAGACTGCCGGCGGTGTCTTCCACCTTCTTCTTAGCGGCTTGAATGGCGGCGATCTTCTCCTCCAACTTCTTTCGTTGGTCGTCGCTTGGCAGAGAGAGGGCGGGAGTCGGAGTCGCTTCAGCATTGAAGTAGGAATAGAGTCCCGATTCATCGATGTCGTCGAAGAAAGCGAAGAGTGAGTAATAGTCCTTGGTGGTCGTGGGATCGTATTTGTGATCGTGACAGCGCGAGCACTCCATGGTGAGCCCCAGGAAGGTCGTGCCAAAGGTATGGACGCGATCAGCGACGTATTCGACCCGGAATTCCTCTGCTACCGATCCACCCTCGACCTTCTGTTGGTGGAGACGGGAGTAAGCCGTAGCGATGCGTGTTTCTTCAGTAGCGTCTGGCAAAAGATCTCCTGCGATCTGTTCGTGAATGAAGCGGTCGAAGGGCTTGTTTGAGTTGAAGGAGTTGATGACGTAGTCGCGGTAAGGCCAGACTCGGCGATTTCGGTCTTGCTGGAATCCGTAGCTGTCGGCGTAGCGGGCGACATCAAGCCAAGGTGTCGCCATGTGTTCACCGTAGGCTGGAGAAGCGAGAAGTTCGTCAACGAATGGCTCGAGGTTTTGCGGGTCAAAGTTTTTGACTTGCTCGAGAGTCGGAGGGAGACCGATCAAATCGAAGGTCAGGCGCCGGAGCAAGTGATGCGGTTTGGCCTGGGACTTTAGCTTGAGATCTTTCTTGGCAAGATTGGCTGAGACGATGTCGTCGATGGATTTTCCTGTTGGGGTGGGCAGGAGAGTAAAGGCCCAGTGTTCGGTGTATTCGGCGCCTTCCTTAATCCAGCGCTCGAGAAGCGCTTTTTGCTCTTGGGTGAGCTTTCTTTTCGAATCAGGGGGCGGCATGAGGTCGTCAGCATCCTTTGCGTGAATGCGTGCTATCATTTCCGATTTCTCAGGCTTGCCGGGAACAATGGCATCGGCATCGAGGGCAACTTCCCGAAGGTCGAGGCGCAGATCACCCTCACGATGGGCTGGGTCGCTCCCGTGGCAGTAGTAACAGTTTTCTGAGAGGATGGGTTGGATGTCCCGATCAAATGAGATCTCTTCTTCTCCCGAAGAATTGAGGGTGAGAAGGGCAAGGAGGGCTATGGGAAGAGAGGGGGCTGACATGGTCGTTGTTGGCTTGAGATTCGTCTCGGGAAAATTTGTATGACAAGGTGAGTCTGATTCTTTTCACCCTTGATTCAAACGCCGTTTTTCAAAAAAATCTTAACTTTCCTGGTTTAATTCATTCGATCCGTAAACGGTCTCGCCAACCCGGTCCCTTTCTCTCGACTCCGTAACCCGGGTGGCGAGACGGTCTTCGAAGCTCTCAATGATTTCAACGTTGGCCAATCGTTCCTCAAGTTCGGCGAGTTTACTCTGGAGAAGCTCGCTTTCCTTTTTGTGCTCACGATTCTCCGAGCACGCTTTGGCTTGTTTCCGCCATCCTCCAAAGATCCAAATTAAACCGGTCGTGAGCAATCCGAGCCCAATCGTAGTGAGAACGATGCTCGTTGGGGCAGACGAGAACGCCAAAATTCCAGTCAGCAAGACCGTGGTGGCGCAGATCATTCCGGTTGCGACGAGCTTGACGAGGGTTGTGGCAATGGGGCCTTCGAGGAGTCTGAATATACGATCGACGAACTTTTGTTTCACTTCTTTGCCCTTCTCGCGGTCGTCGCTTTTTTCCTTCCGGCCCTTCTTCCTTTTCCAATCGTCATTTTCCATCTCACGATAGCATTGCAGAATCGAGAGCATGCGCAATCTGCGAGGGGCTCAAATTCTCACTTTATCCTCGAAAGTAGGGGGCTTTTCGGGGCGTAATGGATGCTATGCCCAGTAATCTCCCCCCTGAGATCAAGTCCGGTCTTGTTTTGCTTCGCCGGCGCATCCGGCGCATTCAACTTTTTCGCGGGCTTTTGCGAACTGCGAGTGTTGTCCTGGTTGGCCTTCTGGTGATTGTTGCGTTGGATTATTTTCTGGCTCCTCTTCCGTCCTGGGCTCGCGCGGGGCTCTTTTTCGCTTGGTTGGCAGCGATTGCAGTCGCCTCTGTTTTTTTCATTTTACGCCCTTTATCAGGCAAGTTGCCTCTTGTTCGTCTCGCCCGTTGGTTGGAAGACCGCCATCCCGAGGTTCAGGAGCGAATTAGCACTGCGCTCGAACTTTCGGATCATCCGGAAGGAATCTCTCCCGATCTTCTCGAGGAACTTTCAAAAGAAGCTGCCGCCGACATCAGCACGGTTGATCCGCGCGATGAGGTGAAGGGGAGAAGAATTCGGAGTTCCATGTGGCCCGCTGCCACCGCTCTGGTCGCACTGATTGCTCTGGTTACAGTCTGGCCTCGCGAAATGGGGCGCCTTTTAACACGCGCCGTTTCTCCTTTCTCCCAGCTTGGGAATGCCGGGGCCTTCAAATTTGAGATTAATCCGGGTGACGTTGAGCTTCTCGAAGGCGATGAACTGACCATCGATCTGATCTACACCGGGCCCCTTGAGAAGCCGCTGGAGTTGGTCATTGAAAAAGACGGTGAAAGCCTCTCCGAGACCCTCGAACCAACATCGTCGGACGGTGACATTCACACATACGCCTACACCGTCCATTCCGCCGAATTGGGATTCAAATACTCGGCCCGGGTTGCGGGAAGCGAGAGCGATCGGTTTGATGTGAAAGTTTATCCTCTCCCGCGTCTCCTCGAATCAGTGGTGACCTTGCAATATCCTCCATACACCGAGTGGCCGGATCGAAGTATGTCACTGGGTGGGGGAGTTCAGGCGCTGGCCGGAACCGAAGTGACGGTAAAAGGGCGTTTTGATACTCCTGTGGAAAGTGGTGAGTTGCTTTTCGATACCAAAAAATTTGGCGAGGTGACTTTGGAGCCGTCGGCAACCGGAACCACGATGACTTGGAGCGAGACTCTCAAGCCGCGGCTCGATGGCATCGCCAAGTTAAATATGAAGCACCGCCTCGGGCGCGTTCTTGAAGGGGCCCAATTCCAACTAACCGCCGTAGAGGATCCTGCTCCGGTGGTAAAGATTCTGACTCCGGTTCAGCGGGATTTTCGCGTGAAGCCAAACGAGCAGATCATTATTACCTACGATGTTCTAGAAAAGATTGATGTCGCTAAGGTTGAGATCGAACTTGAAGTAAATGGCAAGGCGGTTGAGCCAATCAAGGAGCCTCTACCTGAACGCATCGATGGCGAAGATGGAAAGCTTTGGGAAGGAAAGGCCATGGTCTTTCTCGGAAGTGTAGTTTCGCAACACAAGGGGGCGCGCGAATTCCGGATGCGACTGGCTCTCAGCGACAACCGACCGGAAAGCCTCGAAGGCCCCGGAGTGGGTTACTCGGAGTGGCTGGAAATTAAGCTCGATCAATATGCCGAATCGCTTGTTCGGCAGGAATTGAAAAAGCAAGACAGCGACCTTCAAAAGACGATCGAAAAGGCCGTTCAAGCTATCCACGAGGCCCGCGCTAAAATACAAGAGGCCAAGAACGAGCTTCATAAGGAAGAAATCCCCGAGGCGGCTGAGAAGAATCTCGCCAAGGCGCGAGAGAAGCTGAAGGAGGCTCAAAAGGATCTCTCGGAGCTGAGTGAACGGATGAAGCAAGGCTTACAGGAGCATCGGCGCGATAATGTTGAGGAAGCTGTCGCCAAGCTTCAAGAGGCACAGAAATCTGTCGAAAACACTCCCCTTCAGGATACTCCTGAATCGCGGCAGGCTGAAGTTGACAATGCGCTTCGCGAAACTAGCGAGGCCATCGACGATCTCCAAAAGCTTCGGGATGAAGTTCAGAATGATCATCCCCAAATGGATGATCTGGCCAAGCTCCAGGAAATGGCCCAGAAGCAGGAGGAACTTGCAAAGAAGGCCCAGGAAGAGACCTCGCCCGAGCCCGATCAGGATTGGAAGAACAAGCAGCGCCAGATGCAGGAGGAGATCACTCAAAAGGTGAGAGAATCTCCTGAGGCCAAGGCTGCCGCAATGAAGTCGCAGAGTGAGCAGGCCATGGAACTTTCCAAAGAAGCCGAGGCTCTCAAGAAATCTCAAGAAGAGCTTTCCAAGCTCAGCGAGCAGGCCGTGCCCACCACGCCACAGATGAGCGAGGAGCAGCTTGAGAATGCTCTGGCGAAAGAGCAGCAGGATGCCGCGACGGAGGCCCGCGAGGAACTGGCGGATGCTCGTCGCGACCAGGAGTCCCGCGCCGAAGATCTTCCCAAGGCTGTTGCCGAAGCCGAGAAGGCTGCGGACGAAGTGCGTCAGTCAAAACCCGAAGAAGCCGCCGAGTCGGCAAAGAAGGCTGCTGAGGAGCTTGCCAAGGGTGCGGAGGACGCTCCTTCACAGCAGGCCCTCCAAAAGAAACAGGAGAAGTTGGCGGAAGCCTTCGAAGCTCTTGCGGAAGGAAAGACAGAAGAAGCTCAAACTGCTCTCGAAGAGATCCAAGACATGTTGAGTCCTCGTGAAATTGGAGCGGCTCTTGCTGAGGAACAAAAGGAAGCTCTTCAGGAGGCAAAGGAGGAATTGGCGGAAGCCCGGAAGGATCAGGAGGCCCGTGCCGAAGATCTCCCCGAAGCCGTTGCCGAGGCCCAGGAGGCCTTGAACGAGGCCCGCCAAAATAAGCCTGAAGCGGCTGCCGAAGCGGCCAAAAACGCGGCGGAGGAATTGGCAAAAGGGGCGGAGGAATCGTCCTCTCAAAAAGCTCTCCAAAAGAAGCAGGGAAAACTGGCTGAGGCCTTTGAAGCACTTGCGGAAGGAAAGATCGAAGAGGCTCAGGCGGCTCTTAAGGAAGTCCAGATGACTCCCGATTACGATGACGTGGCCAAGGCGCTTGCGGAGGCCCAACAGGATCTTGTCGAAGGAACGAAGGAAGAGTTGCAAGAGGCTCAGGAGGGTCAAGAGGCCCGAGCCGAAGATCTGCCGAAGGCGGTCGAGCAAGCTCAAGCAGCTTTGGATGAGGCAAAGCAAGCCGATGCCAAAGGCGCTGCCGAAGCGGCGCAAAAGGCTGCCGAAGAATTGGCCAAAGGAGCGGGGGAATCTCCTTCTCAGGAAGCTTTGCAGAATCAACAAGAAGCACTCGCCGAAGCATTTGAAGCACTTGCCGAGGGCAACACCCAGGAAGCTCAGGCTACCTTGGAAAACATGCAGACGCAGAATTTGGGAGATGCTTTGGAACAAGCTCTTGCTCGCGAGCAGGAGGCTGTTGTTGAAGGCACGAGGGAGGAATTGGCGGAAGCCCGCGAAGGTCAGGAGGCTCGTGCCAATGACCTGCCCGAAGCACTTGCTCAAGCTGAAACTGCCCTCGAAGGAGCCCAGGAAGGAGACGTGAAAGCCGCTTCCGAAGCTGCCCAACAAGCTGCGCAGGAATTAGGCAAAGGTGCTGAAGCCTCTCCTTCCCAGGCGGCTCTCCAGGAGAAGCAGGAAGGCATCGCCGAAGCACTTCAGGATCTTGCTGAAGGTCGCGCCAGTGAGGCCCTCGCTGCTCTGGAAGAGATGCAGGCAGAACGAGGCGCCGAATTGGCCCAAGACATTCAAGCGATGGCTCCGGTCGAAGGGAATCCCATGAGGCAGGCTCAACAAGAAGCGTCTGCCGGAGCTCAGAAAGCGGCTCAGGCCTCACAAGCCCAGCAAGCAGGCCAGGCCCAGCAAGCAGCTCAGCAGCACCAACAGTCCGCCAGCAAGTTTGCCGAGGCCCAGCAGTCTTTGGAGAAGGCTTCCCAGCAACTCGCGAAACAAGCGGAAGCTGCGGCGTCCCAACCCGAAAACTCCCGTGTTGCTCCCGCCCCCGGTGATGCCATGGCTGAGGCACTCCAGCAAAGTGCCCAGGCCGCCAATGCCGGTGAATCACAAGAAGCCGCTGCAAGTTCCCAGGCTGCTGCCGAGGCCCTTCGACAAGCAGCCAATGAGGCGATGTCGAACATGAAGCAAGGTGGTAAGCCCGGCGAGGGAATGGCTCAGGCCAACGAGCCCGGGCAACCTGGGGAGGGAGCTCAACCCGGTGAGGAAACCAAAGAAGGAATGCGTCAGGACCAGGGTGATTTGGGTGTTCCCGTCGAACTGGCCAAGCTCGGTATCAGTGCCTCCGATTGGGAGAAAATTCAGGCGACTCTTCAGACTGATGTCAGCGGATCACGTCGCGCGGTCATTCCCGAGGATTACCGCGGTTTGGTTAAAAAATACTTCGAGCAAGTCTCTAAAAAACAATGAAATATCTCTCCTCATTCCTTCTCTGTCTTTTCCTAGTATCGATCGGACAGGCTCAAGAGATCTCGCCAACCGTTTTTGCCAAGTGGAAGGAAAGGGTCGCTCCCTCGGTTGACCGAGGCCTTCAGTATCTTGCCCGAGTCCAGGAAAAAGACGGAAGCTATCCGGGAAGCTACGGCAACTCCTGTGGCATTCCTGCTCTAGCCGGAATGGCCTTTCTGTCACGGGGACATATGGCGACCGAAGGTCCGTATGCCAATCCGCTCAATAAAATAATCGACTTCCTCATCACTCGCCAGAATCGCGAGGGCCTTTATACTGGGGGGCAGTATGGCAGCGGTCCCATGTATGGTCATAACATTGCGACCCTCTTTCTTTCGGAAGTTTCCGGCATGGTCGATCCCGATCGACAAAAGAAGATCAACGAAAGCCTGCCTCGGGCTCTCGCTCTCATTTTACGGGCCCAGTCGGTGAAGAAAAGCACTAGACATCAAGGCGGGTGGCGTTATCACCCGAACTCGAGGGATTCTGATACGTCCTGCAGCGGGTGGGCTCTCATGGCATTGCGCTCGGCCAAGCTCAACGGAGCGGATGTTCCTGATAAATCCATCGAAGAAGCCATCAAATATCTCTACGGAAATTTTTCCGAAAAGAACGGGCATTTCGGGTACTCCAGTCCTCATAATCAAAAGCACTCGCTCACCGGAATGGGGCTCCTTTGCTTGGAGCTTTGTGGAGAGCACGGAAAGGCTTCCACGATCATCGCGGCCAACTACATCTTGCAAAATTTCCGAGCCCTCGAAGGAGCTCAGTTTGAGTTTTACGGGAATTATTACAACGCGCAGGCGATGTTCCAGATCGGAGGGAAATATTGGGAAACATACGCCGATTGGATGTACGAGATTTATTTAAAAAAGCAGAAAGACGATGGCTCGTGGTATAGCCGTGAGGCGGGTCAAGTTTATGGGACTGCCATGATGACTCTCGCCTTTACGGTTCCCTATCGTCAGCTTCCCATTTACCAGCGTGACGAGACGGTGGACGAAGAGTAGGCTCCATCAATGTCCGAAATCGAGGAGCTCTACGAAGCGTTGGAAGAAGCCCGCGAGGCCGATCAGGTCGCGAGTGCTTGCGTGATCTATGAAGAGATTCTCACTCTCGAAGATGTTGAGAATGTTCTCTCAACTTTGCTCTATGCCACCGACCTGATTGACTTTGGTAACTTTGCCCAGGCGGAAGCGACCTTGCATCGGGTTTCTGAACTTTGCGAGGACGGCGAAGCCAAGGAACTTCTCTTATTTAATTTCGCGACCCTCCATGAAAAGCGAGGGGAGTTTGTCGAGGCCGAAAAATACTACCGTGAGGCTCACGAAGAAAATACGACTCGTGGTGAGCTTCTTGTGATGGCTGCCAACATGGCTTTCCATCGCGGCGAAGCAGCCAAAGCCGAATACCTCGTTCGAGAGGCTCTCAAGTATCAGTGCGACTGCGAAGAGGCCTATGGTAATCTCGGAGGTTATCTCGCCAGTCAGCGTCGCTTTGCGGAAGCCTGCGCTGCCTTCCGGGAAGTCTTAAAAATCGACTCCGAAAACGATCATGCCAATGAGTGGATTGAGGACTTGGAGCAGGTTGTTTAACTTTAAGAGTTGAAAAAATAAAGAATTCGATGGTTATACTGTTTCTTCTTTTTTGGGGCGTTTGAGGACCTGAAGGTTCGCGATTTACGATTCGTGATCGCCTATCTCGGGGCGAACGCTATTGCCCCACTCTGACGACACTTGGCACGGGAGTTTTCGATTTCCTTGACCTTCACTTCTACCGGGAGAAGGGGAAGGAGGCGGTCGATCAGGCGGTCCGTCTCAACCTGGCATCGACCG